>Ga0196965_1000272_pt1 | contig 35775 bp, 13 predicted proteins | sample S1_20metaG_FD_148668 | JGI IMG/M metagenome (GOLD analysis project Ga0196965, IMG submission 148668) | Soil microbial communities from Anza Borrego desert, Southern California, United States - S1_20 | ecosystem: Environmental > Terrestrial > Soil > Desert | place: USA: California | collected...
CATCTTCATTGTGCTGCTTCTGCTCTCTTACCTTGTCGCCGAGCGATTGACATTTCCGCTGCGGTTCATCACCCAATCGCTTAGAAAGACGTCGTTAACACAACACAATACGCCGCTAACGTGGCCGACCAATGATGAAATCGGTATCATGGTGAAGGAGTACAACACAATGCTCTACAAGCTTGCGGAAAGTAAATCCGAACTGGAACAAACGCAGCGGGAACAAGCGTGGCGTGAAATTGCGCAGCAGGTTGCGCATGAAATCAAGAATCCTCTGACGCCGATGAAGCTCACGCTTCAACAACTCGAGCGAAACGTGCAAAATGGAAGTGTCACCAACGAGAAAACACAGCGCGCGATTACCACACTATTAACACAGGTTGAGACATTAAACGAGATTGCATCATCGTTCAGTGGCTTTGCAAAGATGCCAGCGCCGGTTATGCAGCCCGTCGATCTTGTTTCTATATTAAAACGTGTTATTGATCTCCATAGTCCTACAGGAGATATTGAGTTTAAGACTTCTGAACGCGAGGCATACACACAAGCTGATGAGCAGCTATTAAGCAGAACGTTTTCTAACATCGTGCTGAATGCCATTCAATCAGAACGGCCCGGACATGCAATCAAGATTCAGATTGCACTGTTACAAAAGGAAAAAGATTTCAATATTACTTTTCGTGATAACGGAAAAGGCATTGAGCCACAGATTGCCGATCGTGTTTTTTTTCCTCATTTCAGCACTAAGAAGACTGGCTCAGGACTTGGACTCGCAATTGCAAAACAGGGCATTGAGCAGATGAGTGGGCGAATCTGGTTTGAGACGGAACTCGGAAAGGGAACAACCTTTTTTATCGAGCTCCCTGTTCAAAAATAGGCCGCGAATTATTTACCACGCATCGAGTTCATTACTTTGTTCGAAAAGACGAAGTCGTCCAATTCCTGAACGGATGAATGGGTTATATTGTCCTTTGTTCCTTCCCATAATTTCTCACCCTTGTAGATGAAAAGGATTTTTTCTCCAATACCCATTACGGAGTTCATATCGTGGGTAACCACAATGGTGGTCATGCTGAATTCTTCGGAGATGTCCTGAATTAAGTCATCGATGACCATTGAAGTCTGCGGGTCAAGTCCGGAGTTCGGTTCGTCGCAAAAAAGGTAGTTAGGATTATTGACAATAGCCCGCGCAATGCCGACACGCTTTTTCATTCCACCGCTGATCTCAGATGGCATTTTCGCGTTCACGTTTTCAAGACCGACACGTTTCAAACAAAAGTTAACCCGATCGAGTTTTTCGTCCTCGGGCATCTTTGTCAGCACATCGAGTGGAAATCTGACATTTTCTTCAACGTTCTTGGAGTCGAATAATGCGCCGCCCTGAAAAAGCATTCCAATCTCTCTTCGGATTTCGATCTTGGTGTCTCTGTCGCCTTCGAAAAAATTCCGTCCGTCGTACAGTACCTCGCCCTTATCAGGCCTCACCAATCCAACAATACACTTAAGGAGCACGCTCTTTCCTGTGCCACTTGCGCCGATGATGAGATTCGGTTTCCCCTTCTCAAAAGTTCCGCTTACATCTTTAAGTATTGGGCGGTCGCCAAATGTTTTTGATATGTTTTTAACTTCGATCATTATCCCAGAAGTAATTGGGCCAGTAGATAATCCGCTACGAGTACCGCGATAACGCTATTGGTAACCGCTTGCGTACTTGCGACGCCAACTTCAAGTGCACCCCCCTGTGCGTAATAGCCTTTGAATGAAGAAATGGATGCAACCAAAAACGCAAAGACAACGGATTTTATCAGTGCAAACGTGACAAAAAAATCGTTGAAGGAAGATCTGATCCCGTATACATAATCAAAGGGTGAGATGATGCTGGCTATCGTACCCGCAACATATCCTCCGAGCAACGCGCATACACCGGCAATGATAACGAGCATCGGATACATTAATATCGATGCAACAATTTTGGGCAGCACCAGGTACGAAATCGAATTGATCCCCATTACCTCGAGTGCATCAATCTGTTCTGTGATCCGCATTGTTCCTAAATGACCAGACATGCTTGAGCCAACTTTACCAGCGTAAATCACAGCAATAATCGTTGGAGCCAATTCGAGGATGGTCATCTCCCGCACTACCTGTGAGATCACATATTTGGGAATAAAAGCGCTAACCATGTTCGCCGCCGTTTGTACCGTGGTTACTGCGCCCATGAAAAACGAAACCAGCGCAACCAGGAAAATGGAGCCGATCCCAATTGAAACACTTTCTTCGAGAACGAGCTTGTAATAGGTCTTGAATTTTTCCCTGTTAGTGAAAAGGTGTCCAATAAAAATAAAGTATCGGCCGATCTCCGTGAGCATGCGTATAGATAAATCTCTGCAATTACTAACTTGCTAAAGATACTTCAAAATCAAACATCATCAATGCGCAAATTAATTGTGGTAACAGGCGGGACCAAGGGAATCGGTCGGGCTATTATTGAGCGGTTTTTACAGGAAGATTTTGACTGTATTACGTGTGCACGTAATCAGTCGGAGTTAAAGGAAATGGAGTCTCAGATTCGCTCGTCATTTCCGAAAGCAAAGCTCCATGTTATGCAGACGGATATGTCGGTGAAAGAGCAGGTGATGGCGTTTGCGGATTATGTTCTCAAGCTCAACAGGGAAGTTCACGTTCTTGTAAATAATGCCGGATATTTTGTACCGGGCTCGATTACAACCGAGAAGGAGGGAACGCTTGAAAGTATGATTGACGCAAACCTTTATAGTGCCTATCATATTACGCGTGGGCTCGCCGGGAAGATGAAAGAAAACCGAAAGGGACATATTTTCAATATGTGCTCGATTGCCAGTATCAAGGCATATGACAATGGCGGTTCTTATGCGATCTCGAAATTTGCCATGTTGGGCTTCTCGAAATGTCTGCGCGAAGAACTGAAGGAATTTAACATCAGGGTTACCGCAGTTATGCCAGGCGCCACAAAAACCCGCAGTTGGGAGGCAAGTGATCTTCCTGATGATAGATTCATGAAGATCGAAGACATAGCAGAAACTGTTTTTGCAGCGTACAATCTTTCTGAAAGAAGCGTCGTTGAAGAGATTATCATCAGGCCGCAATTAGGCGATATATAACACCCGCTTCAGCGGAACTTTGCAAACAAAATCGGCATTTTAAGGTTAATTTTGGAAGTAAATAATTACTTGTGCATTCGCAGATCCAATCCATAAAACAATACTGTAACAGCCTGGTGTCTTATAGCCGTCGTAAAACCGTCGAGGTGAAGATTGGCGATCTTCCGATGGGTGGAGACAATCCGATCCGTATTCAGTCAATGACAACAATTGACACGATGGACACGGAAGGATCCGTGCAGCAGGTGATCAGAATGGTTGATGCTGGCTGCGAGTATGTACGGATCACGGCGCCAAGCATAAAGGAGGCCCAAAATCTGGAAGCGATTAAAAACGAACTGAGGGTTCGTGGGTATGCCGTTCCGCTTATCGCGGATATTCACTTCACGCCGAACGCAGCTGAGCTTGCTGCGCGAATCGTTGAAAAGGTAAGGATCAACCCGGGAAATTATGCCGATAAAAAACGATTTGAGGAAATAGAGTATACTGACGCCGCTTATAGCGCTGAACTGGAAAGAATCCGCCAGAAGTTCACGCCACTTGTGAAGATCTGCAAGGAATACGGCACGGCTATGCGCATCGGTACCAATCACGGTAGTTTATCAGATCGCATTTTGAGTCGTTATGGCGACACGCCACTCGGCATGGTTGAGAGTGCGCTTGAGTTTCTGCGAATATGCCAGGATCTTAATTATCATCAGATCGTTTTATCCATGAAGTCGAGCAACCCGCAGGTCATGGTTCAGGCTTACCGACTGCTGGTTCAGAAACTTGATGAGGAGGGCTTTAGTCCTTATCCGTTGCACCTCGGAGTAACAGAGGCAGGTGATGGCGAGGATGGACGCGTAAAGTCAGCGGTGGGCATCGGAACATTACTCGAAGATGGTATCGGTGATACGATCAGGGTATCGTTAACTGAGGAGCCGGAGGCAGAGGTGCCGGTCGCAAAGAATCTTGCGGACCGTTATCTGTCACGAGCAGGTCATCAGCCGATCACGCCGATCGCAGATTATCCGATCAATCCATTTGGATACAGCCGGAGAAAAACAACAGAGGTTGTGAATATCGGCGGGCATCAGGTGCCGCGCGTTATCGCGGATCTGTCGAAGCGTGAACAAGTCACTCCGGCTTCGTTGTTTGCTGTCGGATACAATTACTCAGTTAGCCTGGATAAGTGGAATATCGCCGACATGGCTTGTGACTATGTCTTCACGGGTGACCAACTTATCGATTTTGAAATTCCGGGTTCTCTCAGCATCATCCTCAATCATGATAAATGGATTTCAGTGAAAGACAAGTCGCGGGTCTATCCATTGATCTCCGCGACAGCATACATGCACACTGCTGAGTTATCGCAAGTGATAAACTTTGTGCAGGCTTCCCTGGAGGATATTGACTCTTTCTTGATCATGAAGTTGAAGAGTGAATCAACTGCAGTGTTGGTGGTAACGACGAACAACGATCACGGCATGGCTGAACAACGACGCCTCCTGGCGGAGCTGATCAATCAGGATTGTCATCTTCCGGTGATCCTTCGGCGCGATTACGAAAACTTATCACAGGATAATTTTCAACTATATGCGGCAACCGATCTTGGAGCTTTACTTGTGGATGGCCTCGGGGATGGCGTCATGTTATCGACCGTAAATTGTGGTGGTGACAAATTTGTTAACACAACGGCATTTAATATTCTGCAAGCGACCCGTACCCGGATCTCGAAGACCGAATACATTTCATGCCCGTCATGTGGAAGAACGCTTTTTGATTTGCAGGAGACAACCGGGAAGATCAGGTCGCGCACGTTTCACCTGAAAGGCGTGAAGATCGGCATCATGGGATGTATCGTGAATGGACCGGGAGAGATGGCTGACGCAGACTATGGCTATGTTGGTTCGGGGCCGGGAAGAATTACGCTTTACCGCGGAAAAGAGGTTGTGAAAAGAAACGTTCCCACGGCAAAAGCTGTTGATGAATTAATCGGACTGATCCGGGAGGATGGTCTTTGGTTCGAACCTCCGGTTTTAGATATATGACAGACTTAAACACATCGGGCAAAAAAACGGGTTGGAAAAGCTTCTTCACTATAGGTGAAGTCGGCGGATACTTTTTTCGCAAGAAGGATCCATCCCGGCCAAGTAATATAAACATCAAAATGATGCACGGCGTTAACAAGATCTCCATCATCATCTTCCTCCTTGGCGTCATTTACCTGGTACTCAAACGCCTTTTATAGCCTAAAACGCAAGTTTTTAGAGGCTCTTTCCAAATAATCAGCAAAATCCGGCGTTAGTTGATACATCCATGCACCCGAATGGCCTAACAGCTGTTTATATGGGTAATTTCCCTATTTTTGCTTATTACCCGCTTCATGACCAGGGCAGTTTTTGCATTTATTGGAATCGCCATTTTCGCTGCGGCATGCACACAGCGAGCGATTTGCCCTGCCTATCAGAGTGCATTCATTTATGACAAGGATGAACTTCGCAAAAAATTCAGCTATTTCGTAGATGACTCAACCCCGAAGGTTTACGCGGCCAGTAAAAATAAATATCTCATAGCAGAGGCAATGCCCTACCAGAAGAAGCTGCGGACTATGCGCACGGTTCGGATGAAGCCGGTGATGGTTCAGGTACCCGATTCAATTTTAACAGGTAAGGCCGATTCGGTTAATATGGACGAGATGCGACGGGCAACACAGTCGGTTATTGACAGTACTTTTATTGCTGACATTCCGCAACAGGATTCTGTTACAGCCAACCCCGAAGACAGTGTCTATGTGATAACTAAAGATCGGGAGATACGTGTTCTGAAGTACAATATGCCGGATAGCCTGTTCTACGATTCTGCAACGGGGAACTATGTCCGTCAGAAGCCGCAGTACTATGTAGAGGAGGTCGGATACAATGTCGACCAGGATAACTACATGTGGTATTTACGACGATCACTTGTGCTTCCGGATGTTCGGCTGGCAAAACTTCAACAAGATGCTGAGGGCGGTGCGTCTATCAGTGAGGACGGCGGTGAACGAAGAGGATTGCGCGGGTTCTTCAAAAGCATCTTTAGGAAAAAACCTGTCGATGATATAGATTCAGCTGAGTTTGAAGTACCAGCCGATCAGAAAGAATTCGATTTCATCGACACCACTGCGGTGGAAGAACAGATTATCGAAGAGCCACAACCCAAAAAAGGATTCCTGAACAAAAAGAATAAAGACGGGCAACCTGACCAAAATGATCCTGCTAATTCAGGACGAAACAAGAAGAAGAGAAAGAAGTCGGATAAGAATGCTGTTGAAGAAAACCCTGCTGAAAAGAAAGAGGCGGAGGACGAAGATGATGGCTTCTAATCAAACAATGTAAGATTACCGTGTTGATCGGCTGGTGGCGTGGCGGTAATCATCGAAGGCAGGTTCTGTGTGATATTGGAAATACCTGGTGTTACCGGATAATGATTCAGAATATTTTCGGGGACTGGTTTTATCAACGCAAGGAGTTCGTCTTCGTTCGCATCATTGTTCAGCCACCCTTCCTCGTCTGACTTTAAGAGTATTGCAGGCATTCGCTCTGTCACTGTTTCAACAACACTATTTGCGGGGAGCGTGATCATAGTGAATGTCTGGATGAGATCTCCTTCGGTATCTTCGTATTCTTCCCACATTCCGGCGATTGAAAACATTTCTTTGCTGTGCATCACAAAACGGTAGGGGATTGCTGTTTTCTTCCCGACTTTTTTCCAGGCGTAAAAGCCATCGGCGGGAAGAATACAACGCGCGCGTTTCAGTGCTCGTTTCAACGCTGGCTTGTCATCGAAAAATTCTTTTCGCGTGTTGATTATTTTTTCAGCCGGCGTTTTATTCTTCGACCATTCGGGCGATGTTCCCCAATAAAAGAAGGATAATCCTTGCGGCGCAGCGCTTGTAATGACGGGCAGCACGTGCGTTGGCGCGGCATTGTACTTTGCTTCGTAGCCATCAGCACTCTCCAGCGAAAACCGTTCGCTTAATATGCCCGGATTGGCCGTGATGCTGTACCGTTCGATCATCAGTGGAATTGTGTTGGAGTGGTAAAGTTAAGGAGTGTCGGATGTAATCCAATTAAGCGCGCGTTGTTCCGACCAATATATTCCCGTAGGATTCACTTGTGTAAATCCTACGTGCCCGCCTTTGTTGTATACTTCCATTTTCACGTGGGGGTTGTCTTTCAAGAGCTCGACCGGCAGACACGCTTTGCTTAAAAACGGGTCGTTCGTTGTATTGACAATCAGGGTAGAAATTGTAATCCTGTTAAGGAAATTGATGCTGCTGTTTTTGTGATAATAATCCGCTGCATTTTCAAATCCGTGAAGTGGAGCCGTGTAAGCGTCGTCAAAATCCATAAGCGTTTTTATGGTTCTCAGATGACGCGTTTCAAGTCCGGGCATCAACAATGATTTCGTCAACACCTTGTTTTTAAGCGATGTGATAAATCGCTGTGCATATATTTTGTTAGACCAATGCGAGATCTTTTTACAGCTACTTTCCAGGTCGAGCGGGACGGAAAATACAATCGCTTTTCTTATGATCGGATCTGCTGTTGATTCTCCCAGATACTTCAGCGTGAGATTTCCTCCCAGGCTGAATCCAACAAGGTAAATTGAATTGTAGTCTTGTGTTCTTGCATGTGACACGACTGCACCCAGATCCTCCGTTGCGCCGCTGTGGTAGAATCTTAGGAGTCGGTTCATTTCTTCGCTACAGCCGCGGTAATTCCACGTGAGCACATCGAATCCATTATCGAAGAAGGTCTTTGCCATGCCTTTTATATACGCACGTGTGGTATTTCCCTCGAGTCCATGCTGGATGATTACCAGCTTTTTTGAGCCCTGTTTTAGCCAGTCGAGGTCGAGGAAATCGTGATCCGGCGTCGTTATTCTTTCGCGGCTGTATGCGATCAGGTTAACCTTTCGGAAAAGGGCAGGATATATCGTTTCCAGGTGGGCGTTGAAAAGCCAACGCGGAGGAATGTAAGTGAATTCCTGCATGGCGCGAAGTTAATGTAAAGAAGGATGAGGAGTAAATGAGGATACGATTCTTTCGATGATGCTGTTTTAACTCAGACCGGTTTACCGGCTATGATCTTCAAATGCCCGAGATGATGCTCACCATGCCATGCATACATGGCGGTGAGACGATCAAGCGGCATGTGTTTTTTTGTTTCAGGATGAAGGAACTGCTTTTGAAAATCTTTTTCGCTCAGCGATTTCAGCAAGGCGGACCATTTCTGATGAAGCGCATGAAGCAAAGCTATCGACAGTTTCGGATCTAGTTTTACCTCCGGAGTTTCAGCCCATAGCTTTTCGTTGTATGCTTTGATCGTGGGTGTATCCTCCGTGAGCGTCCACTTGAAACGAATGTAGGCGTTCATGTGACTGTCCGCAAGATGATGAACAACCTGCAAGCCTGTCCAGCCTCCCTCACGATACGGCGTATTGAATTGCTGAGCCGAAAAAGTTTTGGTCAGCGACTCTATCTGTTCCGGAAGTGTAGCGATCGCGTTAATATGCTGATTGATATCTGCCATTGAATAATTTTCCCTGGGAGAAAATTTTCCAACAGGATACTTGAGCGCATCATCACTCATGCGCTTCAGCTTTAGCACGTTTTCGCCGGTCACGCACTTTGATGTTCACCATTTCGATAAGCATGGAGAAAACAACAGCGAAATAGATATATCCTTTCGGGATGTCTTTGTCAAGACCTTCGAGGAAGATCATAAACCCAATCAATATGAGGAACCCAAGTGCGAGTACTTCCATCGACGGATGTTTCTGTATGAAGTCACTGATTTTTCCAGAGAATACGATCATGATACCAATAGAAAGAACAACAGCGATGATCATGATGATCACTTCGTCTGTCAAACCGACGGCCGTCAATATTGAGTCGAAAGAGAAAATGATATCAAGAATAATAATCTGAACGATGATGCCGGAGATGTTTACCTTTTTCTTTCCGCCATCTGCTTCGAGTGTTTCTTCATCACCTTCAGTCTGATGGTTGATTTCGCGTGTACTTTTTGCAATGAGGAACATCCCACCGAAGATCAGGATAAGATCGCGTCCGCTGATACTTGAGTCTTCGCTGATCCAATGTGGAACGCCAAACAACGGTTCTTTGAACTTCATTACCCATGTGATCGTAAGTAGGAGAAGAATACGGACACCCATCGCGAGCATGAGTCCGATATTTCGTGTTTTTGCCCGGATTTCAGGGGGTAAACGGTTTGAAACAATCGAAATGAAGATGATGTTGTCAATACCTAGAACGACTTCGAAGAACGTCAGAGTCAACAGCGCTAACCATGTCTCCGGATTAAGAAAAATCTCCATTTGTAGGGTTTAAGGGTTGTTTGGGTTTTTAAAAATAAAGGAAGTATTGAAATAGTCCAAAGCGTGTGAATGTAATAAAGCATCTATTTTTCTTGGAAAAGAAGAGGAAAAAACTATCGCATTTATACGGCTGGTTCGTTTCCTTAATTGAATTGTAATCATGACTCCTTTTCATTGACAAGATCGAGATCACTGATGCCTTTTTTTTCAGGTAATGTTTGCGGGTTAACGTGAACATAAGTAAACGTAACGAAGAACTGTCTTTAGAATCCTTCGTTACGTCGCTGTTTATTGTTTGTGGACAATCATAACTTTTTGAGTGATCATTCCATTATCAGTCTCAACCTGCAACATGTAAACACCTGCGGCGAGCGCTGTTGTTGAAACAGACTTTTTGCTTTCACCTCTTTCGAGACTTGTCTCAGTTACAACCTTTCCGACCTGATCATAGAGACGGATCAGTGAACGTTTCGTCACAGGCTTCGGAAGCTGAATGATGAATGACTGATCAGCCGGGTTAGGGTAAACGCTGAAGCCGTGCTCAGGGTCTTCAATGCCTACGACGTCTTCGTCGTCAGGATCAAGAATGTCGTTTATTAATATTGATTGATAAACAGTCTTTGTGATCTCATCCTGTATGAAGATGACAACGCCAAGATCGTCTTCGGTGCCGCCAAAGAGTTGCGGTTTAGACCAGCTTAAGGCGCCATTATCGCCGAACCTGATTACGTCTCCTTCTTTTAAAGGTTCGCCATTATTAAACTCAGACAACGGGGTTCCTAAGGCTGATGGTAACATTTTGCGCATGACGTAATTGAACGTTTCCTCTGCTTCATTAACACGCCCTGCAAGTGTTGGGTTATCTGCAACCTTTACATCTTCTTCAAGCATAACGACGTGAAGCAGCGCTGTTTCAGGAAGGCCTTGAAGCGCTTTGACAGCGCCGCGGACCGTAATAATTCCCCCACTTACTTGTACATCATCCGGTGTTATTGTTGCGCTGGCAAGATCAAGTATGTGCTGGTCAAACAGGCTGGAGCCCCATTCATTAAATGGGCTGTTCACAGCATCTGCCGGAACAATTCCATCAAGGCGAGTCTGTGGCACACTTGTGATGTTGTAATACAGCGCCCTCGAACCATTATCGCTTTGGTTTTCCAGGTTGAATGGATCCGATGACGGGAATGCGGTGTGATAGTTGATTTTTACAATCGAGCTTGGATAGGAGCTCGCTTTAAATTCAGTGATAACTTTATTCTCGTCAACTTCCGTCGTTCGTGATGCCTGGCCCGAAGTATTTGTGAAGTTCTCGAGGAGAACAACCCTGGTTCCGCTTCCGATTAATACGGAGTCTAGTGTGAAGCCTCGAACGATCGCTCCAGTCTCGGTTGTAGCTAATGCGAATCTAAACACAACTGGTCCTGAGGTACCTTCAACATATTCAAGGCCTTCTATGGAATGTTTAGACGATTGCCCGAGTATTTCATCTGACCATCCCCAGAATCCTTCTTCCTGCGCACCAGGAGCCGACGACAAGTCACGCTTATTAAACCAGTTAAATCCTGTCTCACGATACTGCCCACTGATTTCGTCGACCGGCATCCCCAACCGTTTCCAATCCTTATCCTCATCCGCAATATTTAGAGTGTCAGTTGAGTATTCAAGCACTACGCCGCTGGAGATATTGCTTCCAAACATGACGGTATCTATGAAAGAAATAATCGCACGGCTTAGATTGCTTAGATCAAAGACCGGAGAATACAGCGCAGATTTTTCAAGCGCGTAAATGTTTCGGTTATTACCGGATGTAGACCATTTGCCGTTTTCGTGAATCCAGGAATTCAGCATGTTGTCGTTATCTTCGGTAATCGGGAATGAAAGCCATGCATCGTCTCCGCTATTGAATTGTGCACTATAAGGCGCGTCGTCTGACGGCGTTTGTTGGGCCATCGAAATTAATACTGTCTCCAAACTATTCGCACAATTTTTCTGACTTACAACATCAATCCGGATAGTGTCGGCAATAGATTGAGTTGGTGAATAATTTAGTGTGCCCTTAAATGTTGTAAAAAAGTCTTCGGCGCCAGTAACGAGTGACGTGACAGTAAACTCTTTAAACGCGTCGTTCGGGAAATTTTCGACAGTGCTAGTATCGAGTGATATCTCAATTTCCGTAGAGACGCCCGAAAGTTTATATTCAATTTCAGGAATACCGCCGAGGTCGAGGTCTTGTGATACAGTTTCAGAAGGACAGCCATAAGCAGACTTGACGCTCAAAGATACGTCGAGATATGATCCAAAATTTGTGTAATTGTGCGTTGGATTCTGAGCAGTTGAAGTGTTAGGATTTTCAGATGATTCATTTGGATCTGCAAAGTTCCACAACCACTCCGTAACTTTGTATTCAGAATCTTGTCCCGGCGTAGAGACGTCGACGAAAGACACAGGTCCTACACATTGGTTCCCAACTTCAAACGCCGCTGTCGGATTCGGTACAATTCTAATCACAAGGGTACCGCTTGCAGGGCACTGTCCTCCGCCAGGTGAGTAAAGGTAATTGACGGTTAATGTTCGCTCGTCAGACCCCAACAGAGAGGGATCGATGGACGCAGTTCCTTTTCCGTTGTCACCAGTAAGGGCAGATGTTCTATCAAGGCCATTTTCATCTGTAAGTGTGAAAGTGCCAGTGGCATTATCGCCGCCTAACGGATATCCCTTGATCTTGATTAGTCCACCTCGGGAGCAAAAGACCTGCACTCCATTACCATCTGAGTCAGACTCCTCGTATGCCTCGACCACAGGGACAGCAGGCACAAAAATCTCAATCTGATGTTTTCTGGCAATTTGAACTTCGCTGTTCGTGCGGCTTTTATACTCCGCAGTCAGTTCAATTTTGCCGAGTGAACCTCCCCGTATATATTTCCTGCCGCCGTCGGTTAGTTCTTCTTCGCTGATAAATTCTGAATAAGGGTGGGGTATGGTGCTATCAAATGCATTGGCATTGAGGATACTTGATTGCTTTACAAAGTAATTTGACGGGGCGTAGATGTCTGGTAATACCTCGCTTTCCCGTATCAAAATATTGTTTGCGATGTAATTTTCCCAGCCAGCACGGATCGTAAAAGGAGAGCCGGCCAAAGGGACTATTTTTGCCTTTACATCGTAAAGCTCATAACCTGTTAACGCGGATGCTAGCATTATTAGGCTATCACCTACACCATCCACAGATGAAGATGGGAACGATGTTATATCTTCATCTGTCGTGAATTCGTCGTTAATGAAACAATAGCTAGTCTCCAGGAACGTCGTTCCCGTTGAAGGGATACCAAGTGTATGATCATAGACCAGATATTGTTGAATATTCTCCGTGACGCATCCATTATTATCAGTGTGTGTAAGGGTGACGGCAAATTCAGAGCTCAGGGTGACGGCTCCAAGGCTAAGTTTATCAACATTCACACCTTGCCCGCTGAAAATATTAGGTCCATAGTCCCCCGATTCTGGCAGCGGTATGAGTTGAATCACGCCGTCTGAATAATTGTTCGGGATTGTTCGGACCGTTTGATAATCTTCGCCGCCGCTATTGTGCTTTGTATTCCAACCAGGAAATTCTGTTTCAGAGTAGCTGTTCGTAAACGGAACAACAGATGATGCGTAGGTGGTGAGCGCTGCTAACACCGATTCATCAGGCACGGCAAGCGGGAATGCAATACCTCCAAGACGTGTTATATCACCTTCAGAAGCCGTCGTAGATTTGATTTTTAATCCGGTGATGGCTATAAAGTCATAGGATGTACTTCCTCGGTTCTTAAAGGCCACTCTCAGGATGCTACTGTTGATAAATCTAAGCGAGCCAGTGCCAGTGAAGTCTCCACCGGAAAGATAAAGCTGCCCCTCCGTTTCTAAGTCAAATTCAAACCCTGATGGCAACAAGAGATTGAACGTCTGATCGATCGGCTCGCCATCACCATTCAGTAAGTTATTAGAGAATCCTGACATATCACCGCCTTCGGCTATGATAATCGGCTGACTCATTGTCTGGAAACTATTCGCACACATGGTGAGCGTAGGCTTGCTGGTCTTAATCGGACCAACGGGATTGCTAGACGTAGTAAAGCTGAACGTTTCGAAGCCTGAACCTGGGATGAAGTTGTTCATAGCATTGAGATAATGGCCAGTGTTGGCTAAAGGAATGGGAATAGAATCTCTTTCAGCATAACTTTCACCATAAACATAAACGTCGTAAACCGTGGCTGGCGTGAGTGAGGTAATCACACCAAATCTTGAGAGCGGATTAGTCGCATCGATGTTGATCGTTCCACTTGCCTGCGCGTACGTATTGCCATAGCTCAAACCAGGATCTTTGATCTCGGCAATCGACGGCTCAGGACTTCCATCCGGCACTACAATAAAGAATGCTTTACCTGTAACGTCAAACGCGGCCTCTAAAACGGCCCCGGTAGGCAATTCAAATATGGAAGGATCTTTCGACGCCGCTGGGACGGTTGTAGTTGTCAATATTTTAGGAGCCCGCTCGTCTGTAGTTTTAAAATATACAGTGCCCGAGAAGTCAATACCTCCATATTTGTTACCATTCTCATCCATTATGCCGGCATAGGCACTGACATCGGTACCTGTATTATTGCCCGGAGGTATTTTGATAAAGTAAATTTGATCAGGCACTAGCGTTGGTAAAGCGAATTTAAGAACCGTTGAGAGCGTTGTTTTGTCGCCTGGGAAGTCACCGAAGTTTCCGTTTAAAGCATCAAGCGAAGCGACAAATTCTTCATCAACACCGTCTTTTTTATACAATTCTATTTCACCATCCAACGTCCATACAGGTCTGTTAAATTCGAGTGCAATGGTTGGTTGGTCGGTAGCCACGTTCAGCTGTCCAACTTTAGGATAAGTAGCCGCCAAGATAGGCGGGAAAATTGAAGCAAATGTGAATTCCTGGCCTTGGGCAACGCCAAAACTGCTACCAGCCGATACAATAACATTTCCTGAACGGCCTCGGTAGGTGTTGTCCACCACTGCGGGGATGATATTAGGTGTATTACTGCTCGCTATTTCATCCACATCGACCATGAGAAAATAAGTTAGATCAGAGCCGGTTGCCGTCATATCGTGACCGGCACCAAAGTCGATTGTCAGATATGTGTTATCTGTAGAAAGTGTTACGGTAGCACCGAGTGAAGCAATATTTTGATCTGTTTCGCCCTGGAACACCGCATCCGTAGACTCAAATATTTTGAAATTCTTCAGCGCATTTTTAACAGACACAGGCGAATATGTTCCGTCAGTGTTCGTGAAGAAGCTGATGATGAATTCCTCGAGTAATGGATGTGCTACTACAGGGTTTGAACGATCAAACGTAACACCAAAGATCACCTTGTTAACAGACCCGCCGGGAAGATTGGTGCTTGTAATAACGCCTTCTGTTGCTAAGGTTACTTCAGTATGTATGACATTAATAGTTTCGGATGCAAAGCCCGGTTTATTACTTGTTATCCCATTCGCATCTGCGGTAAGTGTTCCATTGCCCGGAGATGTGTATATGAAGGTCGAAGGAACCTGAACAACGCCAGATTGGAAATCGAACGATGTATTAGAGATAATTGCTTCAGGTGACGATAAGGTCAGGCTTCTGTATCCAGCAATCGTATTCGTGTCGTCATAGTCGATGTCCACTACATCATTAGCATCTCTTGCTTCAATAACAGGAAGCGAGCCAATGCGTTTGTTTATGCCTGCGATCCATGAGCTGTCAGCTCCTACTGGCTGGGTGGTAAAATCAAGGCTCGTTGCCTTCACATTAATCCTGTTAACAGTAGATGGTGTGAACGGCGCACCAGTCACAACACCTGTTCCATTATGAACATCACCACCGGTGATACTTGCTGTTGGATCAAGTTGAGATCCGCCATACAGCTTTACGTTCGAAATTCGGATCTGGATAACATCGTGATCGAACACCTTCGCCGCCGTTTCGTTGAAGTTAGCTCTCACCGTAAAGGTTGTGGCTCCGTTATCTTCTGCCTCGATGTCGCCATTCGATAAATTAAATGTTACAGAAGTTGCGCTGCCCAGTACTTGATCATCAATCTCCGTCCCTGCTGCGTTGAAGAGTGACAGGTTCTTGATATCTGTCGATCCGCCAACGTCATTTGTCGTGATATCAAAAGTGATCGACTCCAGATTGGTCGTTGCACCATCGGCATCCGGTGTGATTGTGATGGTCACACCATCTACATCAACAGCACCATCAGAAAGTGTAAATCCTGCCAATGCTGTTTTTGTTGTGGTAGATTCGATGTACTCAAGAGTAGAACTGTATTCAAACGCCGGGTCGTAGATCACCATCGACTCAAATGAGCTAATGATGTCAATGTTCGGCGTTGCCACAATTGAAATCGATGGCTGTGTATTCTTTCCTGCGGTCATGGATATATTACCATCGACTACAGATCCCGTAATGTCACTCAGGTACTGGAAACCACAGTCGGGACAGTCGGGGAGAGTGGTCGGGACCGGGAAGGTGTATACTCCATTGGTAAAAGTATGTGTGTTAACGGCAGGACCGTTAACGTATGTCACAGGAACGGTGAACGCAGTAATTACTGCATCCACTCCAGTGAAGTCAATATCCAGGTTGTCATTAACATCGCGTGCTTCCACCTGCAGGGCAGGGGAGATGTCTGTATAGATACTTACCTGTGCTGGCGCATTTATCAAAGTAAGCTTAGTAGCCTCAACGATTACTTTATTAGCGTCGCCTGAGGTCTCATTCTCCGAATTGATGAACGAAGTTCCATAACGAGAGGTGGTGATGTTTGTCGCCAATACTCGAAATTCAAACTTCTTGTTATCGATGGTAGTGCGAAGGTTGCCTCCCAATAATGATTTTAAGTAAACTTTTAATGTGTATGTCTTGGAGTCATCATCAGCAATCAGCCCTAGGTCCGCAGTTGAAATGCCGTTAAAAGTAATGGTATCGGCACCGATTACGCCGGGATGTTCATCGGTTCCATCGGTTAATATTGCACCCGCAATGGCGTCCCTCCAGTCTGTGATCGTATTGTTAGTGGCGTTTTGACTGATGATCACCTTGGTGATCAATGTAGGGCTTCCATCATTTTCGGTAGCTGTAGATGCCAGTCCATCGTCATCATTTACTGTAAAGTTAAACACCTCCACAGCAACTGCGGCATTGTTGACAAGTGAAGAAATGGAAGAAGGTTCGCCGAGCGGTGCTGTGGTAATCGTTGTCGAAATGCCGACACGCACATTAATGTTTTGACTAACGGCTGCTGTTGGCGGTATTGTTGCATTTTCCGCTAATGTCGAAGAGGTTACGGTTAGTTTGCCATTGCCGATCTCGTTGAATTGGAAGTCGTTGGCAAAGGTGAGTAAACCGTTAGTGATATTTGTCGGTGCATTCGACATCGGCAGCGTCTCTGCATTGATTGTTACCACAATTGGGGAGTAACCAAGGTCGCGGTTATTCCATCTATCAAGCGCTTGAATTTGTGGTACATCCGTTTGTTGCAGAGAAATGTCTTTGCTCTTCAGAAGCTCGGCATTGGGCTGTTTTGTGAACACCAATTGCGTTGCTATTACTTCGATTTCGTTAAGTGCAGGATCACTCGATAACGATTCAGATCCAGTGAACTGGCTGCTTCGTCCGTTCAAATCCACATCGTCATCATCTATGCTGAAGGCCAGGTGAAGTTCATCAACGGTTGAAGGTAATGGGTCTGCCAACGCATCGCGCAAGCGAATCATTAAAGCGTACGTCTTATCGGTGTTGTCATTGATAAACCCGAACGTCGCGATATCAAGATCGAACGTGATCGTGGTGCCGGCTACCGTGCCTGACAGTTTTGTAGGATTTGTAACTTCATCGTCGGTGAGGTAAGCCTCCGCAATCAGTCCGGTCCAATTGGTAATCTGGTTGCCTGCCCCAGGTCGCAGTATGATCTGTGATATTCGCGTCGGTGATCCGTCACCTGCTGTGTTATCGTCTTCGCTAAAGGTAAATGAGAATACCCGTATCGGAGCTGAACCAGAAGATACCGTGCGGAGTGAAGAGATACGAGCAGGTTCTGCCGCAGAATCTTCAATCTTTGACGTAGCTGAATATCGTAACGTTACAGAAGAGCTTGTGGCGTCTGCGATGATGCCGTCGGAAACTGTTAACTGTGCTTGATCACCAGAAACAGAAGGGAAGTTCGGAGAATCGTAGTATTGGAATGTCGCGGGGAAGGTTAACACGCCAGCGTCTGCAGCTGTAAGACTGAGGGAGCCATGCGAAAGCGTATAACTATTCGCGGTATTTGTGATTGATATATTGTTGGAGATGTAATCAATATCCAAATTGTTAAGCGCGTCCTGCGCCTGTACTACTGGCGTGGTGGTAAGGTCAGTTAATACCAGCGCGTCTGGATCGGGTTGCGTAGTAAACGCGAATTTGGTTGCAACGACATCTATGAGGTTTTGGCCGGCCGGCGTGATCGCCCCACCACCATCAGCAGCTGCGAATTTAGATCCGCCGCCATTTGTTACTGACGTTATCTGCAGATTGATCGGAGTATTATCGGTTACCGATGCTGCGAATGTTGCTCTGACGGAAAAGCGTTTCGTATTGTTATCTGTCGCTGTGATTGTTAAACCTGACCAATTGATCGTATTTGCTGTCACTGTTTGTTCAGAGCCTGCGATGAGTGTATTGGTCTCGTCGAACAATGCTACCTGTCGTAAGTGACTGTTGTTCGAGAATGAGATAGAAATATCTGTCAATACAGTGCTTGCGCCATCGATATCGGCGACAACTGTTACACCGTCAACATCCAAGCCTCCGTCAACCAATGTGAATTGTGCAAGCTGATAACTATCCGACGCATCAGACGCGATCGGTCCAGCGGATTGGTAATCCTTGTAAGGAATGAGTATGTTCGTACTTCCAGTGTTGAAGACAATTATTGATTCCTGCGATGAACTTACCTGGAATGGATCACTGACTGCATCGGAAGGAGCTACAGGGATGACAGCCTCATTAAGACCTGTTGCTTTAAAAGTAAGTGTTGCAGTGCCGCCCCCTGTGTCTTCGGTAAACATGAACGTTGGCGCTTTCGTACCAAAATCATAAATACCATTCGTGAAATTCCCTGTTGGGAGGTTTTGCATTGCAATGGAGCTTGTGGGAGCGTCAATTGTTCCATTGTAATCGACATCCAGGTTTCCATTAGCATCCAGCGCATGCACTACAGGGTAAGGGTTATTAACAGCCACGTAGGAGCTAATACTGTTTGTGCCATTCTCATCCGGGCTGATATTGAAATCAAGCTCGGTCGTAATAACCTCAATTTTGTTTTCGTCGCCAACGACTGCGCTCGTTACACCAGGCGTTGTATCGAGGAATTGAGAGCTGCTTGTGGTTTTTGCCACAACAGCGGTAACGGTAAAAGTTATCACCTCATTGTCGTCGACATCGTCCTGGAAACTTGCGCGCAGCGATAGGGTATTCAAATCATTATCGTCAGCAGTGAAGGAAAGGCCACTGAAAGTAATTTCGCCCGCTACAATATTGTCAGCAACAGAAAGTTCTGCCAGGTGATCTAATCCATCGTATAACGCCAGTTGCTTCAGGTTTTCCCAATTGTTTATCGCGAAAGTAATATCGGTCAGCGTGGTTGCCGATCCGTCGGTGTCATCAAGATCAGCACCCCCGTCGTTCAAGGTGAATTCTTCAAGGACGATGCTTCTTGACGCAGCATCGGTGTCTATATTATCAGCATCAATAGAAATGAACTCTATATTTTCATTTGCTACAGGATAATTATATGACTGCACAATTGTGGATTCATTTGAATAATTTAAAGAGAAGGAGTTGCTGTGCCCTTCAGTCAGGCCTGTGGATGAGATTATCAGATATGTAACGCCCCCGGATGGCCCATTGTTCGCGCTGGTGATTTGGAATGCAGGGTCAAACTCAATGAGACCATCGGTAACGTCAAGCGTTTCATTAAGCACCGGAAAGAGGGCTGTGTTTGCGGTCTCAACTGTTACAGTTTCACCGTTATCGCCGAAATCGTGATCGCGGTTCCTATTAATATCACGTGCTTTGGCATGTGGCATTGGTGTGATAGGGGCGTCATAATTTTGGCTGCTCAGGGACGGAACTTGCGTGGTAAAATGCAAGTGCGTTGCGTCAACTTCAATTGTTGTGACGCCTGCATCGTCGCTGGTTGAAGAGAAGCGGCTGGATTGGCTGGCAGCCTCAGTCGCGCCATCTAAAGCGAGGTCGCTGTGAAGTACCTGGAAGCCTAAGATTTTATTATCGATCACATCGGCGAGCGTACTGTCTACGTTATATACGTCATTTCTCAACCAGATTGACAACGTATAAAGTTTGGTGTCACCGTCAGCGACCCGACCAAGGGATGTTGGGCTCACGCTGAATGTGATTTCATCCGCGGCGATTGTAAGAGAAGCAGCGTTCGAAACGTTGCCTTCATCATCAGAAAGCACCGCGCCACCAATAACCTTCGTCCAGTTAGCAAAGTTGGTGTTGTCGTTGTCTCCGGATCTTGAAATTGTGATCGTCTTAATGTCAGTAGGTGTGCCGTCATTTTCAGTTGCGATTGGTGCAACATCGTCCTGAATAGAAAAATTGAATACGTTAACGCGCTCTAATTGAGTATCAATGATGGAAGACACATCAACATCGTTTATCGTTCCGGGAATGATTCTTGTATCATTTGAGTACTTAACAGTAACAGCGGTACTTTCATCGTCTGTCAGGCCGACCCCATTGTTAAATGAAATGCCGTCGTGAACGCGTAGTGTTCCATTGCCCGCCGCGCCATTACCATCATCGCCATAGGCAAAACCACTAAAGCTGAGTACACCGTCCATTGTCAACGACGGAGCATTTGTCAGAGGAATACCTTGCGCGGTGCTTACGATAAGTGATACGTTATCGTAACCCTTATCGGTATTGCCATTCTCATCGATCGCCCTTACTTCAGGTTGCTGGGGTAAGGCAACGTCTACACCAACCGCAGCAGATGGTTGGACGGAGAAGATCAATTCTGTTGACTGAACGTCGACCTTCACGCCATTTACGGTGCCGTCCGTCGTAGAAACATCCGCAGTCGTATGGAGTGTACTACTTTTTTGATCCGTATCGTCTGTTTCTATGCTCGATAAAGCCTGCGCCACCCGGAAATCAAATACCATTTCATCGATATTCAGGTGATAATTTTCAGGCGCTCCAGTATTCAAATCTTCGTGCAGCCAGATCGTTAGCGTATAGGTCTTCTCGCCGTCGTCGTCGATGAACCCGAATTCTCCCGATGCCGACGCATCGATATTATCGAATTCGATGGTGTTACTTGTTATTGTAGGTAAACTAACAGATGTCGTGCCGTCGCTTAGCACCGCGCCGGCAATTGCCCTTGACCAATTTGTGACCGTATTATTTGCACCGGGTGAAAAAACTATCTTGTTAAACTTGAATGGTGAGTTGTCAATCGCTGGTGCCAATTCATCGTCTTCAATGCGGAATAAAAATACATCCTGCCCATCGGGCTCATTATCAATCAATGAACTTAATGTTGCCGTGTGACTGATATATTCAAGTGTTGAATATGCACCTGTTGTTGTTTCTCCTGAAACTGATTTAGAAGTCAGATTAAAGTCGATGTTGCTTTGGTCGACGTTCGGTGATAGGGTGTAACCAAAGATTCGGAAATCATATCCGGTACCGGATTTAAGGTTCGAAATATTTATGGATTGCGTTGCCAATCCGTTGTTGAGCACCTTAATATCCTGGAAAGCATCTGAAAGTGCTGTAGCATCGTCGTCGATGTGTGTACCGTCTGTCGGATCTTGCGAATAATTAGCCTCAGTCGCTTCCTTCACCTGAATTAAATAGTGGGTTGGAGGTTGCGCACCGCCGGGATGCTGCCAGTTGATTGTCGCGGAAGTTTCACTGATCGCCTGTACAGCAAAAGTCTGCGTAGTAAAACCTTCGGAAGGTTCTTTATGAACGATACTGTAAGCTTCGCCTGTGCCAGGTATTACCGGGAATGTAAATGAAGTTGGAAAATTACCGTTGCTCGCGCCGATGCCGCCCACCGGGTTTCCGGCTGCATCCGTCACCCCGTCATCGTCCCTGAAATTAATTCTGAAAACACCAGTGCCGGTAATTCCACTTGCTGTTACAATTACCTCGTTTGAAGTCGTTGATGCTGGAACGCTTACCGTTGGAACAGAAAGTGGAGGGAAATTATCAGACAGTGAAACATCTCCATCAGTCACCCGTTGAATATTGTTATCCAGGATGATATTATACACATCCTCGCTGAAAGTGATCTTAAATTCAGCGGTCGTTTCGTCCCTTCCGTTTTTACCAAATGTCTTCACAGAAGAAATAATATCGATTGACGTAACAGTGGGGAACGTAGTGTCGATCTCAATGTCTTTAGATCCACCGATCGAACTTGCTCCGCCAACAGTCGGCAGCGTAAGTGTAGCATTAATTGATACTACGTCTCTTATCGTACCACTATTCAGTTCCAGAGATGTGGTCGCGTCGTAGTCAAGGTCTGCAGAAGTTTCACCATTTGCAACGGTATAGACGAACGTCAGTATACTTGTTCCTGTGCCACTTGAATAATATGCGTAAGCGCTTGCGCCGGCGTTCAATTTGATTCGTGGAGCACCGGTAACGTCGACTGGCTCCGCGAACGTAACCTGGATACTGATGATGGAGCCAGCATTAAAAGCGCCATCGCCCGTACTTGATGTAACGGTTGTAACTGTTGGTGCCGTGGTATCAATAATAAGTGACTTTGTATCTTGAAGCCGGTTCGGCAAACTTGGTAAAGTCAATATTGCATCGTTTGTAGGATTGTCCTTAATAGTTCCACCATTTAGGTTGAACGCGGTCACGGCGAGCGCCGTTGCGCTGGTCTCACCTGCACCAACTGTATATGTGAAGCTGAGTGTAGTGGTTCCGGATCCCGAAGCATACGTCGCGGTTCCACCAGAACTTAACGTTAGTGTTGGCGTACCTCCTGTAACATCTACTTCAACAATTTCACTAAATACCGCCTGTATCGTCAGAACGTTTGAAGTTGTATAATTTCCGTTCGCATTCGGCGAGGTGAATGATGATATAGTTGGTTGTTGCGTATCAACAGCGAACCCGGCATTGGACGACAAAGTCACGTTACCCGCTACATCGGTCGCGGCAGTAGCACTTAAAGTAAATGTTGCAGTGGTTGTTTCGGACGTGCCATTGTGTGAGTAAGTGCGCGACCATGTCCTGGCGTCTTCCCACACGCCAGCATCATCAGGCGTGAACGCCGTCGTTCCTGAAATTGTGAATGCTGGTGTTGACGAGGTATTCATGTCTTCGTCAAATGATGCGGTAACGATCTGTGTCAGCTGATTGAGGTATATCGATGGCTGAGAGAACGTAACTGTTGCGGCAGGTTTATCCGTGTCGATATCAAAGGTATTGGACGTTCCCCCGCCTGAAAGATTAATGCCTGATTCATCGCGAGCGTTGCTTGGAGTGACAATGCTAATGCTCGCATCGTCAATATCCTGCTGCGTCCCCGTATGCGTGACGCGTGCCGTATAGGTATCGTTTGATACATTGGTTGCCGACCATGATTGGAACACGAACGAATTCCATGACCCTGCACTTACAGACAATTGCGGCCTGAACGAGGCATTGGTTTCCATCGATTCACTGAATACAATCTCGACTTCCTGTTGAAGCGCACCTTCATAAATCATTGCTGGGCCTGTCGTAGCGATACTTAAAACAGTTGGCGCGGTCACATCGTTGAATGAATAGAAATTTCCATTGAACGCGGCCCCGGTCACTGACGAGTTGCCATTGATCGTGAGATTAGAAGTGTTTGGCGTAATTGTAAGTCGTAGTTGCGGCGTGGTGTTGTAAACGTTATCCTCAATATCAGCAACGATGAAAAAGTATTCTGTCGTTGAAGAAATAGATTCGGCAAATGAGCCGAATGTAATTGTGTTTCCGACGAAAGATCCTGTTGCCAAATCGACGTTATCGCCAGCGGTAGACAGCGTATTGTCATTTGAGCGAACCAGTTTCGCAGATACCAGCGCGACATCGGGATCGTTATTTGTGTTGACGGTTAATGCTGAAAATGATAATGTACTCCCCGTAGTCGTCAGGGAAAAAGCGAGCAGCGCTCTATCGGTCGAACTACTGTTAAGTGGCGACCCGGCGATGTCACTGAAAATCTGGGCAACGGCAGTCGATGCTGTTACGCTGGTGGAAGTAGTACTTGTTACATTCAGGGCAGGTGAGGTTGTAGTTACGGTCATCCGAGAACTACCTGCGTTTTGATAATTGAATGTAGCTGCCGTGCTGAAGTCCATGTAGCCGTTTGAGAATCCGGTTGGCGCACTGTTAGGCACAAGGGTTGCATCGGGTGTTGTAACGGTAGCCGTAATGTCATTCAAATCAAAGTTTCCTCGGGCATCTTTTGCAGTAAGAATGGGTTGTGATGCCGCTGCAAATGCCACTGTAGCTATAGCATTTGCGGGCGGTTGCATTTGAAATGCCAAGGTGCTGGCAACGATGTTCACCTGATTTTTGGCCGCGCCTGAAGAAATTGTTCCCTGCGCAACTGATAGTGTTGATGAAGAGGCTGCCGTTCCAATACTAGAACCATTTACTTCGAATACGAAATATTCATTGTCAATTGTCGATTGAAGTGCTGCAGGCAACACGTCATTCAACCAAATTTCAAGTGTGTAAGTTTTCGATTCGCCGTCATCTATTTCACCTAAATCTTCACCTCCCGTTGAAATTCCGGTAAAGGTGATTGAATTGGCCGCGAGGGTCATGGTTGTTGTGCTGTTTCCGTCACCATCAGAAAGCCGTGCGCCCTCTATTGCTAAAGACCAGTCTATTCCGGTATTGCCATTGAAAATTGTAATTGAGCTGATCAACATTTTTGCGCCATCACCATCGCTGCCTGATGCAATGTCGTTCACGGTAAAGTCGAAGACGTCAGTTCCTGGGCTCGCATCCGTATAGGTAAATGTGGCTGGCTCCGACAAGGTGGGCGATACTACTATGGTATTTTCAGCTTTAGGTCCTGTTGTTGTAAATGTTGTTGTGATAGCAGGTGTTGTGTAGCAGAATGTTGATGAATTGTAGGAGTAAATGGCGGCTGTGTATTGAGTATTTTCAGTCAGGCCGCTTAGTGTGACCGACTGGACAGGCGCGTCACTACCTCCCATTTCTCCAGCGAACACAACCTGACCATCTCCTAATGCTGCTCCAACGTTCGTGAAATCAGCATTATCGATTGATGTGTAACTTGCGCCATCCACGGGGGTTGTGGTTGCCGCAGATGCCCCTTGCTTTAAGATTACAAAACTGCGGTCATTAGCACCGCTATTTCGCGTCCAATTTATTTTGGCGCCTGTTGAGTTAATATTCGATGTGGCATTGACGGTCGCTTGTGTCGGATACGAACATGCTGAAGTTGTGATACTGGTTGTCGGAACAGAACTGTCGTTGTAATTAACGAAACCTGTAACACCTTCATTGGAGGTAAATACTGCAAAATGGTATGTTTTCCCACCGCTAAAGCCGGAGAAAGAAACTGGCCAACTGTTATCCTGCACGAGTATTTTGTTACCATCGACGTCCTGTGCAGTCGCATTAGCGAAGTTGGCGTCAATTCCTGAGTAGTCCGTCCCATCTACCGGTACAAAGCTGACCGGCGCTCCTTCGCGGGCAACAACGATGTGATTCACCGTCGTCTCTCCAGTCAGATCAATATCGATGTCGCGCGCACCAACAGTTCCTGCTGATGCAGATACAGCGGTCGGATTAGCGACTTCCAGAATGAAAGTCACTTGTCCATCAACGGGCGATGTACTCGCGCTGCTGTTTTGTCCGACAACGTCTTGCGCAGCGCTCCCCGGAAGAGCCGGAATAATCGTTCCGGAACCAGATACAGTAAACTCTGCGGTGTATGTAGTTCCGCCGTCGGATGAACTCACAGCAGTCGCCGCGTAGGTGGATGTTCCACCATCGACGTTAAAATCACCAGTGGTTAATCCTGTGACCGGCTCCGAGAATGTGATAGTAAAGAAGCACTTGTTTCCGGTTGCAAACACTCCGTAACCTGGATCCGATTGCGTGCCCGCCTGTTGAATGGTTACCGATGGAGCAGTATTATCAATCGTGTAAAAGTTAGTTCCAATAAATGAAACGGATGACGTATTTCCAGCGACGTCTTCAATAGCTGTAGCTGCGCGCGTTAATCCAAGCTGTCCATTGCCTCCAATATTATTTACGTTGACAGTTATTGTGGAAGAGCTTCCCGTCGTTGGCGATGTCGTGTTGACAGCTGGGGGACCAGTAATTCCAACTCCCGCATTTACTGTAAAATCAGCAGTTGTTACAGTGGAAGCACGCACCGGTGCATCAAAAGTTACCAGAAAATCTAAATCACTTGCTGTTGACGGGTTTGTCTCGACAAGGGTGATATCTGAGACGCTCGGAGGTGTGTTGTCATAGGTAACAGATAATGAAGATGATGATGTACTCTCGTTTCCTGCTACGTCAACGGCGGTAACAGCAATATTTTGAGCACCCTCGGTTGCCAGCGTCGCCGCAATACTATAGCCGCCACTCCCATTCAGCGTTCCTGATCCGATTAGCGTCGAAGCCACGGGTAAGCTGGAGTATACCCTAATCTGCAAGCCAGCAATAGACCCTACGTTAGCCGTGCTGGCGAACGTAACACTTTCAGTAGTGGTGATATTGTCAGTAGTAGATATTCCAACATCTCCAACTGATAGGTCGGGTGTGCTTGGCGCAGCAGGTGCACTTGTATCGATTGTGATCGCGCGACTCGGCGAATCACCTGACTCATTACCGGCTACGTCGGTATGACGCGCTGTCAATGTTCTTGCTCCATCGGGCAAGTCCGATGTTTGAACGGCATACGTTCCGCCAGCAATTGTACTGGAAGTACCAACTAAACTTCCACTAGAGTAAATCTTTACGACAAAGCCATCGGTTGCGGCACCCGTCAACGTCGGTGTATCTTCATTTGTATTATAGTCATCTTGAGAAAGACCTGAATCTTCCGCGTCGGAAAGTTCCGGTTGGCCTGGAGCTGCAGGAGCGCCGGTATCAACGGTAATCAACAATGCATCAGATGGAATGGATTCATTCAATGCAAGATCAGTTTCCGTAACTGTAATAGCGATATTCGCAGCATCCCCCAGCGCAGATGTGGCGATAGAATATGTGCCTCCAACAACAGGTGTGGATGTAGCAACAAGGACGGCATTGGCGTAAACTTTCACAACGTTTCCGTCATTGGCGCTTCCTGTTATTGTTGGTGTGTTGTCGTTTGTGATTTCATCGCTATTTGATAATCCGGTATCAGACGCACCGGCGAGCGTTGGAGTTGCCGGCTTAGTAGGTGCGGAATTATCAACCGTCAGGGTTGCCGTTGAAGCAGTAGAGTAATTTCCGGCAGCATCAAGGACGAAGAGTTTGTAAGTTCCTTCTGTTGAAGGTGCTGTGATGGATGTTGCATCCCCGGCAGCAGTAGTAATAGTAGTTCCATTGGCTGTAAAAATAGTGGTACCAGCAGGAGCGAGCCAGTTAAAATCTGCGGCGGATCCTGCCGTAAGAGTGACAGCAGTTGCGCCTTGTCTTGCTACACTTGCAGTGAACACCGCATCCTGATTGGTAGGAGCAGTATTATCAACCGTCAGTGTGGCTGTTGAAGCCGTTGAATAATTACCGACCGCGTCAAGTACGAACAGTTTGTAGGCTCCTGCTGTGGATGGAGCTGTGATGGATGTTGCATCACCAGCCGCTGTTGTAATTGTGGTTCCATTAGCTATGAATGAAGTAGTTCCAGCAGGTGCAAGGAAGTTAAAATCAGCAGCAGAACCTGCAGTCAGTGTAACAGTTTGCCCGCCTTGTTTAGCGATACTGGCTGTGAAGACTGCATTCTGATTGGTAGGTGCTGTATTGTCGGTAGTTAAAGTTGCAGATGATGCAGCGGAATAATTTCCGGCAGCGTCAAGTACGAAGAGTTTGTAAGTTCCTTCTGTTGAAGGAGCAGTGATGGATGTTGCATTTCCTGCTGCAGTAGTAATGGTTGTACCGTTGGCGGCAAATGAGGTAGTACCCGCAGGGGCAAGCCAGTTAAAGTCGGCAGCAGATCCTGCTGTGAGCGGCACTGACCCGCCCCCTTGACGGGAAACACTTGCCGTGAACACCGCGTCCTGGTTGGTAGGGGCGGTATTGTCCACTGTCAGGGTTGCCGTTGACGCCGCAGAATAATTTCCGGCAGCGTCTAGCACGAATAAGTAATACGTTCCCGCCGTTGAAGGAGCGGTTATTGATGTGGCGTTCCCACTAGCAGTGGTGATGGTTGTTCCGTTGGCAGAAAACGATGTTGTTCCAGAAGGAGCAAGCCAGTTTGAAAAACCACTTATGCCGGCTGTAATTGAAACGGCTGCCCCACCTTTGACCGTGCTGCCGGAAGCGAGGATTGTATTTTGATTGGACGGGCGATGATGGGAAACAATTGCGAGACCAGCTGCACCATTTCCCCCTGTCAGAGATCCAGAACCAGGATCGCCTGCGCCTCCACCGCCTCCGCCAGGAACTATCCCAGTCGTACCGGATGCGTCTGAATTTCCACCAGGTCCTCCACTTCCGCCACCAGCAAGCGTTCCCCCTGTTCCTCCCGTATTATTTGTGCCAGACGTGCTTCCCGAAACGCCATCTGCGGAATTTGAAGCCGATGAGCCTCCACCACCACCGCCGCCGTGTGTATGGTTCCTGCCATTTGCTCCGGCTCCCCCAGATTGTTTCTCAGTCCCCGTAGTGCCTGTGACTGCTCCGGCACCCCCTGTCCCCTGTGACCCTGAGGCAGCTGTGCCGCCCGATCCCCCGTTGGCATGTAAAGTTGCCGCATTAATAAACAACGACGGATTTCCCGATGCCCCGTTACCCGTACTTCCAGCTACTGTTGCAGCGACGGTGACGGTCGCAGAGCCGCCAGCAGATGAGACGTTAACTAGGGCGCCAACGTAAGCACCACCGCCGCCACCGCCTCCACCGTCGGACGTCGTAGCATTACCTCCTCCCGCGCCACCACCGCCCCATAGCTGTACATAAGGCTGTACAATCCCAGGCGGCACAGTCCAAGAACCGCTGGTTGTGAAAACCTGAAAGGACATTGGATTATTGGAGTTGGGCTTTAGATTATATGCAGTACCACCACCCGAACCTGTGTACTCATAGATTTGCACAGTATAGATTGTACCTGCAGAAAGATTAGAGACGGTAACCGTTCCTGCACTTCCAACTCCGTTATACACACAGCGAACATTTGCGGTTGAACCGATATTCGATCCGCCAGTGAAGCTGGTATTAGCAGTAGGCGAAGCGCCACTCGGCGTGTAAACACCTGTGGGGTCTTTGATAACTACAATGACATTGTTAGCGCCAGTGCCTGCAGTCCAGTTAATGGTGATGCTATTCACCTGCCCACTTACGGGTGCAAATGTAATGTTTGATGCTTGCGTTGTTGGCTGAGCAACTACAGGTAAACTAATCGCTGTAAGCGCTGATAGGCTTAGCAGAAGGCTGGTTAGTTTGTTTCTCGTAAAGCAATAGCAGCGATTAAAAGAAAATAACTGTAGAGTCGATCTCATAGTGGGGCGATTTTTCAATCCTTATTATGTCTAAATTCTAATTCATTATTCGAACAGTCAGTCACTTTCGTGAAAACTGTTTACCGTGGCACTGCTTGCAGCGCCTCAATACTTTTTATAAAATATTATTGATTAAAGCTTTCCTTGTTTGTTCAGTTTGATCAGCATGGTTTTATCCAGACTTCCGAAGGTGGTTGTTCCATAAACCAGGTAACCGCCATCTGAAGTTCTGCTTATTGATGCGCCGTGATCATCACCTGCTGTTCCATAGTTGTAACCCCATTGCTGGTTGCCAAACGCATCGATACCCATTACAAAATAATCCACACCACCAATACCGCTTGCTCCGGATTCAACGTCACCTAGAATTATATAGCCACCATCACGTGCCTTGCACAACGACACTCCGGTTTCGTTTAGATTCATGTCTTCATTTGCGGCGTCGCGCACGGTAAATACGAGTTCAGCAAGCGGTACCATTTGTCCATTACTAACGCTGACTCGTGCGTAGTAAAGATCCGTATCAAGATTGTCTAGATTGCTTGTGCCAACCAGTACAAAATTCTGACCCTCCGTCAGAAAGTCCGAAATAGTCTCCTGCCCGTCTTGGTCGTCCCTGTCAACAACATTGTTAAATACGGGAAGCGAATTATTTTCAAGCGCCTTGATCATTCGGATATCAGATTTTGCGCTGAGATCACTCACAGTCGTACTCCATATCAGGCCATTGTCTGATGCCGGGTAGAGTCTGTTAGCCGGATCGCTTTGTCCCTGACCGTATTGTTGATCCCATTCTTTTTTTTGAAGATCTGCACTGATTTTTGCGAGATACATGTCATTCCCTGAAGAAAGGTCATCTCCTTCATCTTCGCTTGCGCCGGCACGGATTTTACCGAGAATAAAAAAGTTTTGCTCACTAGCATCCGCGGCAACAGCTTTCCCATGCAGCGAAAGGTCTGGCACCTCAAGACTTCGTCTGGCGACTAAATTTCCTTCAGTATCGATCTTAAGGAGCAGCAACTTTGATCGGTTTTCGTCCTGATTAATGCTGTCGCCAACAATTAAGTAACCTGAGTTAAGCTTGATAAAGCTTGATGCTTTAAAGCCTCCGAAGATTTCCCGGGCATCATAGATTTCCTGGAGTTCCTCAACGGATGGATATTTCTTTTTCCACAGCACATTGCCATTGTAATCGAGGTGGGTCAGTTGAATCTGGTTCAACGAATTCCCGAAATCCATCTGAATTTCGATCGTATTGAGTAAGGTATAACCGTTGTGCGCCTCTTCAGCGAGGTGGGCTTTATGGTTGTTTTCGCTTCCAAAATATCTGACAAAAGTATCTCCAGACGCAAGGGGAACATCGCTCTCATCGCGACACGCCACCAGGGAAACCACAAGAAATACTGCAATACTTTTTCTCATCACCACTGTTATTTTATCATTTTTCTCGGACTGAAATACGGATAGAGTAAACCGATATTAACCATGATCTGATTCATTGAGAAATCGCTCACTGTATAGAACGATTGGGTAAGACCTTGTTCCTGATAGCGATTTTTTCCTGTAGCGACGTTCATGAGTCCGTATTGGTATCGGATGTCTGCTATGAAGTAGATTCCTCCCAACTTAAATCTTCCTCCCGCGGCGAGTATTACGCCCAAATCAATCTTTTTAAAACTATCGGAAATATCAGTCGGCTCGGCAAACTCGTCGCGGCTTTCAACCAGTGAAAGCGGCTCGAAGTCCGCACCCATCAGGTACGATACAGACGGGCCCAGCGCAACGTACGGAGTCTTGTTTTTTCCATACTTCGCAAATTTATACTGCCCCAACGCATTCAATTGTATGCGGCTATTGTTAATACGGTGCGTGATTGATGATTCTCTTTCCTCAAAATCGGAATCGAACAAGGATGGATTGACGTAATTGAAAGATTGAATCGTGTAGTACAGTTCGCCCATCACTGTCAATCGTTCCAGAAGTGAGTTCTTATCGGTCCAAAGTTTTGAACCCAGATCTCTTTCAACGACGAACCCAAACTGAAATCCAAGATTAGGTGTGTATTCTCCCTTTCTTGCTGAAGCATCTGCTTGGTAGTATGTTTTGATAGGAGAGACAAACGTCTGGCTTATGCCACCCTTCACGCCGAACCGATAAAGGGGTCGTGTTCTGAATTTTTTATACAACGTTTTGAATTCGACGGGATCAGAATCGGTGATCTCAAAGAAGTGATCTGTTTTTAGCAGGTCAATCATCCAACGATCTGCTTTTTCCGGCTCTTCGATATAAATGTACGTCAGGATCAGAAGCTTGTGCGCCTCAATGCTTTCAGTAAAGTTGAAGATCGGTTTTAGTCTTTGAGTGGTATCGACCAATAAATAGGACGGAAGTTCGTGAAGTCGTCCCTGGTCATAGCTGGCCCGTGCAAGTCGCAGCGTTTGTGTACCCGTTAGAGCAGAACCTGTTTGACCGCTTACATCCACGATGTTGACGCTAAGAACGAGTAGCAGAATAACGAGTGTGTAGAGTTTATTCATAAGCAAGCGTTAAACTGATTCTACTTTAGGTTGTCACAAGTTTTTTCGTCCTTAACCGTCGGATCTGGATCAACGTATATATCCCATTCGTCAGGGCTAAGGTGGCGGGTAATGTATGCACATAGCAACCCGGACATTGTTTCAATTCTTGTGGGCCACGCGTGAATCGTTTCTTTGGCATGTTCCGCGTTGCTGTTAATACCCGCGAGCAATTGCTCGTCGTCGGCGGTAAATACTGCAGTGCGAACCCAGTCACTGTGATCACTTAATACGATCGGCTGCTGGTTTAGCTTGTCAAGATTCCAAAGTCGGACAGTCTTATCGTTACTCGCTGTTGCCATGAATGTGCCTGCGAAGTTGAAAACTATCTCTTCAATGGAGGCAGAATGTCCTGAAAGCACGCGAACGGCCGAAGCATTACTAATTTCTATTTGCTTCACAATTCCTTCAACATCCCCAATCATGACCTTTTTACCATCACGGGTAAAGCCAACGGCTGACAGTGCATCCTTGTTCTTATGAAATACTTTTTCCGCGTAACCATTTGCTATATCCCAGAAATAAAGATTTCCTGCCTGACCAACCCCGGCGAGCGTTTTCCCATCAGGGCTTAGCGCGATGTGGTTGATCTTTTCTTTCGGCTTGATAACTTCTTTAGCCGTACTCATGTCACTTAACCTGATGCTCATTCCGGCGTTGTCGCGTGAATAGAACCCTTTACCATCGTTTGTAAAAATCAGATTGTCTACATCATGCACGTAACCGGAAATGCGTTGTGGTTCTCCGCCATTTTTAAGGTCATAGACTTCAACGTAGTTGCTTTCGGATGCGCCAATTGCAGCGCCACCCGCAATCAGGAATGTTCCGGCAGTGTTAACATCAATCGAGTAAACGTGGGCGTCGGCCCTTGCACCTACAACTTCCTCTGACGACCAGTTGCCACGACTATGCGTCCAGCGGATGATGCGACCATCACTACCACCGGAGTAAACTTTCTTGGAAGCCCGATGTGTTACAATCGACCGACAAGCGCCCTGGTCATGACCTACAAGGCTTGTTGTCAGTTCGTGCTTGTTCTCACTCAAGGCGTTGAACAAGCCGTTATAAATATCGTTGTCGTACTCATAGCCTTCGTAGCGCTCGTTGAAAATATATGCTTGTTGCGCAAGCAGGGACTGGAGCTCTTTGTCGGGTAAGTCAGTCGACTTGATCGCCATCGCTTTGGCTGTCGCGATGTATCGGCGTTTGTCTGCTTCCTGCTTTGCTAATTCCGCAAGGCGCTCGTTGTCTTTAGCTTTCTTTTCATTTGCTTTTGCAATTCCGGTCTGCTGTATCGCGATTTTTTCCTGCTCTTTGGCTCTGGCCTCGTTCTGTCGCGCGAGTTCGGCATTTTGTTCTGCTTCCGCTTTGGCAGCCTCCGCCAAAGCTTTTTGCTCGAGTGCTACTTTGGTTTGCTTGGTTGCTTCAGCAGCGCTCTTTGTAGCACGTTCTGCGTTTAGTTTCGCTTCTTCCGCATTCTTGTCAGCAATGATTTTTTGTTGTTGGGCTACCTCCTTCGCTGTATCAGCCTGGCTCTTCTGGATAAAGGCAAACACAAGGAAGATCAACGAAATGATCGTTGCGCTACCGAGCACAATCGCTGTGATTCGCGCACGTTGAAGTTTCCTCTTCTGTTCAAGCTCTTTAATCCGTTGCTCGGTATCCCATTCTTTTTTGGAATACTCGAGGAAGATCATTGTACGCTCAAAGGCCGGGTTGTAACGTTGCCCCCAAACCAGCGTTGGCTTGTGTTTTGCCTGCCAGTTCAACGCAAGCTGTAAATCTGGTGGTCTCCACAAACCTGCTTTTCCAACCTGGTGCATCGATGCTGCCTCAGCAAGACGCGTATACATCTGTACGGCATCAGCTTCATCGTCTACCCAGTTCTTCAACCGTACCCATATGCGCATTAAACTTTCATGCGAAATATCAACGATGGATTTTGATTTAAGCGCAATACCATGCGCGGGGGTAATCAGTGATCTTCCCGGCTCACGGAATTTTTCTATCACGGCGATTACGTCTTCTTCAGACACGTCTGCGATCGCTGCAATTTCATTCAGCTTGGTCGGCCGGCGAATACCAAAGTTCTCACCGCGTTTTTCGGTGATTGCCTTGAACATCGCTTCACATATTCTTTTCTGTTCTTCCGTTAATTCGTCAAAGGCTTCATTCGCGTGCATTGACAACGCTTCCGCCATTGTACCGATCGCCTCGTAATGTTTGAGGTCGACAGGCTCATCTTCAAAATCTTTAAATTTTGCCCAATAGCTCCAGGTACGCATCAACGCGTGCTGCAGGATCGGCAACTGATCCGGGTTGTCACCGAGATCATTCAATAACTGTTGTGTTAAGCGCGGTGCAATCTTCGCGCCTCCCACGGCTACGGGTCCGTCAATAGCACGTCTTTTTTGTTCGCGGGTAAGCTGTGGAATGAGGTAGTGACTATCGTTGATCTTGCGGGTCAATTCCGGGAACTGTGCGCAATCGCCAATGAAATCAGAACGCATGGTGATGGCGACATAAATAGGAGAGTCCGGATAGTTAACGGCCTCGATCAACAAATTAACAAACGCCAGTGTTTCATTAACGGAGTTCGGATCAACAGAATCTTTGAACCGGAAAAGTTCTTCGAACTGGTCGACAAGGATCAGATAGTTTACGTCAGCTTGCCTACGCGTTTGCTCGATCGCCTCGACAAGTCCAAGCGAACTGCTTCGGAGAAGTGTCGCAAAGATCGTTCGCTTGATTTTCTTTTCCTCAGGATCTGCTCCGGTGTACTCCGGATTGTTTTTTAACAAGGCTTCCGCAAGGTTTTCTATCGGGCCGCCACCTGGTCTGGTTACAACAACCTCCCAGTTCGGACTAGCATCCGTGAGGAATCCTCCGTACAGGATCGGCATGACGCCGCAGTAAATGAATGAAGATTTACCACTACCGCTCGGACCGATAACACCAACGAATCGGTGCTTCGACATTTTGAGCAGCACCTCATCACTTTGGCCTTCACGTCCAAAGAACAAGTGGCTTTCTTCAATATTAAACGGCCGTAAACCCGGGAAGGGGTTCGGCGCTACGAGTACCTGTTGATCGATAACTTCGCTCATATTGCTTAAGCGTTAAATTCTGCAAAGAAGGATTTCAAAGATTCAAGCGCGCGTTCAGGCTCGCTTTCAATAACACGCAGGTTCTGGCTTTTGAACGTGTCGGTATTCATCCGCGAACCTGGCGTAGTAACGATGGCTTTTCCTATGATTGGTTTTTTTCTTCCGAATCCCGGTGCTTTTAATAAATCCAACGCCTTCATGCGAACCCACTGCTCATTCACTTTCCCTTTATAAATAATCGCAGCGTCGAAATTTCTCAGGTTATCAATGTGTTTTTTGCGCAGATCCAGCAGCTCGCCTTCAAACTCTGGTAACAGGACTTTATAACCTGACTTTTCTATTGCTTCTTTCAGTGGCAGAATTGCAGAATCGTCAACACGGTCGTGCATCAGGTATACTGATTTTCCGGTGTTGTCTTCAAGAACGATTTTCCGGTCAGCATTGGCATCGACCAACTCTTCGCGCATGATATTTTTAAAATCCTCAAGTGGTGTTTGCAGAATTTCCGCACCTTCCTGAGCTTCAACATCGCGCTTGATATTTTCGATAAAGCCGCGTTGCTTTTCACTTGCGTTGGTCATGTTTGGTGAAATCCAGATGAGCCGCGTGAAGTCACCTTTTGCCCGCCTGGCCTCCAACGCTTTTTCCGCCGCAAGCTTGTTCTGAATATCGACAACAGATTTATCCGTGCCTTCGGGTATTTCCCCGTATGCACTTCCGATCAGGTGTATCGAAAGATTACTTTCTTCGAGATCCCTTTTTACCACTCTTTCAAGATCGACAGCGGTGCCCGGCAATGTCTGGTTTGGTAGAACGATG
>Ga0196965_1000273_pt1 | contig 35770 bp, 33 predicted proteins | sample S1_20metaG_FD_148668 | JGI IMG/M metagenome (GOLD analysis project Ga0196965, IMG submission 148668) | Soil microbial communities from Anza Borrego desert, Southern California, United States - S1_20 | ecosystem: Environmental > Terrestrial > Soil > Desert | place: USA: California | collected...
ACCGCCGGCAAGAGCCGGATCGACCGCTCCAAAGGCGAGAAGGGCCAATGCTTCCTCCACTGGGAGGACGTCGCCGCGTGGAGCACAGGCCTCGTCGCCGCGCTGGTGCCTGACGAAGCCGACGGGACCACCGAAACGGCGCTCGCCCAGATGGCCGACATCTTCGGGGACCGCGCTCATCTCGCCCTCACCCACCGCCGCCGCCCTGGCGATTCGGTCCGGCTCCACGCGCTCGACTCGATGGCCAGGGCCCATGGCGTTCGCGGCCTCGCCACCGGCGGCGTCCTCTACGATTCGCCCGACAAGCGAATGCTCCAGGACGTCGTCACCGCCATCCGCAACAAATGCACGATCGACGATCTCGGCTTCCGCCGCGAGCGTTATGCCGACCGCCACCTCAAGAGCCCCGAGGAGATGGAGCGCCGCTTCGCGGGCCTTCCCGACGCCGTCCGCGCCAGCGCCGACGTCGCCGAGCGCTGCACCTTCTCGCTTCGCGAGCTGAGCTACCAATATCCCGACGAAATCGTGATGACCGGCCGCACTCCGCAGGAGGCGCTGGAGCGGCTGACCCGCGCCGCCCTTGCCTCGAAATTTCCGGAAGGGCCGCCGAAAAGCCATGTCGACCTGCTCGAAAAGGAGCTCGGGCTGGTCGAGAAGCTCGCCTACGCACCCTATTTCCTGACCGTCAATTCGGTGGTCCAGTTCGCCCGGAGCCAGGAGATTCTCTGCCAGGGGCGAGGCTCGGCCGCCAATTCGATGATCTGCTTCGTGCTCGGAATCACCTCCATCGATCCGGTCAGGCACACCCTCCTCTTCGAGCGCTTCATCTCGGAAAGCCGCAACGAGCCGCCCGATATCGACGTCGATTTCGAGCATGAGCGGCGCGAGGAGGTGATCCAGTGGATCTACGAGCATTACGGCCACAGCCACGCCGCCTTGACCGCTGTGGTCAGCCGCTACCGCACCCGCGGCGCGGTGCGCGAGGTCGGCAAGGCGCTCGGCCTGCCCGAGGATCTGACGGGGATGCTCTCGGGCCAGGTCTGGGGCTGGTCGGAGGAGGGGGTGCCGGAGCGCCATGTCGAGGAGCTCGGCCTCGACCTCGGCGATCCCCGTCTCGCCCTGACGCTCGAGCTCACCCGCCAGCTGGTCGGCACTCCGCGGCACCTTTCGCAGCATCCCGGCGGCTTCGTCCTCACCCGCGACCGCCTCGACGATCTCGTCCCGATCGAGCCCGCGGCGATGGCCGACCGGCGGGTGATCGAATGGGAGAAGGACGATCTCGAAGAGCTGAAGATCATGAAGCTCGACGTGCTCGGCCTCGGCATGCTCGGCTGCATGCGCCGCGCCTTCGATCTGCTCCGGGCGCACAAGGGCGTCGACATGAACCTGTGGTCGGACGTCCTCCAGGAGGACGATCCGGGGGTCTTCAGGATGATCCAGAAGGCCGACACGATCGGCACCTTCCAGATCGAGAGCCGGGCGCAGATGTCGATGCTTCCGCGGATGAAGCCGAAGGAATTTTACGACATCGTCATCCAGGTCGCGATCGTCCGCCCCGGCCCGATCCAGGGCGACATGGTCCACCCCTATCTCCGCCGCCGCGAGGGCAAGGAGAAGGTCGAATTTCCCTCGCCAGAGCTCAAGGCCGTGCTCGGCAAGACGCTCGGCGTTCCGCTCTTCCAGGAGCAGGCGATGAACGTCGCCATCGTCGGCGCCGGCTTCTCGCCCTCCGACGCCGACCGGCTGCGCCGCTCGATGGCGACCTTCAAGTCCACGGGCGGGGTCAGCCGCTTCCAGGACCAGATGATCGAAGGCATGGTGGAGCGCGGCTACACCCGCGACTTCGCGGAGCGCACCTTCCGCCAGATCGAGGGTTTCGGAAGCTACGGCTTCCCCGAGAGCCACGCCGCCAGCTTCGCCAAGATCGCCTATGCGTCGAGCTGGATGAAGCATCATCATCCCGACGTCTTCTGCGCCGCCATCCTGAACGCCCAGCCGATGGGCTTCTACCAGCCCGCCCAGCTCGTGAAGGACGCCCAGAACCACGGCGTGGAGGTGAGGCCGGTGTGCATCAACCGCAGCCGGTGGGATACGAGGATGGAGGGCTTTGCCTCCCCATCGCCAGATGGGGAGGGGGACCACCCGAAGGGTGGTGGAGGGGTGACCGGGCGAGGTCTCGACAGATCACCCCTCCACCACCCTTCGGGTGGTCCCCCTCCCCATGCTTCGCATGGGGAGGCAGATCTAATCCCCCTCCGGCTCGGCCTGCGCATGGTGCGCGGCCTCTCCAACCTCCACGCCGCCCGGGTTCTCGCCGCCCGCGCCGACACGCCCTTCACCTCCATCGAGGACGTCTGGCGCCGCTCGGGCGTGCCGGTGGCGGCGCTGGAGAAGCTCGCCGACGCCGACGCCTTCGCCGCGCTCGGCCTCGACCGCCGCCAGGCGCTGTGGCGGGTGCGCGGGCTCGGCGAGGCGCCTCTGCCTCTGTTCGCCGCCGCCGACGCGCTCGGAACGGAGCCGGAAGTCGCCCTGACCCCGCTCACCGGCGGCCGCGAGGTGGTCGAGGACTACCGCACCGTCCAGCTGTCGCTTCGCGAGCATCCCGTCGCCTTCCTGCGCGGCGCGCTCGGGCCGAAGGTGACGACCTGCGCCGGCCTCGCCCGGCTGAAGGACGGCGCCCGAGTCGAGGTGGCCGGCCTCGTCCTCATCCGCCAGCGGCCCGGCAAGGGCAACGTCACCTTCATCACGATCGAGGACGAGACCGGAATCGCCAACGTCATCCTGTGGCAGCGCAAGTTCGAGGCGCAGCGCCGGATCGTGATGAGCGCGGCGATGCTGGGGGTGAAGGGCGTCATGCAGAAGGAAGGGGAGGTGATCCACATCGTCGCCGACCGGCTCGAGGACCAGACCGCCTTGTTGCACAGGGTAGGCGCGATGGACTCACCGACGGGCGCGGCGGCGGCGCCGGTGATCAAGGTGAAGTCGAGGGATTTCCATTGACTTGCCTCCCCAGCGCGAAGCGGTGGGGAGGGGGACCACCCGAAGGATGGTGGAGGGGTGAACTGACTCAGATTCCGAGGGGCCGGCGCAGGACGGAAGAAGCCTGCGCCCGGTCACCCCTCCACCACCTTCGGTGGTCCCCCTCCCCATGCTCCGCATGGGGGAGGCAGATCAGAATTTCTGCTGGCGCTCGTAGAGGCTCTTGTAATGCTGGATCCGGGTCACCCGCAGGCCCGGCATTCCGGACCGGTCGACGGCCCGCTGCCAGGAGGCGAACTCCTCGAGGCTGAGCGTGTAGCGAGCGCAGGCCTCGTCGACGGTGAGAAGCCCGCCATTGACGGCGGCCACCACCTCGGCCTTGCGGCGCACCACCCACCGGGTCGTCGAGGGCGGCGGCAGCGAATCGAGCGTCAGCGGCTCTCCGAGCGGGCCGATGACCTGCGCCGGACGAGGTGCCCGGGTCTCGATCGTGTCATATTCAAGGACGTTCACGGACATTTTATCTCCTGCCTCCCTTCGCTCCGCCTTAGAGGGCAGGCGTTGAAGGAAGGCTGAAACCCCAAGGTAAACGCGGCGGTCATCTCAGTTGACGGCTCCTTGCCGCGCATAGGCCGGATTGAAGCAGCCGCGCTGCGCCGCCACCGCCTCGCGCCAGCCGGGGCCGGCGAGAAGGATCTCCGCGATCGGATCGGCGAAGCGCAGAGCGGGCGCCGCCGCCCGCGCCGAAGCCGCCGGCGCCGCCTCGCGCTGCGAGCGCAGGGTGGCGACGAGCATGCCGAAATCCAGGGCGGCGGGCGTACGGCTCGCAAACCTCTGCTCGGCCCGGCGGAAGAAGCTCAGGTCCATGGCCGACCTTCTAGCGGCGAGGGTCTAAGACGCGGTTAAAGGGCCATTAGCCCGGGCTTTACCGAGGTTAACCGAAGCGTTCGTACGGCCGGTCAGGCTCGTCACCCGGAATTGATCCGGGTCCACCGACTTCCCTTCGAGGCACGTCAGGAAAGGCGGATGCCGGATCAGGCGCGGGATGAGGGGGGCCTTGTACGCCCGATACTCGTCTTTCCCCGCCTTTCACCCTATGTAGCGGCCGCCATGATCGCCGATTTCCAGCTCGACCGGCCGCCGTCCGAGGCGCGGATCGTCGTCGCCATGTCGGGCGGGGTCGACAGCTCGGTCGTGGCCGCGCTCGCCGCGCGCACCGGCGCCGAGGTGATCGGGATCACCCTCCAGCTCTACGACCATGGCGTGGCGATCGGCCGCTCGAAGACCTGCTGCGCCGGCCGCGACATCTACGATGCGCGGATGGTCGCCGAACGGCTCGGAATCGCCCACTACGTCTTCGACTACGAGACCCGCTTCCGCGACAGCGTCATCGAGCGATTCGCCGACGAATATTCGAAGGGCCGCACGCCCATCCCCTGCGTCTCGTGCAACCAGTCGGTGAAGTTCACCGACCTGCTCGCCCTCGCCCGCGATCTCGGCGCCGACTGCCTCGCTACCGGCCATTACGTCCGCCGCCTGCCCGGGCCGAACGGGCCGGAGCTTCACCGCGCCGCCGATCCGGCGCGCGACCAGAGCTATTTCCTGTTCGCCACCACGCGCGAGCAGCTCGACTTTCTTCGCTTCCCGCTCGGCGGCCTGCCCAAGCCCGCGGTGCGCGAGATCGCCCGCGAGCTCGGCCTCGTCGTCGCCGACAAGCCCGACAGCCAGGACATCTGCTTCGTTCCCAATGGCGACTACGCCTCGGTCGTGAAGAAGGTGCGGCCGGAGGCGGCCCGGCCGGGCGAGATCGTCGGTCTGGACGGACAGGTGCTCGGCGAGCATCGCGGCCTCATCCATTTCACCGTCGGCCAGCGCCGCGGGCTGGAGATTGGCGGCCAGGCCGGGCCGCTCTACGTCGTCCGGCTGGAGCCGGAGGCTCGACGGGTGGTGGTCGGGCCCAGGGCGGCGCTCGCCGTCCGCGCCGCCCGGCTGTCGGATCTCAACTGGCTCGGCGAGGACCAGAAGGAGGGCCTCGCCGCCAAGGTCCGCTCGATGGCTCGGCCGGCGCCGGCCCGGTTCCAGGGGGACCAGATCCGCTTCGAGGCGCCCGAATACGGGGTGGCGCCGGGCCAGGCGGCCGTCGTCTACGAAGGGTCGAGGGTGCTCGGCGGCGGCTGGATCGAGGAGACCGTGCCGGCCGAGCTGGAGCCGGCCTGAGCCTCCAGCCGGGGAAGCAGCAGGCTTGCCACCGAGGCGGCCGAGATCGCCGCGGCGAAAGCCGCCAGGGGAGCGAGCCCCCCGGTGATGAAGGGCGCCGCCGCGGCCGTGCCGGCCGCCGCCGTCAGCAGGATGAAGAGGATGGTAAGCGCCGCGCCGCGGGAGTCGTCGCCGCGCGAGGCGAGCACGGCGAGGTAGAATCCGGGCGGGCCTCGGAAGCCGAAGCCGAGATTGACGGGCACGGCGAGCAGGGCGACGAGCCGCGGGTCGCCGCCGCCGGCCAGCGCGTAGCCGAGCATCGCCAGCATTCCGGCCGCCGAGAGGGCGGTCCCCCCGAGGATGGTGCGCTCGGCGCCGAAGCGGGCGGTCAGGCGTCCCGCCAGATTGGCGCCGAGGATGAAGAAGGCGATTCCGGCCACCTGCACGATGATGAAGTCGGTAAGGGTGCCGCCCATCGGCCCGACGATCACGGCCGGGGCTCCGAACACGAAGGTGAGCAATGCACCGAGCGACAGCGCCTGGCTGAGGGCGTAGCGGAGGAAGACCGGGTCGCGCAGCAGGCGTGCATAGCCTCCGCCGTGCGGCACCGGGGCGACTTTCGGCAGGCGGCGGCGAAGCGCGACCAGCGCCGCCGCCAGCAGCAGGGACAGGACCGCGATCAGCTCGAAGGAGAGCCGCCAGCCGCCGATCGAGAGCAGCCAGACGCCGATTATCGGCGCAAGCGCCGGAACGAGCGACTCGATGCTTCCGAACAGCCCCATCGCCCGCACCGCACGGGCCTCGTCGAACATCGCCCGGATCATGCCCGGAGCGAACACCGCGGCCGCGGAGCCCGCCGCGCCCTGAAGCAGCCGAAGCGCGACGAGCGAATCGAGGGAAGGCGCGGCCGCGGCGGCCGCCGAGAGCCCGGCATAAAGCAGGAGCGAGGCGGCGAGCAGGCTGCGCTGGTCGAAGCGGGCTCCGAGCTCTCCGAACAGGAGCAGCCCCACTCCGCTGCCGGCTACGAAGGCGGCAAGCACCAGCTGCGCCGCCGCCGGAGTGCCGCCCAGGGCCTCCGGCAATCCGGGCACCGCGGGCAGGACGAGATCGGTGCCGGCAATGCCGAGGACGGTGCCGGCGACGATCAGGGCGAAGGCGAGCGCCGGTCGGCGGCGGGCAGGGGGCTCGCTCATCGCCGGCCGCGGCGGGCCACCAGATAGAGGATCGTACCCGCCGCGACCAAGATGACCAGCATCCGCCAGCTCGGCCAGGCCGTCTGCGCGGCGGCCCAGACGCAGACGGCGATGGCGGGCACGATCATCAGCCAGACCGCCGGCCCCGCTCTTCCCGTCACCCCGCCGGGCGCCGGGGCCTCTGGGAGACCCGCCGTGCCTTCCCGGGCGGGGGCCCCGGCTTCCGCTGGAACGACGGGTTTCGCGAGCGAGGCGATGCTGATCGAATAGACGAACATCCGCGCCAGCGTGCTCACCACCGCCAGCCAGACGAAGCTGCCGCTGAGCGCAAGCACTGCGATCAGGGCGCCCATGAAGGCGATCGAATTGGCCGGTGTGGCGAAGCGGGCGCTGACCCGGCCGAACCAGCCGGGAAGCAGGCCGTCGCGGCCCATGGCGTAGCTCGTGCGCGACGTGCCGGTGAGGCCGCCGCTGATGTTGCCGAGCAGCGAGAAGACGGCCGCCGCCACGAGCAGGAGACCTCCGGCCGGCCCCATCAGCGCCGTGCCGAGCTCGACCAGGGGCGTTTTGCCGCCCCCGCCGGGCTCCATCACCGCGACGTAGGAGAGCTGGACCAGGAAATAGAGGATGGCCGTGCCGACGATGGTGGCGATGAGCGCGCGGGGGATGTTGCGCGTCGGGTTGGAGGTCTCGCCCGCCGGCGTCACGCTGTTCTCGAAGCCGACGAAGGCATAGAGGATGAGCAGGGCCGCGGTCTGGAGGTCAGTGAACGGCGGCACTCCCGACGGCCCTTCGATAGTCCCGCCAGCCACGACCAGGCCCAGTACCGCGACGAACAGCAAGGGCGCCGCCTTGAGCAGGGTCAGGGCGTCGATCAGCTGGACTGCGCGCTTCACGCCGACGATGTTGATCCAGACGAGCAGGACGCAGACGCCCACGATGATTGCGGCGCGGGGAACGCCGCCGTCGAGCGCTGGCCACAGGACCGCGAGATAGGTGACCAGAACCGTGAGATTAGCAGCGAGGGCGGTGGCTCGGGCGATATAATAGACCCAGCCCGCCTGGAAGGCGACGGCCGGGCCGAAGGCCGCGGCGTAGACGACCGGCCCGCCCGAGACCGGATGCCGCGCCGCCACCCGGGCGAAGGGCAGGGCGACGATCAGGACGAGCAGACCGAACAAGGGGAAGAGGAAGGGGCTGAACGCTCCGAACCGGTCGTAGAGCGTCCCGGGCAGAGCGAAGATGCCGGCTCCGACCATGCCGTTGAAAGACAGGAAGGCGGAGCCGAGGAAGCCGATGTCGCGGCGGAGGGGTTCATCCTTTGCCGCGGTCATTCTTGCCCTCCCCAGCCGGTGGCCCGCTTCTGGCGGCAGCGCCCTGTCCCCGCAAGCGCTTAGTAATCGGTGCCTGGCGCTGATTAGGAATAGGTGGAGTATGGGGCGCTTTCCCGCGCTAACCTTGATCAGCGCGGTTCCGGTTCCCGCTCCCCGCCTTCCTGTGGTAGCAGGGCGTCGGGACGGGGGAAAAGTTGCGTAGGCTCGTTACAACCGATCTGCCGCGGCTGTTGTCGCGCAGGCTGCCGAGGCCGGTGACGGAGCTCGCCGTCGGCATCGGCATTACCGCGATCTTCGTCGGCCTGCGGATCGCCATCTCTCCGTTCGTCGGGGAAGTGGCGCCCTTCGCCCTTTCGATCATAGCCGTCGTGCTCGCCGCCCTGGTCGGCGGCTGGCGGGCCGGCCTGGTGTCGATGGTGCTCGGCACCGCGCTCATCTGGTATCTCATCCTGCCCGTCCGCGGGAGCTTCGCTCTGGAGGATCCGCGGGCGGCCCTCACCCTCTGCGCCGGCCTTTTGACCGAAGGCGTGATCGTGCTCGCGCTCGGCCTCTACCAGCGCGAGGTTCGGGCCGGCCAGCTGGAGCGCACTCGGCGGATCAACTTCCTCGGCCATGCGCTGAGGGAAATGGATCACCGAACCAAGAACAATTTCCAGATCGTCACCAGCCTGCTGACGCTGCAGGCGAGCCGCTCCTCCAGCGACGAGGTCAAGGCGGCGCTGGGCGAAGCGGCGGAGCGGCTGAAGGCGGTCGCCGCGGTCTACGACGCGCTGGCGCCGAGCAGCCAGGGGCTCGCCATGGTTCGGCTGCAGGACCAGCTCCAGGAGATATGCGACCAGATCAGGCGCGGCATCATGCCGGACGGTATCGGCCTGTCGATCGAGCTGGAGCCGATCCTGGTGCCGCACGAAAGCGCGGTGGCGATCGGAATCATCGTCAACGAGCTGGTCACCAATGCCTGCAAGCACGCCTTTCCCGATGGTGACGGCTCGATCCGGGTCAAGGCGTGGCGCGACGACGGCGCAGCCTTCATCGAGGTGGCGGACGACGGCAAGGGCTTCGTCCCCGGCTCGGCCAAGCCCGGGCTGGGCAGCCGCCTCGTCACCGTCTTCCTGCAGCGGCTCAAGGCGAGGAGCGACGTCCAGTCCTCGCCCGAAGGGACCATTCACCGCGTCCGGGTGCCGCTCGCTTCCTGATGGCGGCCCGAAGCGCCGGAATCCTGCTCTACCGCCGCGAAGCGGAGGGCTTGCGCCTGCTGCTCGTCCATCCCGGCGGCCCCTTCTGGCGCGGCAAGGACGAAGGCGCGTGGATGATCCCGAAAGGGATGGTGGAGCCGGGCGAGGAGCCGCTGGCGGCCGCGCTGCGCGAGTTCGAGGAAGAGCTGGGCGCGAAGCCGGTCGGCGCGCCGCGGGCCTTGTGCACGGTCCGTCAGGCGGGCGGGAAGTGGGTGGAGGCGTTCGCGCTCGAGGGCGATTTCGACACGGCCGAGCTGAAGAGCAACGCGTTCACGATCGAATATCCGCCGAAGAGCGGCAGCTTCCGCGCCTTTCCGGAGGTCGACGAAGCGCGCTGGTTCACGCTCGCGGAGGCGCGGGCGAAGATATTGAAGAGCCAGGCCCCGATCCTCGACGCGCTGGAGGAACTCGTCTTTCCGGGCTCGACCCGTTCACGGTGACGGGAACTCAGAAGCGGAATACCCCCTCCACCACCGTCACGCACTTCCCGCCCAATATCGCCCGCTCCCCCTCCAGGCGGCAGCCGACATGGCCGCCGCGCCGGCTCGCCTGGTAGGCCGTGAAGTCGCTCCGGCCGAGCCGCGCCGCCCAGTAAGGCGTCAGCACCGAATGGGCGGAGCCGGTGACCGGATCCTCGTCGATGCCCGCGGCCGGCGCGAAGACTCGGCTCATCACGTCCGACGAGGAGCCCGGCGCGGTCACGATGGTGAGTATGTCGCCCTCGGCCGCGAGGGCCCGGAAATCCGGCGCGAGGGCGAGGACCTCCTCCTCCCGTTCGACGACGATCAGCGCGTAGCGGCCCGGATGCCACAAAGTCTGCGCCGTTTCGACGCCGAGCGCCGCGAGAACCCGCGGCAGCGGCCTCGGCTCCGCGGGGTAGGCGGGCAGCGACATCCGGTAGGCATCGCCGTCGCGGGCAACCTCGAGCGGCCCGGCCTTCCGGGTGCGGAAGCGCACGCGGTCGCGATCGCCGATCAGGACGTGGCCGCTCGCCAGCGTCGCATGCCCGCAAAGCACCACCTCGACCGTCGGAGTGAACCAGCGCAACTCGTAATCGGCCTCGCCATCCGCGGCCGGGATCGTGAAGGCCGTCTCGGAGAGGTTGTTCTCCATCGCGATCGCCTGGAGAATCTCGTCCGGCAGCCATTCCTCCAGGGGCAGCACGGCGGCGGGATTGCCGGTGAAGGGGCGGTCGGCGAAGGCGTCGACCTGGACGAGGCGCAGCTGGGGCATATGGTAATTCCTTCGATTGGTCCTTCGATACGCCGGTTCGACAAGCTCACCGGCTACTCAGGATGAGCGGCTTTGCCGTGGAGCCTGGCGTTTTATCGTTCATCCTGAGTAGGGACTTGAGCTTGGCGAAGGCCCGTATCGAACGACCATCAGCCTGTCTCCCCCGCCGTCAAATCCGTCTCCGCCAGCTTGTTGCCGGGCTGGTCGACCTGGCCTTCGGGGTCGATGTGGATGAGGATCTCGACCCCGGGAAACTCGGCTTCGAGCTTGTGCTCGACTTCGTCCATCACTCGATGCGCTTCGGCGACGCTCATGTGCGGGTCGACCCAGACGTGGAACTGGACGAAATCGTGAGCGCCGCTGGTCCGGGTCCTGAGGTCGTGCAGGCCCTTGAGCGCAGGGTGGAGGGCGGCGACCCCGACGAAGCGGCGGCGTTTCTCCTCCGGCCATTCGCGATCCATCAACTGGTCGACCGCGCGGCTCGAAGCGCGCCACGCGCCCCACAGCAGCCATAAGGCGATGAGGATTCCGAACAGAGGATCGGCGCCGGTGAGGCCGAGATACTGGTCGAGAACGAGGGCGGCGATGACCGCCACATTGAGCAGCAAGTCGCTCTGGTAATGGACGTGGTCGGTCTCGATCGCGACCGAGCCGGTGCGTGCGATCACCCGGCGCTGATAGGCCAGCAGGGCCAGGGTGGCGACGATGGCGAGGATCGACACCCCGATGCCATATTCGGCATTGGCGGTCTCTTCCCGGCCGACCAGCCGGTCCACCGCTCGCCAGCCGATGCCGAGCGCGGAGAATGCGATGATTCCGACCTGGGCGAGCGCCGCCAGCGCCTCCGCCTTGCCGTGGCCGAAGCGATGCTCACGGTCCGCCGGCTCCGAAGCGATCCGGACTCCGTAGAGGGTGATCAAGGAGGCGAGCACGTCGAGTCCGGTATCGGCGAGCGAGCCGAGCATCGCCACCGAGCCGGTCGCCCAGGCGGCATAGGTTTTGAGCAGCAGCAGGAACAGCGCGACGCAGACGCCGGCCAGCGCCGCCCGGCGGGTCAGCATGCCGTGCGCCTCGTGACGGGGATGAGCGTGGCTCACGGGTAGAGTAGTCCCTCGCTCCAGCCCCCGCCGCCACGGGTGAAGAGCCGGCGTTCGTGCAGGCGATGAGCCCGGTCGCTCCAGAATTCGATCCGCTCCGGCTTGACCCGCCAGCCCGACCAGCGGGCCGGCCGCGGCACTTCGCCGCCCTCGAAGCGGCGGCGCATCTCCTCATAACGGCCTTCGAAAGTGGCCCGGGCGTCGAGCGGGCGCGACTGGTCGGAGGCCCAGGCGCCAAGCTGCGAATCGCGCGATCGGGTGGCGAAGTAGGTGTCCGCCTCGGCGGCGCTGACCGCCTCGACGGGCCCCTCGATGCGCACCTGGCGGCGCAGCGACTTCCAGTGGAAGAGCAGGGCGGCCACCGGGTTGGCGGCGAGCTCCCCGCCCTTGCGGCTGTCGAGGTTGGTGTAGAAGACGAAGCCGCGATCGTCATGGCCCTTCATCAGCACCATGCGCACCGAGGGCCTCCCGGCGCTGTCGGCCGTCGCGAGCGCCATCGCGGTCGGGTCGTTCGGCTCGGCCAGCCGCGCCTCGGCCAGCCATTCCTCGAAGAGGGCGTGGGGGTCCGTCATGGCGGCCTCTTGCCGTTCCGTGATGTTTGACACAAGCACCACGCCCGTCATTGCGAGCGAAGCGAAGCAATCCAGTGCTGCCTCCTGCGCCGGCTGGATTGCTTCGTCGCTTCGCTCCTCGCAATGACGCTTGCGCCCACGAAGTGCGTTACCCATCTGACACAGCGTAGTCACAACGCAACAGTGGACATTTGCGGCGGTCTGGAGAACGAAGCACAAAGATGGCGGATCTCTATTCACAGCTGGGCGTGAAGCGCGACGCGGGCGAGGCCGAGATCAAGAAGGCCTACCGGAAGCTCGCCAAGGAGCTGCATCCCGACAAGAACAAGGGCAACCCCAAGGCCTCGGAGCGCTTCTCCAAGGTTACCCAGGCCTATGACATCCTGACCGACAAGGACAAACGTGCGCGCTACGACCGCGGGGAGCTCGACGACGACGGCAATCCGCGCTCGCCCTTCGGGTTTGGCGGCGGAGGCGCCGGCGGCGCCCGGCCCGGCGGCGGGCCGGCCGGCTTCGGCCGCAACCCCGGCCCCGATTTCGGCGGCGGCGAGGAGATCGACCTGTCCGACCTGTTCGACGGCCTGTTCGGCGGCAATGCCGGCCAGCGCCGCGGCGCGCCTGGCGGCGGCGGCTTTGGCGGTTTCGGCGGCTTCGGCACCCGACGGCCGGCGGCGGCGCCGCAGAAAGGGGCCGACACCGCCTATCGGCTGCCGATCAGCTTCGAGGACGCGGCGGCGCTGAAGGAGCAGAGGGTCACCCTCGCCGGCGGCAAGACCGTGTCGATCAAGCTGCCGGCGGGAGTCGAGGAGGGCACCCGGATTCGCCTCGGCGGGCAAGGCCAGCCCGGTCCCGGCGGCAATGGCGACGCGATCATCACCATCTCGATAAAGCCGCACCGCTTCTTCACCCGCGACGGCGACAATATCCGGCTCGATCTGCCGATCTCGCTCGACGAGGCGGTGCTCGGCGCGAAGGTCAAGGTGCCGACCGTCGACGGGCCGGTGATGCTGAGCGTCCCCGCCGGCACCAGCTCGGGCAAGGTGCTGCGCCTCAAGGGCAAGGGCTTCACCGGCAAGGGCGGTCAGCGCGGCGACCAGCTGGTCACCCTGATGATCGACGTCCCCGCCGACGACGCCGAGCTCGCCCGCTTCGTCGAGGGCTGGAGCCGCAAGGGCAAAGGAAACCCGAGGGGCGGGCTGGGCGTCTAGCCCCTTCATGGACCGTCATTGCGAGCGAATCGAAGCAATCCGATGCGGCCTTGGGCGGCGGACCGGTTGCCTCGTCGCTTCGGTCCCCGCAATGAGCATTGTGCTCGAATGATGGGACTCTAGCCCCTTGCAGGAAATCTCGCCCGAATCACCGGAAGCAAGGCGCAAGCGGCTCGCCAGGACCAGGGCGCGGCTTGGCAACATGCGGGCCAAGATGAAGCCCGGCCAATATCCGTTCGAGGTCGTCAAGAGGGTCGCGGTCGGAGTCTATAATGACGGCTTCATCCACGCGGGCAACCTCGCCTACCTCGCCTTGATGTCGCTCTTCCCCTTCGTGATCGTCGCCGCGGCGATCGCCCGGCTGTTCGGCCAGACCGAGGAAGGGCTGGCCGCGGTGGTCGGCATTCTCCAGACCATGCCCCCGGACGTCGCCGACGTTCTCAAGAAGCCGATCAGCGACGTGATCAGCGCCCGCTCGGGCAGCCTGCTCTGGCTCGGCGCCCTAGTCGGCCTGTGGACCACGGGCAGCTTCATCGAGACCATCCGCGACATCATCCGCCGGGCCTATGGGGTCACCTTCAGCCGCCCGTTCTGGGAATACCGGCTGGGCTCGGTCGGGATGATCATCGCCGCGGTCATCCTGGCGATGCTCGCCTTCAGCGTCTCGGTGCTGCTCTCGGGCGTCCAGGAGTTCATCGTCTCGCTGATCCCCCGGGGGGAGGAGCTGGTCGGGATCGTGACCCTGTTCCGGGTGGTGCCGGCCTTGATGCTGTTCGGTGCGCTCTACGTCATCTTCTATTCGCTCACGCCCAAGCGCTACCGAAGCTCGGGCTGCCCGAAATGGCCTGGCCCCGCCTTCGTCACCGCCTGGTGGCTCGCGACGACGGCCTTGCTCCCCGTCGTCCTGTCGAGCCTGGGCGGCTACGACCTCACCTACGGCAGCCTCGCCGGAGTGATTATCGGCCTCACCTTCTTCTTCATCGTCGGCCTCGGCGTGGTGATCGGCGCCGAGCTGAACGCGGCGCTGGCGGAGGTACCCGAAGAAGCCCTAAAGGAGGGCGCAGAGGTCCATCACAGGAAAAGCATCGGATGACCGGATTGATGAGCGGAAAGCGGGGCCTCATCATGGGCCTCGCCAACGACAAGTCGCTGGCTTGGGGGATTTCGAAACGGCTGGCGGAGCAGGGGGCCGAGCTCGCTTTCTCCTATCAGGGCGAGGCTCTGCAGAAGCGGGTCGGCCCGCTCGCGCAGCAGGTGGGCTCCGATTTCCTGATCGCATGCGACGTTTCCGACATGGCCGATCTCGACCGCTTGTTCGAGACGCTCAAGGCCCGCTGGGAGACGATCGACTTCGTCGTCCACGCCATCGGCTTTTCGGACAAGAACGAGCTCAGGGGCAAATATGTCGACACCAGCCTCGACAACTTCCTGATGTCGATGAACATTTCCGCCTACAGCTTCACCGCCGTCGCCCGCCGCGCCCGCGACATGATGCCGGACGGCGGCGCGCTTCTGACGCTCTCTTATTACGGCGCCGAGAAGGTCATCCCGCATTACAACGTCATGGGCCTCGCCAAGGCGGCGCTCGAGGCCAGCGTCAAATATCTCGCCATGGACCTCGGCCCGGAGAATATCCGGGTCAACGCCATCTCCGCCGGCCCGATCAAGACGCTCGCGGCGAGCGGCATCGGCGACTTCCGCTACATCCTCAAATGGAACGAATATAACAGCCCGCTTCGCCGCAACGTCACCATCGAGGATGTCGGCGGCGCCGGCCTGTACCTGCTCTCCGACCTCGCCTCGGGCGTGACCGGCGAAATCCACCACGTCGACGCCGGCTACAACGTCGTCGGAATGAAGGCGGAGGACGCCCCGGACATCGCCACCACGTGACCGCGGCGATCAGGCCGGAGACCGGCGGCGACGCCCAACGGGTCCGGGCGGTCCATCTCGCGGCCTTTCCCACACCCGCCGAGGCCGATCTCGTCACCCGCCTCCACGAGGATTACGATTCCGAAATCTCGCTGGTCGCGGAGCAGGGCGGTGAAATCGTCGGCCATGTCATGCTCAGCCGCATGAGCGTGTCCGCGGGGAGCCGGGCTTTCCGGGCGCTGGGGCTCGGTCCGGTCGGGGTGCTGCCCGGTGCGCAGGGCCAGGGGCTGGGCTCTGAGCTGATCCGCTCCGCCCTCGGCATCGCCGAGGCATTGGGCGAGGAGGTGGTTTTCGTCCTTGGCGAGCCCGATTATTATGCGCGCTTCGGCTTCTCGGCGGAGGCGGCGGCACCTTTCGCTTCCCCTTATGCGGGACCTTTTTTCATGGCGCTGTGGCTCCGGCCCCCCTCTGAAGCGCCGGCCGCGGGGTCGGCGGCCTACGCCCCGGCCTTCGGCGCGCTCGGCGGCGCGGCATGAGCTGGAACAGCTTCGGCCGGGTCTTCCGGTTCACCACCTGGGGCGAAAGCCATGGCCCGGCCATCGGCGCCGTCGTCGACGGCTGCCCGCCCGGCCTCGCCCTGGCCGAGGAGGACATCCAGCTTTGGCTGGACCGCCGCCGTCCCGGCCTCTCGGCGGACACCTCGCCGCGCCGGGAGCCGGACCGGGTCCGGATCCTCTCCGGCACCTTCGAGGGCCGCACCACCGGCACCCCGATCAGCCTCGTCATCGACAATGTCGACGCGCGGCCGAAGGATTATGAAGGCATGCCCCCGCGCGCGGGTCATGCCGACGCCGCCTATCAGGCCAAATACGGCCTTCGCGATCCTCGCGGCGGCGGTCGCGCCTCCGCCCGCGAGACGGCCGCGCGCGTGGCCGCGGGGGCGGTGGCGCGGCTCGTCATCCCCGAGGTGACGATCGCCGCGAGAATCCTCCGGATCGGCGACTCGCCGGACGAAAAGCGGTGGAAATCCCTTCTCGACGAGGCGCGCTCGGCCGGAAGCTCGCTGGGCGCACTGATCGAATGCACCGCGACCGGGGTCCCCGCCGGCTGGGGGGCGCCCGTTCACGCCAAGCTCGATGCCGAGCTCGCCGGCGCCCTCATGTCGATCAACGCGGTGAAGGCGGTCGAGATCGGCGCCGGCTTCCAGGCGGCCCGGCTGCGCGGCGAGGATAATGCCGATCCCGCGCTGGCCGGCGGCATTACCGGCGGCATCTCCACCGGCGAGGCGATCGCCGTCCGCGCCGCCTTCAAGCCGACCTCCTCGGTGGCGGCCTTGGGGGTGCTGGGACGTCATGACCCCTGCGTCGGCATACGCGGCGCTCCGGTCGTCGAGGCGATGGTCGCCCTGGTCCTCGCCGATCATAAATTGCTGCACCGGGCGCAGTGCGGATGATCGGCCGCCGGGTCCGCATCTACGGCCGGGTCCAGGGCGTCTTCTTCCGCAACTGGACCGCGGACCGGGCGGGCGCCCTCGGCGTGCGCGGTTGGGTGAGGAATCGCAGTGACGGCAGCGTCGAGCTCGCCGCTTATGGCGAAGACGGGGCGGTGGAGGCGCTGATCGACGCCTGCCGCGAGGGGCCGCCGGCGGCGCGGGTCGAGCGAATCGAGGTTGAGCCGGCGGAAGAGGCAGGGCCGGCTTCCGGCTTCCGGGTGACGGCGACCGTTTAGATCATGTCGGCGAGATAGTCGCTGAGGCGATCCATGCCGTTGTCGGTGAGCACGATCGAGTCGCGCCTCGTGCGGCTGCGCGCCACGAGTTTCTTGTCGATGAGCCTGTCGATCAGCGCCGGCCCGTCTTCCGGATCGACCTTGGCGGCCCTGTAGGCCTCCTCGACCGGAACCTCGCGGCCGTCGTCGCCGGCGATGAACAGCGAAAGGAGCAGATCCCAGGCCGGCTCGCCGAACAGCCCCAGCGGGAAATATTCGTCGCGCCGCCGGCGCTCGGCGTAGAGGCGCTCAGCCACGGTGCGCAACGACTGGCCGGCTTCGGCCGAGCCCGGATCCGACAGGACGGCGAGTCGCGCCGACGCCTGGCGGACTATCGCCAGCGCTCGTTCTAATCTTGCCGTATGGATTTCTTGCACCACGTATTCTTCCCCGCCGGCACAATATCGAATTCCGGCGCGCTGCATAGTGCCTTATTTCGTGGCTCATCAATTCCTCCTCGCGGGCTGGAGCAGGCCGAGGGCCCGGAAGCTCGACCAGCCCGATCGAGCGACGATCACATGATCGTGAATGCAGATATCGAGCGCCCGGCCCGCCTCGGCGATGCGCCTGGTCGCCTCGACGTCCCCCCTGCTTGGCGTGGGGTCGCCCGACGGGTGGTTGTGGGCGAGGATCAAGGCGGTGGCGCCGACCTCGAGCGCCCGGCGCATGATCTCGCGGGGATAGACCGGGGTCTCGCTGACCGAGCCGTGCGTGTGGGTCTCGTCATGGAGCAGGCGGTTGCTGCTGTTGAGAAACAGGACCCGCAGCCGCTCCGTCGGCAGCAGGGCCATGTCGAGGGAGAGATAGTCGATGAGCTTTTGCGAATCGTCCAGCGTCGGCCGGGCAAAGGCTTCGGTCCGGAGCGAATGCAGCATGGCGTCCCGAACGATGCCGAGGTGCCGAACCGCCGCCGCCCCGTCGCCCAGGGCCCGCGCCTGAGCCGCCGGCGCCGCCGCCAGCGTCCCCGCCAGCGACCCGAATTCGGAGACTAGACGATCGGCCCAGTCCGAGGCCGCGGCTCCGAGCGGCCGGAGGAGCTCGACCAGGATTTGTCGACACCGAACTTGGCCAGGCGCCTCTGGTGATTCCAGGTGCCCAACACCAGCAGCGCCAGCATGGGGTAGCTCCAGAAGGCCAGCGCAAACGCGTAAGCCCATCGGATTACCTCTGGATTCACAAGTTTCACCGCGTGAGCGGTTGTTCCAATGACTTGGAGCGAGGTCACCCATAGCGGCCACCATCTTTCGGCGCGCAAAGCGAGGATGAGGAAACCGACAAGTGCGGCAACATCCACGAGAAATATGCCGATTTCGACTGATCCAAATCGCATAGGCGCGGCAGATACGGCGACAACCGTGAGGACCGATCCGACTGCCAAGATCGTGCTGCCAATCCGCTCCGGTGCTCCGCCCCGCAGCATCGCGTACGTCCAGCACGCAATGACGAGAGAAAAATAGATTGCGCTCTGAAGCATCCCCCCGGGGGACCATGCGGTTGCATATCAGTCAAGCGAGCTTGCATCTGAACCTAGGCGACCGCGTGAAGATGGCGAGGCTCGGCGGAGCCAGCGACCTGTGGCTTCGGGACGCCATCGCCAATGGCGACCGTGCGCAGCCCCACCTGAACCTTCGTCTCGCTAAGCTTTTTATGCGCTTCGACAATGTCGGAGCGCGCCTGGGCGAGGGCCGCGAACGCCGACGCGGCCATTTCAATCGCTTCTTGTCCGATGAGTGCCGAAAACCCGGCTTCACGCCGAGCAGTAACGATGGTGCTGTTAAGTTCGGCAGTACGGGCGAAGGCCGCATCGATAGCGTCCTCAGCTGCGTAAAGGCTTTGCACGACCTTAACGGCCGCGTCCCGGCGTGCTTTGAGCATGATATCTCCCTGTTCGCGGGACGCAGCCCCGCGGCTATGAACTCGGTTCTGTAGGTGCCGGCCTACTTCGCCGGCTGTTATCCAGGACCCAGGGTGTTGAAGGCCGATGCCGCCCAAGGCACGGTCTCCACGCCAGCCTCGTCAACCACGCAAGGTCGCCAGGTCCTGTAGTGCCGGTCGAGAGCGGTTAGCTTGGGAGCCCCTCCCGGCGTCGCGACTGGAGGAGGCTTGCTCCTCCGCATCGTCTGCCGGACACCCGCATGGCGCTGTCCGCTCTCGATCGGTCGGCCCGAAATGGTCGGGAGTGGGGTGCCGTGGCAATGTCCAATGGTTGGTATACCAACGGCTGGTAGGTAGCGGCGAGACGTTGGTAGCTGATCTATTGCACGGGATGGGCCACTGCCTGGGGCCCGGGGTGAGGCGTTGGAGCCCATGGAATTGATTCCGGGAGCGGATGTCGATGGTTGAACTGGTCCGAATCAGGGCCGCAGAAGATCGAATGCTCGATCTGGTCTTCTCGGACGGGTCCACTGGACGTTGGTCTGCGGAGTCCGCAATCCTTCGCGACACGATCCTGACGCGTCCGCTCCAGGATCCCGCTTATTTTCGAAAGGCGTTTATCGACGCGGGATCCTTGGCCTGGCCCAACGGGCTGGAATTTTCCGCTCACAGGTCTGCGCGAGAAGCTGGAAGCGGAGGGCTCGCTGGTCCGCAGGGCAGCTTGATTATTCTGGTCAGGCTTGGGTGAGTCTGCCCAGCGCCTCGATCGCCGAGACCAGCGCTCCGAAGGCCAATGCGACGCCGATGGCGATCACCGCGATCCAGACCAGCCTCGTCACCCAATTGAGGTCGCCGGGCTTCGAAGAACCGATCGGGAGCGGGAATGTCGGAGAGCCGCTGGGGGTGGCCACCCGAAAGAAGGCCTGCTCCTCGCGCATCGATCCGCCGGCCGGCTCCTGCGGCTGCCAGCCGCTGACGATCGGCGGTACAAAATTATAAGGGTCGGTCGGCGACTGGGGATTCTGCGGCGGATAGGCTACGACCGGCGCATCCTCCCGCCCCTCATGCTCGGCAAGGATCCGGGCAGCCGTTCGGCGGTCACCGACTCCGAGGGTCTTCATCGCCGCCTTGATGTGCTGGTCGACCGAGCCGGGCTCGATTCCCATCAGCGGCGCGATCTCCTTGGACGTCAGGTGCGCGTAGACATACCTGAGGCAGGCACGCTGTTGCTCCGTCAGCCTGGAGATGCGTTTTGGGTCCATGGCAGGATGGGATTATCGCTTAGGATGGGCTTCTGCACAATGGGGCAGGGAGAGCCCGCAATTCAAGGACAGCCAGCGAACCGCGAGCCGCTTGGTTTCTGCGGCCGAGCTAGGCCGCGAACCCGGTCACGAACTCCGCGGTGGCGGCGCGGAAGCGGGTCAGCCGGTCGTCGACATTGGCGAAGCCGCTCTCGACCGCGTCGATCTCGGTGGCGACGCTCTCCGTCTCGCGCCGGATGGCGGCGATGGTGCCCGACATGCTGTCGGCGGCCATCGCGGTCTCGTCGACGGCGGCGGTGATCATGGTGACGGTCCGGGCCTGAACCTCCATCGCCTCGCGGATCCGCTCGGCCGAGGTCTGGACCTCCTCAACCGTCTTCTGGATCGAGCCGTTGGCGTCGACGGTCTGGCGGGTGGATTGCTGGATTGCGGTGATCTTGGCGGTGATATCGTCCGTGGCGCGGGCGGTCTGGCTGGCCAGCGACTTCACTTCCTGGGCGACGACGGCGAAGCCTCGCCCGGCGTCGCCGGCCCGCGCCGCCTCGATGGTGGCGTTGAGCGCCAGCAAATTGGTCTGGCCGGCAATGTCGCGGATGAGGCCCAGGATCGATTCGATCGCCCCGACATGGCCCGAAAGCGCCCGGCTCGCCTGCATCGCCCCGCTGGCCTCCTCTCCAGCCCGGGTCGCGACCTCGGCGGCCACTTCCACCTCGCGGCGCGCCTCCTCGATCGCCCGGATCAGGCCGGCGGCGGTCTCGGCGGCGTCCCGCATCGCGAGCGCCGACTGCTCGGCGGCCTCGGCCACCTCCGCGGTCTTGCCGAGCATTCCGCGCGCCGAAGCGGCGGTCTGCCCGGTCTTCTCGCGCAGCCGCGCCGATTCGCCCGTCGTCGCCTCGACCAGCCCGGCGACGTCGCGCTCGAACTGCTCGCTGCTCCGCCCGCGCGCCGCCGCGGCCTCGTTGGCCTCGAGCAGGGCAAGCTGGGCGAGGATGATGTCGCTTTCATAGGCGGCCAGCCGCTGCAGCGCCTCGAGCGCCCGGCGGAAGCCGGCCTCGTCGGCGAATCGCTCGCGAAAGGCGGCACAGAGGGAGGCGACCAGCCTCGCCCGGCGGTCCATCTCCTCCGGGACCGAAATGCCCTTCGTGTAGATGTCGAACCCCAGCCCGGCGACGGAGTGGATCCAGGCGGTGTCGACCGGCCGGGTGAAGCTGTCGCGGGTGCGACGCACGGCGGCCTCGCCGCCGCTGGCCAGCACCGCGCCCTCGATGAGGTCGCCGGCCCCGGCCCAAAGCCAGCCGAGCTCGCGCTCGAAGCCTCCGTCGCCATTGTAGGCGGCGAGGCGGTGCGCGACCTGCGCGTCGGTCAGCTTCTGCAAGATTTGTCCGTTCCCGTCGTGGAAGGCGTCGGCCATGTCCCGGCTCCGAAGCTCCTTTGCCCCGGCGGCTCGATTAGCATCGGCAGGGTAAAGGAAGGCTTGTCGCCCCTCCCGTCATCGCGGGCGAAGCGAAGCAATCCAGAGCGGCCTTGGAAGCCCGGTGGATTGCTTCGCCGCTTCGCTCCTCACATGACGGCTCAGGCGGCGAAGCGCTTGACGAACTCGGCGGCGGCGGCCTTGAAGCGGGCCATCTCCTCGTCGACGTGACCGAAATTGCTCGTCACTCCGTCGATCTCGCGGGCGACATTCTCGGTGTCCTCGCGGATCGCCGCGATGGTCGCCGACATGCTGTCCGCCGCGAGCGCGGTCTCGTCGACGGCGGCGGTGATCATGGTGACGGTCTGCGCCTGCACCTCCATCGCCTCGCGGATTCGGTCCGCCGAGGTCTGGACGTCCTCGACGGTCTTCTGGATCGAGCCATTGGCCTCGACGGTCTGGCGGGTGGCCTGCTGAATGGCCGAGATCTTGAGGGTGATATCGTCGGTGGCGCGAGCCGTCTGGCTGGCCAGCGACTTCACTTCCTGGGCGACGACCGCGAAGCCGCGGCCGGCGTCGCCGGCCCGGGCGGCCTCGATGGTGGCGTTCAGAGCGAGCAAATTGGTCTGGCCGGCAATGTCGCGGATGAGGCCGAGGATCGATTCGATCGCCTGGACATGGGCGGAGAGCGCCTGGCTGACCCGCGCGGCGTCGGCGGCCTGGCCGCCGGCACGGGTGGCGACCTCGCCGGCCAGTTCCACCTCGCGGCGGGCGTCCTCGATCGCGCGTATCAGGCCGGCGGCGGTCTCGGCGGCGTCACGCATGGCGAGCGCCGACTGCTCGGCCGCGGCGGCCACTTCCGACGTTTTGCCGAGCATCCCGCGGGCCGAGGCCGAGGCTTCGGAAGCCTGGGCCCGGAGCATTCGGCTGTCCGAGGCGGTGCGCTCGACGGCGCTGACCACGTCCTCGGCGAAGACCTTGCCGTGGGCGCGGCGGCTCTCGCGTTCGGCGCGGTCCTGGAGCAGGCTGAAATGGGCGGCGAACATGTCCGCCTCCAGCAAAGTGGCCTGGGTGAGGCAGCGGGCGAGCCGGCCGAGCCGCTCCGGCTCGCCGCTCAGCTTCTCGGCGAGGATATCGTGGCCTTCCTCGGCGGCGGCGCTGATCGAGGAGATGAGGGTGGTCAGCGAGACTTGGGTCGACTGCGCCTCGAGCACATAGCCGCCGACCATGTCGGCCCAGGCCTGGCCTCGGACGTCGGTATATTTGGCGGCGAGGTAGGGGAGGATCTTGCGGACATTCTCGTCCATCTCGGCGTCGGTGAAGGCGGCGTTGACCTCCGGCGCCGCGGCGAGGTGGCTCCAGAAGCGGCGGGCGACCCGAACCGAATCGTTGGCGAGCAGGGCCGCGACCTCCCGGCAATTGGATTCGAGGCTGCCGTCGCAATCGAACAGTCCGATCCGTTCCGCCACCATGACCTGCGTGAATTGCGCGCTCATCGAATATTGCCTTCCCGCCGCTCCGACCTGGACCGGCATTTCTGGCCGCAAAGGCTTAACATCGCGTTAGGCAAGGTGGATTGCCGCCCCTGAATCCTCCCGCGGATCTTCCTGGGCGAGGGGTGGCGTGCGCCGCCTCGAGATCCGGGAGCCCGAACGATGATCCACGTCGGCCCGCGCCGCAGCCCCGCCTCGGCCAACCGGCGGCGTTCTGACGATCATCCGCGCGCCCCGCCCCTCCCGATGTGCAAGAAGATGGTTAATAAGTGAACCAAAACCAATGGCTTAGCGTTTGGGGTGAACCAGGAGGACGGGCCATGACTCCCGATGCCGGCGCGGCGAGCCGCGATTACGTTGCGCCCCCGCACCAGGCGCGGGTCGATGCCGTCCAGGCGGCGATCCGCGCGGAGGGGCCGCAGCGGCGTCCCGGCCTGTTCCGGCCCCCGCCGGTCCGGCCGGCGCCCTCCGAGCGGGCGATCGACCTTCGGGTCGCCGAGGAGGTGGAGTTGGCCGCCCGCCATATCGAGCAGGTCGGCGACGCCCTGGTCGGCGACCCCGCCTTCCTCCACCGCCACGCCGCGACTCTGCAGGCGCTCGACCTCATCAACCAGAATCTGCGCCATCTCGCCGGAGTGGTCGCCGCGGCCGACAAGGAGGCGGCGGCGGAGCGGATCAGCCTCGAGGAGCTGCGGCGGAGGCTGACCCGCCGGGAGATACGGGCGATCGCCGGGTAGGAGGCGGATCGGCTGTGCCGTCGTGCCTAATTCGTTTCAGCATTCGGGCGGGCGAGGCGGCGCAGCTCCCCTTTCTTGTGCCTTCGTGCCTTCTCTTTGAAAATTGGCGCCGAGGGGCCGGACGGGGGCGCCAGCGCCGCCCCGCAGCCCGGCCTTGGAATTGCCGGCGGCGGCTGCTGCCCTTGCATCGCTCCGCTTTGCCCGTAAAAGCGCGGACGAACAGGAAGGCGCTTCATGTCCCGCAACCCCGACCGGCCGCTCTCGCCCCATCTCTCCGTCTACAAATGGGGGCCGCACATGCTGGTCTCGATCCTTCACCGGGTGACCGGGGCGGGGCTCGCCGTCGTGGGCGCGGCGGCGCTGGTCTGGTGGCTGGTCGCGGCCGCCTCGGGCGAGGAGGCCTATGAGAGCTTCGCCGGCTGGGCGACGTCCTGGCCCGGCATCGTCATCGGCGTCGGGCTGAGCTGGGCCTTCTTCCAGCACACCCTGTCCGGACTCAGGCACCTGGTCATGGACATCGGCGCCGGCTTCGAGATCGAGCGCAACAAATTCTGGGCGGTGATGACCCTGGCGGGGGCGCTCCTGCTCACCGCCGCCTTGTGGGCCTATATCGTGATGGTGAGGGGAGCATGAGCGTGGAAACGACCCGGACCGGCGAGCCCGGAGCGAGCCCGGCGGCGGGGCCGGTGGCGGAGACCCCGCTGGCGCGGGTGCGCGGGCTCGGCTCGGCACGCGAGGGGGCGGAGCATTGGTGGCACGAGCGGCTGAGCTCGGTCGCGGCCCTTTTGCTGTTCGTGTGGCTCATCGTGTCGCTGCTTCGGCTGCCGTCGCTCGACCACCGGGCAGTGACCGAATGGCTTCGCGATCCGCTCGCGGCGGTGCCGATGCTGCTCCTCATCCTCGCCACCTTCTGGCACTTGAAGATGGGCCTGCAGGTGATCATCGAGGATTATGTTCATGACGAGGGCAACAAGTTCCTCTCGATCCTGCTGCTCAATTTCGCCGCTGTCGGGGCGGCGGCCTTCGCGATCTTCGCGGTTCTGAAGATCGCCTTCGCCGCGGCGGGGATGCCGCGCTGAAGCGGCGGCGTCGCTCAGGCGCCCGGGCTTCGCGGGCTGCCCGACGGCCGCGAGGTGCCGAGGTTTATACTTCGAGCGGGCGCGGCCGGGCGTCGCGCGGATTGACCGCGCCTCACCCCGATCCCGTCATTCCGGGCTGGACCCGGCATCCATGAGCACCGCCGGCGGAGGCCTCCGGCAGGACCGTGCCCATGAATTCCAGCCTTCGCCGGAATGACGGATCAGCCGCGCCCTCACCGCCTGGCCTCCTGATACAGCATCAGGGCATTGTCGTCGGGATCGTAGAAGGTGAGCAGCCGCACCAGGTCCGGAATGTCGCGGATCGGTCCGTCCTGGCGCACGCCGCGGGAGTCGAGCTCCGCCTTCGCCGCCTCGATATCCTCGACTCCGAAGGTGAGGGTCGCTCCGCCCTTGCCGCCGGCCTCCTCGACCTGGGAGAGGCCGACATTGACCCGCTCCACGCCGGTCTTCAGCTCGCACCAGGCAATATCCTCCGACCGGTAGAGAAGTTCGAAGCCGAGGATGTCGCGATACCAGGCGATCGAGCGGTCGAGTTGGGTCACGCCGAGGGCGCAGGTCAGCCCGCCGTCATACCGAATGGCCATGCGATCCTCCCGTGGTATGTACTATTTTTATAGCTACTATTGATTTTAGTCGGCTAGGGTCAAGCCATGATTCGCGCGGACGATCTTCGCTGGCTGGTCGGCAGCCGCTGGTTCGTGCCTCTGCTCGCTCTCGCCGGGAGCGAGGACGGGGTGCGCTTCGCCGCGCTGGCCGCCCGCCTCGCAATCTCGCGCTCGATGCTGACAGGCGTGCTCGACCAGCTGATCCGCAAGGGCTGGCTGATGCGCAACCCGGGCCACGGCCACCCGCTGCGGCCGGAATATGTGCTGACCGAGAGCGGCCGACCGGTCGCCGCCTGGTGCGAGCGGGTGATGGCGGAAAGGCTCGCTCTCGGCCTGGACCGCAAAGCCCTGGGCCGCTGGTCCTTGCCCGTGCTGGCCCGGCTCGACCGCCGCTGGGAGCGATTCTCCTGGCTCGAGGAGCAGCTCAGCCCGATCAGCCCCCGCTCCCTCTCGCTCACCCTGAAGCAATTGCTGGACGTCGGGCTTGCCGAGCGCCGGCTCGAGGAGTGCTTCCCCCCGAGGCCCCTCTACGGCCTCACTACCCGCGGCCAGCGCCTGGCTCGGGCGATGCTGTGACGGGGGCCTATTTCCCCGCCAGCGCCTTCAGCATGTCCACCCAATGGTCGACATCGTCGTACAGGGCCTTGACCGGAAGCCTCTCGTCGCGGCCGTGGGCGCGCTCGTCGTCGGGCGAGACTCCCCAGCTGCCGTCGACTCCGTAGACCGGAATGCCCGCGGCCCGGAAATAGAGGCCGTCGGTGGCGCCGGTCGACATGGTGGGGATGATCGCCACTCCGGGGTGGCGCTTGTGGACGGCCTCCGTATAGGCCCGCACCACGTCCGCCCTGAGCGGCGAGGCGGGCGTGGGCACGCCGGGGTCGCTCACCGCCACCTCCACGCCCGCGCCGGCGACCCGCTTCAGCTCCGCCTCCACCTCCTTCGGGTCTACGCCCGGCATGATCCGGCAGTTGATCGTGGCGCGCGCGAGCTGCGGCAAGGCGTTGTCGGCGTGGCCGCCCTCCAGCCGGGTGGCCACGCAGCGGGTGCGAGTCGTGCCCACTTCGAGCTCGCTCGCCTCGATCGCGTCGGCGGCCGCCCCGTCGTCGGGATCGGCCACCCAGCGGCGCATCGCGTCGCCCAGCGGCCCCTTCTCCATCTTCGCCCGTTCGGTGAAATAGGCGCGGGTGGTCTCGTTCAGAACCGGCGTGAACCGGTGCGCCTCGAGGCGCTTCAGGGCCGCGGCCAGGTCGTAAATGGCGTTGTCGGGCCGCGGCCGCGAGCTGTGGCCGCCCTTGTTCCGCGCCGAGAAGGTGAAGGTCTGATAGGTCTTCTCGGCGGTCTGGATGCCGAAGCCGAGCGATCGCCCGTCCCTGGTGAAGGCGCCGCCGCCGGCATCGGAGTTGAGCGCGAACTCGGCGTCGGTCCACTCGCGCCATTCCTTCGCGCCGAGCGAGGCGCCCTTCCCCTCGGTCTCCTCGTCGCCGGTGAAGAAGACGATCAGGTCGCGCGTGGGCCTGAAGCCTTCGGAGCGGAGGCGAAGCAGAGCGGTGGTGATCGCCACCATGCCCGCCTTGTTGTCCATCGCGCCGCGGCCGTAGAAATAGCCGCCTTCCTCGCGGAACTTGAACGGGTCGGCCGACCAGTCGGCGGCCAGCGCCTCGACCACGTCCATATGCGCCAACAGCAGGATCGGCTTCTTCCCCGACGGCTGCGCCGCCCGCCAGCGAACGATCAAAGCCGCCGTGTCGTCGCCCGGCCGGGCCTGATAGGGCATGATCCTGATGTCGCTCTCGGGAAAGCCGCCCGCCTTGAACTGGTCGGCGAGGTAGCGCGCCTGAGCCGGCATCTGCCCGCGCCCGGGAACCGTCGGGATCTCGATCGAGCGGGCGAATATCTCGCGTGCCTTCAAGTCCCATTTATCCGGCGCCGGATCGGCGGCGAAGGCCGTGGAGAGAAGGAGGCAGGCGGCAAGGACGGCAAGGCGCATGAAGGAGGCTCCCGCTGCATGAGGCGGGCAGAAGCTGAACCGCCTTCAGCGCTCGGTCAACTGATGCCAAAACTCCCCTCCCTGGAAGGGAGGGGCTGGGGGTGGGTCGGCCCCACCCCTCCCTTCCCGGGAGGGGCCAAAGCTCAACCTTCTTCCCCATGCCCGGCCGCCAGATACTCCCGCGACTGCATCTCCGCCAGCCGAGACGCCGTCCGCTGGAACTCGAAGGCGCCGTCGCCGGCCGGGTAGAGCCCGTCCGGCGGAGCGTCGGCGGCGGCGAGCAACTTCACCTTGTGCTCGTACAGGGCGTCGATCAGGGTGACGAAGCGCGCCGCCTCGTTGCGCCGGTCCGGGCCCATCACCGGGATCCCGACCAGGATGACGGTGTGGAAGCGGCGGGCGACGGCGAGATAGTCGGCGGCGCCCCGCGCCTCTCCGCACAGCCGCCTGAACGAGAAGACGGCGACGCCCTTGAGGCTCTTGGGCACATGCAGAACTCGGCCGCCCTGCACCATTATGTCCTCGCCGGGCACCTTCGCCCGGTCCTCGACGGAAAAATCGGTGAGCCGGAAGAAGGCGTCGCTCAGCGCCCGGGTCGCCTCCGGGCCGTTGGGCACATACCAGGTCGGGAAGCCGCCGAGCCGCTCGAGCCGGTAATCCGTGGGGCCGTTCAGCGGCACCACGTCGAGCTCCCGCTCGATGAGGTCGATGAACGGCAGGAAGAGCTCGCGGTTGAGTCCGCCGAGATAGAGGTCGCGCGGCGGCCGGTTCGAGGTCGTGACCACGGTTACTCCATTCTCCAGCAGCTGCCCGAACAGGCGGGACAGGATCATCGCGTCGGCGGCGTTGTTGATCACCATCTCGTCGAAGGCGAGGAGGCGCGCCTCAACCGCGATCGCCCGCGCCACCGGCGGGATCGGGTCGCCCTCCTCCTTCACCCGCTCCGCGCGCAGCCGCTCGTGCACCTCGAGCATGAACTCGTGAAAATGGACCCGCCGCTTCGGTTCCGCCGGGATCGCCTCGAAGGCGAGGTCCATCAGCATCGATTTGCCGCGCCCGACCCCGCCCCACAGATAGGCGCCGCGCGGGGCCGGCGGCGATTTGCCGAACAGCCTCGCCCAGGATGTCTTCCTCGGCGCCGTCCGAAGCTCGCCGGCGATCCGGTCGAGCACCGCCACCGCTCGCTCCTGGTCTGGGTCCGGCCGAAGCTCCCCGGCGCCGATCAGCGCCCGGTAACGCTCGGCGACCTCGCTCACCGCGACAGCTTCCTGAGCGTCCCCGACCAGGCGGCGACGATCTCCCCCTCCTGCTCGACCAGGCCGCGCATGACCGCAAGCCGCCTGCTCTCGCGCAGAAGCTCGACCGAGCAGTCGAGCGGACGGCCGAGCTTCGCTCCGGAAAGGAACTGGGCCGACAGGTCGAGAGTGACCGACGGTCCCAGGCTGGCTCCGGCCGCGTAGCCGCCCGCGAACATCGCCATGTCGATGAAGGTCAGGATCGCCCCGCCATGGACGATGTCGCCGAGATTGCTCTGCCCCACGTCCGGGAACATCCGGCACCGCGCTTTCCCCTCTCCCTCGCCGCGCACCAGCAGCTTGCCTAGCGTCGCATTGAAGCGCGGCTCGTCGCTGCGCAGGTCCCAGGTCATCCAGCCGGGATGGGCGGGATCGGGCTCATGGCGGATTTTCGGGTGGAGGGACATGGCGGCGTGCGTGGCGGGAAAAGGCGGAGCGGGCAAGAGGTGCCGGACGGTGCTCGGAAGGGGAGGTTGCCGCCCCTCACAGTCTAAAATTCCGATATCCATCTTTCCGATCTGGACAGGCGCCTCGCGGCGAGTCACTCTGCCTGCAGTAGCAGCCGCCGGGGGGACGAGTCGCTTCGCGAAGACCGCCAGAGAACGGGCACGCGTGGTTCCGCTTTTTCCGAGTCCATCGGTCTCTGCAGAACGGAATAGATCGGGAGCGGCCGCGCCGGCATCATTGCAGTTTTGACAGTCTGTCTCGCGGGAAATGCGGTGTGCGCTGCGCCTGGTCGTCGATGAGGGAAGGAATTCCACGTGACGGCGCATTACGGCACCAACGGCAATGACGTGATCGACGGCGGCAACGGCACGGACGACATTTACGGCCTCGATGGCGACGACATCCTCCTCGGCGGCAATGGCGGCGACATCCTCGACGGCGGCGCCGGCAACGACCAGATTTACGGCCAGAACGGCAACGAGAATATCACCGGCGGCGCCGGCAACGACCTCATCGACGGCAATAACGGCTTCGACATCGCTTATTATTCCGCGCTGATCGAGGAATACACGTTCATCGCCAGCGCCGGCTATCTGCACATCATCCATCAGGGCGGCGCCGGATCGGACGGTCACGATCAGGTGACCCGGGTCGAGCGGCTGGTCTTCGCCGATCGGGTCATCAACATCGGCAGCGGCACCAACGTGCCGATCGCCTATGACGACCATGTCTCCATCAACGAGGATTCCGGCGCCTACAGCAGCGGCTCGGCAAGCGTGCGCGACAATGATTTCGACTTCGACGGCGACGCCCTGACGGTCACCGGCGCCACTCTTGCCGGCGCCTACGGCACCCTGACCCTCAATTCCAGCGGCACCTACGGCTATACCGTGTCCGCCGCGGCGCAGGCGCTCGCCGCGGGGGAGACCGCCGAGGACAGCTTCGCCTATACCGTCTCCGACAATGACGGCAGCGACACCGGCACCCTCGTCTTCCACCTCGTCGGCCTCAACGACGCTCCGGACGCCAATCCCGACTCGGGCTCGGCCGGCGAGAACGAAACCGTCCTGATCGACGTCATCGGCAACGATACCGACGTGGACAACGGCGCGGTGCTCACCGTCACCGCCGCGGCGGCTCCGTCCGGCCAGGGCAGCGCCTCGGTCGTCGACAACCAGGTCCAGTTCGATCCGGGCGGCGATTTCGAGGCGCTCGCGGCCGGGGAGAGCGTCGACGTCGTCGTCAACTACGACGTCACGGACGAGCATGGCGCGACCGCCTCCTCGACCGTTACCGTGACCGTGACCGGGGCCAATGACGCTCCGGCGGCCAATCCCGACACCGCCGCGGGGGGCGAGAACGAGACCCTGCTGATCGACGTCGCCGCCAACGATACCGACGTCGACAACGGAGCGGTCCTGACCGTCAGCGCCGCCTCCGCTCCGGCCGGCAAGGGCAGTGCCTCCGGCGCCGGCAACCAGCTCCAGTTCGACCCCGGCACCGACTTCGACCGTCTCGCCGTCGGCGAAAGCGAGGTCGTGGTCGTCGACTATACGGTCGAGGACGAGCATGGCGCTTCCGCCTCCTCGACGGTCACGATCACGGTCACCGGCGCCAATGACGGCCCGGTCGCCAATGCCGATGCTCGGACGACGAGCGAGAATTCGGCCGTCGTCATCGACGTTCTCGCCAACGATGTCGACGTCGACAACGGCGCCGTCCTCACCGTCACCGCCGCCTCCGGGCCGGCGGGGCGGGGCAGCGTGACGATCGTCGAGAACGAGGTGCGGTTCGATCCGGGCGGCGATTTCGACCATCTCGCCGGCGGCGAGAGCGAAGAGGTCGTGCTGAGCTACACGGTCGTGGACGAACATGGCGCGTCTTCCGAGTCGACCGTAACGGTCACCGTCCAGGGCCGCGACCAGGGCGCGGTCAATACCGGGACCGAGGACGGCGAGACCCTGACCGGAACGCCGGGCGACGACACGATCGACGCGCTCGGCGGCGACGATACGGTTTTCGGCCTCGCCGGCGACGACCTTCTGCTCGGCGGCAGCGGCTCCGACTTCCTGAGCGGCGAGGAGGACAATGACGTCGCCGACGGCGGCGACGGCGACGATTTCCTGGCGGGCGGCGACGGCAACGACCAGCTGCTCGGCCAGACCGGCAGCGACACCGTCGCGGGCGAGGCCGGCGACGACCAGCTGTCGGGCGGCGCGGGCGTCGACTCGCTGATGGGCGGGGCCGGCGAGGACGTGGTCGAAGGCGGCGCCGACGACGATTTCCTGTTCGGCGAGGAGGGTAATGACCAGCTGTCCGGCGAGTCGGGCAACGACCTCCTTTTCGGCGATGCCGGCAATGACGATCTCTCGGGCGGAGACGGGAATGACAGCCTCGATGGAAGCGACGGCGACGACACGCTCCAGGGCGGTGGCGGCGATGATTTCCTGTCGGGCGGAGGCGGCACCAACGTCCTGAACGGCGGCGGCGGCCACGACCAGATCCACGCCAACGCCACCGATGGCGGCCAGACGATCGACGGCGGCGAGGGCAACGACTCGATCCGACTCTCCTCCCGCTCCTCGGCGAGCACGATCGCGACCGGCCTCGGCAGGGATTCGATCGAGCTGGTCCAGGCCGATGTCGGCTCGGCGGCGGTAACCGTCTCCGACTTCACCCCCGGCGCGGGCGGCGACATCCTCCGGCTCGCCGGCGACGACGGCTCGATCCTGAGCCTGCTTTCGGGCTGGGACGGAAGCTCCAACCCGTTCGCTTCGGGCTTCCTGAGGCTCGAGCAGAGCGGCGCCGACACCCTGCTCCAGTGGGACCGGGACGGTGCCGGCGAGGATTCTTCCTGGGAAACGCTCATTGTCTTCGAGAACGCCGATTCCGGCGACTTCACCGACGCCAATTTCGTGCCCAACTACCATCCCGACGGCTCCGAGCCGGCGGGCCAGACGATCACCGGCACCGAGGAGGGCGAGAGCCTCACGGGAACGTTCGGCGCCGACACGATCCACGGGCTCGGCGGGGACGACGTCATCTCCGGCCTGGTGGGGGCGGACGTCATCACCGGCGGCGACGGCCTCGACTTCCTCTACGGCGACGCCGGCGCCGATCAGATCGACGGCGGCAATGACGACGATTATCTGTCCGGCGCGGACGGCAACGATCAGCTGCTGGGCCAGGCGGGCAACGACATCCTGGTCGGCGAGGCCGGCGACGACGATCTGTCCGGAGGCGACGGCAATGACAGCCTTGAGGGCGCCGACGGCAACGACACGCTGGCGGGCGGCGCCGGCGAGGATTTCCTGGCCGGCGGACTCGGCGCCAACGTCCTGAACGGCGGCCTCGGCCACGACCGGATCGCCGCCGACGCCAGCGACGGAGCGCAGACCATCGACGGCGGCGACGGCAACGACACGATCCGCCTCTCCTCCCGGTCTTCGGCAAGCACGATCGCGACCGGCGCGGGCAGCGACTCGATCGAGCTCGTCCTCGCGAACCTCGGGGCGGCGGCGGTCGTCGTCAGCGACTTCACGGCCGGCGCCGGCGGCGACGTCTTCCGGCTGGCGGGCGACGAGGGCTCGATCCTGAGCCTGCTGTCCGGCTGGGACGGCAGCTCCAATCCGTTCGGAGCGGGCTTCCTTCGCCTTCAGCAAAGCGGCGCCGACACCTTGCTGCAATGGGATCGGGACGGAGCCTCCGAGGAATCGGACTGGGAGACGGTCGTGGTCTTCCAGAACACCGCTCCCGGCGCCTTCACCGACGCCAATTTCGTCCCCGGCTATCATCCCGGCGGCACCCCTCCGGGGGGCCGGACGATCACCGGCACCGAGGAGGGCGAGACTCTGAACGGCACCATCGGCGACGACACGATCAACGCGCTCGGCGGCGACGACGTCGTCTCCGGGCGGATCGGGGCCGACACGATCGACGGCGGCGACGGCCTGGACTTCCTGAACGGCGATGCCGGCGACGACGTCATCACCGGCGGCAACGGCGACGATTATGCCTGGGGCGGCGACGGCGGCGACCAATTGGCGGGCGCGGCCGGCGACGACATCCTGTTCGGCGAGAATGGCGACGACTCGCTGACCGGCGGCGACGGCGGCGACAGCCTCGACGGCGCTGACGGGGACGACACCCTCGCCGGCGGCCTCGGCACGGATTTCCTGGCCGGCGGCGCGGGCTCCGACGTGATGACCGGCGGCGGCGACAGCGACATTTTCGACCTTCAGTCCGCCTCGCACGGACCGGACGAGATTACCGACTTCGCCTCGGGAGCCGACAAGATCCGGGTCTGGGAGAGCGGCTTCGGCGGCGGACTGGAATCCGGCGGCCGCGTCTCGCTGGTCTCCGGCTCCGCCCCTGCCGCTTCGGAGGCGAACGGACAGTTCCTCTACGACACCGACGACGGCTCGCTCTATTGGGACGCGGACGGAACCGGGAGCGGCGAGGCGGTGCTGGTCGCGACGCTCACCAGCGTTCCGGCGCTCGATGCTTCGGACTTCTTCGTGATCTGATCGACGCCGCCGTTCGCCCGTTCATTGCGGTTACGTCGTCATTGCGAGCGAAGCGAAGCAACCCGGTGCCGAGGCCGGGCGAGGCGCCGTAGCTGGATTGCTTCGCCGCTGTGCTCCTCGCAATGACGGTCGAGCCGCGCGGATCGAACCGACGGCGCGCCGGCCGCCGCCGGCCTCGTCAACGGACGCCGATCCCGTTAGTCTGGCGCGATGACCGACGCCGCCAGCCTCCTCGCCGATCCGGACTGGATCCCGCACACGTTCGACCACCCTGGCGAGCGGCTGGATTTCGTCCGGCTTGCCGCCGCCGAACGGGATTCCCTTCCGTTTCTCGCCGAAGAATATGTCGGCCGCGGCTTCGCCCATCAGATCCTGCCCTACCGGGAGGTCCTGGCGGCGGCGCCGGCCGAGGACGCGCTGCCCGTCCACTTCATCTTTCATTCGGGCTTCTGCTGCTCGACGCTTCTCGCGTCCGCACTGGCCGCGGGCGGCGGCCTCTCGGTCCTGCGCGAGCCGGACATATTGATGAACGTCGCCCAGCGGATCCTGCGCGACCCGGGCGCCGCCAACGTCCAGCGGCTGGAAGTCGCGTTGCGGTTCCTCGCCCGCCCCTCCCGGCCCGGCGACAGCGCCGCCGTGATCAAGCCCTCCAATTTCGCGAACAACCTGACGGAAAAGCTGCTGCAGTCGCGCCCCGGCTCCCGGGCGGTGCTGATCCATTCCGACCTCGGCGCATTCCTTCGGGCGGTGGCCAAGAAGGGCATGTGGGGCCGCATCTGGTGCCGCAAGCTCTACCTGCAGCTGACCGGCTGGACCGACCTGCGGCTCGGCTTCGGGGAGGCCGAACGATTCATCCTGAGCGATCTTCAGGTCGCGGCGCTTTGCTGGATCCTCCAGGCCCGTCATTTCCGCCACCTCGCGGCCCGGTACGGGAAGGAGCGGCTGCTCCTGCTCCACAGCGACGATCTCCTGGCCGACCCCGCGGGCGCGCTCCGGCTCGTCTCGGGGCTGTTCCAGCTGAACTGGGACGACGCCGCGGTTGCCGCCATCGCCACGGGGGAGGTTTTCGGAACGCACAGCAAATCGGCGGAGCGCTTCGGCCCGGAACAGCGCGCCGACGAGCACGAACGCACGCTGGAGGCGCACCGCGAGGAAATCGAGATGGTGTCCCAATGGGCGCACAAGGTGGCCGAAACCTTCGCCATTCCGCTGGACCTGAAGGATCTCGACGCCCGCCCGGACTCCGGCCGGGCTTAATCCGCGAGAAAAAGAACTCGCCCGGCAAGTCCCCCCTCCATACTGGACAGTTGAATCGCGCTGAGTCACTCTGGCCGCCCAGGCAGCGTCGAAGGGACGAGTCGTTTCGCGGAAACGTCGGAGACGGGCACGCCGAATCCACTCTTTCGGTCCATTCGATTCTGTACAGCAGGATTAGATCGGGAGCGGCCACGCCTGCATCATTGCGAATCGACTAGCATTGCTCGCGGGAAATGAAGGTGTCGCTGCGCCTGGTCGTCGAAGGGCGAGGAATTCAACGTGGGGACCCATAAAGGCACCAGCGGCAAGAAGGCGAGCGACCGCGGTTACGGCTTCGACAACGCTTATTATTCGGGACCGGTCGAGGACTATAAGCTCGCTGACGGCGCCGGCTACCTGCACGCCCTGCATTCAGCCGGCACCCGGACGGACGGCACAAGCCGGTCGAAGCCCGATCCGGACGGGACCGAGAAGCGGGTTCCGGCCGATGCGGGGCCATCGCCGGTTACCGAACCGGAGGTCCAGGACAGATCCGGCCCTTCGGCCTCCGGCGCCGATCGCGGCGATTCCGGCACGCTGGAGCTATACAGCACCCTCTCCAACCAAGCCCCGACCGCCAAGCCCGATGCGGTCAGGGCGGGGGAGAATGAAGCCGTCCTGGTCGACGTCCTCGGCAACGATTACGACCCCGACGAAGGCGCCGTCCTCACCGTCATCGCCGCCTCCGCGCCGTTCGGCCAGGGCGATGTTTCCCTCGTCAAGAACCAGGTCCAGTTCGACCCGAACACCTATTTCGACAGCCTCGTCGAGGGCGAGAGCGTCGACGTGCCGATCGCCTACGAGATCACGGACGAGCATGGCGCGACGGGGCGTTCGACCCTCACCGTGACCGTGGTCGGGGTTAACGACGCACCCGTCGCCAATCCCGACTGGGAAATGACGAGCGAGAGCTCGGCCGTCATCGTCGACGTCCTCGCCAACGACTACGATCCCGACAGCAAGGCGGTTCTCACCCTTGTCGCCGCCTCCGGCCCGCGCGGCCAGGGCAAGGTCGCGATCGTGGAGAACAGGCTCCTGTTCGATCCGGGG
>Ga0196965_1000274_pt1 | contig 35670 bp, 39 predicted proteins | sample S1_20metaG_FD_148668 | JGI IMG/M metagenome (GOLD analysis project Ga0196965, IMG submission 148668) | Soil microbial communities from Anza Borrego desert, Southern California, United States - S1_20 | ecosystem: Environmental > Terrestrial > Soil > Desert | place: USA: California | collected...
TTGGCGATAAGGATTTTCTCAAACATAGAAACCCCTAGCCGATGATGAACAGGGGTTCGCCATATTCTACTGGCTGGCCGTTTTCAACCAGGATGGCCTTGATGACGCCACCATGGTCCGCCTCGATTTCGTTCAGAAGCTTCATGGCTTCGATAATGCAGATCGTGTCGCCAACCGAGACCTTGGAACCGATATCTACAAAGGGTTTCGCATCCGGCGAAGGTGCGCGGTAAAAAGTGCCGACCATGGGGGATTTAACCACATGGCCTTCTACGGCAGCAGGCGCCACTTCTTCGGGTACTGCGGGGGCGGCCGCCTGTGGTGCAGCCTGGAACTGGTATGGCGACATGTGCATGACCGTCTGTGAATTGGGCAGATTGCGGCTGATGCGCACTTTTTCCTCACCCTCGGTCAGTTCAAGTTCGGAAATACCCGACTCTTCTACCAGATCAATCAATTTCTTTAGTTTGCGTAAATCCATGATTACCTCAAAAAGGCTGTTTAAGCACGGTCAATGTTTAACCGCGGAGCTGATGTATGACGTAATTCAGTGCCAGCGTATAACTTTGTGCACCGAATCCGCTGATAACGCCGGTGGCGAGATCGGAAAAATAAGAATGCTGCCGGAAAGCTTCCCTGGCATAGATATTGGACAAATGGACTTCGATAAAGGGAATTTTTACCGCGGCAAGCGCGTCACGCATGGCAACAGAAGTATGCGTGAAGGCAGCGGGGTTGATGATGATGAAGCCAATGTCCTGCTGTGCCAGCGATTGTATCTTGCTGATGAGCTCTGCCTCGCTGTTGCTCTGGAAAGTTGCCAGTGAAAGTCCTGCAGCTTCCGCTTGTGTCACGAGCCGTTGGTTGATGCTGTCCAGCGTGTCCTTGCCATAATGTTCCGGCTCCCGCAGGCCCAGAAGATTCAGATTAGGGCCATGCAGAACCAGGATTTTACGGGTGATTTCAGAAGCCGTCATGCAACTTTCAGGATAAGCCGATGCCGGCAAGTTTGCCGCAAATAGGGGGAATTTGTCTATAGGATAGTGGAAATTTACCGAAATTAAGGGTCGCCAGGCTGCGTCAGCAAAGGTAGCAAAGCTTCTTCCAGCATCAGGTGGTTAACCTGACCAAAGTAGGTTTTTACCACATTGCCATCACGATTCAAAATGACAGTGTAGGGCAGGATGCCTTTGTTGTTACCCAATGCATTGCCGAGATTCATGGCTTCCATATCGCCTGCAAGCAAAGGATAGGAAACTTTGGTTTCCTGAGTGAATTCGCGGATTTTGGCGATCTCTTCTGTGGCAATACCAAGCACCGTTACGCCTTTATCCTGATAGTGTTCATGCAAGCGCGAGAGCTCGGGCATCTCCTCGCGGCATGGCGGGCACCAGGTAGCCCAGAAGTTGATCACCAGGATGTCCCCTCGCCATTGCTCGAGCGTCTGCATATTGCCTTCGGCGTCAGGGAACGACGTTGAGTAGAGGGCTTCCGATGACAGCGATGGCGTCGCAGGACCCCAGACGAAATGCCGGATAGTGAGCCCGGAGACAATGATGGCGAGACCTATGAGGATATGCTTGAGATATTTCACTTGAGTCCCAGTGTCTGCAAGTTTTTCAAAAAGGTTTCAGCATCCTGGAAACCGATAACGCGAAATTTTTGTTCCTGGCCGTGGCTATCGAAAAAAATGATGCCAGGGGGACCATATAGCTTGAAACGCTTCAGTAGTTCCACATCCGCATCGGTATTGCCGGTGACATCTGCCTGCAGCAGGGTAACATTGTTCAGCGCCTGCTGAATGCGCGAATCGCTGAACGTGTAGGCCTCCAGCTCCTTGCACGCTAGGCACCAGTCGGCATAAAAATCCAGCATCACCGGCCGCGCCGACTGCTGCACGATGCGATCCAGCTCAGCCAGGTTTTTTATGCGCTGGAAGGGTAAGGCCTTGGTTTCCGTCTGGCTAATGCCGGAGCCGAAGCCCGATAGCGGCTGCAGTGGCGATTTGGCCCCTGATACGGCACCCAGCAACAGGGTAATGCCAAAAACCAGCATGACTATGCCTATGCCTTTCCAGAACCTTGCCCATGCGCCGGCATTGCCTGGCAAGGCATCAAGTGCGTGCATGTAAATCGCAGTGACGATCAGCAGCGTCGCCCAAAGCGCCATGGCAATACCCATGGGAATCAATGGCGATATCAGCCAGACCGCCATTGCGAGCAGCAGTACGCCGAAGAAGTTGCGCACTGCGTTCATCCAGGGTCCGGTTTTTGGCAGCAGGCTGCCTGCCGAGGCGCCTATCAGTAACAACGGCACACCCATGCCCATCGCCAGCGCAAACAGGGCGGTACCGCCCAGCACTACATCATTCGTCTGGCTGATATACAGCAACGCGCCGGCAAGCGGCGCTGCGATACAAGGGCTCATAATCAGTGAAGCCAGCGCACCCATCACGAAAACCCCGACAAACCGGCCCCCGCGCATACGGTTGCTGGCATTGACCAGCCGGCTTTCCAGTGAGGCCGGTAATGAAATTTCATAGAAACCGAACATGGACAGCGCCAGCAGGACAAATGCCAGCGCACCTGCGCCAAGCGCCCATGGGGTTTGCAATGCATTGCTCAGCAGGCGACCTGTCATGCCTGCTGCAATGCCCACGAGTGCATAACTCACCGCCATGCCCAGGGTATATGCCAGGGAAAGGTTAAAAGTATGCAGTCGCCCCAAATGTTGACGGCCGATGATAATGCTGGAAAGAATGGGAATCATGGGCAGCACGCAAGGCGTGAGCGATAGCAGGACGCCGAAACCGAAGAAACCCGTAACGATCAACCACAAAGTACCGTTTTTCAGCAGGGAGATTGCGGGGTCATCGAAAGAAATGCCGGCCGTCATATTCTGACTGGATGCACCGGCACTTGGCAATTTCAGTTCAATGGTTTTCCTGATAGGCGAGTAACACAGACCTTTTTCACTGCAGCCCTGATAAGTGATATCCAGCTGGATTTTATCGGGTACGGCACTAGGGAATGTCAGCGTCACTATGGCTGAGGCCTGATTATAAAAAACCTCGCTAAGGCCAAAATAGGCGTCTTCCTTGGGCTTTCCCTCTGGCAGCATTACCTCGGCAATACTGAATGACTGGCTGGATTTGGCAGGTTCGAATTTGATGCGGTCGCGGTAGAGGTAATGGCCTGGCGCGATATCGAAATCCGCCTGCAGGGTATCCTCACCTTGGGCCTTGATCTTAAACTTGAAAGCCTGGTCTGGTGGGAGCACATCCTCTTCGCTCGAATCCAGGAACAGGTTTCTGCCCGTATCGGCGATGGCTACAGGGGCTAATGCAAGCAGCGGCAACAGGCAGGCGAGCAGAAGGATGCGTAACGAAGATGAACCGGATTTCAAGTCATTGTTTCCGTGATGAGCCATTCAATATAGCCTGGCAGGCCGCCGCTGATTGGGACCTGAACAATTTCGGGAAGTTCGTAGGGGTGCAGGGTCCGTATGGCGTCTTCCAACGCGGTATATGCCGCACTGGTGGTCTTGATTAGCAACGGGACCTCGTTCGCGGTCTCGATCTCACCCTTCCAGCGGTAAACGGACGTGCATGGTGCAAGGATATTCACGCAGGCCGCGAGATTGCGCACTACCAGTTCATGCGCAAGCCTCTCGGCGCTGGCCTGGTCAGGCAGATTTGTTAAAACAAGCAGGGGCGATATGCTGGGTTCGGTCATGTTGATTTCACTGATGATATCTTGCACTGGCCGTATATCGTCTCCATCTAGTGGATACTTGCCGGCTCGACGTTGTCCAAGTAAAAATTCTTATGACTATAAAGAACCTCTTATTATGCGTTTACTTCCCGGACTCTTAATTTTACTCGCTTTCCCCGTGCTGGAGATATGGCTGCTGGCAGAGCTTGGCGACCAGTATGGCGGATGGGTGCTGCTATATCTGCTGATCGTCGGCATCCTGGGATGGCGGCTCATCAAGGATGAAAAATTTTCGCTGGCCGGGCGCATGATGGACTCCCTGAGCCAGGGCCGCCCGCCTGGCAAGGCAATGCTTATGAGCCTGAAGAATCTGGCAGCAGGCGTATTGCTGCTGATCCCCGGAGTGATTACCGATGTGATAGCCGTTATCCTGCTTTTAATGCCTGGATCCGGCTTCAAGAGATCTCATCAGCCAGGAGTGAACCAGCGCCGAAGCCGTGCTGCCAACGACGATATCATCGAAGGGGAATATCGGCGCGAGGACTGAGCCTGATGCAGGCTAGCATTGCTGCTGTGCTAAACTGCCGCCTTTTAGCCAAGCCCTTCGATCATGTCTTACCGGGTTACCGTTCAGCCTAGCGGCCACACTTTTGAGGTGGCTTCCAACGAAACCATATTGCAGGCCGCGCTCGATGCTGGCGTCAACTTGCCCTATGGCTGTCGTGACGGTGCGTGCGGTGCCTGCAAGGGACGTGTGCTGCAGGGCCAGGTGGACTACACCAGCTTTCCCTCCGCACTCAGCGACCAGGAAAAACAATCTGGATATGCGCTTTTCTGCAGTGCCGTGCCGTTGACGGACCTGGTCATCGAATCGCGCGAAATTCTGGATAATTACGCTATCCGGCCGCGCATTTTGCCCGTGCGTGTGCAGAAAATGGAAAAACTGTCGCACGATGTGATGGCCATGTTTCTCAAATTGCCCAGTAACGAGCGGCTGCAATTCATGGCGGGGCAGTATGTGGATTTTCTGCTCAAGGATGGCAAGCGCCGCGCTTTTTCGCTGGCCAATGCGCCACACAGGGACGATCTGCTTGAGCTGCATCTGCGACTGATTCCGGGCGGGCAATTCACCGAATATGTCTTCCGCGAGATGCCGGAGAAAGCCATCCTGCGTCTGGAAGGCCCATTCGGCAGCTTTTATCTGCGTGAAGATTCGGACAAGCCCATCATTTTTGTCGCCGGTGGTACCGGGTTTGCCCCGGTCAAGGGCATCATCGAGCATATGATGCATCATCAAATGAAACGGCCGATTACGCTCTATTGGGGGGCGCGCAGCCTGCAGGACATTTATATGCCGGAATTGCCAAGCCAGTGGGCTAGCGAATATCCTGGATTTACCTATATTCCCGTTCTGTCAGAACCCTCTGCAGAAGATGCGTGGAAGGGACGGACGGGGCTGGTGCATCAAGCTGTCCTCGACGATCACCCGGACCTCAGCGCTTACCAGGTCTATTGCTGCGGCAATCCGCAGATGGTAGAGGCGGCGCACATCGCTTTCCAGACGCATGGCATGCCGGAAAACGAATTCTTTTCCGACGCCTTTACCTTCTCTAATCCACTACCTGCAACAGCGCAGCTTAAAGCCCAGCTATAAGTCGTAGTGGGCATGATGCTCATGGACGCTTTGCCTGTAGTGCATCAGAGCCCGCTCCTTCTCGCCGCGATTTTCCAGCACCTTGGCTAACGCCAGATGCGCGGCCGCGCTGGGCCGGACGCTGATGCTGGCTTCCAGATAGCCTTCAGCCTTGCCCCATAGCTGCATGCGATTACAAATATTCCCCAGGGCTAGCAGCAGTTTGGCATCTGCTTCATGCAGTAGCAGCCAGCGCTCCGCCTGCTGCAGTAATTTTTGCGGATTGCTGCTGATGCATTCGCCCAGCAATTCGGCAAGATCGCTGTCCCAATGCCGATTCAGGCTGCCTTCGACGATCTCTAGTGCCTGCATATGGGCGCCAAGCTCGATAAAACTGGCAGCGGCGAGGTAGGCCAGTCGGGAATCCAGCCGGTCTTCCTCGCCGATACGACGCCAGTAATCCGTCAGCCCCGGCAGGTCGTCTGCATAACGCTGCAGCAGATGGCGATGAGCCACAAGGCGCATCTCTTTTGCCTGCTGTTCGTCTATGATTTCGTCATTCCTGAGCTCCTGCAGCAACACCACTGTTTGTTGCCAGTTGCCGAGACGTGTATGCAGTTTCAGCTCCAGGCGTAATGCGGCGGGATGGTCGGGTTCTATCTTCTTGAGCCGCTGCAGAATTTCGAGCGCATCGCTGTATTGTCCATCGTCAAGCATCAGCTCAGCCTGCATCAGCATCCTGGCCAGTTGCCTGTCGGGAGCGCGCTGTTCCGCCTCGGCCAAATAATAGTCCCGGCGACTCTTCTGCTTGAGCTTGTGGGAAGCACGCGCGGCGATCAGTGCACTCAGGGCGGGATCTTCACCCAAGTCGAATGCACGTGCTGCCGCTTTCTGCGCTGCTGCATAGTGACCTTCCGCCATGGCATGCAGGCTTTCACGCAACGCCTCGTGTGCGCGCTGCAGCCGCTGCTCTTCCTTGTAGGCACGCACACTGGCAGGCAGTCGCCGTGTGTAATGGACGAATTGCAGACCCAAGTGCAGCAGTACAAACGCCAGGACGATCAAGACCAGCAGCAGATTCAGCGACAGCTCGAGCCGGTAGGGCGGTCTGACAATCAGCACATATCCCTGGTTGCCCGTGGCTAATAATGCAGCGCCAACCGCAAGCCCCAGGATCAGCAGTAACCAGAACAGGCCGCGCATGCTATTCCTGACCGGAGGCCTCAGCCCCACGCCCTGTGGCGAGAGGTGTCTTTTCCAGCGATAGTTTGTACTTGCTAACCAACCCCAGACTGGCATTGATATCAGGGATCTCGGTGCCCACAGCGTCGTCCCCCAGGCCGCGGATGCGTGACAAAACCTTGAGCGTTTCAGGCGCTGTGACATCGAAATGCTGTTTGATCCACTCAGCCGCAGATTCCATATTGTGACGGTAGCTTTTTTCATCCTGCTGCAGCAACGCGATGCGTGCCATCAGCAGACGCAGCTTGACGTTCTCGCGCAGGAAGAAAGTTTGTTCCGGTGTCAGCAGGGGGGGCTCCGGGCGGTCTATGCGCTCCAGCCTGACCAGGCTTTTGACATCTTTCCAGATCTCGCGAGCCAGCCGCCGCCATGCATTGGTTTCGTTCCCAGGTTTGACGGGCAGTGTTTCAGGGTGGCGGTCGCTGACGAGCGGAATGACATCAACGGTACGAGCCAGCGCCTCCAGCTCAAGATTCAGCGCAGCAATATTGGCCTGCGGCAGATTCTGCAGATGCTGGATATCATCGAGTACAGTTTTGCGCAGCAATGCAGCCTGGGGCGTTTCGATCTGCTGCAACCGCGAGTAGGCGGTCTGTAAAGCCAGCAGTGCCGGGCGAATGTTGCCGGCAAGCTGTAATTGCTGGTTGGCAATGATCAATAATTGCTCAATCTCGGCAATGGTGCGCTCTTCGCGGCTATTGGTCAGCTCCTTGTACAGCGTTTCCAGGTTTTCCTGCTGATCGCGCGACTGAGCGAGCTTTTGTTCCAGTAACTCGCTTTTGCTCATGGCCTGTACGCTGCGTTCTTCCGCCAGCCGAGCTTGTGCCGCAGCCTGCTGATTGACCGCAGCATATTGCTCGAGGCGCTGAGTCAAGACTTGCTCGAGATGATTGAATCGATGGCGGGTATTCAGCCATTGCCACAGCTGGGCGCTCAGCAGGGCCAGCAGCATAATGACGAGGACTGTCAAACCCAGGGTGTTACGTGGCTTCCGCGCGGCATCGGGTAGCGCATTATCAGGTTCGGGATTCTGGATAATGCCGTTATCGGGAGAATTGGCGTCTGTCATGTCGAAAACGTGCGTATCAAACAGTCCAACATGGCTTCGTCGCCAGATGCGCCGGCTGCTGCCACCCGCAGACCTTTTTCTTTCGGCAGCTCAGCGACGCGTTCATGATTCACACACAATGCGACTTCTGGAAGCCAGTCGCAATCTGCGGCCATTTGCAGCAGATGACGCATTGCCTCACTGCTGGTGACCACAATGGCATCGAGCTTGTTTTGCTGCCGATAGCTGTCGAGGAGGCGGAGATCCGATTGCGGATTGGTGCGCCGATAACATTCGGCAAATGTCACCTGACCACCGCGTTGGCGTAGCGTTTCCGCGAGAACTTCACGCCCGCCGACACCGCGGAAGATCATGATGTTGTTTGAAGCCACATTGTGCATTTCAGGTAGCGCCAGCAAGGATTCACTGTCGAAGCGGTCATTGGGCGTGAGCGTATCATCAATCCCGAACTTTTTCAGTTCGGCTGCCGTGGCCGGCCCGATGGCGGCGAAACGCAGATTTTCGGGTACGTGGCCAAAGCGCTTCAACAGCGCAGGAAGGCCATATTGTACGGCGTTGGTGCTGATGAAAATGGCCCACTGGCATACAGGTAGCTTTTCAAGCTGTGCCTGGAATGCATCGTCATCATCCAGCGGGGCGATGGAAATGAGCGGGAACGGAATGACTTCGCCGCCGGCCGCCCCAATGAGCGTGCTGAGCTTTACTGCCTGATCCTGGGGTCGCGTGACGGCAATGTAACGTCCGCGCAGCTCGTCAGTCATGCGGTAATGCGGCGAGTATGGGTTGTGCTCCGCGGGCGATAAGCCGGTCCGCGAGCGCAAGCCCCAGGGATTCCGGCTCGGAAACAGGTCCGCGTATTTCATCGCGCGCCATCTGCGTGCCATCAATGCTGGCGACGAATCCCGTCATCCGGATTTCATCTGCCTCAATCTCGGCGAAGGCCCCAATCGGCACCTGGCAACTGCCGGCCAGCGCACGACTCAACGCGCGTTCTGCGATCACACAAGCAGCGGTAGGCGCGTGGTTAAGCGGCGCAAGCACAGCCGGCAGGTCTTCGCGCGCAGCACTGACTTCAATCCCCAATGCGCCCTGACCGACCGCGGGGATGCTGTGAGACGTGGAAATCATGCTGGCGATGCGCGATTCCAGTCCGAGCCGTATGAGGCCGGCAGCCGCAAGGATAATGGCGCTGTATTGCCCTTCGTCAAGCTTGCGCAGTCGCGTGTGCACATTGCCGCGCAAGGAAGCCACTTCGATGTTGGGAAAACGCGCCTTGAGCTGGCTCTGGCGCCGCAGGCTGGAGGTGCCGACAATGCTGCCGGCGGGCAGGTCTTCTAGATTCTTGTAGAGATTCGATACAAATGCATCGCGCGGGTCTTCGCGCTCACCAATGGCGGCTAGGCTGAAGCCGTCCGGCAGGTGCATGGGTACGTCCTTCATGGAATGCACGGCCAGATCGGCACGGCCATCGGCCAGCGCCTGCTCCAGCTCCTTCACGAACAACCCCTTGCCGCCTATGGTTGCAAGCGGGGAATCGAGAATCTGGTCCCCTGTGGTGGTCATGCCCAGTATTTCAACCTGCATGTGCGGGTACAGGGATAGCAGTTTCTGCTGAATATGCTGAGCCTGCCACATGGCAAGCGCACTTTCACGGGAAGCGATGACGAGTTTCGATGGCAGGATCATGGAGCAAGCACACGCATGGAAAGCGTGGATTTTATCACGCGGCGGTCAGCTGCTTGCGAGGTCGCGCAATACGTGCAACTGGCGCCGACTGACGGCTATGCTTTCCGGCACGCCCTTGAGCAGAGCTACCCAGTGGCCTTCACCATCAACAGGGCGATGTTTCTCATAACCCAGAATACAGTCCCGCGCTGCCAGGCAGTTTCGATGCAGACGCAGGAAATGGTCACCAAATTCCTGTTCAATATTCACTAGCGAATCCTCGACGAGATATTCTCGTTCCCGCGTGCGTACGGTGATGTATTTGAGCTCGGCCTTGAGATATACGACATCGCTGACTGGGACCAGGATAACGCGACCGCGTTCCACCACGCTGAAATGTGTACGCTGCGGCTGCATGGGCTTGAGTGCCGCAAGCTGCGAGGGCAGTAGTGCGCGTGCCTTGGAAATGGCGGTTTGCAGCCTTTCCAGCCGGATCGGCTTTAGCAGATAGTCGACAGCATGGATTTCGAAAGCCTGCATGGCATAGGAATCGTAAGCCGTCGTAAAAATAATGGCAGGCGGCGGCTCGAATTTTTGCAGGTGACCGGCGGCTTCGATCCCATCCATCTTGGGCATGCGGATGTCCAGCAGCAACAGATCGGGCGGAGTTTCCGCCGACAGCTCCAGCGCTTCCTTGCCGTTACGCGCCTCGGCAATGACGAGGGTATCGGGGATTTCCGCCAGCAATTCCCGCAGTCGATTGCGGGCTGGGGCCTCGTCATCAGCAATCAGGACCTTAAGCGGCAGGGTTTTCATGATCATGTGCGGTGATAGGGGATGACAATGTGGACCTCATATCGGCCGTTCTCCAGCCGACTGGTCATGGAGGCTTCAACATCGAAATGCAGCGTCAGGCGTTCCTGGATATTGGTGAGTGCCATCTTGTTGCCGCTGGTGCGATCCCGCTGCGGATTGTAGGGATTGTTCAGGATCATATGCACCTGGTCGCGATTGGAATGGATATTGATAGTGATTTCTCCACCGTCCGGCATGGGCTCGATGCCATGATACACCGCGTTTTCCAGTAATGGCTGCAGCACCAGCGGCGGTACCAGCGCATCCGGCGGCATGTTGTCTATCTGCCAGACGATGCCAAGCCTATCCTCCAGTCGCAATTTCTCGAGCGCCAGATACTGCCTGCTGAGAGCAATCTCCTGCGCTAGCGGCACCAGGTCGCGATTGTCTGCCATGAGGACACGAAACAGGTCGGCCATGTCTTCCAGCGCGGTTTCAGCCAGTCTGGGCTGACTGCGCATGAGCGACAGCACGGCGTTGATGCTGTTGAACAGAAAGTGCGGGCGTATTCTGGCCTGCAATGCCTGCAGCCTGGCTTCTATAAGCGCTGGGGACAGCGCGCGTTGCCGCAGATGAAAGTAATACATCACAAGGCCGGTCATGATTCCCGCGATAAGCAGGGCGCGTGTTAGCGAGAAGGCATACTCTGGAGCGAACAGATGGGCTGCGGCTACATGGACCATCCAGGTCAATGCCAGCACCATGAGCACAACGATGACGATCCCTAGCCAGTAGGGCATACGCGACAGCACGCGACTCGCGGGGTAGAGCAAGATCAGGCTCAGCAGCAGTACAGGCTGCAGGAATGCGGACAACTCGGCAAGGCGGCTACTGATATCCAGCAGGCTACTGGATTGCAGCATGGCAGCAATCACCGCCATGAGATTCACAATCAGCAGAATGCGTAGGCAGACGCCAAGATTGCGGAAGTCAGGCAGCCGTGCAACGAAGCGGTTTTGTAATGGCATAGCGATGCTGGTGTTTTGTTTTATACTTGGCAGGCAAGCGCATTATTCTTAAACGTTTTCATCCTATAAGATTGCGTCAGCCAATCCAATACAAATCTATTGAATCCAAACCTGGATAGAGCAAATTGACGACAGAAAAAAATAAAACCTGGTCGGGCCGTTTTCATGAGCCCGTAGCCGAGCTGGTGAAAAAATACACGGCCTCGGTCGGCTTCGACCAGCGTCTGGCTGAATTCGATATCCAGGGCTCGTTGGCCCACGCACGCATGCTGGGCGCGCAGGGCATTATCAGTGCGGCGGACGTAAGAGCCATCGAACAGGGCCTGGAGGCCATCCGGCAGGAAATCAGAAACGGGAATTTTGAATGGTCGCTTGATCTGGAAGACGTCCATCTTAATATCGAAAAACGGCTGACTGACAAGATCGGAGACCCAGGTAAGCGCTTGCACACCGGACGTTCCCGCAATGATCAGGTGGCTACCGATATCCGCCTGTGGCTGCGGGCGGTTACCGATGATGCGATACAGGGTGTTCGTTCTTTACAGGCCTCCCTGCTGGATCTCGCTGAGGCGCATGTCGATACCATCATGCCCGGATTCACGCACTTGCAGGTCGCACAGCCAGTCACATTCGGTCATCACCTGCTGGCTTATTTCGAGATGCTGCAACGCGATGCCGGCCGTCTCGCCGATGCCCGCAAGCGTATCAACCGTTTGCCGTTAGGCGCCGCTGCCCTGGCCGGTACCAGCTATCCGATCGACCGTGAGATGGTAGTGAAAGAGCTAGAATTTGACGGCGTCTGCGAGAATTCGCTGGATGCAGTTTCGGATCGTGATTTCGCCATCGAATTTACCGCCGCCGCGGCGCTGATCATGACGCATCTTTCACGCTTGTCGGAAGAGCTGATTCTTTGGTCGTCTCCGCGCTTCGGTTTTATTGATATTGCGGACCGTTTCTGTACTGGCTCATCCATCATGCCGCAAAAGAAAAACCCCGATGTGCCGGAGCTGGTACGCGGCAAAACCGGCCGTGTAAACGGCCATCTGGTTTCGTTGCTGACTCTTATGAAAGGGCAGCCGCTGGCGTATAACAAGGACAACCAGGAAGACAAGGAACCCTTGTTTGATACGGCAGACACTCTGCTGGTGACGCTGCAGATATATGCCGACATGATGCGCGGCATCAAGGTCAACAAGGAAGCCATGCGCAAGGCGGCAGCGGAAGGTTTTGCCACCGCGACCGATCTTGCCGATTATCTGGTCAAGAAGGGCATGCCGTTTCGCGATGCGCATGAGGTGGTGGCGCTTGCTGTTCGGCATGCGTCCGACCAGGGCTGCGACCTGGCTGATTTGCCTCTGGCGGAACTGCAGAAATTCAGCAAGCAAATTGCTGAGGATGTCGCCAGCGTGCTGACTCTGGAAGGCTCGGTCGCCAGCCGCAATCATGTGGGAGGAACCGCACCCGAGCAAGTGCGGAGAGCGATCCAAAAGGCACGCCAGCTAACTGAGTAGTGAATATGTATCCTGCCAAAGCCTGGTGGATGCCGGGCTTTTTTGTTGAGCCAACTCGCTGAAGGAGATAACACATGGAATACAGGCAATTCGGAAAATCCGGCCTCAAGGTACCGGCGTTGAGTTTTGGCACCGGCACGTTCGGCGGCACCAGCGAATTCTTCAAGCGCTGGGGCGACACCGATGTCAAGGAAGCATCGCGTATGGTCGACTTGTGCCTGGATGCCGGCGTCAACTTTTTTGATACGGCCGACATCTATTCGCGCGGCGCTTCCGAGGAGATCCTGGGGCAGGCATTGAAAGGCCGTCGCGACAAGACGCTGATCTCGACCAAGGCGACTTTCACCATGGGAGACAGCCCGAACGACAAGGGATCATCGCGCTACCACCTCATCCGTGCCTGCGAGGCCAGCCTCAAACGCCTTGGGACCGATTACATCGATATCTATTTCATGCATGGCTTCGATGCACTAACGCCGGTGGAAGAAACCCTGCGTGCGCTGGATGACCTGGTCACCAGCGGCAAGATTCGGTATATCGGTGCCTCCAATTTTTCTGGCTGGCATCTGATGAAATCGCTGGCGACTTCCGAAAAATACGGCCTCGCGCGCTACGTCGCCTATCAGGGTTATTACTCACTGATCGGACGCCATTATGAGTGGGAGCTGATGCCGCTGGGCCTGGATCAGGGTGTGGGTCTCATGGTGTGGAGCCCGCTGGGCTGGGGACGCTTGACCGGTAAAATCCGTCGCGACCAGCCGGCGACCGAGGGCCGGATTGCACAAGGCGGCGCCGTAGGCGGGCCGATTGTGCGTGATGAATATCTTTACGATGTCGTCGACGCGCTGGATCTGGTAGCCAAGGAGACCGGCAGGACCATTCCACAAGTCGCGCTCAACTGGCTGCTGCAGCGGCCCAGCGTTTGCAATATCGTCATCGGCGCCCGCAACGAGGAGCAGCTCAGGCAGAATCTGGGTGCCGTAGGCTGGAACCTGACGGCGGAACAGGTGACACTGCTGGACAAGGCCAGTCAGGAATTACCCATTTATCCATATTGGCACCAGCGCGAATTCAACGAGCGCAATCCGAAGCCCACTAGCTGGTAATTATTCTAAAGAAGCCGGAGATGCGCCACCTTCGGCGGTCTCGCAAGTCAGGGCAGGAATAGCTGCAGCAATTCGTTCAGAAAACGCTGACCGTGCAGAGTGGGCTTGAACAGCAGCCCGTTGTGTTCAATCAAACCGGACTGTATAGCCGCGTCCATTGGCGTCTTCAGCGTATCGAGCGTGAGGCCGGTTCTGAGCTCGAACAAATCAGTGTCGAACCCTTGTGTGAGCCGTAGGGCGTTCATCATGAACTCGAAGCCCAGCTCGTCACGTGCTATAACCCATTCGCGCTCTACCGCGCCAGCATTGGCAGCCAGTTCCAGATACCGTTTGGGGTGTCTGAAACGACTTTCACGCGTGATCCTGTCAGTAAAGCTGAGCTTACTGTGAGCACCAGCGCCTATGCCAAGGTAATCGCCGAACTGCCAGTAATTAAGGTTGTGCCGGCAGCGGAAGCCCTTGCGCGCAAATGCAGAAGTTTCGTAATGCTCGTACCCCTGCTGCCCCAACAATGCCTCGATGCTTTCCTGCATGGCGGCGCTGGTGTCGTCATCCGGCAGGCTGGGCGGCGTACGATGGAAAGGCGTGTTGGGTTCAAGCGTCAGGTGATAAAACGAGAGGTGCTGCGGTGCGAGTTGCAGTGCCTGACTGGCATCTGCCAGTGCATCTTCCAGATTTTGCCCGGGAAGTGCGTACATCACGTCCAGATTCACCGCATCGAAAGTCTTGAGCGCAAGCTCGGCCGCCGTGATCGCCTGGTTTGAATCATGGATACGGCCAAGCGCTTTGAGGTAACGATCATCAAAGCTCTGGATACCCAGCGAAAGCCGATTGATTCCCGCGTCACGGTATCCGCGGAAATGTCCGGCATCTACGGTGCCGGGGTTGGCTTCCAGCGTGATTTCCGCATCGTATTCCAATGGTGTCAGCGCACGTACGCCGCTCAGGATTGCGTCGATGGCATCCGGCGAAAACAGGCTGGGCGTACCGCCGCCGAAGAAAATGCTGCGTATCCTGCGGCCCCATATTTTGGGTACTGATTGCTCCAGATCCGCCAGCAGCGCGGCAACGTATGCCTGTTCAGGAATCTCCTGACGCGCTTCATGCGAATTGAAGTCGCAGTATGGACATTTACGGACGCACCAGGGGATGTGGATATACAGACTTACCGGCGGGGGGATAGTGAGCCCGTGCGAAGACAGGTGAGATTGTTGCCCGCTGCTTGAATCCCTATCCTTGAGCCATATCACGGACTCACCTTGAGATTCGAGTATCTCAGGCTTTATCGGAATTTTTTTGATAAGGATTTACCAACTGATCAACGAGCTCATGCAAGGCATCGCGCATCTGCTCTTCTGACACTTCCATGAGCAGGGCATCTTCCAGCGCGTCCTGTGCGATCTGTTTCAGCTCCTCGAAATTTTCGGCCATGACCTTGACCTTTTCGGTGCATGAAACAATGCTGCCATCATCCCGGCGCCACTTGGGCCATTTTTTCGGGTCGCTCATGCGCTCGCCCTTTCCAGCCGGTGCAGCAGCTTGTGCAAGGCCTGGCCGCGGTGGCTGATACGATTCTTGATATCCAGCGGCAGCTCGGCGCCAGTCTTATCAGTTTTGGCATCGAGAAACAGGGGGTCGTAGCCGAAGCCGCCGGCGCCGCGCGGTGCCTCCAGTATTTCGCCCTGCCATATGCCTTCGCTGATGATTGGTTGCGGATCATCGGCAAAGCGCACCAGCACCATGACACAGTAATAATGCGCGTGGCGATTGTGGATCCCGTCAAGCACCTGCAGCAGCTTGCGATTGTTGCGTTCATCCTGGCCCAAGCTGCCGTCATCTTTTGTAGCATAGCGCGCAGAGAGCACGCCAGGCGCGCCTTGCAGCGCATCCACACAGATACCCGAGTCATCTGCCAATGCTGGCAGGCCGGTATGCCGACTTGCATTGCGGGCCTTTGCCAATGCGTTCTCGATGAACGTCACGTGGGGCTCCTCTGCTTCCGGCACAGCAAAATCCGACTGCGGCACGGCGGTGATGCCGATTGGCTGCAGCAATTGCCGTATTTCGCGAAGCTTGCCCTGATTGCCGCTGGCGATCACAAGTTTTTCGATGGAGAGCGTCATGGCTGCCAGATGCCCAGTGCTTCCTTTTGTTTTTCCGTGAGCTGGCGGATCGCTTCTTGCGCCAGATTCAGCATTGCGTCCATTTCATTGCGGCTGAAGGGCTTGCCTTCGGCGGTTCCCTGGATTTCGACAAAGCCGCCGCTGCCGGTCATGACGATATTCATGTCGGTCTCACAGCTGGAATCCTCGACGTAATCCAGATCTGCCACAGCTTCATCTCCTACCACGCCTACCGAGATGGCGGCGACCGAATCGCGCAAGGGTGAAGCAGCAATGAGTTTGTTTTTCAACAGATGACTGACTGCATCATGCAAGGCGACGTAAGCACCCGTAATGCTTGCGGTGCGCGTGCCGCCGTCGGCCTGGATGACATCGCAGTCGATCTGGATGCTGCGCTCACCCAGCTTTTCCAGATCGATAATCGCACGCAGACTGCGGCCGATCAGGCGCTGGATCTCTTGAGTACGTCCCGATTGCTTGCCTTTGGCTGCTTCACGTTCCATGCGGGAGCCAGTCGAACGCGGCAGCATGCCGTATTCCGCTGTGACCCAACCCTGGCCTTTGCCGCGCAGGAAGCCGGGTACCTTTTCCTCTATGCTGGCGGTGCACAGCACATGGGTATCGCCGAATTTGACCAGCACGGAACCCTCCGCATGCTTGGTATAGCTACGGATGATTTCAACGGGCCTGAGCTGGCTGGGTGCGCGCTTGCTGGGTCGCATGGCTGATCCTGGAGACAAAGACGTCATTATAAGCCATGCTGCAACAGGGCTTGTATGACTCAGCGCATGGTTTTCTGGATTGCGAGCTGGATTTCCTGAATGGCCTTCTCGATTTCCTCGTCGGTCAGATCAGGCACTTCCTGTTCCTCATCGTCGCGTATCGTAGGCTGGTAGGTAGGCGGATTGATGATAGTAGTGGTTTTGCCCAGCGGCATGGATAGCGTGGATACCCCAAGACCGGGATCCTGCAGCTCCTGCCACTGCAGGCCAATGGCGCTGATGTTGTCACCGTGGGGACCTTCATTATTGAGGGTTTCCGCCAGCTCAAGCAGCTTGGGTACCGTGATATTGACCGGACCTGCATTGAGCAGCGTGCCGATTTCCTTGTCGTCGATCACGGACCATAGCCCGTCAGTGCATAACAGAAAGGTGTCGCCGTTGCGCAGATCCTGGCTTTGATGGAGGTCGATCTTGGGCGTTTTGTCGCCGCCCAGGCAATTGTAGATCTTGCTGCGATCCGGATGCGTGCTCATGCCCTTTTTATCGATCAAACCCCGCTTGTGCAGCAGTTGCACAATGGAGTGATCTTCGGTCCTGTAGCACAGCGCATCCTGGCGGAAATGGTAAAAACGCGAATCGCCCACATGCGCGCAGAAAAATTCATTGTTCTGCAGGATGGCTGCCACGAGCGTGGTACGCGGCGCTTCCAGCATGTCATGGCTTGCAGCGTGATGTTCGATCGCGGCATGGATGCGCTGGATCTGGTAGGTGAGAAACTGCGCCGGGTCTTCCAGCGCAGGCACAGCTTCCAGCTGGAATGCATCGGTGAGCATCTTGACCGCAAGCTGGGCCGCAACTTCACCATGTCGGTGCCCGCCCATGCCGTCAGCGACTACCAGCAGCACCGCATCCTTGCTATAGGAGTAGGCCAACCGGTCCTGGTTGTAAGGACGCGATCCCTGCCGGCTGTTTTGGTAGATGGTGAATTTCATCTGCGTATGCGCTGCATTATTTCTGCAGGTAATCCTTGAGTTTGCCGATGATGCCTGTTTTTTTGTCGTCCAGCGGCACATCCTCGCGCAGGGCCTTCTGCAGCGAGAACACGCTTTGCGCGCGCTGCATGTGATCGAGCGCCATACAGCGATCAATGATCATGAGCAGATTCCTGGAATAGATGTCCTTGCCCAGTTTCTCCGCAGGTACCAGCAGATCGTTCTTGAGGCGCTGATCGGCAGCCATGGGCGCGGCTCGTACCAGGCAGGCGTACATTGTGGCACCTATACTGTAGATGTCGCTCCAGGGTCCCAGCGCATCGCGATTGTTGTATTGTTCGGGCGGGGCGAACCCCGGCGTATAGCTAGGTGGAAGCCGGGGCTGCACTTCGGATAATGTCTGGCGCGCTGAGCCGAAATCCAGCAGGACTGGCGAGCCATCGAGCCGGATATAGATGTTGGCGGGTTTGATGTCGAGGTGCAGCAGCTTCTGCGTGTGGACCTCACGCAGTCCATTCAGCAGCTCGCTGAATACACGGCGCAGGAAATTTTCGGAAACGGGTTCAGTTTGGCTCAGGATGTATTCCTGCAACGATTTGCCACGTTCGTACTGCATAACCATGTAGACCGTATCGTTGGCGCGGAAGAAATTCAGCACGCGTACGATGTTTTTGTGGTCGATATTGGCGAGCGCTCGGCCTTCCTCAAAAAAACACTTCAGGCCGTGACGAAAGTTGCCCAGCGCCTCCGGGCTGATTTCAATATGTGCACCTTCCGTACGCAAAGCCAGTGAAGTGGGCAGGTATTCCTTGATGGCGACGGTTTTCTGCTCGGCGTCGCGCGCGATATAGACAAAGCTGAAGCCCCCTGCGCTCAAGACTTTCCGTATTTCGTAGCCCTGCAGCTGGTGCCCGATAGGCAGAGGCTGATTGATGGAAGCCTGCATTCTGGAATCGTTCTAGTTATGTCCGAATCGGGCTATTTTGGCATGAATCATGGCGGATTTGGTACCATGGCCCAAATTTCACAGGATTATTTCATGATTTGCAGCATGACCGGGTTTGCCGCCATCGAGCGCGAGATTGCCGATGGCACTTTAGTAATTGAATTGCGCTCGGTGAATCACCGCTATCTTGAATTACAACTCAAGCTGGATGACCAGTTGCGTACCTTCGAGCCGCTGATACGCGAGCTTATCGCAGCCAAATTGGGGCGTGGCAAGGTGGAATGCAGGATGAGCCTGATGCAGCGGCTGGATAGCGGTGAACAGTCCCGGCTCAATCACACGGCTTTGCAGCGGCTTAAACAATTGGCTTCGGACGTGCAGGAACATTTCCCCCAAAGTCAGTCGTTGCGCGTTACTGAAATCCTGCATTGGCCTGGCGTGCTGACCCAGCAAGGCAGCAACCAGGAAACGCTGAGCCACGAAATTCGCCAGGGCTTGCAGCAGCTCCTGCAAGACATGAGCGATGCCAGGGCGCGTGAAGGCGCGCGGCTCAAGGCTTTGATCCTGGAGCGTTTATCTGGCGTTCAGCAGATCGTGGCGCGTGTTAAGCCATTGCTGCCCTCGCAAATCGAGGCATACGAAGAACGACTACGCGCCAAACTCAATGAGGCAATGGTGACACTCAGCGATGAGCGTCTGGGGCAGGAAATGACGCTCTTCATGCAGCGTGTGGATGTGGATGAAGAATTGACGCGATTATGTGCCCATGTAGAAGAAGTGCGGCGCATACTTGATGAAGACACGGCAGTGGGCAAGCGGCTGGATTTCCTCATGCAGGAGCTCAACCGCGAGGCCAACACGCTGGGCTCGAAATCGGTGTCCATCGAAGTGTCGCGCGCCTCGATGGAACTCAAGGTGCTCATTGAACAGATGCGGGAACAGATTCAGAATATCGAATAATCAATCTTCGAGCGGAACATGACAGGTAATCTTTTCATCATCACGGCGCCTTCCGGCGCGGGCAAAACCAGTCTGGTAAGAGAGCTGCTGGCTTGCGACGCGACTGTGCAGAAATCGGTTTCCTACACCACGCGCGAGCCTCGCCCCGGCGAAGTCAATGGCGAGGATTACCATTTTGTGGACGAGACGCAGTTCCTGCACATGCTGAGCGAAGGCGCGTTCCTGGAAAGTGCTGAAGTGCACGGCGCACGCTACGGCACTTCACAGGAACAGGTAGAAACTGTCCTGCGCGAAGACAAGGATGTCGTGCTGGAAATCGATTGGCAGGGCGCAGCCCAGGTCCGAAGCCTGTATCCACAGGCTGTCAGCATCTTCGTGTTGCCGCCCTCACTCGAATCCTTGCGCCAGCGCCTGACCACTCGCGGACAGGATAGCGACGGTGTCATTGCCCGCCGCTGGGCCGCTGCCCGTGAGGAGATGAGCCATGTCGGGGAGTTCGATTATGTTACAATCAATGACGAATTCGACGTGGCGCTCAAGGATATCTGCGCCATCGTCCGCACGCAGCGTCTCAAGCGAGATAAACAGCTGCGCCGGCACGAACTTTTGCTGCAGGAGTTACTCACTCCTAGTAGTCCTTAATCTGGAGAAACAACATGGCTCGCATTACCGTTGACGATTGTCTCGTAAAAATCCCCAACCGTTTCGAACTCACACTGGCTGCGGCATACCGCTCCCGCCAGCTGGCGAATGGCGCTGAGCCGCTGGTGAATACTCACGGCCAGAAGGACAAACCTACCGTGCTCGCTTTGCGTGAAATCGCTGCTGGCAAGGTCGGGCTTGAAATCCTGAATCGCGGCCAGGCATAACCCACCAGTCTCATTAAAGTGATGTATGTCCAGGGCAGTCGCCAAACGTCCTACAGAACAGCCAAACCACATCGAGCCTCCGCTGTTGCCGGCGGACAGCTCGGATTCTCGTCTTACGCTGCGGCTCAGGGAATACCTCAAGCCTGACGATATCGAGCAGGTCTGGACTGCCTACCGGTTCAGCGCCGCCGCCCATGAAGGGCAGACCAGGAAGAGCGGCGATCCTTATATCTCCCATCCCGTTGCAGTGGCCGGCATTCTGGCCGACCTGCACATGGATACCCCCACACTGATTGCAGCCCTGCTGCATGACGTAGTGGAGGATACCGGCGTCACCAACCAGGAGGTCGCCGAAAAGTTCGGCAAACAGGTCGCCGAACTCGTGGATGGCCTTTCCAAGCTCGACAAAATCGAATTCCAGAGCGCCACTCAGGCGCAGGCTGAGAATTTCCGCAAGATGCTGCTCGCTATGTCGCAGGATGTGCGTGTCATCCTGGTCAAACTTGCCGATCGGCTGCACAACATGAGCACGCTGGACGCCATGAGCCCGGAAAAGCGTCGCCGCATTGCACGTGAAACACTGGAGATTTACTCCCCGATTGCCAACCGGCTGGGGCTCAACTCCATCTACCAGGAGCTCGAAGACCTGAGCTTCAAGTATCTTTATCCCATGCGCTACCGCGTGATCTCAAAAGCAATCAAGGCAGCACGCGGCAACCGCAAGGAAGTGGTTGGCAAGATACAGGAAACCATCAAGCAGCGGCTCGATGAGATGCAAATCGAAGCGGATGTCACGGGTCGCGAAAAACATCTGTACAGCATCTACAGAAAGATGACCGGCAAGACCATTACCTTCTCGCAGATCTACGATATTTACGGTTTCCGCATCATCGTCAAGGACATGTCCACCTGCTACATGGCACTTGGCATACTGCACGGGCTGTATAAGCCCATTCCGGGCAAGTTCAAGGATTACATCGCCATTCCCAAGGCCAATGGCTACCAGTCGCTGCATACGACGCTGTTCGGTCCCTTCGGCACGCCCATCGAAGTACAGATTCGAAGCATGGAAATGCACAAGATCGCGGAGGCCGGCGTTGCGGCCCACTGGCTTTACAAGACGACGGATGCGCATCTGACCGCCTTGCAGCAGCAGACGCACCAGTGGCTGCAGCGATTGCTTGAAATCCAGAGTGAAAGCGCGGATTCGCTGGAATTCCTGGAACACCTCAAGGTGGACTTGTTCCCGGATGAGGTCTATGTGTTCACGCCCAAAGGCAACATCATGGCGCTGCCCAAGGGCGCAACCGGGGTGGATTTCGCCTATGCCGTGCATACCGATATCGGCAACCGATGCGTGGCAGTCAAGATCAATCATGAACTAGCGCCGTTGCGGACTGAACTTCACAACGGCGACCATGTGGAGATCATCACGGCCGCGCATGCCCACCCCAATCCGGCCTGGCTCAACTATGTGGTGTCAGGCAAGGCGCGCGCGCATATCCGGCATTTCCTCAAGTCCATGCAGTCTGCAGAATCGGCCCACCTTGGCGAACGCATGCTGAACCAGGCGTTCCGTGCATTGCACGCTGATCCTGCATCCATAGACGACAACCGCTGGCAGAAGCTCGTGCGCGATTACGGCGCCAGAAACAAGGAAGAAATTCTTACCGATATCGGTCTGGGCAAACGCCTCAACGTCATGGTGGCGCATCAGCTGCTGGTGATGGGCGAAGAGCAGGGCGAGCGCAAATCCCATCTGGAAAAGCAGCATGCCAAGCACGGCAACCGGCCGCTGGGTACTATTACCATCCGCGGGTCGGAAGGCATGGCAGTGCAGTTCGCCCAATGCTGCAGGCCAATTCCCGGTGATCCGATTCTGGGCTTTATCAACAAGGACAAGGGCCTGGTCATTCACACCCATGATTGTCCGGCCATCCGCAAATTCCGCCTTGATCCTGACAAATGGCTGGATGTGGAGTGGGATCCCGAGACGCGCCGCCTGTTCAAGGTCAACCTGAAGCTCGCAGTGGCCAATCAGCGCGGCATGTTGGCGCAGATAGCGGCAGGCATTGCCGATGCCGGGTCCAACATCGACAACGTCAGCATGGAAGACCCTGACGAAAATGCCGCCTATACCAACATGCTCTTTACTGTGCAGGTCGAGAATCGCGTGCATCTGGCCGATCTCATGCGGCGGCTGCGCAAGATCCCGGATGTCGCGCGCATCAGCCGCGTGAAAGGTACGGGCGCGGAGCAAAGAATCCAATAGTTTCTTCAATCATCATCACAACAACATGAGCAGACAAATCATTCACACTACGGGCGCACCACAGGCCATCGGCACTTATTCACAAGCAGTCAGGGTCGGCGATACCGTCTATCTTTCCGGCCAGATCGGGCTGGATCCTCAAACCATGCAGCTGGTGGAAGGCATCGAAAGTCAGGTGCAACGTGTATTCAAGAATCTAGCTGCGGTGGCCGAGGCTACCGGGGGCTCACTGCAGGACGTGGTCAAGCTCAACATCTTCCTGACTGACCTGGCCAATTTTGCGCTGGTGAATACCATCATGGCGCAATATTTCAAGGAGCCGTTCCCTGCCCGAGCCGCTGTCGGCGTAGCGTCCCTGCCCAAGGGCGCGCTGGTGGAAGCAGACGCCGTCATGCACTTGGGTTCTTGAATCAAGGCTATCCCCTGACAACACCGGCCGAAAAACCCAGGCCTAGTTTCGACAGCATCCCCAAATCTGTCCGCACACGGTTACAGAAACTGGGTATCCATGATCTTTCCAGTCTGCTACTGCATTTGCCATTGCGATATGTGGATGAAACCCGCATTACCGCCATCCGCGATTTGCGTAGTGGAATGCAGGCGCAGGTGGAAGGCCGGGTTACCCACACCGAGGTGCAGTACCGGCCGCGCAAGATGCTGGTTTCCACGCTGCAGGATGACAGCGGAAAACTCAACCTGCGGTTTCTGCATTTTTACCCCAGCCAGGTAGCGGCCCTGAAGGAGGGTGCACATCTCCGGGTGTTGGGCGAAGTGCGCGGCGGCTTTTTCGGCTGGGAGATGGTGCATCCGCAATACCGGGCTGTGAGCCCCGATGAGCCTGTGCTGGACACCTTGACGCCCGTCTACCCGACGACAGCTGGTTTGTCCCAGACCACCTTGCGCAAGTGGATAGGCTGGGCCCTGAAGAATGAGCCGCTTGAGGAAATCCTGCCGCTTGATGTATATCGCCCTCTGCGCCTGCCGGGCTTTAGGGATAGTCTGCATGCGCTGCATTATCCTGCTCCGGATGCCGATCTGCAGGCGCTAGAAAACCATGAAACTCCAGCCTGGAAACGACTGGCATTCGATGAGCTGCTGGCGCAGCAGCTATCGATGCGGCGGCACTATGCACGGCGCCGGAATCTGACGGCACCAGCAATGAAACCCTCCGTAAGCCTGGTCAATGCGCTGCTACGAAATCTGCCGTTTTCATTGACAAGGGCGCAGCAGAAGGTAGTTGGCGAAATCGGTCATGACCTCGCCCATCCGCACCCCATGCAGCGTCTCTTGCAAGGCGATGTCGGCAGCGGCAAGACGATTGTGGCCGCAGTGGCAGCCTTGCAAGCCATCGAGAACGGCTGGCAGGTGGCCATGATGGCGCCGACGGAAATCCTGGCGGAGCAGCATTTCAACAAGCTGCAAGCGTGGCTTTCGCCGTTGAGTGTTCGTGTGACATGGCTGTCAGGCAGCCAGCCAAACAAAGCGCGTGCCGCTTCAGCGGAAGCGGTGGGCACTGGTGAAGCGCAACTGGTCATCGGCACCCATGCGCTGATTCAGGAGCAGGTCCAATTCGCCAGGCTGGGCCTGGCTATCGTGGACGAACAACACCGCTTCGGAGTGCAGCAGCGGCTTTCGCTGCGGCAGAAGGGGGTGGAGGAATCCCTGCAGGGAAGGATGGAGCCGCATCAGTTGATGATGAGTGCGACGCCTATCCCCCGCACCTTGTCCATGAGTTACTACGCCGATCTTGATGTATCCACCATTGACGAGTTGCCGCCCGGGCGTACACCTGTTGTTACACGGCTGGTGGCGGAAGACCGGCGTGAGGAGGTCCTGATGCGCGTGCAGGAAGCCTGCAAGCAGGGTAGCCAGGCATACTGGGTGTGTCCGCTGATCGAGGAATCCGAAACACTGCAGCTCAAGACAGCACAGGAAACCTATACCACGATGCAGGAGACATTTCCGGAGCTGCGGGTCGGGCTCGTGCATGGCCGTATGAAACCTGCCGAAAAGCAGCTTGTGATGGAAGCATTCAGCCAAAATGCAATCCAGCTGCTGGTGGCAACTACCGTGATAGAGGTCGGCGTGGATGTACCGAATGCCAGCTTGATGGTCATCGAGCATGCGGAACGCATGGGATTATCCCAACTGCATCAGCTCAGGGGCCGGGTAGGGCGGGGCGCAGCCAAGAGCAGCTGCATTCTGCTGTATCAGGCTCCGCTGTCCGAGACGGCAAAAGCGCGGCTCAAGATTATTTATGAAAGTAATGATGGTTTCGAGATCTCGCAGGCGGATCTCGTGATTCGCGGACCGGGGGAATTCCTGGGCGTGCGGCAGAGCGGGACGCCAATGCTGAAGATCGCCGATCTGGAGCGCGATGCCGATCTGATTCCTGTCGCAAGAGATGTCGCGGACAAATTACTGCGCAAGCATCCGCAGGCGGTGGATCGTCATCTGCAGCGCTGGCTAGGCTACGCCGAGGAGTTGGTCAAGGCATGAAGTTGGCGGATGGTTTTTCGATGCGATCAGGCTGGTTGCAGAAGCCGACGAACAGCCGCGCCTATCGGCCATGGCTCATCGAACGCGGCTCGCTGACGCGCAAGTTACAGCAGGCGAGCAAGGTTTTTGCTGTCAGGCCGGTGCAGTTCTGCAGATGCAAACCATTGCCGGATGAAGCACAGCAGCTGAAGCTTAGACCCTGGCACCGAGCCTGGGTCAGGGAGGTCTATCTGGATTGCAACCACAAACCTGCGGTATTCGCGCACAGCGTGCTGCCTATAGGCAGCTTGCGCGGAAGCTGGCAGAACCTCGGGCGGTTGGGTAACAGGTCCCTGGGCAGCGCCCTGTTTTCGAATCCGCAGGTTAGGCGTACACCGCTGACATTCAGGAAACTATCGAGACAACATCACTTGTATGACAAGGCCGTGCTGCAACTGAAGTCTGCGCCATCTGAGTTGTGGGCAAGACGTTCGGTATTTTATTTGCACGGTTCGGCGATACTGGTGACCGAGATATTTTTGCCGCAGGTGCTGGCATTGTGAGCTGGTCTGATATCAAGACCCGGCTGGACGCTTATGAACGTCTGATGCGGCTGGACAAGCCCATCGGCATCCTGCTGCTGCTGTGGCCGACCCTATGGGCATTATGGCTTGCAGGTAAGGGACATCCCGATCTCATGGTGGTATGGATATTTATCATGGGTACTGTTCTCATGCGCTCAGCAGGCTGCGTGATGAACGACCTCGCCGACCGCAACTTCGATCAGCATGTGGAGCGCACGCGCCACAGGCCGATAACCACTGGGGAAGTCAGCATAAAAGAAGGCGTGTTGCTGGCAGCGGGGCTCAGCGTCATCGCATTCGGACTGGTGCTCTTTCTAAATTGGCAGACGGTGCTGCTTTCGTTTGCAGCGCTCGGGCTTGCCATGAGTTATCCGCTTACCAAGCGTTTCATCGCGATCCCGCAGGCTTATCTGGGCGTCGCATTCAGTTTTGGTATCCCCATGGCGTATGCCGCGCTGACCAATGAAATTCCGGCTATTGCATGGGCTTTGGTGGCGGCTAATCTCTTGTGGGTGGTGGCTTATGACACCGAATATGCCATGGTGGATCGGGAGGATGACCTCAAGATCGGCGTCAATTCCTCCGCCATCTGGTTCGGGCGGTATGATGTGACGGCAGTGATGACGTGCTATACGCTGATGCTTTGTATCATGGCATTGACAGGGTCATATCTTCGCCTGTTGTGGCCCTATTATCTGGGACTGCTGCTGGCTGGCTGCATCATGCTATATCATTACACCCTGATTCGCGGCCGCGACCGTGTTCGCTGTTTCCAGGCGTTTCTGCATAATAATTGCACTGGTGCCGTGATATTTCTCGGTATCCTTGGCAGCAGCTGGCTTAGCTACCTTCGCTAGGCCTATATATCATTTGACAATTATTCCGGCGATGGCATAGAATCGCCGTCTTAATTTTTCAGCGAAATCCTGGTTGTCTGAATGAAAACTTTTTCTGCAAAAGCCCATGAGGTAAAACGTGACTGGTACGTGGTGGATGCTACCGATGTCGTACTGGGCCGTTTGGCGAGCGAAATCGCCCGTCGCCTGCGTGGCAAACATAAAACCATCTACACACCGCATGTGGATACCGGCGATTACATCGTTGTGATCAATGCCGACAAGATCAAGGTGACTGGCAACAAGGCTGAAGGCAAGCAATATCATCGCCACTCTGGCTTCCCGGGTGGCATTTCCACTACGACCTTTGCCAAGATGCAGCAACGTTTTCCTGGCCGTGCCCTGGAAAAAGCGGTCAAAGGCATGCTGCCCAAGGGTCCGCTGGGTTATGCCATGTTCCGCAAAATGAAGGTTTACGCCGGTGACAAGCATGATCACGTGGCACAGCAACCGCAGCCTCTGAAAATCGAGAGCCAAGCTTAAGGACTAATATGATCGGTAAATACAACTACGGCACTGGCCGCCGCAAAAGCTCGGTAGCTCGCGTGTTCCTCAAGTCCGGCAACGGCAACATTGTTGTGAATGATAAACCGGCTGATGAGTATTTTTCTCGTGTGACTTCGCGCATGATTTTGCGCCAGCCTCTTGCCCTGACCAATAACGAAGGCAGCTTCGATATTCTGGTGAATGTCGTTGGCGGCGGTGAATCCGGCCAGGCTGGTGCAGTGCGACATGGCATTACCCGCGCATTGATTGATTACGATGCAGCCTTGAAGGGCTCCTTGTCCAAGGCTGGTTTTGTGACCCGCGATGCGCGTGAAGTAGAGCGTAAAAAAGTGGGTTTGCGCAAAGCACGTCGCCGTAAACAATTCTCCAAGCGTTAAGCTGGAGCAAGTGCAAAAAAGCCGCTTTATGCGGCTTTTTTCGTTTATGCGGGTCTTTTGTTACCATGAATCATTCTATGCATAAGGAAGTGCGGTATGGCTAAGTTGAAAGTGGGTATTGTTGGCGGAACAGGCTATACGGGAGTAGAGCTGCTGCGTCTGTTGACTCCGCATCCGGAAGTTGAGTTGACCGTCATCACCTCGCGCGGAGAGGCAGGCCTGCCGGTTGCCGACATGTTCCCAAGTCTGCGTGGCCATGTGGATTTGATATTTACAGATCCTGCAAAAGCGGACCTTACCAGCTGTGATGTTGTGTTCTTCGCTACTCCGAATGGCATCGCCATGCAGCAAGTCCAGACGCTGCTCGATCAGGGTGTGCGGGTAATTGATCTGGCGGCTGACTTCAGAATCCGCGATATTCCTACCTGGGAAAAATGGTATGGCATGAGCCATGCCTGTCCGGAGGTAGTCGCGACCGCTGTCTATGGCCTGCCGGAACTCAACAGGGAAAGAATTCGCGGCGCTCAGCTGGTAGCCAATCCCGGCTGCTATCCGACCTCGGTACAACTCGGCTTCCTGCCTTTGCTGAAGGCGGGCGTTGTCGATGAAAGCAATCTGATCGCTGATGCCAAGTCGGGTGTCAGCGGTGCGGGCCGCAAAGCCGAAACCCATACATTGTTTGCCGAAGCGGGCGACAACTTCAAGGCTTATGGAGTTGCCGGCCATCGGCATCTGCCGGAAATCAGCCAGGGGCTGACCGAAATCGCGCATGGCAAAAAGATTGGGCTGACCTTTGTGCCGCATCTGCTGCCGCTTATCCGGGGCATTCATGCAACTTTATATGCAAAGCTTACCAAGGCTGTTGATCTGCAGAAGCTGTTCGAGGATTGCTATGAGAATGAGCCCTTTGTAGATGTTTTGCCCACAGGTTCACATCCTGAAACCCGGTCTGTCAGGGGCTCCAATCATTGCCGAATTGCTGTGCATCAGCCACAAAATGGTGATACCGTTATAGTCCTGTCAGTGATAGACAATCTGGTAAAGGGGGCGGCCGGACAGGCCGTACAGAATATGAATATCATGTTTGGTTTCGCAGAAACTGCCGGGCTGGAAGTCTTGCCGTTGCTGCCCTGATCGCAGATGAGACCAAGCCTCTGGCATCAGCTGCAAAGAGTGGTCAAGCGTCATTTCGGGCCAACTGCGGCACATGTCGCGATACAGCCGCGGCTCCCTTGGTACTGGCGCGGCGTGACCACACTGCTGCTATTACTGCTTGGCTATTTCGCCGGTTATTGGCAATTCGCGGCAGGTGATCTTGCAGCGCTTACCGAAAGGGCCGAAAGAACAATTCTTGAAAACCATTCCTTGCAGGCCAGGATTGTGCATTTCGAGCGCCAGCTGCAGGTAGAGCAGGCTGCCCAGTCCAACCTTGCCAAGGAGCTCGCCGCGCAGCAGGAAGAGGATATGCGTATCAAGGAAGAAGTCGAGTTCTATAAAAGCATACTCAAGGTGGCCCCTGGCGCAGCGGGCGAACTCAAGCTGCACAGTTTCAAGCTGAGCAAGGGCACGCTGGCGAATCAATACAACTACAATATTCTGCTTATGCAATCGGGACGGCATGACAAGGTGGTTCAGGGCCAACTGAATCTGGTCCTCAAGGGGATGCAAGCTGGACAGCTAGTAAGTTTGCCGGTCAGCGGAACGCCGGAAGCTCAAGGGGTAAAAATCAACTTCAAGTACTACCAGCGTGTGGAAGGCAGTTTTTCCGTGCCTGATGACATCACAGGGCAGGCACTGGAAGCCAGTTTTGTGGCAACCGGGGCCAGTCGGCCGTACATTAGCAAGAAAATGGATTTACCCATTTAAACAGGTGTTGAGGGATTTATGCTTTTCAAAAGTAAAAACAAGCCGCAAAACCGAATCGATACGCTAATTGGTACCGATACTCGCATAGAAGGTGATATTCATTTTAAAGGTGGCTTGCGTGTGGATGGCAGTGTGCGCGGCAATGTCAGTGAAAATGCAGGCACTGCCGGCACGCTGGTGTTAAGTGAACATGGACGTATTGAGGGCGCGATTACGGTATGCCAGGCTGTCATCAACGGCAGGATCATGGGGCCGGTGAGGGCTAACGAGTACGTTGAACTCCAAGCGAAATCTAGGGTCACTGGTGATGTCTATTACAAATCACTTGAAATGCATACCGGGGCAGTAATAGAAGGCAAATTGATTTATCTGGGCGATGTAGCAGAGGCAATCGATCCACTTTCGATGAACAAGATCGGTGAAGAAGATTGACCCTATCCCGCTTGCCGCAGGATAATGATTGAAAGCAGTTTTAAGGAGCTACACATGAATGCTGTAACAGAAATACCTAGTCCTTTGGTCTTTACCGATAACGCAGCCAAAAAGGTGAAAGAGCTTATCGACGAGGAAGGTTCGCCGGATCTCAAGCTGCGTGTATTCGTAAGCGGGGGAGGCTGTTCCGGTTTCCAGTACGGGTTCACCTTTGAGGATACGACGAACGATGATGACACTCAGGTTGAGCGAGATGGAGTCGTACTGTTGATTGACCCCATGAGCCTCCAATACCTGGTAGGCGCCGAAATTGATTATCAGGATAGCCTGCAAGGCTCGCAATTCGTCATCAGGAATCCTAATGCTACGACCACCTGCGGTTGCGGCTCTTCCTTTTCTGCCTGATCACATCTCGCAGTAATAAAACAAAAGGGGGGCACATCGTGCCCCTTTTTGCGTCTCACTCTTATCGCTGGTTTATGGGAACAAAACTGCGGCGAGGCGCACCCTTGTAGAGCTGGCGCGGCCGGCCGATTTTGGTTTCCGGATCACTCATCATTTCATTCCATTGCGCAGCCCAGCCAGCAGTTCTCGCCAATGCAAAAATGGCTGTGAACATGTTGACCGGAATGCCCATGGCGCGCAGCACAATGCCTGAATAAAAATCCACATTGGGATAAAGACGTTTGCTAATGAAGTATTCATCTTCGAGTGCAATGCGTTCCAGCTCCATCGCGACCTTGAACAAGGGGTCGTTTTCCAGCCCCAGCTCTTCCAGCACCTCATGACAGGTTTCGCGCATCATGCGAGCACGCGGGTCGATATTCTTGTAAACGCGATGACCAAATCCCATCAGCCGGAATGGATCATTCTTGTCCTTGGCGCGCTGGATGAATTTGTCGATATTCGAGATATCGCCAATTTCTTCCAGCATCTTCAGTACAGCTTCGTTTGCTCCGCCATGCGCCGGTCCCCATAACGATGCGACGCCGGCTGCAATGCAGGCGAAAGGATTCGCGCCACTGGAGCCAACGAGGCGCACAGTAGAGGTTGAGGCATTCTGTTCATGGTCAGCGTGCAGAATCAGGATGCGCTCCAATGCTTTTGCCAATACCGGGTTAGGTTCATATGCCTCGCAGGGCGTCGCGAACATCATATACATGAAGTTTTCGGCGAAACTGAACCGGGTTTGCGGATAGATGAAAGGCTCGCCGACGTTGTACTTGTAGCTCCAGGCCGCAATGGTGGGCACCTTGGCTATGAGGCGAAATGCGGAGACTTCACGGCTTTTGGGGTCACGTATGTCAATGGCCTCGTGGTAAAAGGCCGACATTGAACCCATAACACCAACCATGACGGCCATGGGGTGCGCATCACGCCGATAGCCGCGGAAGATGTTCGTGAGCTGGTCGTGCACCATTGTGTGCGCAGAGATGGTTTCCGAAAAACGCTGTTTTTCCTCAGCGGTGGGAAGTTCGCCATAGAAAAGTAGATAAGCGACCTCCATGAAATCACAATGTTCGGCAAGCTCTTCAATGGGATAACCGCGGTAATATAGCAACCCTTCGTCGCCATCAATATAGGTGATGGCAGAGCTGCAAGAGGAGGTAGACAGAAAGCCCGGATCGTAAGTAAAAATTTCATGTTTACCCAGATTGCGGATATCAATCACATGCGGCCCGATGGTTCCGGAAATAACTGGCAGTTCGATCGGCACGCTGCCGTCATCAAAGGTGAGTGTGACTTTGGTAGGTTTTTTCATTTTGATTAATGGCTGTAAATGGCGCCCAGAATGCGGGGGCCTTTAGCTCCGGTGACAGCAGGCAGGTTCCCGGGTTGCTGATGCATGGTTTGCCGGGCAAGCCATGCAAACGCAGCCGCTTCCACCCAATTGACTGGGAGCCCTAGCTCGTCAGTCAGGCCGATCCTTACAAGGGATAATACCTGCTGCAAGCGTTGAACAAGGAGTGCATTATAAGCGCCTCCGCCGCAAAGATATATTTCTTCTGTGCCAGGACAATAGCGATTCACAGCATCGCAAATGCTGTGCGCTGTAAACTCAAGCAATGTACGCTGCACGTCGGCCGGAGAATGATCAGGCTGTAAAAAGGCGTCAAGCCATGCAAGACTGAACAGATCGCGCCCGGTGCTTTTCGGTGGATCCGCCTCAAAGTAAGGGTGGGCAAGCAAGCTCTGCAACAACTCCTCAATTACCCGGCCTGTCGCTGCCCAAGTGCCGGAAGCATCGAACGGGCGGCCTAAATGGCGTTGAATCCATGCATCCATGAGCATGTTGCCGGGCCCCGAATCAAATCCGGTGATAGATCCTTGTATAGGTAGGTAGCTGAGATTGGCAATGCCGCCGATGTTGATGACTGTCCTGATAATTTCTGGATGCGCGAATAGCGCCTGATGAAATGCTGGAACCAGGGGTGCGCCTTGCCCGTCGGCAGCGATGTCTCGGCTTCTGAAATCTCCAACGACGGTGATTTCGGCTAGCTCTGCGAGCAGCGCATTATTGCCTAGCTGTAGGGTGAAGCCCAGTTCAGGCCGATGTCTGATCGTCTGTCCATGGCAGCCAACGGCTAGAATATCTGCAGGGTGAAGCTGTGCTTTTGCGAGGAGTTGCGTAATTGCCTGCGCATACAGCTGCGAGAGCCTATTGGATGTGATAGCGGCCTGCTCAAGCTCGTTATCGCTGGGCGTATGAAGCGCCAGCAATGCTGTGCGCAGATATTCAGGGTAGGGTAGGGAATGCGTATGTGTCACCTGGCACAGATTATTATCAAATGCCAAGATCACTGCATCAATGCCATCAAGGCTTGTGCCAGACATCAAGCCGATATAACGCTGGCCGGCCACGGTCAGTTCAAGACTGCGAGATGTCTTACACTTAATAGGTCAAGTTGCGCAACAAGTGCCTGGCTATTTGCCAGGAAATCAGCCTTATATTGATCGGGTATGGGCATCGCCATTGGTAAAGCTACCTTCAGTGGATCGCGATGAACGCCGTTGACCAGAAATTCATAGTGCAGATGCGGACCTGTTGCCATGCCGCTCATACCAACGAATCCAATGATTTCGCCTTGCGCGATTCTCATACCTCGGCGCATATTGGCCGAAAAGCGTGACAAATGACCGTATAAGGTGCTGACGCCGTTGGCATGCTTGAGAATGATGACATTGCCGTAGCCGCCCTTCTTGCCGACAAAATCCACAATACCGTCAGCTGCTGCCTTAATGCGCGTGCCGGTTGGCGCTGCGTAATCAACGCCCTTGTGTGCGCGCAACTTTTGCAGAATGGGGTGGAAACGCCCCAGACTGAAATGGGAGCTGATGCGGGTGAACTCCAGCGGTGAGCGCAGGAAAGACTTGTGCATGCTCTTGCCTTCAGGCGTGTAATAGCCATATTTTCCGCTTGCATCGCGATGCAGCACAGCCCGGTAGGTTTTACCCTGGTTGACGAATTCGGCCGCCAGTACCTGGCCTACCTTGACCAGTTCGCCATTGTTATAACCAGCTTCATAGATGACCGAGAAGCGATCATCCCGACGCAGGTCACGATAGAAATCAATGTCACTGGAGAAGATTTCAGCTACCTGAATGGCGATCTGGTCAGGGATGCCCGCGTTGTCAGTGGCTTCAAACAGCGAGCTTTTGATCATGGCAGACTTGTGTACGCTGCTCGTGTGCAGTGTGGGCTCTGCAGAATAAGCCTTGTAACCATCCTGGGCACGTTCAATATGCAAAATGGTCGAGCCGCTGGCCTTGTACTGCAGTTGCAGCAACTCACCGTCCTCAGTAGTCTGCGCATTTACAGAGCTGCCCGGGCGCAGGTTCGATGCCAGCCCTCTGGCGCTTGCGTCATAGCGCAAGAAGCTGATAGCTTCGCTATTGCGGATATTCAGTCGGCTAAGCAGGCTGTCAAGCGTGTCATCACGACGAACCTGGTCGACTTGCCAGAAATTCTCAACCTGATCCAGAGCCGCGGCCTGTGAGGCAGGCAGGGCAACGTCTTCAATGACTGTGGTAACGGGAATGTCGCGTGTGACCGTTTGAGGCGCAATACCAAAAGCCGCATAAATCCCGAATAAAGGAATGGTTGAAATAGCAATCAGCCAGCGCAGGCCGAGCTTTCGTTCAGGTGACGTCTGGTTTTGCGCTAGAATGCGCCCTTTGATGTCCGCCTCGTCCAACACGGTTTTGCCTCTAATATCTTGGAGTTGAGGAGGGATGCTAACAGAAAACTTTAGTAAGGTTAAAGGGAAGATTCCCAAAAATTTAGTCGGGTAAAAAATTTTGGATACTCAGATAAGAGAAGCATTGGCGTTAATCAAGCGTGGCAGCGAGGAGCTGCTTGTTGAGGATGAGCTTGTCGAAAAATTGAAAAAAGGTCAGCCACTTCGCGTTAAAGCCGGTTTTGATCCTACGGCTCCTGATTTGCATCTTGGGCATACGGTACTTCTTACCAAGCTCAGGCAATTCCAGGAGCTGGGCCATAAGGTTTTTTTCTTGATTGGCGACTTCACCGGCATGATTGGCGACCCGACTGGAAAAAGCGCGACCCGTCCGCCGCTGACGCCTGAAGAAGTGCAACAGAATGCAAAGACCTATACAGAGCAGGTTTTCAAGATATTGAAGCCGGAGCTGACCGAGGTTGTGTTCAACTCGACCTGGATCAGCAAGCTCGGCGCTGCAGGCATGCTCAAGCTTGCAGCTACGCATACGGTAGCGCGCATGCTGGAGCGTGACGATTTCAGCAAGCGTTACAAGAATAATCAACCTATCGCCATCCACGAATTTCTGTATCCCCTTCTGCAGGGGTATGACTCAGTCGAACTTAAGGCCGACGTAGAGCTGGGCGGCACAGATCAGAAATTCAATCTGCTTATGGGTCGTGAGCTTCAGAAACATCATGGACAAAGTCCACAGTGCATACTGACGATGCCGTTGCTGGAGGGGCTGGATGGCGTCAACAAGATGTCGAAATCGCTCGGCAACTATATAGGTATTACCGAACCACCCAAGGAGATCTTTGGCAAGATCATGTCGATTTCCGATGAGCTCATGTGGCGCTACTTTGAATTGCTATCGCTCAACAGAAGTGCGCAGGAGATCGTATCCATGAAGGAGCGCGCTGCGCATGGCGAGAATCCCCGGAGCTTCAAGGTCGAGCTCGCGCAGGAAATTGTCGAGCGTTTTCATGGCAAGCAGGCTGCTAATGATGCCCTGGCAGAGTTTGAGCGTGTGCATAAACAAGGAGTGCTTCCCGAAGATATTCCCGAGGTCGCGCTTGCCAGTGGGGAAGCCGGGATAGGAATCGCCAGTGCGCTCAAACAATCGGGGTTAACCGCCAGCACATCCGAAGCCCTGCGCATGATAGAGCAGGGGGCGGTTAAATTGAATGAAACCAAGGTTACAGACAAGGGACTAATCCTGACGCGTGGCGTTACCGTAATCGCGCAAGTAGGCAAGCGTAAGTTTGCCAAGATCACAATCAATTAAAATATTTCGCTCATATTCTTGACCAGCTTAAACGGGGCTGTATAATGCGCCCCTCTCTTTGATTGCAGCACGCGAGCCAGCAGAACTAGTGCCTTTGTGGCGTTGGGTAAAGTTGGTATCTCAAACTGCAATTGCAAGTGAAGATTGTGAGAGATCTGGGCAGATTCAAAAAAATCTAATCTAGCCCTTGACCCCATCTGAAGGGGCTGTATAATGCGCCCCTCTCGTTGACCACAACGCAACACGAATCAACGAACTGCTCTTTAAAAACCTGGAACAACTGATAAGTGTGGGTGCTTGTAGAGGGACCTGTTTGAGCTGGCTTCGGCTGGTTCAGGCAGACTCAAGATACAAGTGCACTACACTTAGAATGAAACTT
>Ga0196965_1000275_pt1 | contig 35613 bp, 33 predicted proteins | sample S1_20metaG_FD_148668 | JGI IMG/M metagenome (GOLD analysis project Ga0196965, IMG submission 148668) | Soil microbial communities from Anza Borrego desert, Southern California, United States - S1_20 | ecosystem: Environmental > Terrestrial > Soil > Desert | place: USA: California | collected...
GTTAAATCACTCATCTTCCATTAGCATCAATTCATTGGTTTTTACAAAGGCTGTTACTGTTGATTCCGTTTTTAGCGCTAATAATTCTGCAGAAGGGGTCGTAATGATAGAAGTGATTACTAATCCATTATAATCAAGCTTTACTGAAGTAAGAATGGCTCCTTTTTCAATAGCCAGGATTCTACAAATTAGTTTATTCCTTAAGCTGATTTTGCCGGAAAGTTCAACGGCTAAAGCTACTTCTGTTTCTTTAAAAAGAATATGGACCTCTTTTCCCTTGGCGAAATAAATCCCGGTATGATCGAGAACTACCGCAGTTAAAATGTCTTCAAAAACTTTAATTTCCACTAAAGATAGTTCTCCCGAAGACCTTATTCCTGAAACTATGCCTTTAAGTTTATTCATTTTTCGACTGACAAATCTTTTAAATTATATCCATTTTTTTTTAATATTTCTCTTCCTTTTGAGGAAAGAGTAAAATCCAAAAACTCAGCGCTTAACAATTCAGTTTTTTTGTTGCCCCTCTTTAAAATTACAGCGGCTTGAGGAATCGGATTGTATGTAGCAGGATCCAACTCTAACCAGTTTCCTTTTGGTTTTATTTTCTTGGTCATAACAACAGATTTTGAAGTAAAGCCCAGGTCGCAAATTCCTGAATAGATATATTGATTGACCTGAGAAAGACTTTCTCCCTGAATTATTTTGGAGGTTATTTCCTCATAAATGCCGGATTTTTGTAAAATTTCTATGGTTTCTTTTCCATAGGGAGAAAATTGTGGATTCCCCAAAGCAATCTTCTTAATTGAAGATGCTTTGAGAAATTCTAATTGCTTTGAAAGCTTCATATCTTTTGTTGTCCATAAAATTAAAATTCCATGGGCATAAACCTTAGGATCTCCTTTCGTAAGCCCTTTTTTATTAAGTTCCATTGGATATTCAAGATCAGCAGAAAAGAAGATATCGAAAGGGGCGCCTTGTATGATTTGCTGGGTTAATTTTCCTGAAGAGCCTATAATAAGATCGATTTGGACATTGTGCTGTTTTTTGAATTCGGTAATGAGTTCTTCTAAAACATATTGAGCATTGGAGGATACAGCAACAGTAAGCTTTTGAGCACAGGTTTTATTGAGAAAAGATGATGAAAAAAGTAAAAAGGAAAACAGGAGTAATTGCTTCATTTTGCTTTTATTCATTAAAATAAACAAAAAATGGAAGACCTTTTGGATCTTCCATTCAAAAATAAATTAAATCGATATCTATTTTGCAGCCAAAGCTTCGGCTCCTCCAACTATTTCCAGAATTTCCTTGGTAATTGCTGCCTGACGCGTTCTGTTATAAGTTAATTTTAACTCTTTAATTAACTCACCTGCATTTTCAGTCGCTTTATCCATAGCTGTCATTCGGGCGCCTTGCTCGGAAGCGCTAGATTCAAGCACCGCTTTATAAAATTGAATTTTTAAAGTCTCAGGAATTAAATCTTTGAAAATTTCTTCTTTAGAAGGCTCGAAGATATAATCTACCTTAACATTTGAAGTGTCTTCAGTTTGGGCAGGAGCTATCGGTAAAAATTGCTCTTTTCTTATAATTTGTGTAGCTACGTTTTTGAACTCATTGTATACAAGTATTACTCTGTCATAATGATGGCTCAAAAATTCCTGCATTGCATATTCAGCAACTTTCTTAACATTATCATAGGATGGTGCTGAAAATAAGCTTGAATATTCTGTTACATTTGGCAAGCCTCTTCTTTTTGAAAAATCGAAGGCTTTTCTGCCAACTGGTAATATCGTTACATGCCCTTTCGCTGCCTGAGCGGAATACTGCTCTGCTACCATTATATTTATAGCTCTGAAAACGTTGGTATTAAATGCACCACATAGTCCTCTGTCGGAAGAAATGGCTACAATTAAAATTCTTTCCGGAGCTCTTTCTTTTGCGTAAGGATTATCAAGTTCTGATTCATCCAGTCCCGCAGAAACATTTTTAATAATTGCAGAAAGCTTTTGGGAATAAGGTCTCATTTGAATAATATTTTCCTGAGCCCTTCTTAACTTAGCTGCCGCAACCATTTTCATGGCTTTGGTAATTTGTTGCGTGGAATTAACAGATTGTATTCTACCTCTGACTTCCTTTAAACTTGCCATCTTTTAATACGAATTTAGAATTTCGATTTCTAATTTTTATTTTTTCTAGTCTAGAATAAGAACAGAAATAAGACAATTGACTCAATTAACCTTAATTCCTGTTCTTCTTTTAAACCTATTTAGCATATTTACTCACTAAGCTGGCTGCAGCTTCTTTCAACACAGAGGTAACAGAATCATCTATTTTTCCTGATTTGATCAGATTTAAAGTATCCTTGTGTGAAGACGTCAGGTAACCTATAAATTCTTTTTCGAATTCTTTAACTCTTGCTACCGGCACCTTATCGATTAGTCCTGTTGTGGAAAGATAGATAATAGCCACTTGTTGCTCTACCGGAACCGGCGAGTATTGTGGCTGCTTCAGTATTTCAAGGTTTCTTCGTCCTCTTTCAATAGTCAATTTAGTAGCGGCATCCAGGTCTGAACCAAATTTTGCGAATGCTTCAAGTTCTCTGAATTGAGCCTGGTCAAGTTTTAATGTACCCGCCACCTTTTTCATTGATTTGATTTGTGCATTTCCTCCAACCCTTGATACAGAAATACCTACGTTAATAGCCGGTCTGATACCGGAGTTGAACAAGTTAGTTTCAAGGAATATTTGACCATCTGTAATCGAGATCACATTGGTTGGGATATAAGCAGAAACGTCACCTGCCTGAGTTTCGATAATAGGTAAAGCGGTTAATGATCCTCCTCCTTTAACTTTTCCCGCCAAAGATTTAGGAAGGTCATTCATACCTTTTGCTATATCATCAGAAGCATTGATTTTCGCTGATCTTTCTAATAATCTGCTGTGAAGATAGAAAACGTCTCCAGGATAAGCTTCTCTTCCTGGTGGTCTTCTTAATAAAAGAGACACTTCTCTATAAGCTACTGCTTGTTTTGACAAGTCATCATAAACCACAAGGGCCGGTCTTCCTGTATCTCTGAAGTATTCTCCAATTGCTGCACCGGTAAAAGGCGCAAAGAACTGCATTGGAGCAGGGTCGGCGGCAGTTGCAGCAACTACCACGGTATAAGGCATAGCGCCACCTTTTTCAAGTGCGTTTACCACTTGAGCAACTGTACTTGCTTTTTGTCCTACGGCTACATATATACAAAAAACAGGCTCTCCTCTTTGATAATATTCTTTTTGATTGATAATCGTGTCAATGGCTACTGCAGATTTTCCGGTTTGTCTGTCGCCAATGATAAGCTCTCTTTGTCCTCTTCCAATCGGTATCATTGCATCAATTGCTTTGATACCTGTCTGCAACGGTTCATTTACAGGTTGTCTGTATATTACTCCAGGAGCTTTCCTTTCCAAAGGCATTTCAAATAATTCTCCTGGAATAGGTCCTTTTCCATCTATAGGTTCGCCCAAAGTATTTACTACACGGCCAACTAATCCGTCACCCGCTTTAATTGATCCGATTTTTCCGGTTCTTTTAACGCTGTCACCTTCTTTAATTTCATTATAATCACCTAAAATTACCGCACCTACATTATCTTCTTCAAGGTTCAATACAAGTCCAATTACTCCGTTACTAAACTCAAGAAGTTCTCCGGATTGAGCTTTTGATAATCCATAAATTCTTGCTACCCCATCACCAACTTGAAGAACAGTACCTACTTCTTCTAGTTCAGCCTCCGTTTTAAAATTAGATAATTGTTCCCTGAGTATTGCTGACACTTCATCAGGTCTTACATCTACTGCCATTATATATAGATTTAAAGGTTTTTAATTGTTAATTGTTTTTTTATTATTAATATGCCTTTACATAAGGATTGTGAGAAAATTCTCTTCTTATAGATTCGAGCTTGCTTCTTAAAGATTCATCTATTTGCCTATCTCCAACTTTCAGGACATATCCTCCCAACAAATCTTTGTTTACTGCCTCATGAAGCTCTACTTCTTTACCAAAGGTATTTTTTATCAGACTTATGAATTTCGTCCTTAATTCTTCTGTTAATGGCGCGACGGTTGTTATTGTGGCTTTTTCCACACCTTTTCTTTCATTGTATAAATTGTGAAATTCCTTGGCTACAGAAAGAAGAATCGGTTCCCTGTGTTTTCTTACTATGATGTCAAAAATAGCTATAGTGAGATCATTAACTCTTCCTTTAAATATTCCCTTTAGTACAGCAAGTTTTTTCTCGTGAGTAATTATCGGATTTTTAAGCATTAAAAGAAACGCTCTGTTTTCTCTGCCTACTTTTTCAAAAAGCTGCATATCCTTATTGACCTCCTCAAGCAGTCCTTTTTCTTGAGCAAGGTCCAATAATGATTGAGCATATCTTAAGGATACCCTGATTTCAGACATTTTAGTTTAATTTAAGGTCAGAAACATATTCGGACACCAATTCTTGCTGAGCTTTTTCTGTATTAAGTTCTTTTCTTAATAATTTTTCGGCAATCTGAACTGATAGTGTAGCTACCTGAGTTTTGATTTCTGCCAATGCAGCTTGTTTTTCAATTTGGATAGCAGCTCTTGCGCTTTCCAATATTTTGCTTCCTTCCTCTGATGCTTTTGTTTTGGCGTCGTTTACGATGGTTGTTGCTGCAACTTGCGCGTTTTTTAATATCTTGTCTCTTTCCAATCTTGCTTCATCGAGTAGTTTCTCGTTTTCTGCATGAAGCTTAGCCATATCATCTCTTGCTTTTTCAGCCGACCTTAATGCCTGATCAATAGATTGTTCTCTTTCTTTTACCGCATTTAAAATAGGTCTCCAGGCGTACTTGGAAAGCACAAAAAGCACTATTAAAAAGGTGAGCGCTGACCAAAATATTAATCCTAAACCGGGGGTTACTAATGGATGCATATTATATATAGTTAGTAATAGTAGTTTCAATATAAAGCCCTGCTATTTCTAGCAAGGCTTTAAGAATTTTTATCCTTGACCAACAAGGAAACAAACTGCAATAGCGAAAAGGGCAGCTCCTTCAACAAAGGCAGCAACTATAAGCATACCTGTTTGAATTCTACCGGCCATTTCAGGTTGACGAGCCATAGATTCCATAGCTCTTCCACCGATACTTCCGATACCTAAACCTGCACCAATTACGGCTAAACCGGCTCCAATACCAGCGCCTAATGCGCTCATACTTCCGGTGATTTCTAATAAAATAGTTAACAACATGTATTTATAATTTAAATAAAGTTTCTATTAATGTTTCTCGGCATGAGCGTGGCCTTCCTCATGATGTTCTTCAACAGCTATACCGATAAAAAGGGCAGCAAGTATTGTAAAAATGTATGCTTGTAGCAGTCCCACAAACAACTCCATAAAAGTCATCGCAATGACAAAAGCTCCTGCTGGGATGCCTACAAGGAAGCTTTCAAAAATAAATATGAAACTGAATAAGCTAAGAATTACAATATGGCCGGCAGTCATATTTGCAAAAAGACGAATCATTAATGCAAATGGCTTGGTAAATATTCCTATTAATTCTACAGGAAGCATGATTGGTCTCAACCAAAGAGGTACGCCCGGCGTCCAGAAGATGTGACCCCAGTAATGTCTATTCCCCGAAAAGTTCACAATTATTGCTGTTAACAGAGCCAGAACGAAAGTAAAGGCAATATTTCCGGAAGCATTTGCTCCTGTTGGTATAAGTCCTAACAAATTATTAATCCATATAAAAAAGAATAATGTAAGAAGGTATGGAAGGAATTTATCAGCTTTTTTCTCACCTATATTTGGAACGGCCACATCATCTCTGATATAAAGAATGAGAGGCTCCATAAATGATTGTAGCCCTCGTGGTGCCTTTCCTGAATTTTTCTTGAAACCTGATGCCACAGAAAGGAATATTATGCAAATGATCAATCCCCCCAGCATCATTGAAGCGGCATTTTTTGTTATTGAAAAATCATAGAATTTCCTTCCCTCAGTAGAAGAAAGATGCCCATGATCATCTAGTTTGTATCCATTGTATTCGCCAGACTCGTGCTCACCATGAGCTTGTAATTTGCCGGAAGAAAACACTTCTATTCCTCTGTCAGAAGAGTATAAAATAATTGGAAGAGGTATTGAATAATGATGTCCGCCTATAGTGACTAAGTGCCAATCATACGCATCTCCTATGTGATGCACAATCATTTCAGCGGGATTAAATTTTTCTCCTTCTTCTTTTTCCTTAGAAAAAGTTGGAAAAACAATAGAAAAAGAGAATATTATACTATAAATAAGTGATTTTATAAAACTTGAAGCAGATAAAGATCTTGAGCTCATTTACTTTTGTCTTTTTTCAAATGAGCGCGCAAGTTAATCAATACACTTCTAATTTCAAACCCGGTATATAATAAATAGAGAATAAAAAAATTACTTAAAAAAGATATACTTTCGGCTTTGATGAAATAAATATAAAGGAATATAATTATCGCAGATAAGAAGAATCTGATCCCCATAGAGGCCATCACAAAGTTTTGAAAATCCATGAGATTCTCACTTATTCCTTTTGAAGAAATGTAATAGGTGAGTGCAGTAATTGTAATCAGATAAGCCTGTAGAAGCCACACATAAGGATTTATTAAATGGCTAGCCTTAGAAAATTGCAGTACTAATATTAGGGCTGAAGAAATTATCGCTATTATTAATAGAGAAATATAAAATTTATTGTTTTTCATGAGGACATTAATAAATAGCAAAGGTAAGGCTAGTTGTTAATGTTTTGAAATTGGGAGCTGGGATATTAGGTATTATTCTTTGGTAACACTTCTGATTAAAAGGAATATAGAAGCGACCACCCCAAGTAGCATAAATACCAAAGTCCAGATATTATTAGTCGTACCCATTTTGGAATCAATAACGGAGCCAATCCAACCAGTAAGGATAATGGCTCCTATCATTTGAAAACCTAAGCCTGAATACTTAATATAGTTATTAAGCTGCTTTTTCGGCGACTGGTTTTTTTGCGGTATTTTCGGGTCTTTCTCCAAGATCAATTTTGTTGTGATTGTTTAACGAACCCATTTTACAATTACCATTAAACGTGGCACCAGACTCTACGATTAATTTTCCTGTGGTTATGTCGCCTTGTATGATTGCCGAAGGTTTTAATATTAAGGTATCTGTTACTTCCAGGATTCCTTTAATTTCTCCCGCAATTTCAGCATTTTGAGCATATACATTTCCTTCTACTACAGCTGATTCACTCAGTACTACTTTGGATTTGGATTTTATATTCCCAATAATTTTGCCTTCGATCCGTAAATTTCCAAAAGTTTCGACACTTCCTTCTAATACGGTGCCTTTACTTATTGTGGTTGTAGAGCTGCTGATCTCTTCCAGTACTTTTTTTTCATCTTTGTTACTAAACATAGCCATTATATTTTTAAAAATTAAAGGATACAAAATCTTCCGGATTAATTGGATTACCTTCGTGCCATAACTCAAAATGGAGGTGAGTTCCATTGGTCAATTCACCCGTATTTCCAATTATAGAAATCACATCTCCGGCTTTTACATAATTGCCTACTTTTTTTAATAATGCAGAATTGTGCTTATAAACTGACACTAAATTATTTCTGTGTTGAATTGCCACGACATATCCTGCATCTTGTGTCCAGGAAGACAAAGTAACCGTCCCGTCCGACACGCTTCTTACCGGTTCATTTGGCTGAGATAATACATCTACCCCATAATGATCGATCTTAGAGTTGTATTTTGAAGAAACAATGCCTGAAAGTGGCGGGAAAAGAAGAGCAGACTGAAGTTCATCCTGCTTATTGTTTTGAACCGACACCAGTTGAATAGTTTCATTTTCAAATTCCTCTCTCAGTTCTTCATCTATAGGATCTATATTGTTGAGATTCTTTATTTCAACTTTTGCACTTGTCTTATTCACAGAATCTTTAGCCGTTAAAAAAGACTTGTCTTCTTCTACAATATTTTTTAATGATTGAATAAATTTCTCTTTTTTGTCTACTTCGCTGGCCAATGAATCTACTGACAATGAAAGCTCTACGATCTTTTTGTTAATTTCTATTTCTTTGAGTTGCGGATCATACCAGCGCGCAAGCAAAGTCTTAGAAAGAGACAAAGAGAATGTTAAGAAAATAATAAAGATTCCTACAATAAAAAGAATCATCTTTGCGTAGTTGAAGCTAAAAGTAGTTTTCTCAGCAAAATTTTCTTCATTACGAATTATTAGCAGGTATCTATTTGTTAACCAATTATAAAAAGTTCTTTGTGGTTTCAAAATTTACTTAATTTTAACTTTCAGAGAGTAACAAATATAATTTAAGCTTTATTAAACATAACATAATTAATTTATTAAGTTTATAAAATCTTAGTCTTGAAACAATTCATGTTTAAGAAATTGAAAATTCATCGGCCTTTATTTTTAATATCCATAATTTTCTTACTTCACTTTTTGACCGGTTGTTCACCGGAAAGCGGAAATCCTTTGGCAAGGAACTACCATAATACCACTGCACGGTATAATGCTTATTTTATTGCTAAAGAAAGGATGAAAGAAGTTGAAGGAATTATATGGAAAAATAACGTGGATGATTTTAATAAAATTTTAAAAGTTTTTCCAATCCTAGAGCTAGAAGACACCGCTTTAATTAAAGCTCCCGCAGAAGAGTGCATAAAAAAAGCTTCTCTGGCCATTCAAAGGCATAAAAACAGCAGGTGGACCGATAAGAGTTTTAACCTTATCGGATTAAGCAGACTTTATTTAAAAGATTATGCCAATGCCAAAGAGACCTTCAAATATGTAAATACAAAGGGTAAAGATAAAAATGCCAAACATGCTGCACTCATTAATCTGATGCGGTTATTAATAGAAACAAAGGAATATGATAATGCCGTTTCTGTCGCCACTTATCTCAGAAAGGAAAAATTAAATAAAGCCAATACGAGAGACCTGAATTTGGTCAAAGCTTATTACTTCGGTGAACACCAGGATTTGCGGAAAAAGGAAATTTATATAGGTTTTGCTATTCCGGATGTAAATGATTTAAATAGCCGTTCCCGCTTGTACTTTATTATAGGCCAGATCAGACAAAGGAATGGCGATAATGAAGGTGCCTATGTTAGCTATAAGTCTGCTTTAAAAAATAACCCGAATTATGAGATAGCATTTTATTCCAGGCTTAATATGGCGCAGGTTTCTGAGATTGATAATAAAGGAGATCTAAAAAAGATTCAGAAGAATTTCGCCAAGCTCTTAAAAGACATTCGAAATGAAGATTTTAAGGACAAGATCTATTATGAGATGGCAATGTTTGAGTTTAAGCAAAACAATACTCCTGTCGCGATAGATTATCTGAAAAAATCAATCAGGGCAAGCACTATCAGCACTAAACAAAAAGCGCTTTCCTATTTAAAGCTTGGCGAATTGTATTACGAGGAACAGAAAAAATATGAGCTTGCAAAGGCTTACTATGATAGTACAGTAATGCTTCTGCCAAAAGGTGATCCTGAATATAATCCTGTATTCAGAAGGCAAAGAAGTCTGGAAAATTTCGTTGCTCAAATCAATACCATTGATATGGAGGACAGTCTTCAGCGGTTCAGCAAAATGGACAGTGTTACATTGAATCAATATGTTGCCAAGATTGAGGAAGAACAAAGTTTATTGGCCCAGAAGCAAGAGAAAAAACGATCTGAAGAAGCGGTATTTAGCAGTGTATTTGACGAAATGGGGAATAGTAATACCAGTAATACCAATAGAAGCACCAGCGGTCAGTCTGAGTCTGGAGACTGGTATTTTTATAGTCCCACAGCTTTAAGCAGGGGGAAATCGCAGTTTATCAAAGTTTGGGGGAGTCGCCCGTTAGAGGACAATTGGCGAAGGTCAAAGAAAGAGTCAGAAAATAATGATAAATCAGACCAAGATGTGGCGGAATCAGATGATGAAAGTGCGGACTCATCTGAAGTATTTGCTGAAACCCAATCGGAAAGCGCTTTTGATAAAAAAGGATTTCTTAGTAGAATTCCTAAAACGGAAGAAGAAATTCAGAATTCAAATAATCGGATAGAGGAAGCTTATTTTACACTTGGTAAGATTTACGACCAGGAACTGGAAGAACCGGCAAACGCGATGGAAACATTTGAAACATTGCTGAAAAGGTTTCCCAATTCTTCTTATAAACCTGAAATCTATTACTATTTGTATTTGTTAAACAATAAAGTGAAAGGTCCGAATGCCGAAGATTATAAAAACAAACTTGCAAAAGAATTTCCAAATTCAATGTATAATCGGTTAGCTAACAATCCTAATTACCTCACGGAGTCAAAAAAGGAAGAAAAGCTACTTCTTGAATTGTATAAGGATGCCTATGCTTTGTATGAAATTGACAGCCTGAAAAAAGCTGTGACTAAAATTGATAGCATTACCAATGTTTATCCTGACAATATTATTTCCGACAAATTTTCTCTGTTAAAGGTTCTCATTCAAGGGAAAGGAAAAAAACTGGAGGCTTACCAACAAGGCTTAAGTCAGTTTATAAATAGATATCCTGAAAGTAGCTTAGTTCCTTATGCCCAGGAGTTATTTAGGGTTTCACAGACACAGGATACTCCTGTCCGCGGTAATAAAATGGGAGGATTGTATAACGATAAACCACACTATTTTTCAATCAGTTTTAATGGTAAGTATAGGGCTGGAGAAAGTTTGAAAGAGGAGGTCATTAAGTATAACAATAGCAATTTCAGAGATAAACACCTGAATGTTGAAATCCGCGAAGAAGTGGAGGGGAGTAAATTTTTAGTAGTTAAAGGGTTTTCCAATAAAATTGAGGCATTGGATTATCATGCAAGGTTTAAAGCAGAATCTTCCTTATTAGATAAGCACAAAGGGTTAAATTTGAATCTTTTTATAATGTCTGAAGATAACTTTCAGGCCTTTAATTTAACCAGTGACTTGAGCGGTTACTTGTCTTTTTTTGAATAAACAAATTAGAAAGAGAGATGTCTAAAAAAAGCAAATTGTTGCCTTATATTAAGCTAATCAAAATATTTTGGGTAAGTTTTTTTTCCTTACTGTTGTTATTCGCACTTTTTATTTATAGTGTAAATATTAATTTATTAAATCTTTTTGGTACCCAACCCAACTTTCATGAGCTGGAGAATCCTTCAAATGAGGTTGCGTCTGAATTATACTCTGCCGATGGTTTTTTATTGGGGAAATATTATAGGGAGAATAGAAGCCCGGTAACTTACGATGAAATACCTTCTTCTTTTATAGGCGCTTTAAAGGCAACTGAGGATGTTAATTTCGAAAAACATTCAGGAATAGATTTTCGAGGCACTTTCAGGGTAATAATAATGTCTATTTTATTGGGCGAAGAAGGTTCAGGAGGAGGGAGCACAATAACGCAGCAATTGGCAAAAACTTTATTTAATACAAGAAGCGAAAAATACAAAGGTAAATTGGGAAATGTTCCTGGGTTGAAGATGGTAATTATCAAGACTAAAGAATGGATTACCGCTATAAAACTTGAGAATAGATATACCAAAGAGGAAATTTTAAAGATGTATCTTAATACGGTAGATTTTGGCAGTAATTCCTTCGGATTAAAAGTGGCAGCTAAAACCTATTTTAGTAAAGAACCTCAAGATCTTAACCTGCAGGAATCGGCGATGCTTGTCGGGCTTGTGAATAAACCAACCAGGTACAACCCTGTATTAAATCCTGACCTTTCATTAAACAAAAGAAATTTTGTGCTCTATAAAATGAGGAAATACAATGTTATTTCTGAAGCACAATATGATTCTCTAAAAACTTTACCCATTGAGTTGGACTATAATGTTGAAAACCACAATAAAGGTTATGCCACATATTTCAGACATGTTGTGAGAAACCAAATGTTGAGGTGGTGTGATGAAAGGGGAATAGATCTTTATGGAGACGGATTGAAAATTTATACTACCATTGATTCGCGGATGCAAAAGTACGCCGAGGAGGCTGTTAAGGAGCATATGAGTGTGTTGCAAGAGAAATTTTTTGAGCATTGGAAGGGAAGAAATCCATGGGTGGATGAAAAGAATAAAGAAATTGAAGGTTTCATTGAAAGGGCCGTCAAGCGAAGTGGGCGATATCGTACCCTTAAGGAAATTTATGGAGATGACGAGAAGCAGATAAATAAAATAATGTCTACGCCCGTAAAAACGAAAGTTTTTTCCTGGAAGGGAGAGATAGACACCGTATTAAGCCCGATTGATTCTATAAGATATTTTAAGCATTTTCTTCATGCAGGAATGATGTCCATGGCAAAAAATGGACAAATTAAGGCTTGGGTCGGCGGAATAAATCATAAGTATTTTAAATATGACCATGTGTATCAGGGAAAAAGGCAAACGGGCTCTACATTCAAAGCTTTTGTATATGCAGCGGCTATGGAAAATGGATTCAATCCCTGTTATGAAGTAGATAATCTGCCTGTTACAATCGCCCTGGAAACAGGTGAAACGTGGACACCGGTAAATGGCGACTCGGAGCCTACTGGAGAAAAGATGACGATCAGACAAGGAATGGCCCAATCGTTAAATACCATTGCTGCTTATGTTTTGACTAAAGTAGGAGTGGAGGCTGTAATAGATATGGCAGACAGATTGGGAATTGATAGGGAAACACTTCCCGCTGTACCATCTGTTGTGTTGGGGGCCGGAGAGGTTTCTGTGTATAATATGGTTGGCGCATACAATACTTTTTTGAATAATGGGGTATATGTTCAGCCAAGTTTTATATTGAAAATTGAGGATAAATACGGGAATCTGCTTCAGGAATTTGTTCCAAAAACCAGGGAGGTTATTAATGAGGAAACTGCCGATTTAATGATTTACATGCTTCAGGGAGCAACGCAGGAAAAAAATGGATCAGGGATGGGACTTCACCGATACGGCCTTCTTGAGGGAAATGAAGTAGCGGCAAAGACAGGCACAACTCAAAACAATTCCGATGGATGGTTCATGGGTTTTACAAAAGACCTGGTAACGGGCGTGTGGGTTGGAGGAGATGACAGGAGTATACATTTCAGAACATTAGCATTGGGTCAGGGGAGCAGAATGGCACTGCCGATTTGGGCGTTGTATATGAAGAAAGTATATGAAGACAAAGAGTTAGGAATTACCAGAGGTCCGTTTCCAGCGCCAAAAAGCAGGACTGTTCTTGAAAAAATTAATTGTGATCGATACAAAGTTGAAGTTGTCGGGGAGGATTCTGTCACAAATTACGTTGCCCCTAGTAGTCCCTTTTAGGGGAACAAATTAGTATTATGTCTTTGAAGAATAGTTCTATATTAGATCTTAAGCTTCCTAATGAGCCGGGTATTTATAAATTTTTCAACATAGATGGTATCTTAATCTATGTCGGAAAGGCAAAAAATATTAAAAACCGGGTGAGCAGTTACTTTAATAAAGGTGCTAGTAATACCCGGAAAACGTTAAAGTTAGTATCAGAAATAGCCAAAATAGAGTTTACCATTGTTAATTCTGAATTTGATGCCCTTCTGCTGGAAAACAGCTTAATCAAGAAACACCAGCCAAAATACAACATTCAACTAAAGGATGATAAATCCTATCCCTATATACTCATTACAAATGAGCCTTTTCCTAAAATATATGCTACCCGGGTTTTAAATCATGATTTAGGCACTTATTACGGACCTTATGCAAGCGTAAAGGCCATGAATAATGTCTTGGAATTTATAAGGAAGCTTTATACTATCCGAACGTGTAACCTTAATTTAAGCGATAAGAATATTAATGAGGGCAAATTTAAAGTGTGCCTGGAGTATCATATTGGTAATTGTAAAGGACCTTGCGAAGGTTTGCAGAAATTAGAAGAATATGACGAGGATATTGCTCATGTTCATCATATTTTAAAGGGCAATTTAGGCGTAGTCAGGAATTATTTCAAGGATAAGATGAACACCTATGCAAACAACCTGGAATTTGAAAAGGCACATTCTTTTAAGGAAAAACTAGATCTTGTTGAGAGATTTCAGAGTAAATCTCTGGTTGTGAATCCAGCTATTTCTGACCTGGAGGTTTTTACTATTGTCTCTGATGAAAATACAGCTTACGTAAATTTCTTAAAAGTCATTCAGGGTAGCATTACGCAAACCTTGACCCGCGAGGTGAAAAGAAAGCTGGATGAACCGGAGAATGAGATTCTTTTAATGACTATTATTGAAGTCAGAGAATTATTGCAAAGTACTTCAAAGGAGGTGATTACGAATATTCCGGTAGATACTACCATAGAAAAATTTAATATTACAGTCCCACAAATTGGTGATAAAAGGAAGCTGATAGCGCTTTCTCTAAAAAATGCCCTCTATTATAAAAAGGAAAAATCAGAAGAAATTATCAACAATAGGTCAGAGGATGCCTCAAGCAGAATATTGACAAAATTAGGGCAAGATTTGCGAATGAATTCCTTGCCGATGACAATTGAATGTTTTGATAATTCAAATATTCAAGGGACTAATCCGGTTTCCTCAATGGTGTGTTTTAAAAATGGCAGACCTTCAAAAAAGGATTACAGGCATTATAATATTAGATCAGTAGAAGGACCTAATGATTTTGCTTCTATGTATGAAGTGGTTTACCGGCGATATAAAAGGATTTTGAGTGAAGAGCAACCATTACCTGATCTGATTGTTGTAGATGGAGGAAAAGGACAGTTATCAATGGCCGTAGATGCCTTAAAAGCGCTGGAGATATATGGAAGGGTTCCCATAATAGGTATTGCCAAAAGATTAGAGGAACTATATTTTCCTGATGATTCCATTCCTTTGCACATAGACAAGAAGTCTGAGTCGTTGAGACTTTTACAAAGAATCAGGGATGAAGCCCATCGGTTTGCGATCAATTTTCACAGAGACAAACGAAGCAAAGCAGGGCTTAAATCTCAATTGGAAGGCGTAAAAGGAATAGGAAAGGAAACTATAAATAAATTGCTGTCAACTTATAAAACTATTCAAAGAATAAAGGAAACCGATGTAGAAGAGGTTGGAAAACTGATAGGGATGGACAGGGCAAGAAAGCTATTGATTCAGCTTAATCCTAAAGAGAACGAGTAAGGTTTCATTGTTTCGATCTTTTTAGGATATTATTATAATAAAAAAGGAGGCTTTTGCCTCCTTTTTTATTAATACATATAATTTACTGTTAATATTCCCATAGATTATGTTCATACTCCATTAGTTCCTGCTCCAAAGCTTCTGATGCCAATAGCGCATTCCTTCTGTTTTCATATAAGTCCTCTATGAAATTATTATTGGGGTTAGAAATCTTTATTAACCTGGCATGAAATAACCTTAATTCAAAAGCATCAGCATAATTCTTATGTTCTCTGCTATTTTTTCTATTGAACCAGATTGCTTCTTTGGGTTTGCTTCTGAAAAGCTCAACCAGATCTTTGTAAGCAAAGGTAGCAATGCTTATATCCAATCCGGTAACTACCTTTTCCCCAGGAACAACTAATTTAATGGATTGAATGTCAGTATACATTCTTGATCTTTTCTTGTCAAAAATTAAATCCTCTTTTATCTCTAAAACACTTATTTCTCTGGGAAGGAAATTTATTGGTCCGGTTGGAGCAGCAGTTGCAGTATCAACAGCGCCAGCATCACCCCATCCTGATAAATCTTCAACAGGAGCTGCTTCGCCTGGCTCATCTGTTCCCGGAGGAATTAATCGCTCATTGAATTCATCTATAGACATCTCCCTATTAAGGGAATCACTCCAGTAAGGTCTCAAAGTACCCGCTTTTACGGCTTCAACAATTAGTTTCGTGATTTCATTATTGAAAGCATAATAGGGTTGGTTCATAGGCTCTCTGGAATCCATTCTTCTCCATATTTCCTGTTTATACATGATATCTGATTCATGAATGTGTTTTGCCGACCATTCATTATAGCCATCATCAGTATTTTCAGCTTCCTGTGCTTTAAGATCTGAAGTAAACCCTATAAGAATCAATAAGAGGGTCACATAACTAACTTTTTTCATATCCACCTGTTTTGTTGCTATTAATTTAACGGTATTGTTATAATTGATGAACTCGCACTAATTGGAACATCAAGTCTTTTATCCCTGAAATTTAATCTTTGTACCTTCTTAATCTCTATAACCAAACGATCTCCAGGTTGAGCCTGAGCTGCAAAGTCACTTAAATTAGCCGAGTTGTCATTAACCCTTCTTTGTAATTTTGCTCTTGAGCCTTTAGCCAGAGAAACTTCCCATTCCACTACCCTGTAACGAGCATCTTTGGGTAAGTTTTGCTTGAAGCTTTCGTCACTAACAACAGCTTCTAATCTCAGGCTTCTTAGGCTTGAAGCAGTTTCACCCATTTTAAGGTTTACTTCTTTAGAGCCGTTGAAAGCTTTTATTTCAGGTCTTGGAACAGCTTTTACTTTGAAAGGCACTGTTTCAATCAAGTTTCCGTTGCTGCTTACACTTAATTTTACTTCTCTTTCAGTAGGAACTACTGTTACAAAGCCTTTTTTGTTTCCAGGGATATGAGATCCTCCATTTACGGAAAAAGAAGGATTGTAAGAAGCTCCTAAAGCAGGCACTTGAACATTAAGCTCATTGCCACAATCCATATAAAGAGCGCTAAGTGCTGCGGACTGTATAGAGATAACGGGTTTAGCTACAAAATATGTTATCTCATTATCATAAGTTTTGGGACCTGCAGGTGTATTTACTGTTATTTCCGCCTTAAAGGTTCTTTTAGATAAGAAGTTTTCATCGTAATTACCAGGAGTTGCGGGGATTTCAACTTTACCCATACCTTCACCATCTACAGGAATTTCTTTACCATTAACTTTCATAGTAGGTATCATTCCAGTTGACGAAGCAGCTATAAACATATCTGCGGTATATTTTGTACCAGCGGCAACTACATTAGATTCTGGTCTCACCATTGCCACGATTTTGTCAAATTTTACATCTTCAGCCCCTACTTTTGAAGCTAAGTGTTTTAGAACCTCACCTTCATACCTTGTGATTTCAGCCTGCTTTTGACTGATTACGGCAAGTGCAGCAACTAACGGCGTAGCTTGAAAGTTTATTTCCGCAAAGTCCTTGTTTTTTTGCTCCCTGTCTTTGAAGTCAGGATCATCTTTGGGATCTATTGCAAGCGGTTTAAAATTCATCTTGCCTTCGCCCATTTTATTTAGATAATCTACATGTTGATTTAATAATCCTTTTAACTGGTAACCTAAACCATTTTTGCTTCCTCCAAGCATTAATTCCTCTACTTCTGATTCTGCATTAGGATTAGCAAATCCTGTCTTGTCTTCATTTGGTCCTCCAGATTTTGTAATCAATTTTTGCTTTACATCCTCTAAACTAGCTAAAAATTGTTGGGTCTTGTTTTTTACCTCTTGAGCAGCCGTAAAAACAGCCACATCTTTGGGGCGGTTTCCTGACTTTTCAACGGTCGCCTGGATGCTTCTTACTACATTTGAATTGGTTTTTTCTGCCTCTACATTGGCTCTTTCCAAACTTTGATTAAGTAACGTAAACTTATCGATGATAGCAGACGAAACCTGTAAAGCAAGCAGGGCAGTTAGCACTAGATACATCATCCCAATCATCTTCTGCCTTGGTGTTTCTTTTCCTCCGGCCATACTTTTATAATTTATTTAATATTAAAGTTATAAATATGAATAATTGGTACTAGTTCTTCATTGCCGACAACATGTTGCCATACACCTTATTAAGGTTAGTAAGGTTGGATGTTAATGTGGACAATTCATTCTTAAATTGCTGCGTGTCTTTGCTGGCTTCTGACATACTTTCCATTGCCGTTGTAAGACTGCCATAGAATTTATTCATCGCTTTTAGATGGCTATTGGCATCTTGAAGCTCCATTTCATAAACAGCATTTAAAGAACCTAAATTCTTAGTTATCGCTTGTACTTGAACATGGTAGTCTTTTGCATCTTTAGAAGCATTTGTCATTTCTTCCATTGCCAAAGCCGAATTGGAATAAGATTTATTTAGATCTAAAATAGACTTAGAAGCTTCCTTTACATTTTTGGTATACTCACTTGTAGCGACTGTAGCATCAGATAAACTGTTCATTTTTCCTACAGTTTCAGTTAAAGATCTCATTCCTTTTCCTAAACTATCTATAAGTACGGGCTCGATTTTAGCTTCTGAAAACATTTGATCAAGTTTTTTAGTAGGGGATTCACCACCTGATTTCGCTTCAACCCGTCTTTGTCCTCCCTGGAAATCATCTGCTAACTCAGGATAAACTCTAGTCCAATCCGGTTCATGTGCCATTGGTTGAAAAGCACTAAATAAAAATATTATCGCTTCTGTTGAAAGACCTACTACTAGCATTGCTCCGGCACCTGGCCAGTGCATAATTTTAAACATTGCTCCCACAATTACTATGGCTGCTCCAATACCATAGATTTTGGGCATTATCGTATTGAATAGAAATTCACTGAATCCACCTTTTTTAGCGCTCATTGTATTAATTTTTAAAGTTATAAAAGTTATAAAGTTTAATGATTTGTTTTAAAATTCTGATCCTGACGATCTGCCAAGATGAGTCATAACACATCTAAAGCCTAAATAAGCTTGAGCTGAGTCTTTATACTCAAATGTTCTTGTACCTGTTTGAAGATAATAGGCAATGTCTTTCCAGGAACCACCTCTTATTACCTTTTTAGGTTCGTTATTGTCGAAAAAGGTTGGGTTTAAGTCCCAAACAAGCGGCATTGATGCGGGGTTGAAAGCATCTTCACACCATTCTGAAACATTTCCAGCCATGTCATACAGACCATAATCATTTGGAAAATATTCCCCTACAGGTGCAGTATAACTATAACCGTCATCGTAATAGTTCCCTCTTCCGGGTTTAAAATTGGCTAACATACATCCTTTTGCATTCCTTATATAAGGACCACCCCATGGGTAAGGAGCCATATCCCGTCCGCCTCTTGCAGCATATTCCCATTCTGCTTCGGAAGGCAATCTGAAGTTAGGGTATGCCCAGGCGCCTTGGCCTGCTCTGTATGTATTTAAATGTATTGTTCTCCATTGGCTGAAGTATTTGGCAGCATGCCAGTCAACACCAACAACAGGATAGTCATCAAATGCCGGGTGCCAGTAATAATACTCCATCAATGGATCACCCATATGATGTGTAAAGTCCTTAACCCATACTGTAGTATCAGGATATAATTCTTCTTTAATATATTCTTCTCCTAATACGTCAAGCGAATCGGTCAGCATTACCACCATGAATTGCCTGTATTCATTATTTGTTATCTCGGTGTCATCCATATAGAATGGACCGATGGTAACTTGCTTATTCATGTTGATTTGTGTAACCGGAACATCTTGATCTGCCTGTCCCATATGAAATGTTCCTCCCGGAATTTCGACCATGCCGTAAGGAATTGACATACCCTCATATTCTCTGCCGAGGACACCTGTTAATTGCCCTTCACTATCGCCGCCTCTTCCTCCGAAAAGGCCACAACTTTGAAGCGCTGTAAGAGCTAATAGTAAAAGGAATAAATTACCAGCTCTAAATAGAGTACCTGTTTTTTTCATCATAACACAATTCTGACTTTAACCTGTTTATTCGTTGTTCAAAAATAAAATTATAAAAATTCTAAATATGTCCAACTTTTATTTTAACCTTCAATTGTAATATTTATTCTATTATTTATACTTTTTTTAGTTCTACTCTTAGTCTTGAACTAAACTTTTTTTATTCACTCTGTTTATTGCCTGAATCTTGGCGTCCTTATGATTGACTTCTTATTGGTAGTTGCGACTGGCAAGGTATAAGAAAGCATTAATTCACTGGACGTAGCGCTCTTAGCTTTTTGAGCGGTTACAATGTAATCAAATGAGTAACCTATCTTTAAACTATTGTCTTTTAATAACGCCATACCTAACATAATAATAGCAGCTTCGGACTGCCTATAGGACAACCCTCCCCAAAATCTATCTTTATAAGTTGCAAGAACGCCTCCTTGTACAGATAATTGTTTAAAATCTGTTTGAACTAATACACTCGGGGTTATTGTCAAGTCGCCGGAGTATTTGAAATCGTAACCTCCTGTGAAATAAGAGGCTTGCTCAAGTGCGTTTCTTGTCGTGTCCTTTGCAAATTGAAATTCTGTTTTTAATAAGTGATTAAAAGAAGCGCCTATAAAATATTTTTCTGCCCGGTAGTAAAGCCCTATCCCCATATCAGGTTTTATCTGAGATTCTTTTCCAGCAGGTATGGTAGGGTCATCAATATCATTAGGTCTCAATTTGTCAAAATCAATGGCTTGTGAAAAGAATCCTCCCCTCAATCCAAGACTTAACTTTCCTTTAAATATAGGAAGATGGTAAGCATAAGAAAATTGAGCTTCTAAGTTTTGGAAAGGACCTATCTGATCACGGATTAAATACAACCCCGCTCCACTTTTTAACATAAGGATGGGTGTATTTAAAGTAATCAGTGTTGTTTTAGGGGCTCCGCCCTGATCAAAGTCCCCGGTGTAACCCGTCCATTGATCTCTGTGGAGTACAGAAAACTTTGTAGCACCTTCTACACCTGCAAATGCAGGATTATAGTATAAGGTATTAAACATGTATTGACTGAATTGCGCAGGCTGTTGAGCAAATGCACGATTTGCTATACTACAAAAGGTTAGTAAGACGAAGATAATACATAGTTTTTTCATATCCGGCGCAAATAAAGCCTAAATATAAAGGTAAAAAATTGAATAAAACAAAAAAATCTTAAAATTGTGATATTACTCCGTTTATTTTATGTATAAATTATTTTATTTTATTCCGTTTACCTTTTTAATGTAGAGTTCTAAAGCGCCTGTCATTGATGGTGCGTTAGGCATAGGGGCTTCTATATCCAATATCAATCCTGCATCCCTTACAGCTTTTGCTGTTGTAGAACCAAACGCTGCCATTCTTGTATTGTTCTGTTTAAAATCAGGAAAATTAACAAATAACGAATTTATTCCCGATGGGCTGTAAAAAGCAAGAATATCATAATTAACATCTGCAAGATCAGAAAGATCACTTGCCACCGTTTCATATATTATTGCTTCTGAATATTTATATCCATTCTGATCTAAAAAATCAGGGATATCATTTTTACGGATACTGGAACAAGGGAAAATAAACCGCTCATTTTTATGCTTCTTCAATATTTCTATCAAATCCTGAGCTGATTTTTCACCTGTAAATATCTTTCTTTTTCTAAGTACGATATATTTTTGAAGATAGTATGAAGTTTGATCCGAAATACAAAAATATTTCATATCAGGGGGAATTTCTATCTTACATTCTGAACATAGCTTGAAAAATAAATCAACTGCATTGCGACTAGTAAAAATTACCGCTGTGTGATCTAAAATATCAACCTTCTGCTTTCTAAATTCTTTCACATCAACAGGTTGTACTTCGATAAACGGGCGGAAATCAATTTTGATCTTATACTTTTCTGCTAAATCGAAATAGGGTGATTTTTCGTCTGTAGGCTGAGGCTGTGTAACAAGAATACTGGAAACTCTCTTAAGCCTTTCCTCAGGCACAATAGTGGTCATGGAATTGCTCATCCTTTATATTGCTGAATTTAATAGTTGTTTACGGATAGAAAAGTTAAACCAATAGTTTAAAAACTATAAATAATGGTATTATTTCAGTAGCACAAAGGTAAGAAAATAAATAGAGATTTCTAAATTGCCTAATCTTATTTAAATTATAACTAATTACTATGATTTTGGCTATGGAAAAGCCAATAAGGCACAAAAAAATCACATTTATAATCAGCCTCTCGTTTAATCTGTCGAACCACAAATAAATGATACTTATAAATGGCAGGATCAGTAGGTAAAATACCATGGATAGCTTTATAAAATTGAAGTAATGAACCAACTTATATTCCGTCACATTGTATAAATAAGATATAAAGGCTATTAAAATGAATTTTAATATATATACACCAAAGGCAATTCCAACAAAAGTAAAGTAACTGAGCAGCAATTGACTTAGGGAATTTTGCCGGTTGAATAAGGAAAGCTGGATTAATCCATCAGTGAAAAACTGGATAATAAAAAAGACGAAAACAAATATAAGGCAATGGATAAATAAGGAGGCAATATTATTCCTGTTCAGAGGCTTTTTGAAAATAAAACTTTGATCTTTTCCTATAGCAAGAGTATTTCTTCTAATACTGTAAAACTCGTTATAAGCCTTATTGTTAAAAACCTTTAGGACGGCTAACAGAATCAGGATAATTATAAAGACTATAATAAAAAAATTTTGGAAGGTAATGGAAAAAACCGGACGAGCCTCTAACTTGTTTTCCAATAACTTTGGAGGAGCCTTTGAATTAATTTTTAGCCCGTAAAATATTTTATTAAAAGGTAATTTTCCCGACGGGTGGAAAATAGTAAGCCATTTAGAGTTATTGATTTCCCTGCTTTTTAATTGTATCCACCCCTCTTTATCCGACTTTTCATATAATTTGTTGTCAAAGAAAAGTGAGGAACCCTTTGATATATATAAAATGCAGGAATACTTTTTATTGAGTGAAGAATCCAGTTGTATAGTTATAAAGTTGGTTCCGGAGTGTATTTCTGAATTATAGGGAACATAGGAAGAAAAGTCAGGGTCGTAAACCAGAAGTTCGCTTCTTAAATCTTTTACCACTCTAAATTGGTTAAAGTCTTCCGATTCCTGAGCAACAAGACCGTTGAGGGAAATAAATGAAATTAATAAAATCGAAATAAATCTCATCTTGGCTGAGGGAGTGGTTTCCTTTTAATTTCTAGAACTATTGATAGAATAATTGAAAAGATTAGTAAAGCTACAAGAAGGTTTAGTGTACCTATAAAGGCGAAATAAACTACTCCTGCAATTACCAGAATATTAAGAACCGCCAGGATTAGAACAGATTGCATTTGTGAAAATCCTAAGGCAATTAATCTATGGTGAAGGTGGTTTTTATCCGGCGAAAAGGGTGATTTGCCATTTAAAATTCTTATAATAGAGACCCTAAGTGTATCCACAATAGGAATTATAAGAATTCCAACGCATATAGCGGGTGCTGAAGGTATGATAGGTTCAATTGACACACTATTTGTTTCGATAAACTTAATTGCCAGTACGGAAATGATAAAACCGCTTACAAGGGAACCGGTATCACCCATAAAGATGATTGCCTTGGTAAAGTTATACCTAAGAAAGCCTAAAATGCTCCCTGCCAGACAGAAGGCTACAATTGAATAATGTGGAGAATCCAGTGCGAAAAAATATACACCAAAGGTTATGCTTATAATTAAAATGATGGTCCCGGCCAACCCATCTAAACCATCAATCAAATTTATGGCATTGGTAATACCGATAACTAAAATAAAAGTAAAAGCATAACTAAATCCTTGTTCCAGATCATAGATACCTAAAAGTCCCTGAAAACTGGTAATTCTTATGTCTCCCATGAACATTATTATCCCTGTTGCCAATATCTGAACAAAGAATTTTTTGAAAGCAGATACTGAAACGATATCGTCTTTCAGACCTATAAAGTAAATTATTATACAACCTGCGAGCAAGTGTTGGATGCTATAACTTAATTCCCCGAATATGGTAAGGGCCGACATAAAACCTGCAAAAATGGCTAATCCTCCTAAACGGGGAGTTAAGGATTGATGCATTGTCCTTTGATTGGGTTCATCTAATAACTTCTTGCTATGCGCTACATTTATAATGGAGGGAATGGCAAAAACCGTGATTAGAAAAGACCAAAGAACGGATAGGAAAATTATAATAGTATCCATGAATAGTTCAATCTGGTTGGGACAATTTTACTTATTTTTTAGTTTCATTTTGTAAATGTGAATAATTTTATTTGAATACATAATTTAGTCAAATGTCGGTTGGTGCAAGTTTTAGAATCTATTGATAATACCAAAATGTATTTTTGAATAGTTAAAATTAAGAGGTTGGCTATTTGATTTACCTAATGAGTATACCACCTGTAAAGTTCCAACATCGGTTTTTAAATTTAAGCCCGCTCCAATTCCCAAAGGATAGTCTACGTTAATCATATTTATAAATTCGGAACGAAGGAATGCTTGGTCATAGAACAACATAAAAAAAGATTCAGCTTCGTAAAAATATCTAAATTCTAAATTGCTTATCCCATAACCTGAAGCAAAGAAAAAATTTTCATTAAATCCCCTCAACGTTTTTAATCCTCCGATCCGGAACATGTCATTAATTAATATCCTGTCATTAAAAATAAATCCTCCGCTAAATGCCGCATAAAGTCCGCTTTTCCCTTTTATTCTAAGATGCGACTGAATGCTTGCAGTCAGAGAAGATTGAAGGCTTTTCCCCGAGATATTCCCATTAAAGGTAGAATCAACAGTCGGATTTCTTCGAATTGTTTTATTCCCAATCAAACCATCCACGGTAAACTTTAGCCCTTTACGCGGAAATATAACATCGTCCAGATTTTGCCACTGATATCCTAGACCATAGGAAACAAGATTAAAATCTGCCAAAACCGAATCTGCAAGTTGGTTTTCCACAACATTACTTCCGATCCTTGAATTTTTTAATTCAGAGAAAAACTTAATTCTTCCATAATTTCCCCGAAGAGGCTTCGAAATATTTATTCGCCCTACAATATTAATAAAAGTAGTATCTTCTTTAGTTAAATTAAATTTAGTTTCCAGATCTAGCCCTGTTCGGAGCAGGTTATAGTTATTAAATTGAAGATTTAATAACTGTGACAACGGTTTTAATTTATTCCATTCTATTAACAAATCCTTTCCTGAACCTCCGATGTTAAATAAATTCAAATTTAGCTGCCCCGTCACTAAAAGCTTCTGGTTTTTATTTTCATTCGGAAGAAATCCAATAATTCCATCAATAACATTAGCAGGTCTGTGGTTCAGAAAGAAAACCGGGTAGGCTTTGTAATTGCTATAAATAATATCTGTTGGACGAACCAGCTTAACAGACGGAAATTCAGAAACGGAGTTTTCTGCTTCCGTTATTTTTGATCTGTTGAATGGGTTCCCTTTTTTGATGTTAAAATATCGGGCTACAAATCCGGGTTTAATTTTGGCTGTTCCCACTATTGTTAAAGTATCATAAGAAATAAAGGGTCCTGGACTATACTTCAGAGAGGCAATTATTCCTGATCCTTCAATTTTAATAGAATCTAGTTTTATCGAAGCAAATGGATTTCCTCTGTTTTCCGACAGAGTAATTAATCTGTATTGAAGTTTTTTGTATTCCGAAATTGAAAACGACCTGTTTAAATAAAGTTTTTCTTTAAAACCAACTTGCCTTAAAAAACTTTCATCCACATTTCCTTTCCCTAATTTAACCCATCTGTATTTTTCGCCCACGGATAAATAGGCATAAATAGTATCTTTTTTTATAAAGGAAGAATCTAAACTTGCAGTTAAAAAGCCTTCATTCCTCCAGTTTTGTACTAATTCTTCCAGTAAGACAGCAGCTGTTAAAGAATCCCTAACGGGCGTGGATGGATCAATGAAAAGCTTCTTTTTTAAGGGGTGCGCATTACCCTCTATTTTTAAATAATAGTTACTTTGTGCATTAGCAAAAGAAAATGCAGAAAAAAGAAGAATTATTGTCCATATAATTTGTTCTCTTTTCAAAAGAAGGTATTTATAATAAAATTAAAAAATCTTTGGCAGGTATATATATTCACATCCCGTATTGCAGGCAGGCTTGTCATTACTGTGACTTTCATTTCAGTACTAATATCAGTAAAAAATCTAAACTGGTTGATTCCATATGTAAAGAACTGGTTCTTCAAAGGGATTATCTCAGTCAGGAATCTGTTGAGACGATATACTTCGGAGGCGGCTCCCCATCATTGTTGACAACATCGGAACTAACAGCAATTTTAACAACTGTAAGGCAAAATTTCTCCATTATTTCCAATGCTGAAATTACATTGGAGGGAAATCCTGATGATTTAACTTTCTCCTACCTAAAATCCATTTACGATCTGGGGATAAATAGATTGAGTATAGGAGTCCAATCTTTTAATGAGCAATCCTTAAGATTTCTTAACAGGGTACACAATGCCCGCCAAAGTGCTGAATGTTTGGAAAATGCAGTGAAAGCTGGTTTTGATAATTTTAATATTGATTTAATTTATGGAATACAGAGTAATGATCATAGTTCCTGGAAAAATGATCTGGAGATGGCAATGGCAATTCGTCCCAGGCATATTTCCGCATATTGTCTTACCATTGAAGAAAAGACTGCTTTTGGTAATTGGTTGAAAAAAGGGAAAATGCAGCCTGTGAATGAAGAGTTTGCTGCGGAACAATTTGAAATGCTGGTTGAAAAACTGGAACACAACAATTATGAACATTATGAAATTTCAAATTTCGCGTTGCCAAGCGCTTATTCGAAGCATAACAGTAGTTATTGGAAAGGGAAAAACTATCTCGGTGTCGGTCCGGGTGCTCATTCCTTTAATGGCAGTTCACGAAGGTTCAATATTGAGAATAATGAGAAATATATTAATTTTTTAAACGAAAATAGAGTTTTGTTCGAGGAGGAGGTATTGACTTTAGAAAATAAAATCAATGAGTATATTCTTACTACATTGAGGACTGTGTGGGGATGTGACAACGAACATTTAATGAAGAACTTTAACTTTGATCTTATAAAGGACAAATCATTTGTTTTGGAAGATTTACTTAAGGGAGAATATCTGATGCAAAAAAACCAAACCCTTTTTTTAACAAAAAGAGGAAAGCTTATGGCAGATAAAATTACAGAACAACTTTGGGTAGAAATTTAACAATCAATTAATTCTGTTAAAAAAAATCAGTAATCCTTAAGCCTTGATTATTAGTATAATAATATTTTATAATAGATTACAATAAAAACTAAAAACTATTATATTTGTGTCTATCAATCTTTTTTTAATGACAAGTGAAGAGAAAAAAGCTTTTTTGTTACTAAAATCCATCATCTTCCATTATCATGGTTTGGATGAGGAGGAACAAAAGATTTTAGATGAAACGGCTTTAAAATATGATGCTTCGGAAGAATTAAACTGGGCCAATGACTTTATTGCTCTTGACTACTATACTGCTTTTGAAAGATCCAGGGAATATTTGAATGAAGTAGTAGGTAAACTTGAAAAAGAAAAAAGACTTTCTTATCTGGACATGGTCTGGAAAGCAACAAATCAAAAAGGGTACATAAGCGAAATGGAAGCTACCGCCATGTTAAAGCTTGCAAAAGACTGGCAAATAGAAGGTGAATTGATTGCAATGGTAAGAGGATAGACTCTTACAAGCTCATCATATCTTTGAACTTAACCGCCTGTCGTCTGCTTAATTCGATTTTCTCCCCTCCTGTCAGTGTTACCATAAGTCCTCCGTTAAACCAGTGTTCTATATTTTGAACGCTTTTAAGGTTGATGATGTGTTTTCTGCTTGCCCTGAAAAAATCTCTCTCATCCAATCGCTCATCAAGGTTATTAAGCGATTTGTGTATCATCGGTTTGAATTTTTCAAAATATACTTTTACATAATTTCCGTCTGATTCAAACAATCGGATATCTCCAAGTTTTACAAACCAGCACTTTTCACCATCTTTTACAAAAACCTGATCTGCCGCCGTTAATTTATGCTGACTTTTTACAACTTCATAGGATCCTTTTTCCTGAAGTTCTCTTGCTTCCAGCTTTTTTAAACTTTCAGCCAGCCGCTCTACTACAATTGGTTTTAAAAGATAATCCAGGGCATTAACCTCAAAAGCCTTTAAGGCATACTCATCATAAGCAGTAGTAAAAATAACATTAGGAGCTTTGTCTAATGAGGCTAAAAGCTCAAAACCGGTTTTTCCAGGCATTTGTATATCCAGAAACAAGAGTTCGGGCTGAAGTTGTTTTATTAAATCAATAGCTTCGTCAGCATTGCTGGCTTCACCTATAATTTCAACTTCCGGGAAATCCGCTAATAGTTTAGCCAGTTCTTTTCGGGCAAGTCTTTCATCATCTATTATTAAAGCTTTCATTCTTGAATTGTTGGTTCTGAGGTTCTAGGAAGTTCATCGGAACTTCTTACTATTTTCTTTAAATCATTCATTGTCAATTGCTTTTTCGGCGCTTTTATTTAATTATCATATCTAATGGGTTGTTCAAGTCAATGCAATTCTGGGAATCCTAAGTTCTGTTAACACAGTGTTATCTGTTTCGTTGCGAATATTAAAACGAGCCGTATTTCCATATAATAACTTTAATCTTCTTTTTGTGTTCATTAGTCCTTGCCCCTGGGCGTTTTTTTCTGATGCTTTAAATGCCCCGCTGTTTCTGATTCTTATAACAAGCTCAGCGTGTTGATTTACTTCCGTTTCTAATTTGATTGTTCCTCCTTCTTTTAGCTTTGATATGCCATGTTTTATTCCGTTTTCTACCAACGTTTGGATCATTAAAGGCGGCACTTTAAAAGTAAATGTTTCAGGATGGATTTTAATTTCTGAGTTAAGTCTTTCCTCAAATCGAATGGTTTCTAGCGCTAAATAATCGGTTACTGCTTTCAGTTCTTCAGAGAATGGAATGAGTTTTTGCCGGTCCATAATCAGAGAATTTCTTAATATGTTGCTCAGTTGGTTAATCGCCTGTTTGCATTTTGAAGGGTCTTCGTCTACGAGCGCTCTGATGCTGTTCAGCGCATTGAAAATAAAGTGAGGGTTAAGTTGTGATTTTAACTTATTTAATTCAAAATCTTTTAATGCTGCCTCATCTTTCAAACTTTGCTTTTGTTGTTCTATGTAATGGTATAAAAAGTAAATAAGCGACCAACCAAAATGCACAATGACTAGACCGGCAATTGAAATCATTGCCGTAAAAAAGAAGTCCTCCAGTTTAAAATTGTTTCTTGAGTCTGAAAGTTTAAGAAAGTAGGTAAAGGTATATTGAAACAAAAAGTTTACTAAAGAGATCAGAAAAGAGGCAATAAGCACCTTCGGTATCAGTCTCAAATAATTCAACTTAATCCACTGGTTCTTTTTGATGAAGTACCTATAATAATGAGTAAGAAGGATTGAAATTAGAAAAGCCCAAAAAAAGCTTAAAAATGGTTTAAAGGTGAGACTTTCCCAATCGAATATAGATAATAAAATAAATATGTTAAAAAAAGCATGTGACGCCCAGCCGGTAATTTGGCAAATCCAATACAATGAATTTTTATTCATTTCTTTTCATCTAGCCTCTAAATCTACTTATTTGAAAAATCATTCGGAATTGAAATATGATTAAAGGACAAATCAAGTTTTAAACGGAAATGATTTGGTGCCCTAAGAATAAGTATTTAAAAAACTTACATAAAATTGATTAAAGTCTTTGCATTAATAATAGATGGTAAATTAAGTTGGACGCATACTGAAAGTATCAGTGAAAAAAGTAATCTCACCATTAATTGATCGATTATTTATATACTAACTTTGATTAATTATGTCGGCATAAGGATTTTGGTTTTATCCTCAATTTCAATTAATGAGGAAAACTGATATTGTTTCTGTTATCTATAAAAATAATATTTTGATTTTTTTACATTTCTAATAATTTTCCCAAAGAAAATATTACTTTTGACAATGAATTTTTTTTAGAAATAAAAGAAATTTAGTTTAGTTAATAATTTGTTTTGTAAAGGCCACCCGGGTTTCTGGTTGGCTTTTTCTTTTTTGTCACTACCTTCTATATTTTATATGTTATATTACATCGCTTCATTTTTTAAAAAAATGTTTAAAGATTTGTGTTTATAAACTGAAAGACTTGATGAGCTTTTTAATAATGATGACCTTTAAGTAAAGAAAGTTTAAATATTGTCTAAGTTATTCATGAATAAAACACATACCCATTCATAGCGTTCTAAATCTAAAACTTCAATGAGGATCTTTTTAATTACTATATTTTCCATATTCATCTTTCAGTTTCAGGTTATTTGCCAGGATACATCCAGGGTTCTTTCCCCTGACCAATTCCTGATCGAACTGGATATTCCCAACAACTGGGATGTCGTTAGAAGGCTTGAAGGGAAGGACTATACGCTCTCCGGATATAGCCCGGACGATAAATTCTTTGTTTACTATTGTCAGTTTATGGAAGATGATGAATCAAGGCCAAAGCGATACCTTGAAACTTATTCTTCACAATTTGGGCTGGATGCCAAAAAAATGGAGGTAAATTCCAAAGAGATAAAAGGAGAAAAACTGAAGTTTTATTATCTGAAAGATGAAGCAGATTTTCTGAATGAAAGATTTAATATACTTTTTTTCGCCACTTCTGTAAATGACAAGAATGTAATTGCTTATTTGATTTATCCTTTAAACAGCAATGAGGAGACAGAGGAAAGAGTACGAAAGATTATGTTATATGGAGAGTAGGTTATCCTTATATAGTTTCCAGAAGCATTAACAGTTCATTTTTTTTCCTGGTGGAAACAGGCACAATGCTTTTGTCTTTCATAACCACCGTTCCCCCATCCTTCTTGTCAAACCTGTCCATATAATTTAAATTAATAATATGGGAATTGTGTAATCTGAAAAAAAGCCGGCTTTCATTTAAAAGCTTTTCATACTCTTTTAAAGTTTTGGCTACTGTAATCTTTTGCCCTGTTTTTAAGAAGAAATGTGTATAGTTGCCATCCGCTTCACATCTCACTATATCATCAAAATCAACTAAGTAAATACTTTCATTGGTTTTAATAACAGCTTTCTTTAATGGAGGCCGGTTTATTGAAAATAAACTCCTGACTTCGTTTTCTGATAAAATGTGTTTCATGGGTCACAATGTTTCTTAATGAAACAAAAATAACTAAATTGCGTAAAATAGAAACATTTTTTTAATTTTATTCTTTAAAAGACAATTTGCATCAGAAACTTGATGGAAAAAACTACCGGAAATTTTGGAAAAATTCTCAGGGAGCTCAGGAAAAGCGGCAATATGACGCAAGAGAGCTTTTCCAAAATTCTTGAAACAGACAGAAGCAATATTGCCAATTATGAAACAGGAAAAAGACTTCCTCCTCTTGATTCGCTGATAAAAATTGCTCATTTTTTTAATGTTTCTCTTGATTATCTGGTTTTTGGCCATAAAGAAAACATTCCTTTTGATGATTCAACAGATCAGTTTAACCGTGAATTGATGGCGGAAAATACCATGCTAATGGAGGCTCAGGTCAAATATCAGGAAGAACAGTTAAAACTTCAGGAAGAGGTGCTGAAGAAAGATGAAACCATAAAGATGCAAAAAGAAATAATCAGCGTGTTGAAAAAGTATAACAATATGCTGGAAAGTAAAATTAAGAAATAGTTCTGCTTTAACCTTCACCCTTCCCTTTCAGTCTCGACAGGCAATTTGATTATAGGAAGTATTATAGTTTGTAAGTATTAAAACTCAATATTTTCGTTAATTTAATATCTGAGATGTGAAGATTATTTACCCCGTTTGCGTTTTTCCCATCAAAAAAACATTTTTAAATCGGACTTCTAGTCCTATCTTTGCAAGATTTTTTTAAAAACTTAAAAATGCCCAAAGACAATAGCATAAAGTCCGTTTTAATCATAGGTAGCGGCCCCATTATTATAGGCCAGGCATGTGAATTTGATTACTCAGGTTCCCAGGCTGCACGATCTTTAAGAGAAGAAGGAATTGAAGTTATTCTTATAAATTCCAATCCTGCCACCATTATGACTGATCCAGTTACTGCGGATCATGTTTATTTAAAACCCCTTGAAAAAAAGTCTATCATTGAAATTCTAAATAAGCATAAAATAGATGCAGTATTGCCTACAATGGGCGGCCAGACTGCACTTAATCTTGCTATTGACTGTGATAAGGCAGGAATTTGGCAAAAGTACGGAGTTAGGATTATCGGTGTTGATATAAAAGCCATTGAGACAACAGAAGACCGGGAGAAATTCAGGTTAAAAATGCTTGAATTGGGCGTTGGCGTTTGTAAGGGAAATACGGCTACTTCTTTTCTAGAAGGAAAAGAGATAGCACAGGATATAGGGTTTCCTCTGGTAATAAGGCCTTCGTTTACTTTAGGAGGAACCGGAGGAGGATTTGTAGATGAACCGGGAGAATTTGAAAAGGCTTTAACCCATGGACTGCATTCTTCGCCTATTCATGAAGTACTGATAGAGCAAAGCATAATGGGGTGGAAGGAGTACGAACTGGAATTGTTAAGGGATAATATAGGCAACGTTATTATAATCTGCTCCATTGAAAATTTTGACCCAATGGGGATCCATACAGGAGATTCCATAACAGTAGCGCCAGCCATGACTTTGCCTGATACTATTTATCAGCAAATGCGTGATTTGTCTATTAAAATGATGAATGGAATTGGTCAGTTTGCCGGTGGTTGTAATGTTCAGTTTTCGGTAAATCCTGAAAATGATGAGATTATCGCTATTGAGATTAATCCTCGGGTGTCCAGGTCTTCTGCGCTTGCATCAAAAGCAACGGGTTATCCGATAGCCAAAATAGCGGCAAAGCTCGCAATTGGTTATAACCTGGACGAGTTAAAAAATGCAATTACCAAAACAACAAGCGCGTATTTTGAGCCTGCTTTGGATTATGTGATTGTGAAAATACCTCGTTGGAACTTCGATAAATTTAAAGGTGCGGACAGGCATCTGGGCTTGCAAATGAAGTCAGTGGGAGAGGTAATGGGGATAGGAAGAAACTTCCAGGAAGCATTGCAAAAAGCTTGTCAGTCTTTAGAAATTAAAAGAAACGGGCTTGGAGCAGATGGAAAAGAATTAACAAATCAGGAAGCAATTCTGGAAAGTTTAAAAAGACCTAGCTGGAATAGGTTGTTTCATATTTATGATGCATTTAAATTAGGCATACCTTTCAAAACCATTCAAAATTTAACCAAGATAGATAAATGGTTTTTGTACCAGATCGAAGAATTGGTTGTCCTTGAAAAGGAAATCCAAAAATATTCATTGGACGACCTGCCAAAAGAGTTATTAGATACGGCAAAAAACAAAGGTTATGCAGACAGGCAGATAGCTCATTTATTGGATTGTTACGAAAGCGAAGTATTTAAGAAACGTAATGATCTGGGCATTAAAAGGGTTTATAAGCTTGTTGATACCTGTGCGGCAGAGTTTGAAGCAAAAACGCCTTATTATTATTCTACTTTTGAGTCTGAGAATGAATCAGTAGTTTCTGACAAAAAGAAAGTAATTGTACTTGGGTCGGGGCCTAACAGAATCGGGCAGGGAATAGAATTCGACTACTCTTGTGTGCACGGAGTGTTGGCAGCAAAAGAAATGGGTTATGAAACCATCATGATCAATTGCAATCCTGAAACAGTCTCTACAGACTTTGATATAGCAGATAAACTTTATTTTGAACCTGTCTTCTGGGAGCATATCTACGACATCATTCTGCATGAAAAACCGGAAGGAGTGATCGTTCAACTCGGAGGACAAACGGCATTGAAGCTGGCAGAAAAGCTTGAAAGGTATGGGATTAAAATTATGGGAACAAGCTTTAAAGCGTTGGACCTTGCCGAAGATAGAGGAAGCTTCTCAACCTTATTGAAAGATAACAACATTCCATACCCCAAATTTGGTGTGATAAATAATGCGGATGAGGCATTGGAGCTTTGTAAAGAACTGGGCTTCCCATTATTGGTCAGACCTTCTTATGTGTTAGGCGGTCAAAGCATGAAGATTGTCATCAATGAGAAGGAATTGGAGTCACACGTAGTAGATATTCTAAGAGATATTCCTGATAACAAAGTGCTCCTGGATCATTTTCTTGATCATGCAATAGAAGCAGAAGCAGATGCCATTTGTGATGGAAAAGATGTGTATATCATTGGTATAATGGAACATATAGAACCGGCAGGAATACATTCCGGCGATTCTTACGCTGTTCTGCCTACTTTTGACTTAAGCGAAAACGTAATTAAGCAAATTGAAGATTATACCAGACGTATTGCAGTTGCATTGGAAACTGTAGGACTTATTAATATTCAGTTTGCAATTAAAGATGAAGTGGTTTACGTGATTGAGGCCAACCCCCGTGCGTCACGAACGGTGCCCTTTATTTGTAAAGCCTACAGGGAACCTTATGTGAATTATGCAACCAAAGTAATGCTTGGTGCTAAAGTAAGGACTTTCACTTTCAATCCTTATAAAAATGGCTATGCTATAAAAATTCCTGTATTCTCGTTTAATAAATTTCCAAATGTAAATAAGGAACTAGGGCCTGAAATGAAGTCTACCGGGGAAGCTATTTATTTTATAGACAATCTGGAAGATGATTTTTTTGTTAATGTTTATTCGGAACGAAACTTATATTTAAGTAAATAGGTTTTTGAATATTAATAACTAAAAAAAGCTATTACTGTGTTTAAATTCATTGTTATCTCAATAATATGTTTTTACCTGCTTTTTAAAGTAGTGGGGCTTTTGTTCAGGGTTTTATTTTCTGCAATGGGTTCCAACACCCCTCCGCGCTCGGTTTTTGGATCAGGGGGGTTTAGTAAAAATAATTCCAAAAGAAGGCCTGCTTCCGGTAATATTAATGTAGACTATATCCCGGAGGACAAGAGTAAAAAGGAATTTAAAGGAGGGGAATACGTGGATTATGAAGAGGTGAAATAGATTTCGTAGAGCAAAAAATATCATTTGTTACTTTGGAGGGCTTTAAACCCTCCAAATTTTTTATTGCCTGGCTTAGTTATGAATTCTACATTAACATCATTTTCTCCTAGCCGGCTTGTTTTTCATTTTGTATTTTGTCGCCTTATAATCGTTGTAGGTATTAGCTTTTGATTGGGTTGTATAATGTTTTTTAACACAACCAAATCCCAAAAGAGAGATCGAGAAAATAAGAAAGAAATAAACTGTTTTTTTTAGCTGGTTCATCTGGAATTATAAAAACATTAAATTACTTCTCCTGCTCCATTTATTCTCATTATTTTTTGTGTTAACCTTACTTAAGGCTTTGTTATTTACTAAAACAAATAGGATGGCAGATGCTACAACGAAATTCTATTTTTCCCCTATATTTACACCCTTATTCCTATTAAAAACTAAAAGAATGTAATGTCTTATAGCAACAGTGTGGAGTTATCGAACACAATATCCGTGAATTTGCTAGAGCGTAAATCCAATCTTTTTTCAGTTTTCCTGAGTACAGTTAGGAAACCTCTCACTATGTTTTCTGTTGAATATCCAGACAAAGGAATTATCCTTTGTTCAAGGGATATAGGAAGCCAAAGATGTGAAAAGAATTTGGAAGAAGACATTTTATAAGGGAATGGCTAACAAAATAGGTTAGATCCGATATTATTCAAAGTCGGTCAGGTTAAATTAATTACTGATTGATCAACATTTAAATTTTACCATAATGTCTTGGTTTAAAAGAAAAGAAAAAGGAATTATAACTCCAACAGAAAATAAAAAGGAAACTCCTGACGGACTTTGGTATAAAACACCA
>Ga0196965_1000276_pt1 | contig 35480 bp, 37 predicted proteins | sample S1_20metaG_FD_148668 | JGI IMG/M metagenome (GOLD analysis project Ga0196965, IMG submission 148668) | Soil microbial communities from Anza Borrego desert, Southern California, United States - S1_20 | ecosystem: Environmental > Terrestrial > Soil > Desert | place: USA: California | collected...
AGGCCGCCCCCACAAACAAGCCCTCGTCGCCTGCGCCCGCAAGCTCCTCATCTTCGTCAACACCGTCCTCGCCAGAGGATCAGCCTGGCAAAAACAAACCTCGCCCAGCTAATGGTTGCTGAACTTGTATCACCCAAAGCACCAAAGGGCCGGAGCGGTGGACGATGTAGGGCGCTCGCCAAGGGGCTCGATCTTCGGAGCGACTGAGTCGCTCGAATCGAAGATCGGCCGCCTAGCCTCGAGTTCGGTAAGCCGCGGCCTCGTTGGTGCTTTGGGTGAAACATCGCGCGGGATCGTGTGAGGTGTCGGGGTTCAAAGGGCGGGAAAACTTCTCTAGAGCCCCGGGCCATGGCCGATCTCGACCGACTTTCCGCTGAGCTGCTGCCGCGCATCTCTTCCGCCTCCGACCTCGCCGCGCTCGAGGGCGAGCGGGTCTCCGCGCTCGGCAAGCAGGGGGCGATCACCCAGCTGCTGAAGTCGCTTGGCGGCATGACGCCAGAGCAAAGGCAGTCGGAGGGGCCTCGAATCCACGCTTTGCGCGAGGCGGTCACCGAGGCGATCGCGGCGCGCAAGGCGGCTTTGGAGGCCGAGGCGCTGGAGCGGCGGCTGGCGACCGAGGGGCTCGACATGACCCTGCCGGTCGCGCCGGCGGCGCAGGGCAGCGTCCATCCGGTCAGCCAGGTGATGGACGAGCTCGCCGAAATCTTCGCTGACATGGGCTTCTCCGTCGCCGAGGGGCCGGAGATCGAGGACGACTGGCACAATTTCACGGCGCTCAATTTCCCGCCCGGCCATCCGGCGCGGGCGATGCACGACACTTTCTATTTGCGTCAGGCACACAGTCATCCCGGACCCGATCCGGGATCCATGAACACGGGCCCCGGCGGAAATACTGCGGCCTCCGTGTCCATGGATTCCGGCCTTCGCCGGAACGACGAGGGTGGCGGCGAGCCGATGCTGCTTCGCACCCACACCTCGCCGGTGCAGATCCGGGCCATGCAGTCGCGCGAGCCGCCCATCTACATCATCGCTCCGGGCCGCACCTACCGGTCGGACAATGACGCCACCCACACGCCGATGTTCCATCAGGTGGAAGGGCTGGTCATCGACCGCGGAATCCATCTCGGCCATCTGAAATGGACGCTGGAGACCTTCCTCAAGGCCTTTTTCGAGCGCGAGGACATCGTGCTTCGGCTTCGGCCCTCCTATTTCCCGTTCACCGAGCCGTCGGCGGAGGTCGATGTCGGCTTCACCCGGGTGAAGGGGCGGCGGGTGCTCGGCGGGACGGAAGGGTGGATGGAGCTGCTCGGCTCCGGAATGGTCCATCCCCGGGTCATCGCCAATTGCGGGCTCGACCCGGACGAATGGCAGGGCTTCGCCTTCGGCTGCGGGATCGACCGGCTCGCCATGCTCAAATACGGAATGGACGATCTGCGCGCCTTCTTCGACGGCGATCTCAGGTGGCTGAGGCATTACGGCTTCGCCGCGCTCGACGTGCCGACGCTGAGCGGGGGAGTGGGGGCATGAGGAAGGATCGCTGGAACTCCCCTCCCTGCGAGGGAGGGGATCGAACAGGTGCGAATGTCCCCCGGACATTCGCAGCGCCGTCCGGGGGACGGCGCGACCTGCTCGATGGTGGGTCCGCCGGGGGCGGCCGAAACTCCAACGCCGATAAGTCTCGCTACGCTCGACTACCCACCCCTGACCCCTCCCTTTCAGGGAGGGGACGATGAAATTCACTCTGAGCTGGCTGAAGGAGCATCTGGAGACGGACGCGGACCTCCGGACGATCACCGACACGCTCACCGCCATCGGCCTCGAGGTCGAGGGGGTCGAGAATGCGGCGGAGAAGCTGGCGCCCTTCACCGTCGCGAAGATCCTGACCGCCGAGCGTCACCCGCAGGCCGACAAGCTCCAGGTCCTCACCGTCGACGCCGGAACCGGCGAGGCGGTGCAGGTGGTGTGCGGGGCGCCCAATGCCCGGGCGGGAATGCTCGGCGTGTTCGGGGCGCCGGGCGCCTATGTGCCGGGCAGCGACCAGACGCTCAAGGTGGCGGCGATCCGCGGAGTCGAGAGCCGGGGGATGATGTGCTCGGTTCGCGAGCTCGAGCTGGGCGACGAGCATGACGGCATCATCGAGCTGCCGGGCGACGCCCCGGTCGGGGCCTCCTATGCCTTATGGGCCGGGCTCGACGATCCGGTGATCGACGTCAACGTCACCCCCAACCGCCAGGATTGCATGGGCGTCCACGGCATCGCCCGCGATCTCGCCGCCGCCGGGCTCGGGACCCTGAAGCCGGTCGAGGCGGAGGAAATCGCCGGCGCCTTCCCCTGCCCGGTCGAGATCCGGACCGACGACCCGGAGGGCTGCCCCGCTTTCTACGGCCGGGTCGTCCGGGGCGTGCGCAACGGACCCTCCCCGGCGTGGCTGCAGCAAAGGCTAAAGGCGGTCGGTCAAAGGCCGATCAGCGCGCTCGTCGACATGACCAATTACATCATGCTGAGCTACGGACGGCCGCTTCACGTCTACGACCTCGCCCGGCTGCAAGGGCCCGTCGTCGCCCGCCGCGCCCGTGACGGCGAGGAGGTGCTGGCGCTCAACGGCAAGACCTACCGGCTGGACGGCTCGATGACCGTCATCGCGGACGATTCGGGGGTTCACGACATTGGCGGGATCATGGGCGGCGAGCATTCGGGCGTCTCCGAGGCGACCACCGACATCCTCATAGAATGCGCCTATTTCGATCCGGGGAGAATCTCGCGGACCGGCCAGAAGCTGGCTCTTGCGTCCGACGCGCGCACCCGCTTCGAGCGCGGCGTCGATCCCGCCTTCGTCGATACCGGCCTCAAGCTGGCGACCCGGATGGCGATCGAGCTGGCGGGCGGCGAGGCCTCCCGACCGGTCCATGCCGGCGAGCCGCCGCTTGACGTCAAGACGGTCGATTACCGGCCGGCGAGGGCGCGGGAGCTCGGCGGGGTCGAGGTCGACGAGGTCCGGCAGGCGGCGATACTGGGCCGGCTCGGCTTCGGAGTCGAGACCGGGGAGCCCTGGCGGATCGCGGTGCCGAGCTGGCGGCGGGACATCGACGGCGAGGCCGATATCGTCGAGGAGGTCGCCCGGATCCACGGCTATGACAATGTCGCCGCGACTCCGCTGCCGCGCGCGGCCGGCGTGGCCCGGCCGACGGCGACGGCGCTTCAGCTGGTCGAGCGCCGGGTCCGCCGCGCCGGCGCGGCGCGCGGCCTCAACGAGGCGGTGACCTGGAGCTTCGTGGCGGAAGAGGAGGCCGCTCCGTTCGGAGGCTCGGCCTGGCTGCTCGACAATCCGATCAGCGAGGAGCTGAAGGCGATGCGGCCCTCGCTTCTGCCGGGGCTGCTGGCGGCGGCGCGGCGCAATTTCGCCCGCGGCGCCGAGAGCGTTCGGCTGTTCGAGATCGGCCGGCGCTACCTGGCCGAGGGCGAGCGGCCGACTCTCGGACTGATCCTCGCCGGTGAGCGGGCGCCGCGCCACTGGCGAAGCGGCAAGGCGCAGGGCTTCGATGCCTATGACGCCAAGGCGGAAGCCCTGGCCCTGCTCGCCGCGGCGGGAGCGCCGGCCGACAATCTGCAGTCGCTGCCCGGCGCGTCGGGAGTCTATCATCCCGGCCGCTCGGCCCGGCTGGCGCTGGGGCCGAAGAACGTGCTCGCGGAATATGGCGAGCTCCATCCGTCGACCCTGCGCGCCTTCGACCTCGACGGGCCGCTCGTCGCCGCCGAGATCTTCCTCGACTCGGTTCCGCAGAAGCGGGGCGGGCGGATGCGCGAAGCCTATGCGCCGCCGGCGCTGCAGGCGGTGAAGCGCGACTTCGCCTTCCTGGTGCCGGCGGACATGGCCGCCGATGCCCTGCTCAGGGCGGTCCGGAGCGCGGACCGGCAGGCGATCGCCGGAGTCTCCCTGTTCGACGTCTTCACCGGCGGCGGCGTTCCGGAGGGGCAGAAGTCGCTGGCGGTCGAAGTGGTCCTGCAGCCGGGCGAGAAGAGCTTCACCGAAGAGGAGCTGAAGGCGATTTCGGGCCGGATCGTCGCCGCGGCGGCCAGGGCCGGTGCCCGGCTCCGCGACTGAGGCCGCCGTCCGGGCGGCCTTCGCCCGGCAGGCGGAATGGGCGGTGAAGCTCGATTCCCCCTTCATGGCGTTGCTGTGCCGGCTGCTCGGGGAGCGCCTCGACCGGTCGACCGACCTCGGCCGGCGGGTGCTCGACTGGCCGGGACGGGCGGATCCCTTCACCGATGCCCTGCCGCTGCGGGTGGCCGGCGGGCTGCACGCGCTCGTCCGCCGCGGCGGCGCTCCCGACCTCGCCGACTGCTATCCGCCCAATGCGCTGCCCGGCGAGGAGGCCTTGTGGTCCGCGCTCCGGCCGGCGCTGGCGGAGCCGGACCTGCTGCCCTGGCTCGACGGCGCGCCGCAGACCAACGAGGTCGGGCGCTCGGCGGTGCTGATGAGCGGGCTTCTGGTCGTCGCCGACCAGTTCGGGCAGCCGATGGAGCTGCTCGAGCTGGGCGCCAGCGCCGGGCTCAACCTGATGCCGGACCTTTACGGCTACGATCTCGGCGGAGTGAAAGCGGGGGACCCGGGGTCTCCCCTTCAGCTCCGGCCGGAATGGACCGGAGCGCCGCCGCCGGATGCGCCGGTGCGGGTGCGCGCCCGCCGCGGCGTCGACCTCCACCCGCTCGACGTCCGGCGCGACGGCGACCGGCTGCTCGCCTATGTCTGGCCCGATCAGCGGCGTCGGCTGGCTCAGCTCGAGGCGGCCCTCGCGATCGCCGCCGGGGACCCGCCCGAGGTGGACGCGGGCGACGCCGCGGAGTGGATCGAGGCGAGGCTGGCCGGGCCTCGCGAGGCGGGGGCGACCCGGGTCGTCCTCCACTCGATCGCCTTTCAGTATTTCGCGCCGGAGACGAAGGCGCGGATCGCGGCGGCGATGGAGCGGGCGGGCTCGGCGGCGAGCTTCGCCGCGCCTCTGGCCTGGCTGCGCTACGAGCATGAGGGCGGCGAGGCGATCAGCCTGAGGCTGAGGGCCTGGCCGAGGGGCGAGGAAAGGCTGCTGGCTTATTGCCACCCGCACGGAAGCAAGGTGGAATGGCTCGGATGATTCCCCACCCTTTCAGGGAGGAGAGACCTCCAGTGCGTTGATGGCGGCGTGGACCCTGGCCTCGGCTTCCTTGCGGGGGAGACCGGGGGGGATGGGTTCGCCGAAGCGCATCGTCACCGTCCCCGGCTTCTTGACGAAGCTCCGGCGGGGCCAGATCCGGCCGCTGTCGAGGGCGACCGGGACGACGGGCAGGTCGAGGGCGCGGTAGAGGCCGGCGAAGCCGGGCTCGAGCGGCGGCCGCTCGCCGGGAGCGACCCGGGTGCCTTCGGGGAAGATGACGATCGGCCGGCCTTCCGCGACCGCCTCGCCGGCGGCGCGAAGCAGCCGGCGCAGCGAGGCCGCGCCGCCGTCGCGGTCGACCGGGATGATTCCGTAGGCGCGGGTCAGCCGACCCCAGAGCGGGATCCGGCCGAGCTCGCTCTTCATCACCGTCGCCGGCGTGTCGAGTATGAGCTGCATCTCGGTGGTCTCGAACATCGACTGGTGCTTGGCGGCGACGATGACGGCGCCGTTCGGCACCCGGCCCTCGATTCGGGTTCGGATGCCGAGGAGGAAGCGCGCGCAGAAGCGGTTGAAGCCGGTCCAGGCGTCGGCGACGGCGCGCACCGGGCCCTTGCCGAGCGGCAGGACGGCGATCCCCGCAAGCACGTAGAGGACGCTGCCGGGATAGAAGACCGAAGCGTAGAGCAGCGAGCGGACGAGGTTCATCAGATGCCGACGAGCACCGCCGAGCGGCGCAGCAGATATTTGTTATACTCGGTGAAGAGCTGGGCGAAGCTGGGATTGCTCTCGACCGCGTCGCCGGTGACGGCGATGCCGCCGCCGAGCCGGCGCGAGATCTCGAAGCGGGCGCGCGGCATGTGCCAGTCGGTGGTGACGAGGCGCATCGAGCGGAACCGGTGCTTCTCCATCCAGCGCGCGACCTCCTCGGCGTTGGAGCGGGTGTCGACCGATTCGCGGCCGAGATCGACGCAGCAGGCGAACAGGGACTCGTCGGCCCGATATTGCGCCGCCAGCTCTTCCGGCCGGACGGTCCGGGCGACGCCCGAGACGAGCATCCTTTTCGCCTTGCCGCGGGCCATCAGGTCGAGGCCGCGCTCGATCCGCTTGGCGCCGCCGGTGAGGACGACGATCGCGTCGGTGGCCCGCTCGTCCGCCGGCCTCGGCAGGGCCACGGCGAACATGGCGTAGCCGAGAAGATAGATGAGGATTATCGCGGAGATCGCGCGCCGGATCACAGCATCCTCCCCAAGGCCCTGAGGATGGTGGCGCGCGCGACCAGCATGGCGAGGCCGACTCCGAGCACCGGAAGCAGAGCGAGAGCGAGCCAGCTCGTCGCCGGCAGGTTGGCGGAGCCGAGCAGATCCGAGCCGAGCTCGCCGATGCGCCGGCCGATCAGGATCAGGGCGAGGGCCGCGGCTCCGAAGCCGACGAGGCCGCCGAACAGGGCGTCGAGCGCGATCCGGCGCTGGAACAGGCGAGCGACCTGGACGTCGGTCGCACCCATCAGGTGAAGCACCTCGATGGTGCCGCGATGGGTGTCGAGCGCCGCCCGGGCGGCGAGGACGACGGTGGCGGCGGTGGCCGCGATCATCAGCGCGACGAGGCCGAGAGCGAGCCATTTCAGAGCCGAGATCAGCCGGCCCAATGGCGCCAGCCACTGGGCGTTGTCGTCGATCCGGGCCGAGGGCGCGGCCGCCGTCACCGCGCCGCGCACCGCATCGGCGCGGGCGCCGGGAATGAGTTTGGCGTCGATCATCGCCGGGATCGGCAGATCGCCCTCGAGGCCGCCCGAGCCCAGCCACGGCTCGAGCAGCTCGGCCATCTCGTCCGGAGAAAGGCGGCGGACGCTTTCGACTTCCGGCAGCCTCCGCAGGCGATCGGCGGCGCGCGCGGCCTCGGCCTCGCGGCGGTCGGGATTGGGCTCCAGGATCTGGACCGTGACCCGGTTGCCGAGGCCGGCGCCGAGGCTTGCGGCGGCGCCGGCGAGGCCGAGGCCGGCGGCGGCGGCAAGCACGGTCAGGAACATCATGATCGCGATCACCCAGGGCATCGGCCCGGCCAGCCGGCCCTCGGGCAGCAGCCGGCGATCGGCGGCGCCGAGATTGCGTGGCGCGGCGCTCATGCGTCGGCCCGCCGCGGCGGATGGCGAAGCGCGCCGGTGGGATCGAGCAGGGTGCCGCGGTCGAGGCGGAGCATCTCGGAGCGCCCGATGCTCGAGATGAGGTGGAGATCGTGGGTGGCGACGACGACGGTGGTGCCGAGCTTGTTCAAGGAATCGAACAGGTGAAGCAGCCGCTTGGCCATTTCCGGATCGACATTGCCCGTCGGCTCGTCGGCGACGAGCAGCTCCGGGCGGGCGATGACGGCGCGGGCGATGGCGACGCGCTGCTGCTCGCCGCCGGAGAGGGTGGCGGGGCGGGCGCTGGCGCGGTGGCCGAGGCCGACCCAGGCCAGCATCTCGCTGACCGGCCCCTGCAGATCCTTCTCGTCGACGCCCGCGACCCGGAGCGGGAGCGCGACATTGTCGAAGGCGGAGAGGTGGCTGACGAGGCGGAAATCCTGGAAGACGACGCCGATCCTGCGCCGGAAGCCGGGCAAGCGCTTCCTCGGCATGGTGACGATGTCCTCGCCGAACAATTTGATGAGGCCCCGGCTCGGCCGCTGGGCGAGGTAGAGGAGCCGCAGAAGCGACGTCTTTCCGGCGCCCGATGGGCCGGTGAGGAAATAGAAGCCGCCGTGGCGCAGCGAGAAGCTGAGGTCCGACAGCGTCTCCGCCCCCGTCCCATAGCGCAGCCCGACATTGTCGAATTGGACGATGCTGGTACCGTTGCTCAGACCCGCCTCCGCTAGGGGCCGCGCCCCGAATGCTTCAATGGCATGCACCGCGCGGGGCCGTAAACCATTCAATGGGCCACCGCCTCCGTCATCCCGGCGCGACCCGGGATCCCTGAATGGCGCGGCGAGAGCTTTTCGCGCAGACGCGTCCATGGTTTCCGGCTTTCGCCGGAATGAGGGCATAAACGGCGCAATGGCTTGCATGGGGCGCCGCACCGTGCTTGGAATCGCACGAGCACCAGCCTTTGGGGCCTCCAGTAGACGATGATCCTGAGCTGTCCCGCCTGTAAGACGCGCTATGTGGTGCCGGACAGCGCGGTCGGCCCGGGCGGAAGGCAGGTGCGTTGCGCTTCCTGCCGTCACAGCTGGCTGCAGCCGCCGCCGTCGCCGCGTACCTCGGGCGAGTGGCAGGAGCGCGCGGCTTCGGCCCAGGCTCCGCCCCCGCCGCCGCCGCCTCCCCTGCGCAAGCCGGAGCCGGCGCGTCCCGCCGCCTCAATGCTCGGTCCGGCCCCCGCGCCGGAGCCGGAGAATTACGACGCCTTCGCCCACGAACCGCCCTTCCGCCCCCGGCGCAACCCGGCGCGGCTGTGGACGATCGTCGCCATCGCCGCCGCCTTGCTGATGGTGGCGGCGACGGCGGCCGTCTATTCGTTCGGCCTGCCCGAGCTCGGAGTCGACATCGCCCTGCCGGGCCGAGGAACGACCCCGCTCAAGCTCGAATATCAGGCGGAGAACCGCACCCTGGCGAGCGGCAACGCCCTGCTCACCGTCACCGGACGGATCATCAATCCGACCCAGTCCGTCCAGCGCGTGCCGCAGCTTCGCGCCGAAGTCCGCGACCCTTCGGGCCGGGCGGTCTACAGCTGGTCGATCTCGCCGCCCGTCTCGGAGCTTCAGCCGGGCCAGAGCGCGACCTTCAACAGCGCGGAGATGGACGTGCCGACCGGGGAGGGCCGCAAGCTGCGCGTCGCCTTCCCGTCCGCGGCCTGAGCGCGAGGCCGCAATGCGCATCGGCCTGCTGACCGGCGGCGGCGACGTGCCCGGGCTCAACCCGTGCATCCGCTCGATCACCCTGTCGGCCGACGCGCTGGGCTGGGAGGTGACCGGCTTCCGCCGCGGTTGGGAGGGGGTGCTGGCGATCGACCCGTCCGATCCCGCCAGCATCGCGGCCAACAGCCTGCCGCTCACCCGCGAAGGGGTGCGCGGCATCGACCGGATGGGCGGAACCATCCTTCACACCTCCCGAACCGACCCGCGCACGCTGGCGGCCGGCGACCAGACCCGGCGCGTGCTCGACGTGCTGGCGAAGCTCGGCATCGACGCGATGATCACCCTGGGCGGCGACGGCACCCTTCGCTTCTCAGCGCATCTGGCGGCGCAGGGCGTGGCGGTCATCTCCATTCCCAAGACGATGGACAATGACGTCTTCGGCACCGACTATTGCATCGGCTTCTCGACCGCTGTCAGCCGCTCGGTCGAGGCGATCAACGCGCTCCGGACCACGGTGGAAAGCCACGAGCGGATCGGAGTCGTCGAACTGTTCGGGCGGCGCAGCGGCGAGACCGCTCTGCTCGCCGGCTTCCTCGCCCAGGTCGACCGGACCGTCATCGCCGAGGTTCCGGCCGATCTCGACATCCTCCTTCCGCTGCTGGCCGAGGATAAGGCGTCCAATCCTGCAGGCTATGCGATGTGCGTGGTGTCGGAAGGGGCGGCGCTGAAGGGCGAGGCGGACGACGATTCCGAGCTCTCGAAGCCGGCCAGCGAACGGGGCGAGATCGGCATCGGCCAGCAGCTCGGCCGGGCGATTAAGGCGCGGCTCGGCTTCGGCACCGTCATCCAGGAGCTCGCCTACCTGATGCGGGCGGGCGAGCCCGACGCGATGGACCGTATGGTCGGCTTCGCCTTCGGCGGCCTCGCCGTCCAGCTCCTGCAGCGCGGCGAGGCGGCGCGGATGGTGACCCTCGCCGACGGTAATTACGGCCATGTGCCGATCGACACCCTGCTCAGCGGCCGCAAGTCGGTGGACGTCAACGGCCTCTACGATCCCTTCACCTATCGTGCGCGTTTGATGCGGATCGAGGGAATGCCGATGTTCCTCTACTGATTCTTTGCTAAGCTCCCGCCCGGGAGTGAGGAACTCGGGGGAGTCACGGATGCGCAAATATCTGCTTCTGGCGGTGGGCGCCGCTGTCGCCGCCGCGACGCCGGCGTCGGCGGACACGGTCTGCGAATGGATCGACTATGCCCAGACCGTCGGCACCGCGGCGGCACCGCCGCCCGACGCACCGCGCACCGGAGAGCATGACCGCGCCCAGACCCAGGTGGCGATCGCCATGTTCGAGGCGCTGAACGCGATCGACCGGCGCTACGAATCCTATCTCGGAATGGCCGCGGCCGCGCCCGGCGCATCGCAGGACGCCGCCGCCGCGACGGCCGCCTATCAGGTGCTGATCGCCCATTATCCCGGCCAGAAAGCGGGGCTCGACGACAGCTACAACGTCACCATGCTCGGAATCGCCGACGCCGCCGCCCGCGAGCGCGGCAAGGCGGTGGGCGAGGCGGCGGCCAAGCTGGCGCTCGCCGCCGGCGGCTTCGATCCGGCCAGGAAGCCGGTTCCCTATCGGCCGCGCACCTCGGCCGGGATGTGGACCGCGACGGCGCTGCCGGTCTACCAGCCCTACAGCTTCACCTTCAAACCCTGGATCCTGCCCAGCTACGATTCGGTCCGGCCGGCCCCGCCGCCCGCCTTGACCAGCGAGCGGTGGGCGCGCGATTTCGACGAGATCAAGCGGCTCGGCGGAAAGACCAGCACGGAGCGGACCGCTCAGCAGTCGCTGATGGCGCGCTACCGCATCACCCCCAACATGACCCCGAGCCTGCGCCTGATCGCCGACGCCAAGGGGCGATCGGCGGTGGAGAATGCCCGGATGTTCGCTCTCGTCGCGATGGTCGGCGACGATGTCGGGATCGCCACCGGCGACGCCAAGCTCCACTACAATTTCTGGCGGCCGATCACCGCCATCCGCAACGCCTCGGACGACGGCAACGACGCCACCGCCGAGGATCCGGCCTGGGAGCCGCTGATCGGGACCCCCAACCATCCCGAATATCCCTGCGCCCATTGCAGCGGCACCGCCGCCATCGCCGAAGTGCTCAAGGCCGAGGTCGGCGCCGCGCCTCCGGGCGGCGTGCGGGTCCATTCGCGCTCCATCCCCAACAGCATCATCCAGGTTCTTCCGAGCTGGGACGAATGGGTGAAGGAGGTCTCGGTCTCGCGCACCTATGGCGGGGTCCATTATCGTTTCTCGAACGAGGCGGGCGAGGAGATGGGCCGCAAGGTCGCGCAGATGGCGCTGGCCAGGGTGATGCGGCCGCTCCCGGCGAAGGGGAAGGCGCGGAAGAAGGGGTGAGCCCTAGATCCTCCCCTCTTTTGCAGGGGAGGACTCCTCCGACAACCATACCATTGCCTCGCTCCCTGCCCTTTGCTAGAGGCCCCGCTCCTACCGGCCCCGGAAGCTTCCGGGGGGCAGTGACGTGCGGTCGTGGCGGAACTGGTAGACGCGCAGCGTTGAGGTCGCTGTGGCCGAAAGGCCGTGGAAGTTCGAGTCTTCTCGACCGCACCAATTCATTCTCCTTGATTGTGCCGGGGCGCGGCCGCCACGGCGGCGTGGCCCGACGGGCAGCGAGTTCCCGCAGAGCTGTCCAGCGGAAGCGAGGCTCCGCCTCCCCCGGGAACGTGCAGTCCTGTTCCCGCGGAGCTTAGTTGGCCCGATACTTTGCACTTATCGACTGTGTTGAGCGCGAGGTTCAGCACGCTGGCAGTCGTTCCGAAAGACTTGGCTACTTCCGGCGATTTTAGTATAATTCCGGCTCGACTCGGAACTTTTGAACATCTCTACTGTGCCGCTTTCTGGCCCGTCCAGAAGGCTTTTTTCCTATTGGCCCAAGCAAGGCAGCTGGATTTCGCCGGCGCCTTGTGCAGACGCAAGGGAGGATTAGATGGCCGAGGACAGGATGGCGGTTCTGCAGCAGAAGATCGCCGAATTGGAGTCTCAAATTCGGCACATAAATCCGGTTCGAGGCATAGGCGGCCTGGCGGGGCGTGTCGCGTTCAGCTCCGGTGACTGCACCAATACTTGCACCGGGGCCTGCACCAACGGCTGCACGAATGGCTGCACGGGATCGTGCCTTACCGAATCCATCGAAGATATCGCTTCCCAGCCCCAGGTCGAAGCCGCAGGGATCGCGCAGGCGGCTCAGGGCGCCCCCGCGGGCGGAATCGCGGGAGCGGAGCTCTTCCGGAAGCTGGCCGGCGGCCAATAGTCCAAGATCGTGATCGACCGGCTTTCCAGGCCTGAAGGCTCGCGGGGCGGCGCCGCATGTCCGGCCTGCTCTAGGGGGACGAGGGTTCGTGGCCAAATTTGAGGCCCTGGAAAGCAAGCTGGCCGAGCTCGAGATCCAGCTGAGGACGATCGGGCTTCTCGGGCTGATGATGGACACGGAGCGCACGCACGGCTGCACGCACAGCTGCACCGGCGACTGTCCGGATCCCACCAGCAATTGCACCTATGGCTGCACCTATGGCTGCACCAACGGGTGCGGGGAGGCCGAGCTCGCCGTGCCGGTCGAGAAGGCTATGCCTGCCCAGGCTCCGGAGCCCGCGGCGCCGCCGGCCCGCCCGCGCGGACGCCGCCGGCCGTGATATTCGGAGGGGGCCGTCTCTCGTCCCGGGCGGACCGGAGAATCGCCTGAGGCATGGCGAAGGCGGGCGAGATGATCGCGGGCCTGCAGGCTGACGCGGCCGGCCGGGCGCAGCCCCGGCCGCTCGCCGAATCCATTCGCGAGACCTTCGACCTCTATCTCGCAGAAGGGACGGAGTCCTCATCCGCTTCCGTCGGCATGGTCGATGCCGGGCCGGCCGTCCTCGCGGCGGCGTGGGACGAGCATCCGGCTTCGGCCGGCTTCGACGCCGAGGGGATCTTCTTCGAGTGGCTGGATCGGGCCCCGGCCGCCCCCGGCCTCCTTTCCGCCTTTGCCGGAGCGGGGGCGCTGCTGCATGGCCTCGGGAGCGCCAGCTGGCGCTGCCCAGCCCTGCGGCCGTTCCACGAGCGGGTCCGCCAGGGCCTCCTCGATGCCATCGAGCCGGGCGGCCTGTGGTCGAACCCGGCGGCCGACTGGCAGGATTACGATCTCGTATTCGGACCTGCGGGCCTCATGCTCGTGCTCTGCGCCGACGCGGACGCGGACCCGTCCGCGCTGGCGCCGCTGGCATCGCACCTGATCGCGCTTCTCGCCTCCCGGGAGATGGAGTCGTTCCGGTTGCCGGATTCGATCCGGGATGAGCGGCGCCGATGGAATGCCCGCCACATAAACCTTGGCCTCGCTCACGGGGTCCCGGGACCGATAGCCGCTTTGACCGCCTACATCCGGCGGGGTGGGGCTTTCGCCGAGCCGGCGGCCCGCGCCATCGCGCAGGCGGGGACATGGCTGATCGAGCAGGCGCATGAGGACGAGCTGGGACTGTTGACCTGGGGCCCGAGGCGCCCGGACGGAAGCGGCGGACCGCTGAAGGCGAGCCGCCGGGAGGCGTGGTGCTACGGTGCGCCCGCCACCGCCTGGGTCCTGTGGGACGCCGGGCAGGCGGTCTCGGACGAGCGCCTGCGCTCGGCTGGAGCCGAAGCCTTCGAGCGCTACGAAAAGGCGTTCGACCCGGAGTTTCACCTCACCGGCGATCCGAGGGAGCAGCTGGCGGTTTGCCATGGCGCCGCGGGGATCCTGCAGATCGCGGATGGCTTCGAGAGGCATTGCGGCCTGACCGCCGCGGCGCGACTGGCCGCGAGGCTCGAGGAATATCTGCACGCCCGCCTGGCCGAGGTGACGAGGATCGCGGCGAGCGACTCGTCACTGCAAAGCGGAGCCATGGGCATCCTCGCGACTCTCCTGACGAGGGCGGGCGGGGACCGGCGCTGGCTGCCCCTCCTCGCGCTGCGCTAGCGGGCCGGCGTGGCGCCCGGGAAGATGGCGGGGTCCAAAACTCCCTTTTCCGACCGGGAGGCGGAATCCGTCCGGGTCGCCGGCTTCGACGTCGACTTCGAGGCGCTGGCTGCACATTGCGCGACCGGCAGCCGGGACGGCCTGCCCGACGCCATACCCCAGGCGGCGCTTGACGCGATCCGGTCGCGCTTCCTTCGTGCCGGTCGAGACTCGCTCCGGGCGATGGCGGACGGCGCCGGGTGGCTCCAGCTCAGCATCTCTCCACAGGGTATGGCGGCGGCCGCGCTCTACGAGGAAATCGGCTCGCTCTTCGATCATGCGCTGGAAACGGGAGACGCGGCGGAGGCATTCTTCATGCACAAACCGCCGGGCCTGAGGCTCCGGCTTCAGTCGAACTCGATCGGCGGCGAAGCCTGTCGCGGCCTCCTCTCGGCGGCGGCCGGGAGATGGACGAAGGCCGGCTTCATCGCCGCCGCCGGTTTCGAAACCTACGAGCCCGAACAGGGCCTGTTCGGCGGCCGCGCCGCCATGGCCCACGTGCATCGGCTTTTCACGGCGGATTCGCGTTTCTGGCTGGCGCAACATTCGCGGCGGGTGAGCCCCACCGAACGGCTCATGGCCGCGCTCGCGCTCCTGCGGCGTCTCTATGTCTCGCTCGGAATCATCGATTGGGAAGATATCGACGTCTGGGAGAAGGTCCGGGACCGCACCGGACGCGCGGTCCCTGACGAGGCTCGGCTCGACGCCGGGGTCAAGCGATCCGTCTATGACTCCTTCGTCGAGGCCTGGGCCGCCCCGGACCGCGCCTGCGCGACCATGGACCCGGCGATTCGCTCCGATGTCGCGACCCTGTCGGAGCGGTTCGCCAAACTCGGGCCCGGGTGGCGGTCATGCCTGCAGCGCGACCAGCCCTATCCGTCGCCGCGAGCGGCGGCCGCTCTCTACACGATCTTCTTCCTGAACCGCGCCGACATCTCGATCGAGCGACAGCGGCTCGTGGCGGATGCGCTGGCGTCGCGAAGCACGGTCGACTGAGGTGCCGCCTTGAGCTCGGCCACCCTGTTGCGGGTTTGCACCGTTCCGGTCGAGGTGGCGCTCGCGGGCGCCAATCCGGAGCTGGGCGAGCGGTCCTATCGGCTCGTGGAGGCGGAACGTGCGATGGGGGAGGCGGGACAGCGGCTCGCGGACTCGCTCCAGCGCTACGTCAACGAACGCCGAACGAGCCGCAACGATTCCAAGCGGCTGGGCGCCCTCGCCGGCCGTCTCGGAAAGGGTTTGCCGCTCCGCGAGCAGGATCAGCTGACCGTCCGCACCTTGGTCCGGACCCAATTGCCGGGGCTGACGGCCGCCGTCGAGACCTATGTGCGGGACCGCGCGATACTGGCGGAGGAGCGATGCCGGATCTCCGCCGAAGTCGAGCTCGAACCGCGAAGGGCCGCCCGGGCCGTCCTGGAAGCGGGCCGCGGGCAGGCGGACGTGCTCGCCTTGCTCCGCCATCGCGACGGCGAGTTGCTGGCAAGGCTGGAGCGGGACTCGGCTTCCGGGCCCGACGCGCCGGGGAAAAGCGAGCGGCGACGGATCAAACGCTTCAACGAGATCATCAGGCGGGCCGCGTTCCGGACCGTGCCGAGGGACTGGCACACGGTGGTGACGAGCGTCGCCATCGCCGACTCGGCCGCCGCGGCCGGGCATCTGACGCTCGGCGGGGACGCAGCGGAGGTGTGGATCGAAAATATCGACACGATGCAAAAGACGTTGGGCGCGCGGGCGCCTTCGCTCAGCCCGGACGCGCTGATCGCCATGGCCGCCCTCTACCGCTCGGCCGGGGATCGAATCAGCTTCTACGCCGCGGAACGATCCGAGCAGCCCCGGCTGCGCTCTATCGAAGTCCGAAGGACCGGCTATCTGAACGCGATCCTGGCCGCACTGCACCTGCGTCCGCTGACCTTCGAAGCTCTCGGCGCCGATCTCGCGCTCAGGCAGGATGAGCTCGAGCTGCTCGACGGCTTTGTCCACCATCTCGTCGGGCTCGGCATCCTTCAGATGACCCGGGCTCCCCGGATCGCTCGCGGGACCTGGGCGCCCGTGGCTGCCTCGCCCGAAGCGGCGCCTCCAGCGGGGCCTCAGAGCCTCGGCTATCTCGACGTCTACGCCAACTGCCGCGGCGGGCTGCCCCGTTCCAGGGCCCTCGAGCTGCAGGCCGGCTTCCAGTCGGTTGCCCGGATCGCGCGAGCGATCGCTCAGGACAGCCATTCGGGTGCTCTCGCGAGCTCCACGGAGTCGATCGCCCCGGCCGAGGCCGGCGGGAACCTGCTCGACATCGTCTGCGCTCACCTCGAGGCCGCGGCCGCGCTGGCGGAAGACCGGCCCGGCGAGGCCGGGCCGGCCGCAAGCGATGGCCAACGGGCCGCCGGATCCCAAGAGAGGCGCCGCCCCTCCGGAGGGTGGGCTCCGCCGGCCTCCGGCTCCACCGTCTATGCGAAGCTGATCGAGCTGCTGGGGCCACGGCTGGAGACACGCGACTGCATTTCGATCGGATCGGAGGATCTCGACGGAATCGGAGCGGCGCGATGGGAGCCTAGCTGGCCGTGCGACGCCATGATCCGCCTTGCCTCCGGCGGCGGCGCCTTCAACGGCCTGTTCGACGAAGCCTTTCCGGCAGGGTCGATGGATGCGCGATTCGTGAGCGCGATGCGCTCGCTCGGCCTGGCGACGGGCTATCACGACTGGTATTCGCGCTTCCTCGACAGGCTTCAGGATCGGGGCGGGAAGCGCTTCGTCGAGCTGCTCTTCCCGCCGCTCTCGGTCGGCGCCGCCAACGCCGTCCGGCGGCCGCCTTATCTGCGGGCGTGGACCGGCGATACCGGCGCCGCCGCCTATTTCACCTCGGCCTTCCAGGACCTTGAATATCTGCCGCTGGAGCGCTTCCAGCTTCGTCGCACCCCCAAAGGCATGAGGCTGGCGGTCGACGGCGAGACCGTCTTCCCGCTCTACCATGCGACGAGACTGCCGATTCCGCCCTGGACGGTTCTGACGCACCTCTTCCTCAACGCGGCGCCCGCCCAGATGCGTTGGGGCCCCCGGCAGCTCCATCGGCTCCTCGATGCCTTTCCCGGTCGTGATTACGCTCCCCGCCTCCTCTGCGACGGCGGACTCGTCATCTCCTGCCGGCAATGGCGGCTGCGCAAGTCGCGGCCGCTGGAACCTTGCCCGATCGAGGCTATGCACGCCGCGGAACGGCTCCGGCGCGAACTTGATCTTCCGAGGCTGGTCTTCCTGTCCGAAGCGCCCGGGAAGCGCCCCATCCCCTGCGATCTGAGGACCTTCGAGGGAATGTGCAGGCTGGCCGGGGTGGCGGCCGAGGCCGACGATCCCATCGTGATGGAGATGACCCCCTCCCCGGAAGACCTCATGGTAAAAGATGCGGCGGGTTTGTCGAGACAGTCATGCGCGCTGCTCCGCCTCCCGCTCGACATCGAGCCGGAAGCGTTCGCCGATTTCGCCGGCGAGCGCCTCGAATGAAGGCGATCAGGAGAGCAGAGGCACGCGCCGCGGCGCCGAAGTCCGCCGGCAGCGCCCATTTGCCCCGACCAAGGCGATGGGCCACAACCGCCGGCTATGACCCCGCTGCCTTCGTCGCCGGCGCCGCGCGCCTTCGGCTTCTGGATCTGCCTCGCGCTGGTCATGGGCAACGTCATCGGTACGGGAATATTCCTGCTGCCGGCGTCCCTCGCTCCTTACGGCGCGAACGCGGTCGCCGGATGGCTGGTGACGATCGCGGGCTGCCTGTGCCTCGCCCAGGTCTTCGCGGCGCTGGCGCGGGCGCTTCCGGAGGCGAACGGGCCGTACGATTATATCCGCCCCGCGCTCGGCGCGCCCGCCGCCTTCTTCGTCATGTGGAGCTACTGGATCTCGACCTGGGTGACGAATGCGGCGGTCGCGGTCGGCGCGGTGAGCTATCTCTCCTCGCTGGCGCCCGCCTTCTTCGCGCCCTTCTATGCCGGCCCGCTGACGGCGGCCGCCTTCGTCATCCTCTTCACCGTCATCGCCACCCGCGGCGCGAGGGCGTCGGGCGAGGTCCAGGTGGCGACGACGATCCTGAAGCTGCTGCCGCTGATCGCGGTGGTCGCGCTCGCCGCGATCGTGTGGGGCGGGGGCGGCGAGGCGGCGGGCGGCCTGGCGCCGGCGCCGCTCCAGCCCTCCTCGGTCGCGGCCGCCGCGACCCTCACCTTGTGGGCGATGCTCGGCTTCGAATCGGCGACGGTGCCGGCCGGGCGGGTCCGCGACCCGCGGCGGACGGTGCCGCGGGCGACTCTGGCGGGCACCTTCCTGGTCGGAATCGTCTATCTGCTGGTCACCTGGGCGGTGTTCCTGCTGCTGCCGGCGGACGAAGCGGCCAAATCCTCCGCGCCGCTCGCCGACCTGATCGGCCGCTACTGGGGCTCGGGATTCGCCCATCTGATCGCCCTGTTCGCGGCGATCAGCGCCCTCGGCGCCCTCAACGGCTGGGTGTTCCTGCAGGGAGAGGTGCCGCTGGCGCTGGCCCGCGGCGGAGTGTTCCCGGCGGCGTTCGCCAGGCTCAACCGAGCGGGTACGCCGATCGTCGGCCACGCTCTCGGCTGCGCGCTCAGCTGCGCCCTGATCGCGAGCAACCTGAGCCGGGGCATGGCGGCGCTGTTCGAGTTCATGATCCTCCTCGCGACGGCGGCGACCCTCGTTCTCTATTTGCTCGCGGCGCTCTCGGCGCTGGTGCTTCGCCGCCGGGGCACGCTGAGCGGCGCGCCTGTGGTGGCGACCGCGACCGGCGGAACCCTGTTCGCCTTGTGGACCTTCTACGGGGCCGGGCTGGAGGCCACCGGATGGGGCCTCGCCCTGCTTCTGAGCGGCGTTCCCGTCTATCTGATCATGCGGCGAAACCTGTTGCGCAGCCGAATCGTTGGGGGGGCTTCATCGGCAGGCGAGGATTGAGGTCCGGATGGCGAACCCGGGAAAGGATCGTGCGATTTTATCGGAGCGGGAGTGGCGCGAGAAGCTCAGCCCGGAGCAATATCGGGTGCTTCGCGAGGCGGGCACCGAGCCGCCCTTCGCCGGCCGCTACGTCGACAATCACGAGGCGGGCGAATATCGCTGCGCCGGCTGCGGCGAGTTGCTGTTCGACAGCGAGGCCAAGTTCGACAGCGGCAGCGGGTGGCCGAGCTTCACCGAGCCGGCGGCGCCGACGGTGAGCGAGCATGCCGACATGAGCCACGGCATGCGCCGGGTGGAAGTGCGCTGCGCCCGCTGCGACGGCCATCTCGGCCATCTCTTCCCGGACGGGCCGGCGCCGACCGGGCTGCGCTATTGCATCAACAGCGCCTCGCTGGATTTCAAGGCGCGGAAGTGATCTTGACTCCCCTCCCTGCAAGGGAGGGGCCGGGGGTGGGTCCGCCGAAGGCGGCCGAAACTCCAAGTCGGCAAAAGGCTCGCTGCGCTCGCCCACCCACCCCTCGACCCTCCCTTCCAGGGAGGGGGATTCCGACGCAAACCCCGTCCCTTGTCCCCCGACTCATCCGGCCCTAGGCTGCGCCCCCGATGGCCAGTGAAGCTTCTCCTCCGCCGTCCCGCCTGCGCCGGACGTTGATCGTTTCGCTCAAGGTCGGACTGTATGGCGTACTTCTCGCCCTTGTCGCCCTGGTCGTCGCGGTGGGCGTCGCGATGAGCTCGCTGCCCAGCTACCAGGAGCTGGTCAAGCGCGACGATCTCGGCCAGATGATCCGGGTCCGCGCCGCCGACGGATCGGTGCTGGTCGCGCTCGGGCCCAGCTTCGGCGAGTGGCTGAGCTACGACGAGATACCCGAGATCATGAAGGACGCGATGGTCGCGGTGGAGGACAAGCGCTTCCGCTCGCATATCGGGATCGATCCGATCGGCCTCGCCCGGGCCGCCCGGGTGAGGGTGTCGAAAGGCCGCTGGACCCAGGGCGGCTCGACCATCACCCAGCAGCTCGCCCGCAACATCTTCCTGACCAACAGCCGCACCTTCGGCCGAAAGGCGCGCGAAGGCGTGCTGGCGCTGGCGCTGGAGCGGCGCTTCTCCAAGAACCAGATCCTCGAACTCTATCTGAACCGAGTCTATTTCGGCGGCGGCGCCTACGGCATCGACGCCGCCTCGCGCCGCTTCTTCGGCCATTCGGCCAAGTCTCTGACCCTTGGGGAAGCGGCGATCATCGCCGGCCTGGTCAAGGCGCCTTCCAACTATGCTCCGACCGCGGACGCCGAAGCCGCGCGCGACCGGGCCGAGGTCGTGATCCGGCTGATGCGGGAGAATGGCGACATCTCCGCCGCCACCGCCGCCGACGCCGAGCCGGCGGAGGTGCAGATGGTGCCGACCGCAAAGCAGAACAGCGTCCGCTACTTCACCGACTGGGTGCTGCCGCAGCTCGATACCCTGATCGACGAAACCGTCGAGCCTATCGAGGTCTGGACGACGCTCGATCCCAACATGCAGCGGCTCGGCGACCAGGTGATCAACGCGACGACCCCGGCCGGAGCCCAGGGCGCGCTGATCGCGCTCGACCGGGACGGCTCGATCCGGGCCATGATCGGCGGCCGGGATTACGTGCGGTCGCTCTACAATCGCGGCACCCAGGCCACCCGCCAGCCCGGATCGGCGTTCAAATTGTTCGTCTATCTCGCCGCGATCGAGGCCGGCTACCGGCCCGATTCGATGGTCCCGGACGAGCCGATCACGATCAACGGCTGGAGCCCGCGCAACAACAGCCGCAACTTCGCCGGCGACGTCACCGTCCGCCAGGCCTTCGCCCAGTCGATCAACACCGTCTCGGTGCGCCTCGCCCAGGAAGTCGGCTTCCGGACCGTCGCCGACATGGCGCAGCGTTTCGGGATCACGACTCCGGTGGTGACCCACCCCTCGATGGCTCTGGGCAGCTCGGAGGTCCGGCTGCTCGACATGACCCGGGCCTTCGCCTCGGTGGCGGCGAAGGGAAATGCGGTCGTCCCCTACGGGATCAAGCGGGTGACGGCCATGGACGGGCAGATACTCTACCAGCACCAGCCGGACGAGAACCGGGTTCTGGTCGCGCCCTGGGTGGCGGCGCAGATGACCGATTTGCTGCAGGCGGCGGTGCTGACCGGAACCGGCCGCGCCGCCCAGATCGGCCGGCCGGTGGCGGGCAAGACCGGAACCACCAGCTCCAACAAGGACGGCTGGTTCCTCGGCTTCTCGAGCGGGCTCACCACCGGCGTCTGGATGGGGCGGGACGACAACAAGGCGATCCCCGGCCTTCAGGGCGGGCGGGCGCCGGCCCGGGCCTTTCACGATTTCATGCAGCGCGCGGTCGCCAACCGGCCGGCGGAGAATTTCGAGATCGCGGTCGAGATGCCGGAATGGGCGGTCACCGAGCCGGACGAGGAGACCTGGTTCGAGGCGCCCGACAACGGCGTGTTCGTCAATCCCGACGGCAGCGGCCCGGCGGCGCCGTTCCAGCCGCTGCCGCAGCGCGACCCGGCGGAAGAGCCGTCGCCGGAGCCGGAGGACCGGCTCGACCAGGACTTTATCGACCGCGCCATCGACCGCGATCGCGACCTGGAGCGGCTGGAGCGCCGTCGGGAGCGGGACGAGCGCCGCGAGCGGCGGCGGGATCCCGATCTGGCTCCGCCGGTCGAGCGCCGGTCAGACCGCCCGGCCGACCCTGTGGAGTGAAGGGCCGTGACCGCGCAGCCATGACCGCGCCGGCTTCGGATCCGCCCCGAGAATCCTTTCCACCAGGCGATGGAAATCGGGTCCATGGTTCATGTGGACGCGGTGGGCCACCTCATGGGCGACGGTCGCCCGCCGTACCCAGTCGGGCGCGAGGATGAGGCGCCAGCTGTAGCGGATCCCGCCCGCCGGGGAGCAGCTGCCCCAACGCGAAACGGGGTCGCCGATTCCAACCCGGGTCACCCTGACGCCGGCCCTGGCGGCGAACTCGGCCGTCTCGGCGGCGAGGACATCGAGGGCGTGCCGCCGCAGCCAGCGCAGCAGCCGGGCCTCGAGCCCCTCCTCCGGGCCGCCGGCGACCAGACGTCCGTCCTCCAGGCGCGGCGTGCGCGGCCGCTCCGGGCTCCAGTCGATCCGGTGCGGCCGGCCGTAAAGGGGCAGCTCGCCGCCCGGCGCGAGCGGAATGGCCGGCGCCACCTCGGCGAGCCGGGCCTCGATCCAGTCGCGATGGCCGTCGGCCCAGACCAGCGCCTTGCGGCGCGACGCCCGTCGCGGAATTGTCAGCACGACCTCGCCGGTGCGCCGGTCGACCCGAAGCCGCATCGCCCGCGCCGTCGGCGAGACGCTCAGCTTCACCTCAAAGCTCACGTTCCACCAGATGATGCTCGAGATCGCCCGCTTCGTCCTCGGCGACCGTCCAGCCGCGGATCGACATTCCGGCGCGGTGCACGGCCTCGCGATCGCCGCAGACCAGATAATGCCATTGGGGGAGCGGCTTGCCCTCCGAGCGGAGGCGGTAGGCGCAGGTCGAGGGGAGCCAGGCGAGCGCTCCCACCCTGGAGGAGGTCAGCCGGACGCAATCCGGCACATAGGCCTTGCGGCCCCGATAGTTGGTGCAGCGGGCGGTGTGGCGGTCGAGAAGGCGGCAGGCGACGTTGGTGGGGTGGATTTCGCCCGTCTCGTCATCCTCCAGCTTGTGCAGGCAGCATTTGCCGCAGCCGTCGCACAGGGCTTCCCATTCATCGCGGTCGAGGGCCGCAAGGGGCTTTTCCCAGAAGTTCACCGCACCCACCGGTCGAGCTCGTCCGCCACCGCCTCGGCGCCTTTGTCATAGGGAAGGAGGGTGATCGGCTCGCCGTCCGGCCCGATCAGCTGGGCGATTCGGATGTGGTCGACATTATAGCCGCCTCCGGCGGTCGTCTCCCCTTTGGCGCTATAGGCGCCGTAGCGCCGGACCATCTCGGCGACCTGCTTCGGGGTGCCGGTGAGGCCGGTCAGGCGGGGATGGAAGGCGGCGACATATTCCTTGAGCACCGCCGGCGTGTCACGCTCGGGATCGACGCTGACGAAGACCGGCGTCACCCGCGCCGCGCGTGCCGGATCGCTCTCCTCGAAGCGGCGCAGCGCGTGGCCGATGACCGCGAGGTCGGTCGGGCAGATGCTCGGGCAGTGGGTGAATCCGAAATACATGATCCGGTATCGCCCGGCGAAGTCCCGCTCCGTCACCGGCCGGCCGTCCTGGTTGGTCAGCGAGAACGGCCCGCCGATCGTCGCGCCCTTGAGCGGCGGCTCCTCGGGCGCGCCGGAGCAGGCGGCCAGAACCAGCCCGAGGAACAGGCAAAAGAGCGGCCGGAGGCGAAAAGCGCGGGTTTCGTTCATGGCGGAGGCAGGCATGCCTTGCTATAGGTGGGGGCTCAAGTCGAGACGGGGAAGTGAGAGTGTTCAACAAGTTCGGCCGCGCGCTGGCGGCCTCGATGGTCCTGGTGCTTGCCGTGCCCGCCTCCGGGCAGCAGCAATTTTCCGATAGCTACACCTTCCTCAAGGCGGTGAAGGAGCGCGACGGCGACAAGGTCAGCGATCTGGTCGCCGAGCCCGGCTCCGTCGTCATCAACACCCGCGACCGGAGCAATGGCGAGGGTGCGCTGCACATCGTCGTCCGCGGCCGCGATCTCACCTGGCTCACCTTCCTTCTCGGCAAGGGCGCGCGGCCCGACATCCAGAGCAATCGCGGCGACACGCCGCTGACCCTTGCGGCGCAGATCGGCTGGCTGGACGGAGCCGAGCAGCTCCTCGCCCGCCGGGCGGGGGTGGACGTTCCCAACGGCCGCGGCGAGACCGCCCTCATCCTGGCCACGCAGCGCCGCGACGTGCCGATGGTGCGAATGCTCCTGGCCCGCCGCGCCGATCCCAATCGCACCGATCGGGTCGCGGGCATGTCGGCGCTGGATTACGCCAGGCAGGATCCGCGCGCCGGAGCGGTGCTGAAGCTGCTCGAGGCGAAGGTCGCGCCGGCGAGGCCGGCGGCGGGTCCGGCGAAATAAGACCTCGATAAGTCCTTCGATACGGGCCTTCGCCTTCGCTCAGTCCCTGCTCAGGATGAGCGGTTCAGTGAAAACCGATCATGCTCTAGGCGAATCCGGCCAGTCCCGGGTCCAGGTCCCCGACCAGCCGCCGGGCGGCGCGGCGGGCGAAGCGCAACGTCTCCGCCTTGCGGCGCGCCGCCGGAAGCCTGCGCAGCGGCGCCTCGCGCACCACCGCGGCGTCGTAGCGATCGGCGACCAGAAGCCCGCAAAGCTCCGGCTGGAACCCCGGCTCATCGAAAGGCCTGAGGTCGAACCGGGCGGGCACCGCCCAGAAGAAACGGTCGCAATAGCCCAGATATTCGATCCACTTCGAATCGCCCATCAGATCGGCGCGCGACACCTTGATCTCGACGATGGTGATCAGGCCCGCCGAATCGATCGCCATCATGTCGGCGCGGCGGCCGTTGGGCAGCGGCACCTCGCACAAGGCGAACATGTCCTGGTTGAAAAGCAGGCGCGTGACGCCCCGCGCCACATCCTGAGCGGCGAGCGGGGCGTCGGCGAAGCAAAGCTGCGGCTGAAGACTCGGACGGACGGCCATCCGGCCAAGCTAGAATGAATCAGGAACGGTGGGAAGCGCGCGACTCGGAAGAAATGACGCGGCCCTTTACGTTTGGGCTGAGCCTGTCGAAGCCCTTCTCTGACTCCAAAGGCAGGAAGAAGGCCCTTCGACAGGCCCGGGGCGAACGGATGTTGGTGATCCGATCGATCCGAGACGCTCAGCGGTAGAAGATGTGATTGCCCACCGCAGCCACCCGGGTCAGCTTCCAGCGCGGCGAGACCCTTTTGGCGTGGAAGAAGAGGGCGCGCGGCGCCGGTCCGTCGGCCAGGTCCTTGACCGCGATATGGGCGATCGCGACCGCCCGCTTCCAGGCGAGCGAGGTCCGCGCGATGGCCGGGAAACGGCCGCCGCGGATGAAGGAGAACTGGCCGCGCTGCTTGACCACGCCGCAGACCGAGGCGGGGAAGCGGCCGGAGCGGGCGCGGTTGAGGATGACCTCGGCGACGCTGAGCTGGCCGTGCAGCGGCTCCCCCTTGGATTCGAAATAGACGGCGCCGGCGAGGCATTCGAGCTGAGCGTCGGGGGTCTGGGTGGCGGCATGCTCGGCGACCAGTTCGGCGAGATCGCGGCGGACCGGCTTGCCGGCTTCGACGACGGGTTCCGGCTCGACCGCGGCGACGGGCGGCGCGGAGGCCGCTGGCGGCGGAGCGCCGATCTGCTCGGGAATTTCGGGGGTAAGCGGCGACCCGGTCAGCTCCCAGGCGAGGGAGGGGGCGCCGAAGGCGAATATGAAGGCGGCAGCCGCGAAGGACGCGGCGCGAAACAGACGGATCATTAAATCTCAAATCAGTGCGGCGAGCAGTCCCACGCCGGATGCTTGTCGAAAAAAGCGCATCCCGGACCGCCTTCCGTCTCGCGTGGCCGCCCCCTCCCAAATACCCCGGGTTCGTGACGGCCCCCCGCTCTCGAAGGACGGGACCCCGGCTAGTTTGTGCGCCGCAGCAGAGTCAATCGAGCGAGTTCATTTCAGCGGCGAACCGTTCGGCAGATGGGATATCCAGTTCAATTAGCCATGAATCCGGGTCGAAGCGCCTCAATCGAGCGATAAACGCCGGAACTTGCGCTGAGTTTTCAATACGTTGGCTTCCGCTCTCCTGCCAGGCATAGCGCCCGTCGGGCTGCAGGAGACGTTCGAAGAGCCGCGGATTAACGCCTTTTTCCAGCAGGATGACGAGGATCGAGCCGGCCGTGGGATCGCCTTTGGCGAGCACCGCGCCGAACCCGCCTTCGCCCTCCGCCTTGCGAATCAGAGCTCCCGCCAGCACCGACGCGGCGAGTCGCGGCTCCATCAGCTCGCCACGTAGCCGGGGAGGCCGCTCAGAGCGATGTGCGAGCGCATGAAGGTACCGGTGCCGCTGGCGGCGAGCTCGCCCTCGGAATCGATCAGCCGCGCCTCGCCGACCAGCACCCGCCGCCGACCGCTCGCCCAACGGCCCTCCGCGACCACGGGCCCGGCCCGAAGCGGACGGGTGAAGAGCAGGTTGAAGGCGGTGGTGAGCAGGAAGCGATCGGTGACGAGGCTGTTGCAGGCGTAGAAGGCCGCATCGTCCATCATCTTGAAATAAAGCGTGCCGTGAGCGGCGCCGGCGGCGTGGAAAAGCTGCTCGCGCACCTCGAACCGGATCCGGGCGAAACCCTTCTCGACGATCTCCAGGCGCGAATCGAACAGGCCGTTGACCGGAGCGTGGCGGTAGAGCGACTCGAGCGCCCGGAAATGGGCGGCCGCTCCGGCGTCCGGCTCAGGCCGCATCGCGGCTTTCGACGGCGGAGAGCAGGGCGAACAGAGCGTCGCGGGAGCGGGCGCCGCGCAGCTTGGCCACGGTGGCGCGGTCGCGCAGGACCCGGCTGACCGAAGCCAGCGCCTTGAGATGATCGGCGCCGGCGTCCGGCGGCGACAGGATCAGGAAAACGAGGTCGACCGGCAGATTGTCCACCGACTGGAAATCGATCGGTGCCGTCAGCCGGACGAAATAGCCGAACACGCCCTTCAGCCCGTCGATTCGGCCGTGGGGGATCGCCACTCCTCCGCCGAACCCTGTCGAGCCGATCTTCTCCCGCTCGTTGAGCGCGGCCGCGATCGTCTTGGCGTCGAGCCCGGTGCGCCGAGCGGCCGCGACGGACAGCAGCTGGAACAGGCCCTTCTTGTTCGGAACATTCATCCCGCCGTCGACGCAGTCGACCGTGAGGATGTCGGTTATGTCGTTCATCGGTTCACCGGATGCGGTCGCCCCCGGCCGCTCTTTGAAAGTGAAGGAAAGGCGAGGATCTCCCGCCGGATGACTTATTCGCCCCGCGGCTCCGCCCCGCCTCGTCGGTAGCCGGAGCCGCCCGCCTCCGCCAGCTCGGCCGCCCGCTCGGGATGATGGTCCTTGAGGCGGCGGCTATGGCGGCGAAGCTGCTTCTCGACCTTCTCCGCCGCCGCGTCGAACGCCGCCGGGGCGGCGGCGGCGCGATCGGTCGCCTTCAGCACCACGCCCTGCGGCGCATAAGCCACGATCTCGCAAGTGAAGCCGTGATCGTGCGGGCCCTTGCCGAAGGTCACCTGGGCCGAGACGATTCGCGAGGAATATTTGTCGGCGGCGGCGGTGAGACGGGTGGCCACCCGCTCCCGCAAAGCTTCACCCGTGTCGAGCTGATGACCGGAGACGCGGATATCCAATGGCTTTCTCCAGCAAGGGGCGGCGGGGATTAGGCGCCGCCGCGGCTTAACGTCAACCGCGCCCGTCCAGCCGATGCCATATGGGGTCGGTGAGCGTCGCAAGGAAGGAGGCGTGCGCCTGAAGCTCTTCCTCGCTCGGCGCATGCGCGCGCGGCGGGCGAACTTCGATGACGATCGTCGAGTGGCCGGCGGCGGCGGCCTCGGCCGCCTCCCCGATCCGCTCGGCGACGATATCGGTCAGGGTAAGGCCGATCTGGCGGCCGCCGGTCAGCTCGACATAGCATTGGGCGAGGAGCTGCGCGTCGATCAGCGCCCCGTGCTTGACCCGTAGGCTCCTGTCGACCCCGAAGCGCGTGCACAGCGCGTCCAGGCTGTGCTTGGCCCCGGGATGCCTGGAGCGCGCGATCTGAAGCGTGTCGACCATCCGCGACAGGCAGATGAGCGGATGGCCGCAATTGTTGAGCTCGTGGTTGAGGAAGCCGAAGTCGAAGCTGGCATTGTGCGCGACCAGCGGACAATCGCCGAGGAATTCGAGCAGGTCCGCGGCCAAGTCACGGAAGCGCGGCTTGTCGGCGAGGAAGGCGTCGCTGAGCCCGTGGACGGCCTCGGCGCCGCTCGGCATCGGACGCTCCGGATTGAAATAGGCGTGGAAGGTGCGGCCGGTCTCGACCCGGTTCCAGAGCTCGACGCAGCCGATCTCGACGACTCGGTCGCCGGAGAGCGGGCTGAGGCCCGTGGTTTCGGTGTCGAAGACGATTTCCCGCATGGCTTCGACTATGAATCGGAGGGCTCGGCGAGGCAAGCGAGGATGCGGCGAACCGCTCGTCGCGTCTCGTCCCTGGACCCTCCGGTGGGGATGACGAAGTCGGCGCGGGCGCGCTTCTCCGGGTCGGGGAGCTGGCGGGCGAGGATCCGTTCGAATTTCTCCTGGGTCATCCCGGGTCGGGCGAGGACGCGCTCGCGCTGCACCTCGGCGGGCGCGGAGACGACGGCGATCCTGTCGACCTTCTCCGAGCCGCCGGCCTCGAAGAGAAGGGGGATGTCGAGGACGACCACGGGGGCCGAGGCGTTGGCGGCCAGGAAATCCTCCCGCTCCCGCGCCACGGCCGGATGGACCAGCGCCTCGAGCCGCCGCAGAGCCTCGGGCTCGCCCAGCACACGCTCGGCCAGGGCGCCGCGATTCACGCCTTCCGGCCCGGTGGTGCCGGGGAAATGGGCCTCGATCTCCTCGACCAGCGCGCCCTCCGGTCCCTGCAGACGGTGAACGGCCGAGTCAGCGTCGAACACGGGGACGCCCTGGTCCGCGAACATCTTCGCGACGGTGGACTTGCCCATGCCGATCGAGCCGGTGAGGCCGAGGACGATCATGGCGCGAGCAAGGCTCTCAGGTCCGGATCGCAGGCGCGGGTCGGCAGCAGTCCGTAGAAGCGCTCGAAGGCGCGACGCGCCTGGCCGATCAGCACCGCCAGCCCGTCCGCGATCGTCAGGCCGGCTTCGCGGGCGCGCCGAAGCAGAGCGGTTTCCACCGGCGAGGTCACCATGTCGAGGACATAGCCTCCCCGCCGGAGGCCGCAAAGGCTGTCGAGCAGGGCCTCGGGCATGGGCGGAAAGCCGGTCATTCCAAGCGGACTGGCGTTGATCACGGCGGTGCAGCCGACGAGCGCTCGCTCCGCCTCGTCGAGCCAGAACGCCGAACCGCCCGCGCCGAAGCTCTCGAGCAACCTCGCCCCCTTGCGCGGGTCTCGTGCCATCACCCGCAGATCGAACGCGCACTGGACGGGAAGGGAAGCGATGAACGCCCTCGCCGCGCCCCCGGCACCGATCAGGCAGAGCGCGCTTTCGGTCCGATCGAACACCCAATTGCCGGTGGCTTCGGCGATACCGGCCGAGTCGGTGTCGAATCCGACGAGACTGCCGCCGCGGGGGATCACGCAATTGAGGGACGGCACCCCGCCCTCGACCTCGTCGAGCAAGGGGACGATCGCCGGCTTCAGAGGCATTGTGACGTTGCACCCGCGCCAGTCCGGGTCGCCGCGGCGCTGCCGCAGATAGCCGGCGAGCTCGCCGGCCGTGACCCGCACCGCACGATAATCTCCGGCGAGGTCCAGTTTCTTCAGCCAGAAGCGGTGTATCCGCGGCGACTTCGAATGCTCGACGGGATCGCCGATCACCTCGGCATAAGGGACGCCCATCAGCTCTTCAGAAGCCCGCGCTCGCGCAGGTAGCCCAGCAGCGGGAGGAGCGGCATTCCGAGAATGGCGAAGTGGCTGCCCTCGATGCGCTCGAACAATTGCGCCCCCGGCCCTTCGATCCGGTAGCCGCCGACGCTCCAGCGGATCTGCTCATATTCGCGGTCGAGATAGTCCTGGAGGAAGGCCTCGCCGAGGTGGCGCATGGTCAGCTCGACGGTCTCGCTGTGCCACCAGACCGCCTCGCCGCCCTCGGCGACCACGGCGGAGGAATGGAGCAAATGGGTGCGGCCGCTGAGGGCGGCGAGCTGAGCGAAGGCTTCTTCGCGCGACCTGGGCTTGCTCAGCATGGCGCCGTCGTCCAGCTCCAGCGTCTGGTCCGATCCGAGCACGAGCGCGTCGGCGGGAGCCTGGACGGAGAGCGCTTTCAGTTGCGCCAGCTCCTCGGCGATGCCGCGGGCGTCGAAACCGGCGGCTTCCAGGCCCCCTTTCGCCGCCGCCTCGTCGAGCTCAGCTTCCACCGTCTCGAACGGCACTCCGGCGGCTTCCAGCATGTGACGCCGGGCGGCGCTTTTCGAGGCGAGGAGAAGCCTCACCGATGGTCGTCGCCGACCGCCGCAGCGGCGGCGTCCATCCGCTCGTTGCACAGCTTCACGATGGCGAAGGCCGTCTCCTCGATCGAGCGCCGGGTGACGTCGATCACCGGCCAGTCATTGTCGGCGAACAGGCGGCGGGCGAAAGCGAGCTCGGCATTGACCGCCTCGATATCGACATAGTCGGTCTCGGGCGCCTGGTTGAGGGCGAGCAGGCGGTTTCGGCGGATCTGGACCAAACGGTCGGGATTGGTGGTGAGGCCGACGACGAGCGGGTGCTCGAGGGCGAAGAGCGAGGGCGGCGGCGGCGCTTCCGGGACAAGCGGGATGTTGGCGACCTTGTAGCCGCGATTGGCCAGATAGATGGAGGTCGGGGTCTTGGACGTGCGGGAGACTCCGGCGAGAACGATGTCCGCCTCCTCCCAATTTTCCGAGCCGATGCCGTCGTCATGGGCGATGGTGAACTGGATCGCGTCGACCCGCGCGAAATAGGCGGCGTCGAGCGCGTGCTGACGGCCCGGCCGGCCCGCCGCCTCGCGGCCCAGCACGACCGAAAGCGCGTGGGTCACCGGGTCGAGCGCGGCGACGGCATGGATGCCGCGGCGGCGGGTCTTCTGCTCCAGGTCCCGCCTCAGCGTGTTGTTCACGAGCGTATAGAGGACGAGGCCGGGCCTCCGCTCGACATCGTCGAGAACCCGGTCGAGATGCCCTTCGGAGCGAACCATCGGCCACAGGTGACGGCGGACGTCGACGCCCTCGAACTGGGCGAGGCAGGCATTGGCGATGACCTCCAGCGTCTCACCCGTCGAATCCGACAGGAGGTGGAGATGGAGCAGGGTCAACCCTTAGATCCGGCTGTGGATAAGCATGTGGGAATCGCTAGCTTAAGCCTCGGGAGCGTTGCAAGCGAACGCTTTGCCCCCGCAATCCGCTTTTCGTCCACAGAGTCGCAAACGTGAAAAAGTTCCTAAGGACAGCCTGTGGAAAGCGGGGATGAACGACGCGAATCCGCGGGCTTCCGCCAACGCCTGAGAGTCAAGCTGTTTGCAAAATCGGGTGAAGCCAATAAACCCCGCGACGCGCCTTCCTACAACCTACTACAGACTCTCTTTAAATAAGATTCTTATAGAGAGTAGAGCGGAGCCCTTCCCGGTCATGGCCGTCGCCGACAAGCCTTTGCTCCGCGTGCTAAAGGGCGGAAAAGCTGAGAAAACTCCGCTTTGGCTGATGCGCCAGGCGGGACGCTACCTGCCCGAATACCGTGCCTTGAGGGCCGAGAAAGGCGGCTTCCTCGATCTCGTCCAGGACCCGGACGCCGCCGCGGAAGTCACCCTTCAGCCCATCCGCCGCTTCGGCTTCGACGGCGCCATCCTGTTCTCGGACATCCTCATGATACCCTTCGCCCTGGGCCAGGAGCTGCGCTTCGAGGCGGGCGAGGGGCCGCGGCTGTCGCCGCCTCTGGTCGACTCGGCGCTTGCCCGGCTCGACTCGGCTCCGGAGCGTCTGGAGCCCGTCTACGCAACTGTGGAGAAAGTCGCGAAGTGTCTCCCGGAAGCTACGACTTTCCTCGGTTTCGCGGGCAGCCCGTGGACGGTCGCCACCTATATGGTCGCGGGCCAGGGCAGCAAGGATCAGGGCGAGGCACGGAGGCTCGCTTACGGCGATCCCGAGGCCTTCCAGGCGATCATCGACGCCATTTCCGGGCTCACCGTCGACTATCTCTCCCGCCAGGTCGAGACCGGGGTCGAGGCGGTGCAATTGTTCGACAGCTGGGCCGGAAGCCTGTCGCCGGCGCAGTTCGAGCATTGGGTGATCGCTCCGACCGCTTCGCTCGTCGCGGCCTTCAAGACCCGGCATCCCGGGACTCCGGTGATCGGCTTTCCCAAGGGCGCGGGCGGCAAGCTCGCGGCCTATGCGCGCGAGACCGGGGTCGACGCGATCGGCCTCGACGAGACCGTCGACCCCGTCTGGGCCGATTCCGCGCTGCCGCCGGGAATGCCCGTCCAGGGCAATCTCGACCCGCTGGCGCTGATCGCCGGCGGCGAGGCGCTTGAAACCGCGGTGGCGCGCATCCTATCTAGTCTGGCGGAGCGACCGCACGTCTTCAACCTGGGGCATGGCATCTTGCCGGACACGCCGATCCCGCACGTCGAGAAGCTCATCGAGCTGGTGCGCGCGTGAGTGATGCCCTCGCGAGCGCCCTCAGCTTGACCTACGCCTGGATCAAGGCCGGCCACGTCATCTTCGTGATCTTCTGGATCGCGGGCCTGTTCATGCTTCCTCGATTCTATGTCTATCACCAGGAATCGGCGCCGGGCTCGGCCGAGGAGCAGCGGTGGATCGAGCGCGAGCGCAAGCTCCGCAACATCATCATCACCCCGGCGATGATCCTGGTCTGGATTTTCGGCCTCTCCCTCGCCTGGACGACTCAGGCCTGGGTGATGGGCTGGTTCCAGGCCAAGTTCGTCCTGGTCGTCGCTCTCTCCGCCTATCACGGCTGGATGGTCGGCTACGGCCGCAAGCTCGCCCGCGGCGAGCGGGCGCTGAGCGGGCGGGGCCTGAGGATGATGAACGAGGTGCCCGGGCTGGCGGTGGTGCTGATCGTGGTGCTGGTGATCGTGAAGCCCTTCTGAGCTACGCCGTCATGCTGAACTTGTTTCAGCATCCGGCAACGAGCCGCCTCGCGGGCGGAGGACTGGACCCTGAAACAAGTTCAGGGTGACGACTGCATCTCTCACTTCCATCCCCGCCATGACGGTTGACTTGAAAAATCCCGGAGCCTAACGCCCCTACAGTCGTTCGCCTGCCGTCCGCGTAGGCATTCCAAGCCGCCGAAAATCCAGCACCCGCGCGGCCTGTCGACCCTTCCTATTCTGAGTACCCCCATGCACCTCAAAGACCTCAAGCAAAAATCCCCCGCCGATCTCGTCGCCATGGCCGAAGCCCTGGGCATCGAGGGCGCCTCGACCCTGCGCAAGCAGGAGCTGATGTTCTCGATCCTCAAGGTCCAGGCCGAAAATGGCGAGGAGATCATGGGTCAGGGCACGATCGAGGTGCTCCCCGACGGCTTCGGCTTCCTGCGCTCGCCCGAGGCCAATTACCTCGCCGGCCCCGACGACATCTACGTCTCGCCCAACCAGGTGCGCAAATTCGGCTTGAGGACCGGTGATACGGTCGAGGGCGAGATTCGCGGACCCAAGGACGGCGAGCGCTATTTCGCCCTCGTCCGCCTCGCCCAGGTCAATTACGACGATCCCGAGGCGGTCCGCCACCGGGTCAATTTCGACAATTTGACTCCGCTCTATCCGGACGAGAAGCTCACCCTCGACAGCGCCGATCCGACGCTGAAGGACAAATCGGCGCGGGTCATCGATATCATCTCGCCGCAGGGCAAGGGCCAGCGCGCTCTGATCGTGGCGCCGCCAAGGACCGGCAAGACCGTGCTCCTCCAGAACATCGCCCGGGCGATCACCGACAACCATCCCGAGGTCTTCCTCATCGTCCTGCTCATCGACGAGCGCCCCGAGGAGGTGACCGACATGCAGCGCTCGGTGAAGGGCGAGGTGATCAGCTCGACCTTCGACGAGCCGGCCAGCCGCCACGTCCAGGTCGCCGAGATGGTGATCGAGAAGGCCAAGCGCCTCGTCGAGCACAAGAAGGACGTCGTCATCCTTCTCGATTCCATCACCCGCCTGGGCCGCGCCTACAACACGGTGGTGCCGTCGTCGGGCAAGGTGCTGACCGGAGGCGTCGACGCCAACGCCCTGCAGCGTCCGAAGCGCTTCTTCGGCGCCGCCCGCAACATCGAGGAAGGCGGCTCGCTCTCGATCATCGCCACCGCGCTGATCGACACCGGATCCAAGATGGACGAGGTCATCTTCGAGGAGTTCAAGGGCACCGGCAACTCCGAGATCGTGCTCGACCGCAAGGTCTCCGACAAGCGCATCTTCCCCTCGCTCGACGTCGGCAAGTCCGGCACCCGCAAGGAGGAACTGCTCGTCGACCAGGCGACGCTCTCCAAGATGTGGGTCCTGAGGCGAATCCTGATGCAGATGGGCACGGTCGACGCGATGCAGTTCCTTCTCGACAAGATGAAGGACGCCAAGTCGAATGAGGATTTCTTCGCTTCGATGAACCAGTAGGGGCGGTGAAACTACCTCCCCCCGTTCGGGCTGAGCCTGTCGAAGCCCTCCCTTTCTGAAGCGATCGCTGGCAAGAGAAGGCCTTCGACAAGCTCAGGCCGAACGGTGCCGCCCCTACGGAACCAGCACTGTCGATCCCGTCGTCGCCCGGGCCTCGATGGCCCGGTGCGCCTCGGCGGCCTTGAGCAGCGGGAAGGTGGCGCCGATCCGGATGGCGACCGCGCCTTTCTCCACCATCTCGAACAGCCGCGCGGCCGACGCGCTCATCTCGTCGGCGGTCTTGCAATAATCGGCCAGGGTCGGCCGGGTCACGAAGACCGAGCCGGCGCTGAGCAGGTCGATGGCGGTGAAGGGCGGCACCGGCCCGGAGGCGTTGCCGTAGGTGACGACGAGGCCGCGGCGGGCGACGGACCCGAGCGACGCGGTCCAGCTCGCCGCTCCGACCCCGTCCAGAACGACCGGAACGCCCTTGCCGCCGGTCAGCGCCCGGATCTCGGCGGCGAGCGAGTCCATCGGGCCGCACAGGCTGTGGTCGGCGCCGAGCTCCTTCGCCAGGGCCGCCTTGCGGCTGTCCCCGCTATGGGCGATCACTCTCGCGCCTATCGCCTTCAGCCACTGCACCAGGATCGAGCCCATGCCGCCCGCGGCGGCGTGGACGAGCACCGTCTGCCCCGCTTCCACTCGCGCGCAGCGCTCGACCAGATATTCCGCGGTGCAGCCCTTGAGCATCGAGGCCGCCGCCTGCTCGGAGCTCAGATTGTCGGGCAGCCTGACCAGCCGGTCGGCCGCGATCGTCCTGTGGCTGGCATAGGATCCCAGCGGACCGGTGAAATAGCCGACCCGGTTGCCCTCGCGGAAGCCGGTCACCTCCTCGCCCACCGCCTCGACCACGCCCGCCCCCTCGCCGCCCAATCCCGAAGGCAAAGGCAGCTTGTACAGGCCCGAGCGGTGATAGGTGTCGATGAAGTTGAGCCCGACCGCCTCGTTCCGGACCAGCACCTCGCCGGGCCCGGGACGCGGAATGTCGATATGCTCGGCCTCGAGGACTTCGGGGCCGCCGGTCTCGCGAAGGATGTAAGCGTAAGGATCGGTCAATGCGGTCTCCTGAGAACAGCGTGCGCCGGTAGCACGAACGACGGCCCGGTGTGCACCCCGGGCAGTCTCTGTTGGTGCTAGGCTGTATCGCCATTCAGGGGATTCCCTGAAGGACTGATGTCTGATTCATAGGACTCCGTCATTTGAGGCGGAGGCGGCGATGGGCATCAAGCGCTACGAGGTAAGCCACGGTCAGTGGGAGCGGATTGCTCCGATGC
>Ga0196965_1000278_pt1 | contig 35259 bp, 29 predicted proteins | sample S1_20metaG_FD_148668 | JGI IMG/M metagenome (GOLD analysis project Ga0196965, IMG submission 148668) | Soil microbial communities from Anza Borrego desert, Southern California, United States - S1_20 | ecosystem: Environmental > Terrestrial > Soil > Desert | place: USA: California | collected...
AAATGGCGCCTGTAAAGACAGCGAACTGCATGAAATTTAATTGCCGTGGAAGAAATACAGCGATGTTTGCGCCATCCTGCATAATCCACACCGACCATAGTGCGCCGCTTACTACCCATTGGGCAACGGTCCAGCTGGTGGAATGCTTCCGCTTCTTAAAATATTTCCGTATGGTGTTATAGCCACTGTACCAGATGACAAACGATAGAATAAACGCGATTCCATATCCTGATACACTTTTCGAAACCATGGCTGAAATGCCATCTGCGCTCTCACTGAAAACACTCAACAGAAGGAAGGTGGTAGACACCGGCATGCGCAGTCGTGTTACCACAAGCAACACGATGGGTGCAATCAACTGAAAATAAGAGAAGTCTTCACGATGTGGGAATTTTGTGTTCCCATTACTATCAAGCAGACGTTGATACGTTACGTCTCCATTAAAATAAAAATAGCTAAAGCTGAGTGTAAGAATAAGAATGAGGCCAGTGAACGCCCATAATATATACCACTTCTTTTTTCTGTTGCTCTCAATAAAAGTACCCAGTGATTGAATACTATCGTTGGCAACAGCACCATATGCGGCGAAAGAAAAGCCAAACCACATGGCTACCTTACCGTCGAGTGTCGCAAAGTAGGCTGCAATGAAGGAAAGGGCGATGAGAAATAGAAAAGTTTTCTCTTGTGTAGCGCGTTCCAGGATATTCAGATAAACTCTGTTTCCCTGGTCTTTTCTACGATGTTTAATATTTTCGGTACCCATTTACCTGCGATATTGAAAATTGTGCAAAGATGTCTTAAAAAATTTAGCTGTTAACCATGCGGGACAAGTTTTTTCACGCTTGCTTTAAAAATATGTGGGTGTGGGTAATTTTACAATCTACTGGTTACCAGTCTATTGCTCCAATTGCCGGTAAGGCATCACTTTTATGCTTATGAGTTAAGTGATTCAATAAGAATAAACTTAAAACGTAATAACTATGGAAAAGCAAGAAATTAAAGGTACCTGGAATGAAATGAAGGGGAAACTGAAACAAAAATATGGTGAATTAACTGATGACGATTTAACATATGCTGAAGGTAAAGAAGATGAACTTTATGGCAGGTTACAGCAAAGGCTGGGGAAAACAAAAGAACAAATTAAAGAAGAGATAGATAAATTATAATATAATGTCGTTGAGTTAAGGTTCCACAAACCTTGTCCTCTGGAAGGCAGGGTGAAGCCATAAAAAACCAAGCTTAACTCAAGGACATTGAATTATAACACGGTATCAGGCAAACAAAACCGGTCAGGTCATAATAATCTGTCCGGTTTTTTTATGACCGAATTTTTCCAACGCATCCGATAAGCGTTGATCGCGGTTTCGCCTAGCTTTACCGTTAGGCGATGATTAACATAAGCACCAACAACCGCACCGATTCCCGGAATCAGCTGTAGTAGTTTGGCCAGGTCGATATAGTCACGGTATTCCTGTTGAAAACTCCGCCAGTCAAAACCATTGATATCGGGAGGGAGTTTATCACGTTCTGATTCCCAGTTCTCAATGATGCCATAAACTTTGTTTCGATGTTGCTGGCTTGAAAAAGTAAGCTGGAAAATATGTAACATGTAAATCCGTTCCTTATAATCTTTGGTATCTACTCCATATAAGGACGCGATTTCAAAAAGCAATTTCATTTTAAGTGTTAGCCATAACGGGAAGTCGGCCAACCCTACAAAGAAACCCGCCGCACCTGTGAGAGCCCCTTCTGTAGCCGCAGTATTTCGATAAAATTTAATTCGCTCTTTGACCAGGTGTTCACGAACCTGGAGAGACAGTCCCGGTGTTTTCGCTGTAGTACTGATTTCTGATCCGAAGATGACAGCACGAGTCATTTGTTTAATGGCAGCAGTAATGGCTGCATGTGCTTTTTCCGGAATCACGCGATTAATACGCGTCTGAATTCGTTTTGACATACCATCGAATACACCTGGAGCCTTCGCCATCTTTTCCTGCCACACAGCGAGTTCAGCATAAACAATCGTTTCATACTTATCCATACTCCGCTTGTTAAAAATGATGTGCCGTCACGCTGGCCGAATCAATTAATCACACGCAAAAATTGAATCTAATACGAACGAAATGGTCGCTCAATGATCAGACTAAAGCCCCTTCTTTTAAAATCCACTGAATGCGCGACAGGTTTTCTTGACCCTTGTTGATCCAGTCGTTGCCGTCCAAATGATGATTCACCGGTAATGTATCCCAACGTTTGTGCAAGCATGGATTCGCGTAAATCGCCCAGCGGAAAAATAAACAGATTATTGTCTTTGTTTTCAAGATCCGGATTAAATCCGGCACTGTAATCAGACTGATCGAGGCTATTAAAAGCTTTTACTATAATGGGTTGCATACCCCACTTGTTCTTTGGATCGTTTTCAGCATAAAGTGAAACAGATCCCACATTTTTTCCATAGGTAACATCGCCAATAAGGACGACGTTCATATACGGTCTTAAGCCATTTATGATAAGCTCACTCGCAGAAGCAGTGCGACTACTTGTTAGCACGTACACCGTACTGTTAACAAGCTGATTCCCGATATTATTTCCTTTCTCCTGAAACCGACTTACCAGGAATTCGTCTGCAGAAGGATCTTGCATGATTTCACTGGTGATTTTTTCGTTGTACTGGCGCTTAAAGAAAACAGAAGAACCATTAATTCCAGGAGCTATCAAACTGGCGAGGTTATTCGCCGAAACCTCAGAGCCTCCGCTGTTAAACCGCAGGTCGAGTATAAGATCGGTTATACCTTGTGATTTAAAATCAGCAAAGATGGCGTCCATTTCATCATCGTATTTTTCTTTGTTGGTTGTAGTACCGGAAGCGAAAAAATTATAGATGTAATAGCCGATTTTTTTATCGTTGGTATGAATCACATCATAATAAAAATTCGGATTTTCACTAAACTCAACTGTACTGAGAGAAACAGTTTTTCACTACCAAACCTGTCTTCTCCAACGACAATCGGTTTATAACGAAAGCTGTGGTTTTCTTTTAGTCCCTGAATGAGCGTCTCGTAGTTGATGGTTGTGATCTTTGTGTCATTGATGTGACTGATTAGATCGCCACGCTTGAGCCCCGCTACTTCAGCAGGCGAGTTGGGTTTTACATACATAACCTGTGCAACGATACCAGTACCCGCTGTGCTTTCCCGGTATAATGTATATTCAAAACCAGCTTCTTTATTAATCCCTTGCATTGAATTCAACAACTCAATGTAATTATCCTGTATCCAGGAAAATCGATCATCCTGGTGAAGCAGCGACGAAAAAAATCCGGCGGGATCTTTATCTGTATCGGGATTGGCTGGTAATTGTTCATTCCAGAAATAATAGTCCTTCATATTTTCCAGAATCCATGTATTGACATAAGGATCAGCTTTGGGCAGATCGTTATCTTGTTTCTTTGGCGAAACATCGTCATCGCTACAGGATGTGGCGATGGATAAAGAGAACAACACAAAAAGGAGCGCGTTAAAATAAGAACGCATTATGCGGATAAAAGCCGGACTAGTATTCATTTCCAAAAGTTAATAAAAAAGCAATTACAACGGAGATACACTGATTCATGAAACAGCTAAAATTACCAGAATAGTTTCATAATCTATTCAATAACCCGTATGTAAAGAAAAAATATGCTTATGGTGCGTTAAGAATCACTTTTCTTACCGATGGTTTCGCTTCTGGATAATGAATCCGGGTCTTTTGATGAAAAATTAATATATTGACGGTTGTTTTAACCACGACTTGTGAAATTGATTCTAAAATTATGGCGTTGATTCATTCTTTTAAAAAATTCAGCTTGTATTTTTCCGTAATTGTTCCATTGCTTTTCACAGCCTGTACGAAAGCGGATGAAGGCGACGAAGATCCGAAAGTTACCGCTGACGAAGATCTGTTTATCAATGAGGCCTATGCTTCTGATGGAACAGACTGGGTGGAGATTTACAACAATAATTCATCGGCAAAAGACCTTGGTGGTTATAAAATTTATGATGATGTTAACAACAAATACACTTTGCCGGGAGGTATAACCATTCAGGCCGGCGGATTTCTTATCATTTATTGTGATGATAGCGGTACAGGTTTACATACAACCTTTAAACTGAGCAGTAGTGGTGAAACGGTTTACCTGGAAAACAAGGAAGGAAAAGTAGTTGATAAAATGCAATTTCCCGCGATGCTGGACGGACAATCCTTTGCCCGTTTTCCGGATGGCGTTGGTACGCCAGTGATTTCAGGGAATCCAACACAAGGCACATCGAACGGAACAACAAGTGCTCCGGCAATATCAACGGTAACACGTAACCCGCTTGTACCTGAACTTGCTGATGATGTGACAATTCGGGCTGAACTTACCGCGAATACACAGATATCAGAGATAACGTTGTTTTACAGGGCCAACGGCGGCGTGTTTACTGCAGTTGAAATGATATTGAACGCGGGTGCTTATGTCGGTACCATACCGGCATTGAATGATGTCGGAACGATTGAATATTATGTTCAGGCGGAAAATACGACAGGTGGAACTTCGGTAAACCCCTATGAAGCGCCGGATAAAAATTACAAATATTTGTTAAACACCGATCCGCTTCCGCAGTTATTCATTAATGAGTTTATGGCATCGAATACGGCATGTTGTCCCGACACCGAGAGTGGTGATGAGGAATTTGATGACTGGATTGAAATATACAATGCGGGTAGCGATCCCGTTAATATTGCCGACATGTATTTGTCGGATGATGTGAGCAATCCGTTTAATAGTAAAATAGGCGATTCCAATCCTTCCATGACAACGATTCAGCCTGGCGAATTCTTACGCGTGTGGGCCGATGGAAGCAAAAGTCAGGGACCGCTTCATCTTGATTTTTCCTTGGGTACAGAAGGTGAAGATATTGGTTTGTATTACATTGATGGTCGGGAAATAGATGAATATACATTTGGTGTGCAGGTTGAGAATGTTTCATTTGGCAGAACAACCGATGGGGGTCAAGCATGGTCATCGTTTGATGCACCAACGCCAGGAGCAAGTAATGAATAGGGTAGACATGGCGCAATGCATTTTCAATTTTGTAGCGGCGCCCTTTAGAAAAAAGGTTTTATATGTTTGAATTATTTCCCGACGGTCCGGTATATGAGTATCCGCCGCTGATCAATATTACGTATTCTTTTGTGTGGGCTTTTTTGCTAGCCTCAACAATTGCCATAACACATCGCCTTACTTTTACGGGTGATCATTATCCGCGCAATTTTTTCCAGTCGCTGATTCTTGGCGCAGTAGTCACTACGTTGGTGATGATGGCCATTGGCGACAGTCTTGCCCGCGGTCTTGGCGTTTTTGGTGCCATGGCGATTATACGATTCCGAACCCGGATCGATGATCCGCGTGATGTGCTGTTTTTGTTCGCTGCCTTAAGTATCGGCTTAGCCGTAGGGGTGTATGGGTTTACCATTTCATTTGTAGGAACGGTACTGTTTTGCCTGGTGGCTACGTTGCTTCATTTTTCTCCCTTCCGGAGCATCGTTTTGCACCATCATTTATTCTTCACGCTGGAGGACACTACAACGGTAGGACAAATAGAGTCTATTCTTAAACGCAGCTGTTATGATTTCAGATTGGTAAGCATTCTGAAAAACAAAGAGAACGAAATGCGCTACCAGTATAGTATCGAATTAAAACGTGATACATCGAAAGTAAAACTGATGGATGAGTTGCTACCTGTAACCGGAATTAAGCAGATCAGGATCACCATCATAGAAATGGTTAATTCTTAATGAAGCGCTGATGAAATTGAACTGGTTTTATATTTTTGTCGCGCTGCTCTTTAGTGCCATGCTTTTCCTTAGTGTACGTTATTTCAAAGGATCGGGGCATGGATCTGTTGGAATCGCCTACGCTAAAGAACGCAATATCAATTCAGAAAAATCGGCCATTGTGAAATCGATCCCGGTGATTGCCGGTCAGGAAGTCAAAGCAGGAGATCTCCTTGTTCAGCTTACCAGCAATGAACTGGAAATAGAAATTCACAGGCTTGAAAACAAACTGGTCATTTTACGGAGCGAGCAAGCCGAGAAGCGAAAGGTAGCCGCTTCTAAAATTGATTTGATCCGATCTGAAAACAGTATACGAACACAGGAGTTAAGTACGGAAATTTCTGAGTCTGAAGGTGAGCTTGAATTGAATCGTCAGCTTATTACTAGTTTCAAGCTGGATAAAGATTCCGTGGTGACGCATCCTGCTGAAATGAAGATCAATGCTTTAAAGGAACAACGCAGGAGACATGAAGAGACAGCATTAATTCGGATTGAAGACGTGCGAAATGATAATCAAATGGATCTCCGTAATCTCGAAAATGAGATTAAGCTGCTGGAAAAGGAGTTGGAACTCTTTGAACAGGAGAAAATAAAACTCAGCAAGTATGCCACTACAGCGGGTGTGATCAGCAATGTGTTTGTGAAAGAAGGAGAACAGATTCAATCTTATACATCTTTACTGTCTGTTAACCCTTTGCATCCAACTACGGTGGTAGGTTACCTGGTGGGAAGGAAGGTGATGCTTCCGGTAGGCTCAACGGTACAGGTGGCTTCCTATGAACGGTCCTCAAATCAAGCTACTGGAAAAGTGATCGGTTATGGATCAGTAGTCGAGTTACCGCTAATTCTTCAAAAATCCACGGCTACGATGGCTTTTGGTCGTGAAGTATTTATTCAGATTCCGGATGCTAATCCCTTTGCTTCCGGAGAAAAAGTGATCATCCGATGAACATGTCAAAACTGATCCTTGCTACATGTTTAATCGCAGGTAGTTTGCTACCCTGGAAAACATTTGGTCAACTAACCATCAGCGAGTTTTTGTATTCAGCCGTTGAAGATCCTGAAGTAAAAACATTTACGGAACAGGTTTCATACCTGGATGGGAAGCCCTATCGCACGTCACCGCTGCAAAAACTCGAAGTACGCATGCAGAATCGCGAGTTGGCATACAATCAACAGGAGCTGGCGTTGCGGGTTAATCCAGCGAACCCATGGGAATTACGCAATAAGAATTTATATTTTAAAGACGTTCAGAAATCACTTTCGCTCGAACGACAGGTTATCCTTAAAGAAGCTTTAATTGAGCGGTACTATAATGTGGTGATGTTTATGTACCTCACAGAATTGAAGGCATACAACGACTCGATGCAATTCAATCTTGAACAACAACTTGCCATCCAGGAAAAACAATACGCCAGCAGTTATTTTGATGCCGATGAATATGTGAAACTCAAAGTTGAGGAATTAGACAATAGGGTTGAAGTTGAGGAAGTCGATTATGAATTGGCTGATCAGCGTCATCTCATCAACAGGCTGTATCCCAAGGCCCACAAATCGGTTTTGCATTGGGATTTAAACGCCCTGATCAATGTAAACCGTATTGAACAGTTAGTCGATAGTTTAACGCGTTTTTCTGTGATGTCAAGCCTTGTATTGTATGAAAAGCAAATGATTAAAGTAGCGCAAAGTGAATACAACCTCGAGCGTTCTAATATCAACCTTGGTTTTTTTCAAACTGAGTTTGACCAGCGAAGGATCGACCAGAACAGGACACCCATCAATCTTTCTTTTGGTGTTACGATACCGATTACGAATCCTAACAAAGGAGATATGGCCAAACGTAAACTTGAAATGATCGAATCTCAATACAACATGGAGGAGGCGGCCCATGAAAGTGAAACAGATAAAATCATCATTCAGGATAAATTATCTACCTTATTGGTTCGATACCGGAATCTTGAAAAACGTATTACCGATCTTAAAAAAAATAATTTTGCACAAACGCTCAGTACAATTAAAGGCGGAGACCCTTTGATCGTGGCGCAGTTTAATCAACGGCTAGGAAAACTTAACGACCTGCTGATCAAAATCAAATGCAATATATTACTGACCTACGTCGATTACCTGGCGTTTTCAGATCACCTGCAGCAACAACCGCTGGTTAATTTTTTATCCCCTACACTGGAACCCATCAGACCATGAGGATCAGGATACCGGTCATATTGATTCTCATATGTTTCTGGGTTACACTGAAGGCCCAGGATGTTGATCATTGGGAAACGGTTGTGTATGGCAACGAAACCTGGAAATATTTTCCAGGTGTTTCTGATCCTGGAGCTGATTGGTTTTCGCTTGATTACAATGATAATCACTGGCAAAGTGGATCGGGTGGCTTTGGGTATGGGGACAATGATGACGGCACAACCCTGAGCCCTGTCTTATCTGTGTTCTTAAGAAAGAGATTTAATATCACCAATGTCGCTGATATTGAACGCATAATGCTCCACGTTGACTATGATGATGGTTTTATTGCATATCTCAATGGTGCCGAGATAGCCCGCAGTAATATGGGCACACAAACCATTGTACCATTCGATCAACCAAGTTCAGGATTCCATGAAGCGGTTTTGTATCAGGGCGGCGTGCCGGAAGGTTTTTCAGTTTCCGAAGAGATGTTACAAAACCTATTGAAGCCCGGGCAAAATGTGCTTGCTGTACAGGTTCACAATGAAAATATAAATTCATCGGACTTGTCAGCAGCAGCATACTTATCGGCAGGAATGAACATTACCAGTGCAACGTATGGCATGGTACCTTCGTGGTTTTCACTCCCGTTTGAATTTACTTCTTCTGATCTGCCTATTATTGTGATTAATACCAATGGCCAACAAATTATTGACGACCCGGATATTGTAGCTGATATGGGAATTATCGACAACGGTTTACTACGAAATCATTTAACTGATCCATTCAATAATTATAACGGTAAAATCAGCATTGAAATTCGTGGTGAGTCTTCACAAATGTTTCCGAAAAAAAGTTATCGGGTAGAAACCCAGGATGCATCCGGTAATAATTTAAATGCACCTTTACTGGGGATGCCATCTGAAAATGACTGGGTTTTGTACGCGCCGTACTCCGATAAAACGATGATACGTAATGTGCTCACTTACAAGATGGGACGTGATATGGGTCGTTATGCACCACGGACACGCTATGCGGAACTTGTTATCAACGGCAAATACGAGGGTGTTTATGTGCTGATCGAACGAATTAAGCGGGATAAAAATCGTGTTGATATTGCCACGCTCAATCCGGATGAGATCAGTGGCGATGACCTTACCGGAGGTTACCTGTTACGGGTAGATAAAATCGATGCGAATGATTATCCCGCCTGGACGTCTGTGCCGGTTCCCAGGGTGCCACACACAAATCTGATTAATTTCCAGTTCGTAGATCCCGAAGGCGAAGAACTTGCGAAGATACAGCAGGATTATATTAAACAATTCATTTTTGATTTTGAATCTACTTTATCGAAGAGTGATTATAAAACAACGCGTCAGTATTTGCAATACATCGATGCATCTTCCTTCATTGATTTTATGATTGTAAGCGAAATCGGTAAAAATGTCGATGCCTATATCTTCAGTACTTATTTGTATAAGGATAAAGACAGCAATGATAAACGACTGCACATGGGGCCCCTTTGGGATTTTAACCTGGCCTATGGAAACGTCGATTATCAAAACAATTCGCAGTTTGCGCCAGGATGGACCTATAACGATGAATACAGAATGTATTGGTTCGTAAGATTGATGCGGGACCCTGTATTCTACAACCAGTTTGTTTGTCGGTGGAGAACGCTACGCGAAACGACATTAACAAATGATTACTTTACGGAGGCAATAGATTCAATCTCCACAGCATTGACTGAAGCCCGACATCGCAATTATGAACGTTGGAAAATCCTGGGAACCTATATTTGGCCGAACCAGTATGTTGGAGCAACCTATGAAGATGAAATAAGCTTTTTGAAGAATTGGATCCAGGACCGGCTATCCTGGATGGATAATAACTTACCGGCTACATGTGCGGTTATAACCGATGTTAATCCCGATGTTGAAAAATACAATTTCACAGTTTTTCCTAATCCATCGAACATTGGTGTAACCATGCGTTCATCACGAGCTCTTCCGCCAGGGGTAGAGATACTTATTCACAACAGTCTTGGTGTTCTTGTTTACCGTTCACCTTTCCATGAGGAGTTAAAGTGGGATGGAACACATATGTCTGGAGAGAAGCCCGCCGCAGGATTGTACCACATTACGCTCATGGGTGGCACCAAAAGACTGAATCAGCAAAAGGTCATTTTTCGCTAGGATTCAAAGCAATAATTAACCTGTTTGATTCTCATTTGTTCAGAAAGGTTCTTATCTTGATTCCATATCCCGCATTTTATGACGCCCTATATCGCAGAGTGTTTTGGTACCATGTTACTTATCCTTCTTGGTGAGGGCGTAGTTGCTGGTGTTTTGTTACGCGGTACAAAGTCTGAGAACGCAGGTTGGCTGACCATCGTTTTAGCATGGGGACTGGCTGTGATGATTGCTATTTACGCTGTAGGCCGAATCAGTGGTGCGCACCTTAACCCCGCTGTAACATTGGCATTGTTCATCGCGGGCGATTTTCCGGGAGATCAGGTCTTTGGTTATTTCATCGCACAATTCGTAGGAGCCTTTATTGGTGCCGTATTGGTTTGGTTGCATTATTTCCCTCACTGGAAGATTACGGAAAATCCACAAACAAAGCTTGCCGTATTTGCGACAAGTCCTGCAATCCGGTCTGTACCAAACAATATGTTCAGTGAAATACTTGGTACGATGGTGCTTACACTGGCGATACTTTTCATTGGCGCAAATCAATTCACAGAAGGATTAAACCCCATTGCTGTAGGCGCACTGATTTCGACTATTGGGTTTAGCCTCGGCGGCACAACAGGTTTTGCCATTAACCCGGCACGAGATCTTGCTCCGCGTATAGCCCATGCGATATTACCGATACCGGGAAAGGGCGCTTCGGATTGGTCGTATAGTTGGATTCCGGTGGTCGGACCATTGATAGGAGGTGCATTGGGTGCCTTTTTGTTTAACCTATTATTTTAATTTCTATGACCGAATACATCCTGGCTTTAGATCAGGGCACAACAAGTTCTCGTGCTGTATTGTTCGATCTCCAAGGAATGATCGCAGGAATTTCGCAACTGGAATTCCGACAATTCTTTCCGCATTCGGGGTGGGTAGAACACGATCCCAGCGAAATTTTAAAAACCCAGTTGCAAACGCTGCATCAGGTTATCCAGGAACAGGGCATTAAGCCTACGCAGATAAAGGCCATCGGCATAACGAATCAACGCGAAACCGCTGTAGTGTGGGATAAAAAAACCGGACAACCAATTTATCCCGCCATTGTATGGCAGGATAAGAGAACGGCGCCGCTGTGTGAAGCCCTTAAACAAAAAGGTCTCGAAGGGTATGTGCGTGAAAATACAGGACTTGTTATCGATTCATATTTTTCAGCAACCAAGATAAAATGGATTTTAGATAACGTAACCGGAGCCCAGGCCAGGGCAGAAAAGGGTGAGCTTGCTTTTGGCACCATAGACACGTGGCTGATCTGGAATATGACCCAGGGAAAAGTTTTTGCAACCGATTATACCAATGCCTCGCGTACCATGTTGTTCAATATCCGCGATTTGGAATGGGATGAAAAGCTGCTAAGTGAATTGGGTATTCCATCTACAATGTTACCTGAGGTAAGACCATCTGCAAGTGATTTTGGCAATTATAACCTCCATGGTACAGATATACCAATCCGGGGTGTAGCAGGTGATCAACAGGCCGCGCTTTTCGGACAAGCTTGTTTCGAACCCGGTATGGCAAAGAACACCTATGGTACAGGTTGTTTTATGTTGATGAACACGGGAACGAAAATTCAACACTCTAAAAACGGGCTAATCACAACCATTGCGTGGGGAATTGATGACCGTGTAGAGTATGCGTTGGAAGGAAGTATATTCATTGCCGGAGCTGCAGTACAATGGCTGCGCGATAGTGTACATTTGATCGATCATTCAAAAGACTCGGAATACTTTGCGGCAAAAGCATTGGGATCAAATGAAGTATACGTCGTCCCTGCCTTTGCCGGGCTCGGTGCACCGTATTGGGACATGTATGCACGCGGTGCCATTTTTGGATTAACACGTGATACCGGAAAAGAACACATCATTAAAGCAACACTTGAATCGTTAGCGTTTCAAACGAAAGATATTCTGAAAGCCATGGAAGATGATGCCGGAATCAAAATGGCAACATTAAAAGTTGATGGTGGTGCTTCCGCGAACAACATGTTGATGCAATTTCAATCTGACATCTTGGATACGCCGGTGGAACGGCCGGAAGTGCTGGAATCTACAGCCATGGGAGCCGCCTATCTTGCGGGTATTCAAATCGGGATATGGAAAAAAGAAGATATTATCCGCAACAGGAAAATTGAAAAATGCTTTCAGCCTGCTATGGAAGAAGAGACCCGTGAAAAATTATACCATGGGTGGAAGAAAGCTGTTAAGCGAACCATGGGATGGATTGATGTTTAAAACAAATGTTGTAATAATTAGAATTCAAATGGATCGTGCGATAAACAAAACCAGGATCACAGGGTATAATCTGAACAATCTTGTTATATTCATTGCCATAATTTACTTATTTGAATTTTTCTTCACGCGACCGGTCTTCATTTCTATTTAGACTTAAAAACGAGTCTTTTGATCTGCTTGTCATTGGTGGCGGTATCACTGGTGCAGGTATTGCACTGGATGCGGCTTCTCGGGGATTGAAAGTCGCATTGATTGATAAATCAGATTTTGCATTTGGTACCAGTAGCAGGTCGACCAAATTAATTCATGGCGGGCTTCGTTATCTCAAGCAACTTGAATTTGGTTTAGTAAAGGAAGTCGGAAGTGAACGCGCAATTGTACATAAGCTTGCCCCACATCTGGTTGTTCCTGAGAAAATGCTCTTACCCTTACATGAAAAGAAAGGACTCGGGTATTGGTTAACTTCAATTGGGCTTAAAGTTTACGATTTCCTCGCCGGTGTTCAACCGGAGGATCAGCGTAGGATGCTCACGCGTCACCAAACATTAAAAGCCGAACCATTACTAAGAAATAACGACGTGAAAGGTGGCGCTTTATATGCGGAATATAGAACGGATGATGCGCGCCTCACCATTGAAATCATTAAAGCCGCGGCACATCACGGCGCATTGTTATTAAATTATGTTGCAGCCGAAGAATTCGTTTATACTGACCAACATATTTCGGGCATCACAGCCACTGATCAGTTTAATCAAACATCATTTACCGTCCACGCTAAAGCGGTTGTGAACGCAACTGGTCCGTGGGTTGATGAACTTCGTGAACGGAATAACTCTCGTACGGGTAAACGATTACATCTTACAAAAGGCATACATATCGTTTTGCCACATTACAAACTTCCGGTTCGGCAGGCTATCTATTTTGATGTTGGAGATGGACGAATGATCTTTGCCATTCCACGCGGAAGGGTTACTTACGCAGGCACAACAGATACTGACTACGATGGTGATAAAAACAACGTAGTGGCCACACGCGACGATGCAGCTTATCTTATCCGGGCCATCAATGCGATGTTTCCGGTCGTGGCGCTTAAGCCGGAAGATATTGAATCCAGTTGGGCCGGACTACGTCCGTTAATTTTCGAAGAAGGCAAATCAGCTTCCGAACTATCACGCAAAGACGAAATTTTTGAATCTCAATCTGGCTTGATCTCCATAGCAGGGGGGAAGCTTACCGGATACAGAAAGATGGCAGAGCGCGTTGTTAACCTGGTGATTCGCAGGCATTTTGCACAGTACACTTTAAAAAAAGTAAATACACATCACATTAAGCTGGCATCTTCTGATTGGGATACGAAGGAAGTAAAGCGATATATCCATGCTGTAGCAACACAATTTGCCGTGCATAATTTAAGTTTCGTTGCCGCACAGGAGCTTGTAGAACGATATGGTATGCAAACGAAAATCATTTGTGCTGAATTTGAACAACTGGCAAATATTCATCCTGCGCCCCTGGCACTTTTGCTGGCACAGTTAAAATATGGCATTCGACACGAAATGGTTTGTACGATAAACGACTTCTTCGTGCGAAGAACAGGATTGTTATATTTTAATATCGACGAGGTAAGGCAATGGAAAGACGCTATAGCAGAAGATATAGGTTCAATACTTAACTGGTCGCCCGAAAGAAAAAAACAAGAAGTGGCGTTACTGAACGAACTTTTATCAGCAGCAAGTGCTGATCTTTAAATTCATCGTAGATATCTGGTTACTCTAAAGATTTTTATAAATTGTCCACACTTATGACAAAACAGGAAGATACAAATTCTGCGATAAGCAGTTTATGGGGAATTGATCTGGGCGGCACCAAGATTGAAGGCGTTATCCTGAAATCAAAGCACGATCCGGTATCCGTATTCCGGGACAGGGTTCCTACTGAAGCGGATCAGGGTTATGATCATATTCTTCAACAAGTAAAAAAGCTGGTTGACATGATGGTGGAGCAGCATGGTTATTTACCGGAAAAAATAGGCATTGGTACGCCCGGCATACTTGATCCTAAACTTGGTGTGATGAAGAATTGTAATACGATTGCCATGAATGGGAAACCGATGAAAAAAGATCTCGAAACCCTGCTGAACGTGAAGGTCGAGATGGCCAATGATGCGGATTGTTTTGCTCTTGCCGAAGCGCGGTATGGCGTTGTTAAACAACATTTTCCAGAGGCACGCATTGTGTTTGGAATTATCATGGGAACGGGCGTTGGCGGTGGGCTTGTGATTGACGGACGTGCAGTTGTAGGGTTGCAAGGCATCGCGGGAGAATGGGGACACAATTTTTTAGATGAATCCGGAGGACCATGTTACTGTGGCAAGTCAGGTTGTGTGGAGAAAGTAATTGCCGGACCCGCACTGGAAAAATACTATTTTAATGAAACCGGAAACCGGAAGCCGTTGAAAGATATTGTGGCGCTTGCAGAATCTAAAGTAGATCCTACAGCGCAAAAGACAATGATGCGGTTAATCGAATTTTTCGGTAAAGCGGTGAGTGTATTAATTAACATACTTGACCCTGATGTTATCGTTATCGGCGGTGGCGTAGGGAATATCGATATGTTATACGATCGTGGTATTGACTCGGTAAAACAATATGTGTTTAACAATCGACTCGATACACCAATCGTTCAGCCACTGCTTGGTGATAGTGCAGGTGTAATCGGCGCAGCATTCCTGGTAACGCAAGAAGAGCTGAAGTCAGCATAATATGTTGAAGGTCACAGCGCTCAATCGCAGTTGAAGCAGGTGTAGTCGTAAATTAAAGCTATGAAACGTATCGCTATCGTCGGACCGATTCCACGTGATCACATCGTAACACATCAGGGTGACCTGATTCAGAAGTGGGGGTGTGTAACACATCCGGTAATGGCGCTATCGGCACTTGCCGGAAATGAAATTGAGATCATTCCCGTGTGCCATGTAAGACAGGTTGATCTCGATAACGTTTCAGAAGTACTAAAAGGAAATCCAGGTGTAAACTTAAAACACGTCACATCCAGGAACGACCAGGGCGACATCATCAGCCTCCGGTTTGTGGATATGAATAATCGGCTTGAACGTCAGACCGGTTTTATGGATCCGATTCTTCCTGACGATTTTAAGAAACTTTTGAACTGTGATGTGTTTGTGTTTATTCCCATCAGTGACTATGAAATCTCGCTCGATACTTTACGATACCTTAAAAAACAAAGTAAAGGCATTATTATTTTTGACGCGCATGGACCAACGACAGCATGCCTGATTACCGGTGAACGGCAACGCAAATTCTGGATCGACCGTGATCAGTGGCTCCCTTACATCGACGTATTAAAAATGAATCTTGAAGAAGCACATGCATCATGGTTTAAGAAAGAATACGAAAGTCAGGAATATGCTGATGCACCAGAGCTCGACCGTGTTATGCTTCGCGCTTTTGCACAACATTGCTTAAATCACGGAGTGAAATGCGTATACATCACCGTTGATTCTCGAGGGTGTCTGGTGTATTACAAAAAAGAGGATGAACTGCAGGAAGAAATGGTCCCCGCTGTAAAGGTTAACCACGTAGTTGACACCACCGGATGTGGTGATTCATTTGCAGGCGGGCTCGGATTCGGATTACTTCAGAACGCTGAAGACTATATCGGCGCAGCCCGCTATGGTAATACACTCGGAGCCCTGCGAACACAGGGAAAAACGTTTGCTGTATTTAAGTCGCTTGAAGAAACCAACAAAATTATTAAAGCAACTTATTTTTAAAAGATAACAGGGATAAATGATGATAGAACAGCATAAATCGGCTGAGGAGAAGAACGTCATAAAGGAAAAGCCAGTGATCAGCGGCGTAATTTTCGATTTGGATGGCGTTATTGTAGATACTGCACATTACCATTATCTGGCGTGGAAGAAACTCGCCCAGGAATTGGGCATCAACCTTACCCTTGAAGACAATGAAAAACTAAAAGGCATTAGCCGTATGAAATCATTGGATATCATCCTCGCGTTAGGTGGCGTATCGTTAACCGATTATGAAAAGGAGAAACTTGCCAAAAAAAAAAATACATGGTTCGTTGATTTCATTGAACGCATGGCACCCGAAGAAATATTTCCTGGTGTTAAAAATCTCATTGGAGCCCTACGTGAAAAACGGTTAAAGATTGCACTAGCCTCCAGTAGCAAAAATGCCAAAACTGTACTCGACCTACTGCATGTGCGACCATTGTTTGATGTGATTGTAGATGGCAACATGGTAGTGAACTCTAAACCAGATCCGGAAATATTTTTGTTAGCGGCTTCTATGCTTAACCTTGAGCCTTCAGCATGTCTGGTGTTTGAAGATGCGGAGGCGGGAGTACAGGCTGCCATAGACGCCGGGATGAAATGCGTTGGCATTGGATCTGAAGATCAGCTCGGCAAAGCGAACCTGGTGATTTCACAAACCGGTGATTTTCAACTGGAACAACTTGAGGAATTAAATTGCTGATCATAATTTAAAACAATAACCAATCCTGATATGGTGTTGTAATGGCGCAACAGGAAAATATGCTAAAAACTCATTAGCCCATGAAAGAATATATTAAGCATCACGAATGGCAGATTATAGAAGAAGGGTTTAACCCACATTATAACAAGATATCAGAAAGTATATTCAGCATTGGTAATGGGCGCATGGGCCAACGCGCTAATTTCGAAGAAGATTACTCAGGCGAGATGCTCCGTGGAAGTTATGTGGCGGGTGTTTATTATCCGGATAAAACACGGGTGGGATGGTGGAAGAATGGTTACCCTGAATACTTCGCTAAAGTGCTCAACGCACCGAACTGGATCGGTATACGCTTTACCGTAGAGAGCCAGAAACTTGACCTGGCCAAATGTAAGGTCGAAAATTTTTTACGTCTGCTCGACATGAGGTCAGGTTTGTTGTCGCGCAGCTTCATTGCCACATTTCCGGATGGTAAAGAAATTAAAGTTGAAACGAGTCGTTTCTGTAGCATGGCAAATGGTGAGATTGGCGCTATTCGTTATTCTGTAACTCCGATTAATTTCTCCAGTAAGCTTACCCTCGCATTGGATGTCGATGCCGATGTGGTAAACATGGATTCAAATTACGATGAAAAATTTTGGGAAGAAGTTTATAAAGAAGCAACAGAAGGAAGGGTCATCGTGACAGCACAAACGAAGAAAACACTTTATCATGTAACAACCGGAATCAGATATACGCTTGAAATCGATGGTCAACCAGCGAGGGTAGACCGGATCAATCTCGAACAACGCGAAAAATATGCCGGTAATATTGTGCAGCTTGATTGCGCAAAGGGAAAAGAACTGATCATTTATAAATATGCCGCTGTTTTGTCGTCTGAAAATCACGAGAAGGATAAAATGGTTACTGCCTGTATTGATGTGTTGGATCACGCTGTAGAAAAAGGTTTTGATAAACTTTTAGCCGAACACAACAGCGTGTGGGCTCGCAAATGGGAAGAAAGTGATATTACGATCGAAGGGGATGTGGCAGCACAGCAGGGAATCCGCTTTAATATTTTTCAACTCACCCAAACGTACACAGGCGACGACGCGCGCCTGAACATCGGACCGAAAGGTTTTACCGGTGAAAAGTATGGAGGAAGTACATATTGGGATACAGAGGCATACTGTTTGCCTTTTTATCTGGGAACGGCTAAACAACACGTTTCCCGAAACCTGCTGGTGTATCGTTACCGGCATCTCCAGAAAGCCATTGAGAATGCAGCTAAATTGGGATTCGCCAATGGTGCAGCATTATATCCCATGGTAACCATGAATGGCGAGGAGTGTCACAATGAATGGGAAATCACGTTCGAAGAGATTCATCGTAATGGTGCCATCGCGTACGCCATCTATGATTATATTCGATACACCGGCGATGAAGACTATCTCGCGGAATTCGGGCTCGAAGTACTCATCGGAATTTCGCGATTCTGGGCACAACGCATTACGTGGTCTTCACAACGGAATCAGTATGTGATGTTGGGCGTAACAGGTCCCAATGAATACGAAAATAATGTCAATAACAACTGGTATACCAATACGATTGCAACATGGACCTTGGAATATGCCCAACAGGCAATCGAACATGTAAAGCAACGTGATAAAATTCGGTATAACGACATCGTTACACGCACGAACTTCAATGAAGTAAAAGAAGTAGCAAAGTGGCAAGACATTGTGGAGAAGATGTATTATCCAATCGATGAAAAGCGCGGACTCATCCTCCAGCAGGATGGGTTCCTCGACAAGGAAATCCTCACCGTAAATGATCTGCGGCCTGAAGATCGTCCGATCAACCAGAAATGGTCGTGGGACAGGATACTCCGTTCATGTTTTATCAAACAAGCGGATGTGCTGCAGGCATTATATTTCTTCGAGGACCGCTTCGATATAGAAACCATTCGTAAGAATTTTGATTTTTACGAACCGATGACTGTACATGAATCTTCCTTATCACCCTGTGTTCACGTTATCCTTGCATCTAAACTTGGCTATAAGCAACGGGCTTACGATTTCTATCTTCGTACAGCACGTCTCGACCTCGATGACTATAACAATGATACTGAAGATGGTTGCCACATTACGTCCATGGCTGGTACCTGGATGAGTGTCGTAAAAGGCTTTGGCGGTATGCGTATAAAAGACGGTGTTTTACAGATCAACCCCTTTATTCCTGATCAATGGAACGCGTACTCCTTCCGCCTGGAGTTCCGTGGCCGTGTGATAAAAGTTCGTGTTACGAAAGAAAAGGCTGACACCTTACTCGAATCCGGTGAACCAATAGAAATCATCCTTGGCGGGAAACCGGTTGCACTCGCTTAGTTCATGGTTCATGGTTCATGGTTCAAAGTTCATGGTTCAAAGTTCATGGTTCATAGTTCAAAGTTGGTGTGCCATAACGACGCGATTTACGACATTGTTCGAAGTTTGATGTCTGATGTTTGAGGTTAGCGTTCTGATGTTTGACGGTGCCAAATCCGTTACGGTTAGCGAGAATTGCCAGCAAACTCGCAGCTCACAGCTCATAGCTCGCAGCTATTTTCACGCCATCGTTGCCGTCATACGGAAGCGCATGTACGTACCTCTTTACTCCCTCGCCATTGACTTTAATCCTAACCATAGTAATTTGCATGAAGGCGATACTGCTCGAAATTGGTTTATTCAGATCATCGAAAGTGTAATACATACCAATCGATATGAAAAGTAAAAATATGCACACCAGTTTAGGACGCGCCATCATCCTGGTAAAGGATTACGATGAAGCGTTTGATTTTTATGAGAAAAATTTCTTCTGTCGTAAAATATTTGATTATGTTGCTCCGTCAGGTCAAAGGTTTCTTCATATTGGTTTTTCCGACGACGATGATTCTGTAGGTGTATGGTTCTTAAAAGCTGATAATGGAGAGCAGCAATCCTACATTGGAAAGCAAACTGCTGGTCAGCCAACTTTAGTGATTTATACCGATGATTGCGATAAGCTATATAATCACCTGCAGGCAAATGGAGTTACCATTATTGAACAACTTGTAATCACAACCGGAAGTAAATTTTTCCATTGTCTTGATTTGTACGGAAACAGATTAACCGTTGTTGAACTCGATGCGTGACATTAATAAATTGTGTTGAGGTATTTTAATGCCCCTTGATGTCGATAAAATTCTTAATCCTGTCAACCCAGCGTTGATACATTTTACCGGAAGGGTGTAGTCCATCCGTTGCGATGAGTTTCGGATCGCTTAATCCTTCTTGCGATATATCGGTTATGTCAATATAAACTATACTATATTTTTCAGCGATGCGTTTGTTCACATCGTTAAATGCATCAATACCTTTACTGATTGGTGTTTGATTATGACGTCCGAAGGGCGTGTAACCATAATCAGGAATTGAAATCACAATCACATGCGCTTTTTGTCCGCCGCCCAGTTGAATGGCTAATTGTAAAAGTTCTTCAAATTCTGGTTCGTAACTGGCTGCTGATTTTCCCTGATACTGGTTATTCACGCCAATCAAAAGCGAGACCAGGTCATAGTCTGAAGAAAGGTTTGCCTCGAGGACCGCCTCTTTTAATTCATCGGTTCGCCAGCCTGTTTTTGCAATTATAGTCGGTGTTTCGCAAGCAATGCCTTTTGTTTTTAGATGGTTGGTTAATAATACGGGCCAACGCTGGGTCTCATCCACACTTTCGCCGATGGTATAGGAATCGCCCAAGGCCAGGAACTTCATTTTAGGTGTTTGGTGGTTTACCGGCATATTCATTGACAAAATAATGAAACTCACGCAAAGAATTGTATCGAGGTTTAAAGGCATCTGATTTTTAGTACTGCAGCACCAGGCGTTTAAAAGATCATAAAGGCATTTTAACCTCTGTCGTTGATATCCAATTTCGCTTGTTGCTGTCCGACGTGTATTTTATGGCAAATTTAAATGTTAATGTATGCTTATCATTAAAAACAAAAATCGTTTTCTGAGTATAACGCTAGTGTTCTGTTTGGCTTTAGGGTCATGCAAGAACAACAATACGTCTAAAGGCGCCGCGATCGGTGCAGCGGGAGGTGGAATTGTAGGTGCGATCATTGGAAATGCATCTGGTAATAGTGCACGAGGTGCTATCATCGGTGCTGCTGTTGGTGGTGCTGCCGGTATACTCATCGGGCGTTATATGGATAAACAAGCTGCGGAATTGAAAAAGGATTTACGTGGCGCGGAGGTCGAACGCGTGGGAGAGGGGATAAAAATAACATTTCACCGAGGAATTGAATTTGCTGTTAATTCTTCGGAGTTAACTACCTCATCGAAAACAAATCTGAAGGAACTTGCAGATGTCTTAAATAAATATGACGACACGAATATTCTGATTGAAGGACATACCGATAATACCGGAAAGTTAGACTACAACCAAACACTTTCGGAAAAACGTGCTGCCTCTGTTTCAGGTTACCTGAAAACCCTTAACGTGTCCGGTACACGCATTACCAACGTGGGTTATGGTCCTGAGCAGCCACTGGAGACTAATGATACAGCAGCGGGACGACAAAAAAACCGTAGGGTAGAAGTGGCGATTTTCGCCAATGAAAAGTTAAAAAAGAAAGCAGAGAAAGGGGAAATTTAAAGGTATCCGTGAACTTAAAAAAAGAAGCCGTCTCGTGTGAGGCGGCTTCTTTTTTTCAGGGGCTAACACCGATCAATGCTTTGCATTTTTTCCGCGCATAAATATATTCAGACCAATAAATAAGACGATCAGAATAGCAGGTAAAATAGACATATAACGAAGTGTCATTTGTGGTCCTTCTGTGTCGATAGATTGACCCATGATCGGTAGAACCAGGGAAGTTGCTACCATACCAGCACCACCTAATATTGAAAGTCCTAATGCACCGCTACTGGGAATATATTCTGCCACAAACCCAAGCATGGTTGGCCAGAAATAACATACACCAAATCCAAAAACAATAGCAGCAAATAAAGTAAATGCTGCACCGTCTGCTATGCTGAATAAGTAAAGTCCGATAAAAGATAGTACGGCAGAACCGGCGAGTACGCCGGCAGGATTCAGCTTGTGAATTAGTGGTCCTGCAAAGAATCGGCCAACAGCCTGTATACCAGTTACCAATACAAGTATAATCATGGGGTTAACACCACTGTTATTTAATAATGCACCCGTCCATTGATTGGTACCCAGTTCAGATGCACTGGTAAGGAACATACAGAACACCATGAACGGAAACAAAAGGCCTGCTTTATTGATGAATACACTTTCAACCACAAGTGCAATAACAATCACACCAAGTACGATATAAGTAATTGTGGAGTCAAAATTAATGGCCAGTGAAGGCACACTTGCCGCCAATATCATATAAAAAACCACAGCGACAATCGTAAATGGTGCACCTACATTCTTTAGCATGTTACTGTAAGAGACCCCTGAACTCACGCGTTCTGTCTCGGGGATTGTTTGTCCGTAGAAAAGGTATCCATAGAGGGCAAGTGGAATGAACAACAATGATGTAAGTACCTGCCAGCTCACATTGAAATTATCCATGAGAATATAAGCAAGAATACCACCGACTACCGCGCCCCCCGGGAACCATACGTGGAAACGGTTTAACATCTTGGTTTTGTTATCAGTATAGATTGTGGCCACAAGGGGATTACATGCAGCTTCAACACTTCCGTTTCCAAGCCCGATAAATACGTTGGCTACAAACAACATGGTGGCATCTTTCGCCATCAAGAGCAACACAATACCAATCAGGTGCATACCAAATGCGACCCAGATGATAGAACGTGTTTTTACAAAGTCAATAAATAAACCACCAGCAAACATGGCTATCGTAAAACCCCAGAAAGCCGGGCCGAATGCCCATCCAACATCCTGGGCGGATAAACCATAATCTGATTGGAACACACCTTCAATCCTGGCACGGATGGCGAAGGTCAAAGAGGTTACAAGCAGTGCTAAGCAACTTGCTACAAAAAGTCGCGAAGCATTAAAATTTTTTTCCATGAAGTTAAGGTTTGGTTGCAAAGTTTCGTTGAATATGAGCCTAAAATTTTGGTTCTGCAAACTTTTTTATATCGCGCAAGCGGAAATATTTTTGAAGCCTGTTCTTGAATTTTGGATTGAGCATGTCATGTCGTTGCGTAAGCTTCCATAAACCTTCTCCTCTGGGAGAAGCCAGATTGAGGCCATAAAAAACAAGGTTAGTTCAACGACATTGATTTAGCATGAAACTTTTATCGTTCACTCAGCATGGCTTCATTAAAGTTCAAATGAAAACCCCTTCTCGGCCAGTTGTTTGTAAATTTTTTTATCAAAGCGGTACAAACTAGCGGCGCGATGTGATACATCGGTTTGTTTTTCCTTACAGGTAGCCAGAAGATTCATGTTAATGAGCTTCCTTCTGAAGTTTGGTTTATCGAGTTTCTGCTGTAAGATCGCTTCGTAAAGTTCCTGAAGTTGAAGTAAGGTAAACTTCTTTGGAAGTAAGTTAAAACCGATAGGTTCATGGCGCACGCGATGACGCAGGTGTTGCAAACCATTTTTAAGAATGGCGTTATGATCATAGGGCAGCGAAGGAACCTCACTCAATTTAAACCACTTGGCATCGGAGGCTGTAAACCCCGCGTGTAGGGTATAATCTTCCGGTTTGATCAGAGCATAATAGGCCAATGTAATAACGCGCTTGGTAGGGTAACGATCTGTTTCACCGAATGCGCGAAGCTGCTCAAGGTAAATATTTGAAACACCTGTAAGGTCCTTTAATATACGGTTTGCAGCCTCGTCGATACCCTCATTATACTTGATCCAGCCCCCGGGTAACGCCCAGTTTCCTTTACTGATCCCTTCCCCGTGCTTCACCAGAAGAATATCTAATTCACTTTTTTTAAAGCCAAAGATCAGGCAGTCAATGGAAAGCGCCTCAATTATTTTGGCCGGAAAAGAATTTTTCTTCATTTCAAAAAGTGCGTTGATAAATTTAAAATTTATATTACCTTGTAGTCAAATTTACTATAAGGTATTTAAATTACAAGATAAACGAAATAATATTCAGCATGCAACAATACCTGTTAGGCTATGACCTTGGAAGCTCTTCTGTTAAGGCTTCGCTCGTGGATGTAAAAACCGGTCAAACCGTAGCATCCGCGCAATCTCCGGCCGAAGAAATGCCAATGCTGGCAGTAGAGCCAGGCTGGGCGGAACAAGATCCGGAAATGTGGTGGGAGCACGCTGTCAAAAGCACGCACGCGTGTCTTAAGAAATCGGGTATTAAAGGTGAACAGGTAGCTGCCATCGGAATTTCTTATCAGATGCATGGATTGGTTTGCGTCGACCGTAATCAGGATGTAGTTCGCCCGTCCATCATTTGGTGTGATAGCCGTGCCGTTGCGATCGGAGAAGAAGCGTGCAAAAAGCTTGGAAGCGATTTTTGTCTCGAACATTTCCTGAATAGCCCTGGAAATTTTACCGCTTCCAAATTGCGGTGGATTAAACTCAATGAACCCGCACTTTATGAAAAGATTTATAAAGTGATGTTGCCAGGCGATTACCTCGCCATGAAATTGTCCGGAAAAATAAATACCACCGAAACAGGTTTGTCGGAAGGAATTTTTTGGGACTACAAGGAGCGTGATGTTGCGCATAGTCTGTTGAAACAATATGAAATAGATTCTGCTTTGCTCGGTGATCGTGTTCCGGTTTTTGCAGTTCAGGCTGAAGTAAATGAAATAGCAGCCACTACGTTGGGGCTGAAAGCAGGAACAAAGATCAGCTATCGTGCAGGAGATCAACCCAATAATGCTTTCTCCTTAAATGTCCTCAATCCGGGTGAAACAGCAGCCACAGCAGGTACGTCTGGCGTTATTTATAGTGTAACCGATAAAAATGCCTACGATCCTAAGTCACGCGTCAATACGTTTATTCATGTCAACAACAAAGCAAAAAGCGATGCCGTCCGAAATGGTGTTTTACTTTGTATCAATGGCACCGGGATTCTGAATAGTTGGTTACGGAAAAACATTCAATGTGACGGTCAGGGTTATGACTATGTTAAAATGAATTCCATTGCAGCTTCTTCACCCATTGCTGCAGATGGCTTGATCCTGCTTCCGTTTGGAAATGGCGCAGAGCGGGTATTGGAAAACAACAACATTAACGGATCCTTCCATGGGCTAAACTTTAACCGTCACGGGCAAGCGCATGTTTTCCGTGCGGCGCAGGAGGGAATAGTATTTGCATTAAAATACGGATTTGATGTGTTGCAGGAAATGGGACTTAAAACCAACGTTATCCGTGCGGGGCATGCAAATATGTTTCTTAGCCCGTTGTTTCGCCAGGCATTTGTGAATACCATTGGCGCACGGCTTGAACTTTACGATACTGATGGCGCTAAAGGCGCTGCATTAGGTGCAGGCGTGGGAGCAGGTATTTACCAGTCGTTCGAGGAAGCCTTTCAGGGATTCAAGTTGATCAATGCCGAAGAGCCTGAAAAACAAACGTCAGCGCAATATGGTGAAGCATATACAAAGTGGCTTGATCATTTAACAAAACAACTTGCCTAGATTTAGGTCTTTTAAAACAAACTCTTTTAATTAATTCTAAATACCATACTTAAACTTTATTTCTAACATGAAATTAACTCTCGGCGACAAAGAATACTTTAAAGGCATAGGCCAGATAAAGTATGAAGGTAAAGATTCAGATAATCCGCTGGCGTTTCGCTTTTACGATGCCAAACGTAAGGTGGGCAAAAAAACGATGGAAGAACATTTCCGTTTTGCAATTGCCTACTGGCATACGTTCTGCGGTAATGGTGGGGATCCTTTTGGCCCCGGAACAAAAAATTTCCCATGGTCACAAAGTGATGATGCTGTTCAATGCGCGTATGATAAGATGGATGCTGCTTTCGAATTTATCACGAAAATCGGAGCACCCTTTTATTGTTTCCATGATTTTGATCTTGTTGCAGAAGGTAATACACTGAAAGAATCAGAATCCCGTTTACAAAAGGTCGTTGAGTATGCCAAGAAAAAACAAAAGGCATCTGGCGTGAAACTACTGTGGGGAACTGCCAACCTGTTTTCGAATCCACGTTATATGAATGGTGCTGCAACCAATCCCGATTTTAATGTGGTTGCTTATGCAGGCGCTCAGGTGAGAAACGCATTAGACGCAACCATAGAATTAGGTGGCGCAAACTACGTGTTCTGGGGTGGAAGAGAAGGCTACATGACCTTGTTAAATACCAACATGAAACGCGAGCAGGAGCACATGGCGAAATTTCTGCACATGGCCCGCGACTATGCACGGAATAACGGTTTCAAAGGATCATTCTTTATCGAACCTAAACCGATGGAACCTTCCAAACATCAATATGATTTTGATTCAGCAACGGTGATTTCTTTCCTTCGTCAATACGATTTGATGGATGACTTCAAACTGAATCTGGAAGTAAATCATGCTACGTTGGCACACCACACCTTCCAGCACGAACTTCAGGTGGCAGCGGATGCCGGCATGTTAGGTAGCATTGACGCCAACCGTGGTGATTACCAGAACGGATGGGATACCGATCAGTTTCCGAACAATTTATATGAATTAGCTGAGGCTATGCTAATCATATTGGAAGCTGGTGGATTTAAAACCGGTGGTGTAAACTTCGATGCGAAGACACGCAGAAACTCAACCGATCTGATTGACATCTTCTACGCCCACATCGGTGGAATGGATACATTCGCAAGAGCACTTTTAATTGCACAGGATATTCTGGATGATGGTGAGTATGCCTCCATCCGCAAAGAGCGTTATGCTACTTTCGATTCCGGAAAAGGAAAATCTTTCGAACAAGGAAAACTTACGCTTGAAGATTTGAGTTCATTGGCCCTTAAAGGGGGTGAGCCGGCTCAAATCAGCGGAAGACAAGAATACATTGAGAATCTGATCAACAAGTTTATTTAATCAAAATAATTATTTGTGCTGCGGGTTCGCTTGCAGGTCCGACCTTAAAATTTGTACTATCTAAATAATCAGCCGTCTGCCTATACCATGGGTAAGACGGCTTTTTGTTTTAAGAAGTAGTCATTCCTTTTCAGTACATTAGCCGGAATCAATTCCCACAGATCATGAAAGTTTTATTGTTTTTTTTACTGGCTGTTTTCCCATTGCGCATCATTGCCCAAACGCAATCGTATGGTAGTTTTAAAGTAGACAACCAGGAAATCATTTATCAGAAAATATTTTTTCAGGATTCCATTACCCTCGATAAACTCGGGGATTATTACGTTTCGCTGTCCTATGTATCGGATCTCGATATGTCGAACGATGAGGTTAAATTTAAACTTAACGATATCGCGGTTGATTATAAGAAATTTCAATTTGCGCAGGTCGCAACGCCGCCTATTATCCAAACAGGGAAATACAGTGGGCTTGTAACAGTTAATGCGAAAGATGGAAAGTATAGGGTTACCGTTAGATCAATTCAGCTAACGGGTGATATTGGCTACAAAAAATCAGTGAAAAGGATGACCTTACCAACTATGCCTGTCGCAACAGCGGGACCTATATAGGTCAGGATTGGTGTAAACCAAATACACTGGGATTGCTGGATAAAGCATTTACCGATAAATTACAATTTATTGATAAAAACACGGGTACTTCAGTTGATGAAGACTGGTAAATCAAAATATGAATGAGGTGTTTCTGACATTCACCTTTATGTCGGTGTGTGCTGTCAAATAATGCAACAGAACTGGGTAGTTGCAAAGATTTCAGCCGCCAACCCTTGCCGCAATCGATTTCTAAAATAAAAATTATATATTTTTCAATGTAAAATATTTTAAATCCTGTATCTAAACCTATTTTTAAATCCATGAGTCGAAAACTTAGAATGGGCATGGTCGGTGGAGGGTTGGATTCTTTCATAGGATCCGTTCACCGTAGAGCCGCCGCCCTTGATGGCGAAATTGAACTTGTCTGTGGCGCATTTAGCAGCGACCCAAAAAAATCCAAAGAAACTGGAAAATCACTTCATATGGATCCGAATCGGATCTATGGAAGCTTTGCTGAAATGATTGAAACCGAAAAACAACTTCCGGATGACCAGCGCATGGATTTTGTTTCTATAGTTACGCCCAATCATGTACACTTTGAGCCTGCTAAAATGGCCCTTGAAAACGGCTTCCATGTGATCATTGATAAACCGCTTGCATTTTCGGTTGCCGAGGGAAAAGCGCTTAAGAAGGTGGTGGAAAAAACTGGTTTAATACTGGCGCTTACACACACGTACACAGGCTATCCCCTGGTAAAAGAAGCCAGATATGCGATCGCCAACGGAAAGATTGGTAAGGTGCGGAAAGTTTATGTCGAGTATCCGCAAGGATGGCTGACGGTGATGAAAGAAAAATTGGGCAATAAACAGGCAAGCTGGAGAACTGATCCAAAACGTTCGGGAGCCGGAGGCGCTATCGGTGACATCGGTACACACGCGGCTAACTTAGCCGAGTACATTACCGGTCTTGAGATCACGGAGGTTAATGCGATGCTGAATGCAGTTGTTAAAGGTCGTAAGATCGACGATGATGCCTCTATGTTACTCAAATTCAATAACGGTGCAACGGGTATACTACTCGCAACGCAGGTGGCTGCAGGAGAAGAGAACAACCTCAACATTCGCGTGTATGGCGATAAGGGTGGATTAGAATGGAAACAGGAAGAACCAAACACATTACTCTTCAAATGGCTCGACCGGCCCAAAGAAGTTGTGCGTGGCGGATGGTTTGAATATTTATCTGAACCGGCAAAGCAAAACACCCGGGTTCCATGGGGACATCCCGAAGGATACTTCGAAGCATTCGCAAACATCTACATGGCTTTCGGCCGTGCTGTTCGAGATTTCAAACCAGGGAAGAAAATCAATGCCGCTATATATGACTTTCCCGATGTTGAGGACGGCGTAAGGGGTATGGCGTTCGTGGAAAGTGTAATTAAGTCCGCAAATTCTAACAAGAAATGGATTCCTTTTAAATATTAAAATTATTAGGCATGAGGGAATTAGACATTAGACATTCGGCATTGGGAATTAGGCATTGGGAATTAGGCATTGGGAATTAGGCATTGGGCATTAGGCATTGGGAATAAGGGTTCTGAAATAGGTTAAGATTAACAGAAGAATATGATTTCCGGTTTGGAAGATTTTAAGACTTATAATTTGGCTATGGAGCTTGGTGAACGAGTTTGGAACATTGTTAGCCGGTGGGGATATTTTGAGAAGGATACTGTGGGTAAACAATTCGTTCGGGCTGCAGATTCTGTTGCCGCAAATTTATCTGAAGGTCTTGGAAGGTTTCATTACAAGGAAACAAAGAATTTCTCATATTTCTCGCGAGGTTCTCTTTTCGAAACAAGAACATGGGTATCTAAATCATTTAAAAGAAATTTGATTTCAAAAGAAGAGTTTGAAAACCTTGAGTCTGCTATTGAAATTATTGGGAAAATGGTAAATAATTATATCAATTCCATTGGCCAGGTAAACGAACCCTTTGAACACCCCTATCTAACCCCCAACACCAATAACTAATAGCTAATACCCAATACCCAATAGCTAATACCCAATACCCAATACCTAATACCCAATACCCAATACCTAATACCAAAAAAAGATAAACGATAAAGAGCGATGCCATTAAAAACAATCAAAGGACCTGCAATATTTCTCGCACAGTTCATGGGGGATAATCCACCATTCGACAATATAAAAACCATTTGTAAATGGGCAGCATCATTGGGTTATGTCGGTGTACAAATTCCTACCTGGGATAAACGCTGCATTGATTTAAAACAAGCTGCCGAAAGTAAAGATTATTGTGATGAATGGAAGGGAACCATCGAATCTTGTGGGTTACAGGTAACAGAATTATCCACCCATTTGCAGGGACAATTAGTAGCGACGCATTCCGCTTTTGATGAGTTATTCGACGGCTTTGCACCTAAAGCACTACGCGGCAATCCGAAGGAGAGAACAGCCTGGGCTGTGGAACAATTAAAGTTCGCGGCGAAGGCAAGTAAAAATCTTGGTATTACGGAACATGCTACATTTTCTGGTGCATTAATGTGGCACACGGTGTATCCGTGGCCGCAACGTCCTGCAGGGTTAGTGGACGATGGTTTTAAAGAACTCGCTAAACGCTGGCTTCCAATCTTAAATGCATTTGACAAAGCAGGTGTTGACGTATGTTACGAAATCCATCCTGGTGAAGATCTTCACGACGGCGTTACATTCGAACGGTTTTGGGAAGCGACTGGAAAACATACACGATGTAACATTTTATACGATCCGAGTCACTTTGTTTTACAACAGCTTGATTACTTACAATACATTGATTTCTATCATACATTCATTAAGATGTTCCACGTTAAGGATGCCGAATTCAATCCTTCGGGAAAATCTGGTGTTTATGGTGGCTACCAGGGATGGGTTGACCGTCCTGGTCGTTTCCGCTCTCTCGGCGATGGTCAGGTTGATTTTAAATCAATCTTTAGTAAATTAACACAATATGGTTATAACGGATGGGCTGTACTTGAATGGGAGTGCTGCATGAAACATCCTGAACAAGGTGCGGCAGAAGGTGCGCCATTTATTAAGGATCATATTATCCGGGTCACAGAAAAGGCATTTGATGATTTCGCTTCCGCGGGAAAGGATCAAAAGCTTAATAAGCGAGTATTAGGACTTTAACAACAAAACAATAACGCAAAAGATGAAACAATTATTTGTAATGCTTGTACTTTTTGGATTTTACGCAGGAGTCGTTTCTTCCTGTGGTTCCAAAAAAGAGGAAAACAAAGAAGAACAACAACAAGAGGGTGAAGCATACAGTGACTATGAAACGGCAGAACCGGCAAAAGCAGATCCTACAGAGTTGATTGCACAAGGTCAGACGCTTGTGGATGCCAGTGATTGCAAAACCTGCCATCATTCAACCAATAAAATCGTGGGGCCATCGCATACTGATGTGGCAAAGAAATATGAGTTCACCCCAGCCAATGTTTCCATGCTTGCTGACAAAATTCAGAACGGCGGATCTGGAAACTGGGGCGATACATACTGATTTATCACGGGGAGATGCCGAAAAAATGGCCATGTATGTGTTGTCTCTCGATGGTGAAGCGTATAAGGAGTAATCCATAACGCAAGCATAAATACGTAACCAATACAGGACCATCACTGTATTGGTTATGAACACCTAACACTTACGCTCTTATGAAAAATTTAATGCTTTCTCTGCTCATCCTTACCCTGGTTTATACCATCACCGATTCAATGGCCCAGAATATACTCACATCACAGGAAATGAAGGAAGGATGGGTTTTGTTGTTTGATGGAAAAACAACCGATGGTTGGCGAAACTTCAACAGCGATAAAATTGGCTCCGCCTGGAAGGTAACAGATGGCACATTGCACCTCGACACTTCTGGTGGTGAAAAAGGCGGTGATATCATCACAAATAATGCCTACGAAGATTTTGAACTTCTACTCGATTGGAAAATCAGCCCCTGCGGTAACAGCGGGTTAATTTATAATGTAATCGAGGATAAAAAGTATAGTACGGTATGGCAAACAGGACCAGAGATGCAAATTCTGGATAATACCTGCCATCCCGATGCAAAAATACATAAACATCGCGCTGGCGATCTCTATGATTTGATCGCGTGCTCCAGCGAGACCGTTAAACCTGCCGGTGAATGGAATCAGGTCCGGATTGTGTCAAAAAATGCCCGCTACGAATTTTGGCTCAATGGAACTAACGTCGTAAGTTTTACAATGCACGATGCAGCCTGGGACGAAATGATTAAAAAAAGCAAGTTTAAAGATATGCCGGATTTTGGTACAGCGAAGAAGGGACATTTATCCCTGCAGGATCATGGCGACAAAGTTTGGTTTAGAAATATCAAAATCAGGATTTTAAAATAGATGAAGCATTCCATTATTGTATTTACAGTCTTGTTGGGTCTGTTGGGCTCGTGCAAGCAAGAAGAGACACCGCGCGTTTTAGTTTTTTCAAAAACGTCCGGATACCGGCATGAATCCATAGAGACGGGACAAAAGGCGCTTATCGAATTAGGAAAGAAAAACGGGTTTGTTGTAGACACCACTGAAAATTCTACATTGTTCAACGAAGAAAATCTGAAACGGTATCGTGCAGTTGTTTTTCTTAATACCACGCAAAATGTCCTGGACAATATCCAGCAGGCAGACTTTAAAAGATTCATTGAAGCGGGGGGAGGTTTTGTTGGTATTCATGCCGCGGCAGATACAGAATATGAATGGCCGTGGTATGGTAAACTCGTGGGTGCATATTTTAAAAGCCATCCTCAAATTCAGGAGGCAACCGTTAGAAAGGTAAAACCCTTCGGCCCCAATACGCTTCCTGATACCTGGGTAAGAACGGATGAATTGTATAACTACAAACAATTCTCTAAGGACATTAATGTGATTTTTACATTAGATGAATCTACCTATAAAGGAGGAGAGAACGGCGAAAACCACCCCATTGCCTGGTATCATGAATTCGAAGGCGGTCGTTCATTCTATACCGGATTAGGGCATACACATGAAAGTTATCAAGATTCCTTATACATGGATCATGTATTACAGGGAATTCAGTATGCGATCGGAGAGAAAGCGCTGAATTATGATAATGTAAAAACGAAACGCGCTATTGAAGAAAACAGGTTTACCAAAACGGTTCTGGACTTCAACCTCAATGAACCGATGGAGCTCGCTGTTTTGCCAGATGGAAATATTTTATTTATTGAGCGTAAAGGCAATGTAAAATTCTATGATAACCAGGCTGGAAAAACAGAAGTCATTGCCACTATTCCGGTAAGCACGAAGTACAACAAAAATGAAAAAGGTGAAATGCGGGAAGCTGAAGATGGACTTCTCGGCTTAGCACTTGATCCGAAATTTGCTGAAAACAACTGGGTGTATATGTATTACTCTCCGGCAGGAAACGATCCTAAAAACATACTGGTGCGCTACACGCTGAAAGACAAAAAACTTGACGAAGCTTCGAAAAAAGTAATTCTTGAAGTGGCTGTGCAACGCGACCAATGTTGTCATACAGGTGGATCCATTGCGTTTGATGCTAATGGAAACCTCTTTTTATCTACTGGTGACAATACAAGTCCATTTGAATCCGATGGGTTTAGCCCATCCGATGAACGTGCAGGTCGTTCTGCATTTGATGCTCAGAAATCATCCTCGAATACCAATGATCTCCGTGGAAAAATCTTAAGAATTCACCCTGAGCCCGATGGTACATACACCATTCCAAAAGGCAATTTATTTCCGGAAGGAGAAGCCAATACACGTCCTGAAATTTATGTCATGGGAAATCGTAATCCTTATCGCATTTCGGTAGACGAAAAGACCGGATACCTTTATTGGGGTGAAGTTGGCCCGGATGCGGGTACCAACGATTCGTTGCGTGGACCACGTGGATACGATGAGATCAACCAGGCCAAGCAAGCTGGGTTTTACGGATGGCCTTACTTCGTGGGTGCAGATTATGCCTATGGCAAATTCGATTTTGCCGCTAATAAAGTAATCGGTAAATGGGATCCTGCCAAGCCCCTGAATGAATCTCCAAACAATACCGGTAAACGCGAACTTCCGCCAACCACACCGGCATACATATGGTATCCCTATGCTAAGTCGGATGAATTTCCGATGGTGCAGGAGGGTGGAAGAAACGCGATGGCCGGGCCGATCTATTACAGTGAAAAATACAAGGGTGTAAAAACTGCCTTCCCGGATTACTACGATGGAAAAATTCTCGTCTATGACTGGATGCGAAACTGGATGTTCCACATCACCACCGATGAGAACGGTGGAATAAAAGATATGGAACCTTTCATGCCAGGAACGAAATTCAATAACATCATCGACATGATGTATGGACCGGATGGCAAACTGTACATGCTTGAGTATGGAACAGCATGGTTCAAACAAAATATTGATGCGCGTCTCGTACGCATCGACTACAACGGCGGTAACCGACCTCCTGTGGTGCAACTTACTACGAATAAAACTTCGGGCGCATTACCATTAGAAGTTGAGTTTGCCGCAGCCGGGACACTCGATTATGATGGAGATAAACTGACTTACGAACTAGAGACGGGCGATCAGAAGTTGACGTCAGCAGATGGTACGTTTAAGGTGACATTCGATAAGCCTGGTGTTCACAATGTGAAACTCACAGCCACAGATAAGGATGGTTCATCGGGTAACGCACAGACAAAAATTATTGCGGGTAATGAACCGCCTGTGTTATCCATTGAAATTCTCGAAGGAAATAAGACATTCTTTTTCCCTGGGAAACAACTGAAGTATTCAGTTAAAGTTACCGACAAGGAAGATGGCTCCACCGAAAGTGGTGAAATCAAACCTGAAGCCGTGACGGTTTCTTTCGATTTTCTGAAAGGATTTGATATGGCCGGGATCGCGCAAGGACATCAAATGCCTTCTGCGGAGTTACCAGGGAAAAGTTTGATTGAGGGAAGTGATTGTAAATCTTGTCACCTCTTAAGTACTAAATCGGCAGGTCCAAGCTATCGTGACATCGCATTGAAATATAAAGATCAGGCAGGCGCTGTCAATCAACTGGCTGAGAAAATTATCAAAGGTGGGGCCGGTGTATGGGGCAACATTGAGATGGCCGCCCATCCACAGGTAAGTGTTGAAGATGCCCGTAAAATGGTATCCTATATACTCACATTGTCAGAAGATAAACCGGTGAACAAAATGCCTTTGACAGGAACCGTAACACCGGGTAAGGAATCAGATGGTGCCTATCTGCTTACAGCCACCTATTTTGATCGCGGCGGAAATAATGTTCCGTCGTTATCGTCATCGGAAGCGAAAGCATTGCGTTTCGCTGCACTGGCACCAGATCAGGCCAGTGAATTAAATCAGGTGCGCGTGATGCGGGCACAAGGTCGTATCGCATTTGAAAATGTAAGACACAATGCTTATGCCTTGTATAAAAACATCGATCTTACCTATATTAAAAGAGGAACAACGGGAGGATTTATTATGCAGGGTCAAGCTGGTGGTAAATTTGAATTGCGCCTTGATAAACCAGATGGACCACTTTGGGGTGAAGGTGAAATTAAAGCGAAGGCCTCGTT
>Ga0196965_1000279_pt1 | contig 35137 bp, 37 predicted proteins | sample S1_20metaG_FD_148668 | JGI IMG/M metagenome (GOLD analysis project Ga0196965, IMG submission 148668) | Soil microbial communities from Anza Borrego desert, Southern California, United States - S1_20 | ecosystem: Environmental > Terrestrial > Soil > Desert | place: USA: California | collected...
GCCGGAGTAATCATTCGTTTGTCCAGAAAGCATAGTAGGGCTCGAATTGTGGCGTGAAGCTGGACCTGGTCCAAAAAAACATCAATTCTTTTTTTTCTACTTTGGCCTTCATGTTTAACAAACCCCATGAAAAATGGCAAACGAATTTAAACCAACTGTAGGCAGTCCGATTTCAGTCGCGAAGGCAAAAGAACAAATTGAAAAGTTTAAGAAAGAGCGCAAGAAAGATACCGATTCGGTGTTCTTCGGAAGAAACGTTATCGAAGGCATACTCGCTGATACGCGCGCCGCAGGAATCAGCATGATGTTCTGCCGTAAGTATGATGACAAACAAAAGAAAGATATCGATGATATTATTCTTGTGGGAAGGATGGAAGATGGAACGCTGCTTTGGACGGAGCAAGACCAGGTGAGCATAACGAATACTTCCGGACCTATCGATAATTCGATTCCTTGCCCCCCCGGATGTTAACTCTTTTTTACCTTACAGTTCTCGGTACAATGGCAGCGGTACTTATCGCTGTCATTTTATTGGCAATTGGTTTCAAGCATCAGCAGCTATATTTAAAATGGCTGACTGTTTTGCTTTGCTTCTCTTTTCTCAGTGATTTATCTAGCGCTGTGGCTAGCTCGTTAGGCGTTGGCTACGTCAACCAAATGGCCTACCCCTACTCGATACTAAGCACTCCCGTTTTTTGCCTTGTTTTTTATTACATGATTGGTAGCACCAGGCTTAAGTTGCCACTCGTGATGCTTTGTGGTCTTTACACATCGATATTAATTATTGATCTTGCCTGGCTACATCCGGGGCAAATGCCCTCGTACAGTAACACCATGCAATCTCTGATCATAATTGTCTTGGCAGTGATCTATTTCTGGGTGTTAATGCGACAAATGCCAACAGCACATATTCAACAACTTGCTTCGTTTTGGATAGCATCGGCATTTTTCTTTTCCTATTCAGGAAAACTGATTATCTATTCCGTCAGAAGTTATTTAATTGAATACCTGGGTGATAGCATGATCATTCTTTGGTCGTTTCATAACCTTTTAAGCATCATCGCTAATATTATGCTATGCTATGCCGCCTGGCTGAGTCTTAAGCCCGTTTTAAAAAGAATCCAGCCAGCAAAATCCCTTTAGATGTTCACCTACATCCTAGTTACTTAAAAAGATGACCGGCGCCCCCTTGGCATTCGCTGATTAATTGAGCATTATTGCGATCGCCTACAAGCTAGCGCGTATGGGTAACAGCGCAACTACTGAAGTTTATCTCATCATCTCCATCGGCATTGTCACCATGCTGATGATGGCAGGCGCCATTATTCTGTTTGTTGTGTTTTATCAGAAAAGAATGCTACGCGAACAAATGAAACGCCAGGTGATGGAAGCACAATTCCAGCAGAAAATGCTTCAGGCCGAACTCGAATCGCAGGAAGCCGAACGTCGCCGACTTGCTGCCGATCTTCACGATAGCATCGGCGGGATGTTATCAACCATCCGCGTTGGTATCTCCACAATGGCACGCATGCTTCCAAATCCGCAGACTGTCGACCAGACCAAACAAATGCTGGATGACACCATCAGTTCGGTACGCAGAATCAGTCGCGACCTGATGCCTTCCACGCTTGAAAAATTCGGACTTCTCCACGCGCTGACAGAGCTTTGTGAACGCTTTGAGGCAACCTCAAAGATCAACATTGCTTTTCACCACGGCGAAGTGCATCCTTCACTGGACAAACCACGCGAGCTCATGATCTTCCGTGTAGTTCAAGAGTTGCTCAACAACGCGATCAAGCATTCGGAGGCAAAACAGATTGATGTGCGAATGAATGCATCAGAGCGTGAACTGAGGATTACTGTCGAAGATGATGGCGTGGGTTTTAATCCGGATGATTTCAAGGCAGATGCAAAAAGCGGGAAGGGCCTCGGCCTATACAACATCGAGAACCGCGCGCGTTTACTCGGCGCTGATCTTACCTACAACACTACGCGAATAAAAGGATCCGAAACGATCATCACGTTACCTCTTTCCCATGAGCAAAAACCTTAAAGTATACATCGCTGACGATCATACGCTCTTCAGAAAAGCGATGGTAAATCTTATTCAAACGTTTCCCTCCGTCGAGTCAGTAAAAGATGCAGAGAACGGAAAAGAACTTCTCACACTGATGAAATACGAGGTGCCCGATGTGGCGATCGTCGATCTGCAAATGCCGGTCATGGATGGTGCTGAAACATGCGAAAACATCATTGAGAAATTTAATGATTGCAAGATCATCGTGCTCACGATGCATGACAGCGACAAGTACATTTTGCACATGATGGAAATGGGCGTGCATGCATTCCTGTTGAAAAATACCGAACCTGAAGAGCTTGAGCTTGCCATTAATTCGGTTATCGAAAAAGATTTTTACCACAATGACCTGGTGGCAACGGTGTTGCGAAAGAATGTTAAGGACCGGAAAGCTGGTCAGCGCCCGGTCTTTCAATCCGCAGAGCTCTCTGAGCGTGAGAAAGAAGTTGTAAGGCTCGTATGCCAGGAGCTAACGATCAAAGAGATTGGTCACAAGTTGTTCATCAGTGAAAATACCGTCAGAAATCACCGCGTAAACATTATGGATAAAATAGGCGTGAGCAACATGGTTGGACTGGTGAAATATGCCTACGAGACCGGCCTGGTCAGCTAAAATCATGAAAAAGCCCAGTGGTATTTTTATACCATTTCAATAGTACTTTTCTACTACTGCTCCCACACGCTGGCCAGAATCGAATCCAGCAAACCGGCCTTATTATCATTTAAAGCAAGTTTTGCCTAAAACTGACGTCATCACGCTGGTTTTGCTTTCCACCGATGCCAACGCCTTTTGCGAACTTCAAATCATGTTCATGAGAAACACAGTCGAAACATTCGCAATTGATACAACTTATATGAAAATACTTGTGGTGCACAGGCAGAAGCTGGTCGTAGACCACGTCAGGTCAGTTCTAATCAGCAATGACCCCATTGTTATTCATACTGAATCGGGACTGGATGGGCTCCTAACCTCGAGGATAGAAACATTTGATTTAATCATCTGTGGAACTGACCTGCCTGTCATCACGGGTTTTGAACTCGTACGATCAATCAGAACCAACTCTGTGAACAAGAATGTACCGGTAATTTTTATCGCTGACAATCTGGACGCAAAAGCGGAACACCTTGCAGGTGCGCTGGGCGTTGCCGGAATGATCGGAATTCGTGATGTAGATGCGCAATTGGCCGGACTTGTTAACGGAAACATGCGAAACGATTCTTTACATGCATAATCCATGCTTCAACTCTCTCTATAAATGACTATCTACTTCCTCTCTATAAAGTTCGATGGTTAGGTTTTTTCGATTACTTTCTCCGGGCGTTAAAAGACCCGCCCGGGAAAGTATATCGAAATTCAAAAAATGTCAGCTGGCTCAGTCGAAAAGGCTGTTGATCTCCAGGTCGATTTTATTTACGATCAAAGCAAAGTCTTCGATGTTAGCAACGAAATCCAGATTATTCACATCAATGATGAGCAGACGGCCAAGCTTGTAGTCACTGATCCACTTCTCATAGTGCTCGTTAAGGTTTTTCAGATAATCAAGACGAATAGCATCTTCATAGTCACGCCCGCGTTTTTGAATTTGCTTGACAAGCTTTGGGATATCCGCGCGGAGATAAATTAACAGGTCGGGCGGCTCGACAAAGTTGATCATCGAATGAAAAATGTCAAGGTAGCTTTGATAATCACGCTCGAGAATGTGGCCGCTCTTATGAAGATTAGATGCGAAGATATACGCGTCCTCATAAATTGTCCTGTCCTGAACCGTTACTTTTTCGCTCATGCGGATCTGGTTAATTTGCTTAAAGCGACTGTTCAGAAAATAAATCTGCACATGGAAAGCCCATCGGTCCATGTCTTCATAAAAGTCGCGCAGGTATGGATTATCATCCACCGATTCGATCAGCGCCGTCCAGCCGTAGTGTTTGGCGAGTTTCTGTGCGAGGGTCGTCTTGCCGGAACCGATGTTTCCGCAGATCGCAATGTGTTTTAGGTTCTTGTTCAACGCGCGATTAATTACAGAAATTTACAACCACTTCTTTCGCTTGAAATACCAGAGGAAAAGCAAAGAAGAAGCAATCATGAGAACGACGGCGAATGGATAACCAACTACCCATTCCAGCTCGGGCATAAACTTAAAGTTCATGCCGTAAATGCTGGCGATCAATGTTGGCGGCATAAACACAACGGTTACCACGGTGAATATTTTGATCACCTGGTTCTGCTCGATGTTGACAAGACCAAGAAAAGTATTCTGAAGGTACTCGAGTCGTTCTGAACTGAATTGAGAGTGCTGTAGCAGCGACGCAATGTCGCGGATAATGATCGTTAACCGTTCATTCTCGATTTTGTTAAATTCCGGAACACGAATCAACGAACTGACTACACGCTGCTTTTCTGTGATAGCCTGGTGAAGTACCATTACGTTTTCCTGCAACTGGGCAATACCAAGCAAAAGGTCTTCCTTTAAAGAGCGTTGTGAAATAAGCGCCTTCGATATCTGGTTAACGCGTCTGTTGATGCCTTCAATCAAATCGGCATCACCATCAATACGTGTTTCAAGAATGGTCAGGAAAATATCGAGGCCATGTTCCTTTGTGCCCGTGGTCATTGTTTTCAGGCGGCGAACCGCTTCCGCGAAAATTTTGATATCGCCCTGGCGGTAAGTGAAAAGGTAATTGTTCTTTAGAATGAATGTGACGTTCTGAATTGTCAGGTCTGGATCATTGGCAACAAAGCCAAGATTGATTTCAATTGTTTCTTCTGTTTCAAGAAACCGAGAACTACTCTCAATCTCCTGGACTTCCTGTGATGTAAAAAATTCGATCTTAAAACTCTTCTCAATGAACTCGCGTTCCTGCGTTGAAGGTGATTGAAGGTCTACCCAGATGGCATTGGTGTATTGAAGGATCTCGCCAAGCGGCGGATTCTTATATTGTTCAAGCCTGCCTTTATTGATCGTGTAAACCCTGATCATAACCGGTCGCAATTTATTATCTATTATCTATTTCCAAACCTGTTTTTACGGACAATGGCGGATAAATTGTTTGGAATAAATTACATTTACTTCACACACAAGCCATTCGTTAGCAAATGAAAATCAATCGTAAACAGGCGTTGAAAACGATGGCCGCCGCCGCGGTAACTACAATTTCCCTGCCTGCATTTTCAAAGGCCGTTGAAAATGTTCGGCTGGCTCCGCTGAAGGGGCGCATTAAACACAGCGTGTGTCAATGGTGTTATAATAACATACCATTGCCGGAACTTGCCAAAGCAGCGAAACACATGGGCATTAGCTCGGTCGAATTACTGACTGCTGAACAATGGCCTGTCGTAATCAAAGAGGGACTCACTTGCGCAATGGGATACGGAAGCTCAAGCGGGCTTACAAAGGGATTCAACGATCCATCGCTACATCAGCAATTATTAAAAGAGTACACCGCGGCGATACCGAAAGCTGCGGATGCGGGTTTAAAAAATCTGATTTGCTTTTCCGGCAACCGAAATGGAATCACAGATGAGCAAGGACTGGAAAATTGTGCCGTGGGCCTTGACACGGTTATCAAACTGGCTGAGAAATATGGCATCATTATCCAGATGGAATTGCTCAACAGCAAGGTTGATCATGCGGACTACCAATGCGACAGGACAAAATGGGGTGTGCACCTCGCCGACAAAATCGGTTCATCCAATTTCAAGCTGTTGTACGACATTTATCACATGCAGATCATGGAAGGGAATGTGATAGCAACAATCAGAAAATACAAAGACTACATCGGTCATTATCATACCGGAGGAGTTCCTGGTCGTCACGAGATCGACCACACACAGGAACTTTACTACCCTGCGATTATGAACGCAATTGCAGAGACTGGATTTAAGGGTCATGTTGCACAGGAATTCATTCCGACCAACAAGCAGCCTCTTGAATCATTGAAAGCGTCAATTGAAATTTGTGATATCTGATTAAACCATTTTTCTATGCCGGCATACGTTATTGTAGAAGTAACAATTCATGACCCGAAAGAATACGAGGAGTATAAAAAGCTTACTCCAGGCTCGCTGCCGGCATTTGAGGGGAAATTTATTGTGCGCGGGGCGCAAACGGAATCATTGGAAGGTGATTGGAATCCCCAACGGATCGTAATTGTTGAATTTCCTGACGTCGCGAAAGCGAAAGCATGGTGGAGTTCGGAATTGTATAGCAAAGCAAAAGTCATTCGTCAACGCGCAGCTCATACGAAGATGATCGTTGTAGAGGGTGTCATACCCCAGTAAAAAAAGAAGTCTCCCGACCGGAGACTTCTCAACTTAAACCTGAAACTACAACAGAAATATTTGTGGGAATCTTACTGCAATTCTTCTTCGTCAGCCCTTTTTAATTCCTCGTCGATTATTTTTTCGATCAGATCGCGTTGGCGTTCATTAACCGTTTCGTCAACCTTAGCTTGTTTTTTCATAAAGCGTAGCATAGCATTTTTCTTGATCTCATAAGCAATAAAAACGGTGTACTTATTTTGCTTCTTGTCGAAATATTTTTGCTCACCGATTTTTCGCAGATCGGCTATGTCGGTATTCATCACTTGCCTAACGAGACTTTGAAACTTATCTGCAACATCGGCAGCACGCTCGTTCTCAGTTTGACCGAGATACTGGTCTGCTACCTGTTTCATTGTTGTGTTGACCTGCCCGGCAAGCTCGGCCTTTGCTTCCACATCGGCTTTGGCGCGAGCGATATTGTCCTGAGAGCTTTCACCCTTTCCGGTTGCGCGCCAGAAACGATTATTTGATTCGTAAGCGTTACCGCGAAATGGCTCTCTTACTTTCTTTCCAAACGGTCCGGATGAGCAGGCTGCCATCAGAAGTATCATTGCGCACAATAAACTTTGAGTTTGTGTTTTCATTGTCATGTATACCAGTTAGTAAGGAAAAAGTGTGCCAGAATTTTTATATGTGGATGACAACCTGCCACCGGAAAGCCCACATCCAGCGTATTGTATAGTTCGCAATCCCAGCTTGGCTCAGTATGTTAATCAGGTCGTTTTTTTTAAACGCTCTTGCAACCGAAAGCGGCGCATCGTTAATAACCATCGACGATTTAGAAAAAGCACGGGTCAACCATTTAATAGAATAATAAGCAAACCAGTGTCTGTGAATATCGTTGATAATAATGCCAATCCTCACCTGCGATTTTAGTTGTCTGAAGAACTTCGCAAGCTGATCGTCCTTAAAATGATGGAAGAACAAAGTGCCAGTTACAATATCGAATCTCAGATTCTTAAATTCCTCCGAGAATATATCAACAGCGTGATAAGTAATTCCATCATTCGGATCGGTGTGTGCCGTTGCATATTGCGCGATGTTCTCATTCGCATCAAAGCCCATCAATCTCGCCTTCCAGCCGTTTCTATTTAGCCACTTACGAATCAGTTTCAGAATATCGCCGCTTCCGCACCCAACATCGCCAATCACGATCTCCTGCGCGCGCGACCGTTTCTTAAGCAGTTTACGAACACCATCAATGGTGACATAGTTTCCTCCCAACAGGAGGTTGATCGTTTCCAGTTCGCGCAGCGTCACCCCGATGATTTCTCCGGATGATTGAAGGTCGTCCATCACTTCACTTTCGTTAGATCGTATCGAAAGATCTGGCATCACAGACTTTTTATTTTCAACATCATACTTTCCATCGTGAGACCAGGTCCGAAAGCAAAGCTTAATATGCGTTCATCGACACTGCTAATCTGTAGTTCCCGCACGAGTGCATCGAGCACAAACAACACTGTAGGTGACGACATGTTTCCAAAATTTTCAAGCACATGATATGCAGCTGAATTTTGTTCGCGACGTATTCCCAATTCTTTCTCGATTACTTCGAGTATGCGACGACCGCCTGGGTGAATAGCAAAATGCTTAACATCCGAAAACTTTTTGTCAATCGTTGCCAGCAAGGAATCCGTTAATCTTTTGATTCCTTTTTGTATAACATCGGGAACATACGCTGAAAGCTTCATTTCAAAACCAAGGTCACCAATGGTCCACGCCATGTCATTGCTCGCCTCAGGATAGATGTCATTAAAAAAACCGTCTACTTCAAGGCAAAGCCCGGACTTCTCTTTCCCTTCTACAATTACAGCCGCTGAACCATCAGCGAACAAAGCGTTAGCGAGAAGGTTGTCGTCGGTTGCCATTCTTTGAAAGTGGATGCTACATAACTCGGTAGCAACGATCAATACTTTCGCCTGGAGATTTGATCGGCAAAATGCATCTGCTACTTTGATTGCGTTAAACGCCGCGTAACATCCCATAAAATTGATTGCAGTTCGATCAACAGTCGACTTCAATCCAACATGCCTGATGAGATCGATATCAAGGCCCGGCGCGTACATGCCGGTGCATGAGGCTACGACAAGGTGCGTCATTTCCTTGGCATCTAAACCGCGATCCGCCAATGCTTTGTTAACAGCCTGAATACTGAGTGGTAATGCATGCAACCTGAAAAGTTCAAGGCGTTGCTTAGTGGTTGGAAAAGGTGATGAAAACTCGTTCGGAAAAAAGCTAAAATTCTGCGTCTGTCCATAATCTGCCAGTACCGAATGACGATATCGAATGCCAGTTCCCTTAAAAATTGCTTTGAGCTTTCTCGACTCGCCATTTTGGAATTCCATTGCCCTGAGCATAAACTCAGCTATAATTTCCTGTGAAATACGATGCGGCGGATTGGCAGTCGCGATCGACGTGATATAGCTCATTGCATCAATAATAACAAAAACTAGTAACTTGTTTTAAACTTTAAACATGTTTTCAAGGTCCTCGTTACTTCACCTCCGAATCCCCTTTTCATTTTTCCTTTTGCCGATCTATTTCTTTGCCCTTTGCATTTCCCCCAACTTTAATGAACCACGCATCCTCTGGGTATTCGTTATCATACATCTGTTGCTTTATCCCGCCAGCAATGGTTATAACAGCTATTTTGATAAAGACGAAAAAAGTATCGGAGGCCTTAAGAATCCGCCACCCACAAAAAAAGGTCTTTACTTCCTGGCCCTTGCGCTAGACGTATTGGCGATTGTGCTCGGGTATATTTTTTTGAATCTGACATTTGCAATCATGCTCTTTGTTTACGGATTGGTTTCTAAAGCTTACAGCCATCCCTCTATCCGATTAAAAAAATATCCCTATCTCAGTCTGGCTATTACGGGCATATTTCAAGGCATATTCACTTTTGTTATGTGCTACATTGGACTAAACAATTTTGAATTCGCACAAGCGCTGAAATGGCAGGTGTTACTTCCGGGTTTTCTAACGTCCATGATGCTTTGGGCAAATTACCCGATGACACAGATCTATCAACACGAAGAAGACAAAAAAAGAGGGGACCAAACGCTGAGCCTCACATTGGGTATCAAGGGCACTTTTGCATTTACCACGGTTGTCTTTGGAATCGCCGTTGTACTTTTCCTCCTTTATTTCTATTACAATTACAATGCTGTTATCGCCTGGTCATTCTTAATCGCCATTGTACCGATTTTGGTTTACTTCTTTTATTGGTTTTATCTTGTGATGAACGACCGAAAAAACGCCGATTATTCTCACACTATGCTACTCAATATCATCTCCGGTATTTGCCTGAACTCCTTTTTCATTTTTATTTTTCTACGCATCAGTCAGGTGTTGCAGTTGTTTAGCTGAAGGAAGCACCGTGCGAAGATTGAATTATTTTTGCGGCAAGTAACTTTGAATTCAACATCATTTTGACGGCTACATTCGAGAGCGCCGCATTACCGAAAAGCCTTTGCACGTTCCGACCCAACCAAAGGCGGTTACGGATGTTCGTTTTCCATTCAGACGCATACTTCATCTCCATTTCCTTCCGTGAAATTCTTCTATGAAAGAATTCGGCAGCGAGAGATCCAGCAGTTTTTCCTGTTCGTATTGCTATTGCCATGCCGTTGCCAAAAATTGGCGCCACCATTCCAGCGGCATCTCCGACCATCATGATTTCTCTTTCAACCGGTTGTTTTGTCCTGAAAGAAATTTCATTGATCACAAGTGGTTTTTCGGTGAATTGCGCCTCAGTAAATATTTTTTTCAGGATGGGGTTTTGCATCAGAACCGCAGACTCGAAATCCCGAATACTTCCGTGCTTCTTTAGCTGTTCGCGTGCAGCGAGATAACAAATGTTTACCATCTCACCTTCAATTGAGGCGACTCCGCAGTAGCCGCCGGGGAAGTTATGCAGCGCCACAATATGTTTAGGATGCGGGTATCGAGCATGATACTTCACGCCAACGTAAGGGGAGCGAGAAGCAATAAACTCACGCTGCATCGACACATCTATCTTCGATCTTTTTCCGAACGATCCGATAACAACGTCAGCCTCGAAGATATTACCATCGTTTTTCAACAGGTATTTATCACCGCGCTTTTCAATTGCAACCACTTCTGTTTCGAGACTAAACTTGACTCCTCTGCTTTTCGCTTTCTCGTATAAATAATCCTCAAAATTATATCTGCTTATTCCGAATCCTCCCAGATCCAATGGCATTGTTGCTAAATGTCCACGAACCGAACTCAGCTCAAAATGGGTGATCGCAGGTGGATTGAACCTTTCGGGGTATATATCGAGACCTTTCAGATATGGAACTACTTCATTGCTAACATATTCGCCGCACACTTTATGGAACGGATAAGTTCGTTTCTCGAAAACGTAACTCGGCACTCCTTTTTTTGAAAGTTCAAGACTGGTAATTAGCCCGGCAAGGCCTCCACCGACAATTGCAATTCGAATAGCCAAAACAAGTATTAAAAGGTAACCCGGTTGTGATGAATTAAATAGTAAAAAAACCGGCGCATCTATACGCCACCTTGATCCGAATTTACGTTATATAAATATATCCACCGTTATGACCCGCACGCATAAAGAGAACAATGTGAAAACGCTTAATGTTTTATTGATTGGTAATAACCCAATTGAGTTAAGCGCCATTCTTTCGAAGCTTAATCAAATTACCAGCACGAAGGTTATCACCGAAATTGCATTCGATCTTAAAAGCGTCTTAGAGCGATTGATGAAATTCCGTCCAAACTACATTCTTATTGATGACAACCTCAATAAAGTTGAATTTTCTTCTGCAATGCAGGTGATCTCTGAGAATAGCAAGACCCGCAACGTTCCCGTCGCGGTGCTTAAGAATTCAAATTACAATGAAGCCAATGGGTCAAATTTGTTCGCAGATTATTTACTGAAGGCAAACCTTACCGCAGAATCTATTTATAAAGCTTTTCGCAATTCACTGAGGATGCGCAGAACGCAAGCGCTTATTCTGAAAAGTTTGAGGAAACAGAAACGCAACTTTTCACTGACTAACATCTGGTAATCAGATCTGATCTTCGAGGCGAAAACTTCGTTTCAACCGTTCACCGCTTCGTTCAATAAGCAGATTGATCTGCTTTCCGGGCTTGAAATTAAAATAACCGATCATCAGATTCAGATTCAGCAGGCTTGCACTAATCCCGTTTATTGCTATGATTTCGTCGCCGGCAGATATCCCCGCCTTGTCAGCGGCGGAACCATCTCGCACCTCGGTAATTTCAAAAGCATTGAGACGAGCGCCTTTTGCTTTTACCGTGAGCCCACTTAAGTTATAGTAAAACGGCTTCTTCAGGGAAGCATTTCTTTTCAGAAACATCTGCCCTTTCGAAAAATTAAAAACAACAGTAAACCGGCTGAGCACTTCTCCACCAATTGAGCCGTTCCTTGGCGTACTACCAATCTTCAGGCTATCGAAATAACTATTGGGATCTGGGAAGTTTGCAATTGCGTTGTCGAGAACAAACGGGCCCAGTTGTAATGCCTTCACGCGGCCAACTTTGCCCGTGATCTCACCCCCAAGACCCCTGCCGATAATGCTACTTACCGTATGGGAAGGGACTGTAATATTTTCGTCTGTGTCGGGCTCAAGCATCAGTCCATGACTTGCACCTGAATCGACCAGAAGTTTTGCCATGACCTTTGTTGTGTCATTCAAAATAACAGGTGTAGTGACATACGGTTTTGTGTCTTGTACGTCAATAGGAAGCACATGGTACCTACTGCGGGGTCGAAATCTTTCCGGGTACATCAGCGTGAGCAACTTCTTCTCGTAGTCGATCTTCACAATAAATCGGCTGAACAACTCGTAACCTAATACGCCATGCACGTCTGTTCCGAGATAATTCCGAAGCTCAAGGTAATCTTCTTCCAGCACGAGCATCGCATGTCCCCGACTAATGACACCTGGAAGCTCAAGCGAAACGTTATTGGTGATATATGCATCAATGACCTTAACGCCGCCAGGACCTGATATGGAAAGCTTGCGCGAATAAGCGAGATTGAGAAGATCGCTAAATCCTTTTTGCGTAAGTATGGCTGTACGAACCCCGGTGTCCAGAATAAATTTTAACGGCAATGCACCGTTAACAACAACAGGAACGATGACAAGATTATTCGAGATTTCGATTGGGATCTGAACCTTGGTTTTTCCTTCCGCAAGAGAAAATCCCAAAGTCTGACCAATGGACTCTTGTACGAAGCAAATGAAAAGAAGAACCAGGAGACCCTGTCGCGTCATAGGGGAGTTTGACTACTCTTTCAATATAATTAAATTCACAGAGAAGCATTGGCCGAACGATCAACAAAACCGGAAATTAATTTTTCAACAGTCGTTTCAACCCTTACAACATCAAGCAATCCAGGCTGAAGAAATCCTTCCTGTGTCATGTGCTTCATCTGCGCAAGCAAAGCATCGTAGAAACTATTTACGTTAAGGATGGCAACGGGGTTGTGTATGAGCCTTAGTTGTCGCCATGTAAGCACCTCAGCGAGTTCTTCGAGCGTGCCCCATCCCCCAGGAAGGGCGATAAACCCATTGGCAAGATCTGCCATTTTCTTTTTTCGCTCATGCATACTATCAACGATTATGAGCTCTGTAATGCCGCGATGTCCGACTTCGCGTTTCAAAAGGAAATCAGGAATAACACCGATGACTTTCCCACCATGCTTCATAACAGCGTCAGCAACGATGCCCATAAGGCCTACGTTGCCTCCTCCATAAATCAATGTAAAAGAATGTTCAGCTAATGCTTTGCCGAGGTCAGTGGCAGCTTGCCGATAGATACTTGTTGCGCCAGTTGCAGAGCCACAGAATACACAAATGTTCATCGTGTGGCACGAAAAATCAGAACTTGTTATCGTGCCTGTTCTTGCTCACCATTTTGTTCGGGAAGATCCACGGAGACACGATAGCAAGAATGAAAAGACTAATTACAACGTAGAAGGGCCACCAGGATGAAAATTCCATAACTATAATTTTTTAAAGCTCGTAAAAATACAGTGTAATCAATAATTATTATAGAAACTGTTGAAAAATGTTTCTAAGTTTAACGCATTGATCCGCAATAGTTTGGTATAATTCACATCATGAGGAAATTCGTCATTTTTAGTCTTGTAGGAGTAGCCATTATCGGGGCACTGATAGTTGTGCTGGTGTATTTGCAGATGAAAGAAACCAAGTCATTCAGCCCGGAAGAAGAAGTGTCGTATAAACAAAAGGACCTTGAACTTAAGGTACTCTACAACCGGCCCTACAAGAAAGACAGAGAAATTTTTGGAGCATTAGTTCCTTTTGATCAGGTATGGCGGACTGGCGCAAACGAAGCTACGACCTTTGAAGCTAATAAGGATATCAAGATTGAGAACAAGACTCTTAAGGCAGGCAAATATTCTTTGTGGGCAATACCAGGTCGCGAGAAATGGACTGTGATTTTCAATTCTGAGTATGGCCAATGGGGAATCAATTCGAAAGGTGACGCCAATCGCAATCCGGAAAATGATGTGCTCACCGTTGATGTAATGCCTGTTGTGCAAGACCAGGTATTCGAGCAGTTCACCATCTCGTTTAACGAAAGCGGTGAAGACATTGAAATGGTTCTGGCATGGGACAAAACACTTGTCATCATACCGATCGAGTACTGATTATTTAGCCGCGACCAATTTGATTGTCAGCTTTTTCTCTTCCGGAAAAATAGCTTCACGTGCATTTGTAATGAGCTTTAATCTGTTTCGGTCCACACCGTGTGCTTCGAGAAGGTTGATGATTTCTTCACCTTGCTTTGCTGTTCTGTCATTGTGATACGTGACCTTCACCTCAACGGAGTCTTGCATAATCTCATTACCAAGAGAATCCAGCGAAACTGTTTGCGTCGTTACCGTATCAACAGAAATTTCAGTCAGATCTTCGTTCACCTTATTCGCGTCTTCCACATACCCGGAAAGCAGCACCTGTAATTCGAAAGTAAAATCGGCGTTAGCATTTATCAGACGGGTAAGTCTTCTTACTTCATTAGACGACATATCAAGGTCGACTTCAGAAGTAAACGGATGAAATAAAATCCCGTCAACGATAATTTCAGCTCCTTCCTGGAGCGGTTGAATTTTTGCAGTAATCCGATCCGGACCCGGAAGACTTTCAGTAAGGTCATACTTCTTTGAAAAGAACGTGTATTTGTCATCAGCGGGATCCACCGCCAGCTCGTACCGGCTTCCTTCTTTCAGATATAGCAAAAATTTACCATCACCACCCATAGCCGGAGCGTTGTACACGGATTTCTGTTGCGAAAAGTCATAAACGGAAACATAGCTAGACGTCGGCGTGCTCCCGTCGAATGTCACCGTTCCTTCGACCTTCACCAATGCTGCGGGTCTTAATTCATCCGGTATAAGATATTCAATGATCTCATTCTTTCTGCCGGGTGCATCTTTCAAAAGGTAACGACCGCTCGCTTCCACACTTACATATTGATCATCGCCAGCCGTGTTTACAAACTCCATTGCAATTGGCGCGCTCCAGTTGTCGCCGCGTTTCTTCGAAACATACAAGTCCATTCCCCCTTTGCCGCCGGGCATTTTGTCAGAGGAGAAAATGAGGGTCTCGCCATCGGCCAGCATGCGAGGCGTTTGTGAGTTCCCTGTGTTAATACTAGCTGGCAGCATCTCCGGCTCATTCCACGAGCCACCACTTTTCCTCGTACTCATCCAAATACTGCATTTACCTGCGACCATCTGATCCATTTGTTCGCACCGCATAAAAAGCATTGTATTGCCATCAACAGAAAACGAAGGAGCTGCTTCATGTAATCGTGTGTTTACAGGCAATCCAAAATTAGCCGGCTCCGACCATGCATTATTTTTCCATTCACTCGTCCATAAATCATATCCACCTACTCCAGGTCCTTTGATACTGGTGATAGACATTTTTTTTCCATCCGCTGAAAGCGCGTATCCTTTCAGGAAATTCAACCGGGTGTGAAGGTTCTTTGGAAGAACGACCGGTTGTTTCCAGTCCCCGGCTTCTTTAAAAGAGTAAAAAGGAGTCAACGCTCCATCTTCGGCATTGTCTGAAAGAAAAACAATCGCGTTACCGTTGGCGCTTATAAACGGCGCAAAAACATTTAACGATGGATGATTGATGCTGTTTGGAAATCGGCGTGTCTTTGCCTGGCTAAAACCTTGCTGCAAGCAAACGACTAAAAGAATGATTGAAAAAACTGCTTTCATGCGATTGAAGTTTTGAGTGACGCGTATCAGGCGTTTAGCACATGTATTATGAACTTATTTTTGATCAGCGAAAAAAAACGGAATTTCAACGCCCTCTGAAATGAATCTTTGGGCTTTGAATTGTAATTTAGCTCGTCTAAACGAAATGCAACAAATGATCCAGATTATTCCCTCAATAGCAATCCGTCGGGGTAATGTCGTAAAGATGAGAAAGGGCGAGCCTAAGAGTGAAAAAGCTTACGATGAAAATCCACTCGATCTTGCGAAACGGTTTGAGGATCATGGCATTGAAGTGCTCCACCTGGTCGATCTTGATGGCGCGGAAAAAGGATCGCCTGTAAACTGGCATGTTCTCGAGGCGATTGCCGGACACACTAAATTAAAAATTGATTTCACCGGTGGCATCACCACCGATGGAGATGTAAGCAAAGCCTTCGAATTCGGCGCGGCTTACATCACCGCTGCGAGCATTGCTGTAAGTGACAAAGAGCTTTTCGCGTCATGGATCGTGTCGTATGGCCGTGAAAAAATGACTTTGGGTGCTGACGTTTTGAATCGTGAAACCAAAGATCTTCTCTTTCGGGGATGGCAACGAAAGGCTCATTTGACATTTTACGAACATCTCGAATATTTTTACTCGCGCGGACTTAAATATGTAAAGTCAACTGATGTGTCTCGTGATGGCGTTTTGGAAGGGCCCGCTTTCGATTTTTATGAGGAATTACTTACGAAATTTCCGGATCTCTCCGTGTTAGCCAGTGGTGGCGTCCGCGGTATGGATGATATCAAACGACTCAATGACATGGGAATTTTTGCCGTGATCTTCGGTAAGGCTTTCTACGAGGGTGTGTTGGATCTGCGGGATGTTGAACAATTCCTCCTCAAGAAAGAAGTGTAATCATTCTACGATATCCTGAAGCTTGTACTTCTGAATAATGTAATAGAGGAAGTTAAAAGAGAGTATTGATTCGTCTGTTTCCTTTTGGCCTTTCGGAAGCACGTCTTTGGTCTGGCTCGGCTTTTCTGTTTTTGCCTTTTGCGGCGTTACCGGAACAACTTTCGGCTTCTTGATGCTTTCCGACGCAGCATTGTTTTCAAGCGAATCTTTAGGTCCTGACACTATCTTTAACACGTGTTTGTCGTCGCCTTCGCCAGGCGAACTAAGAAACCGCTCGTAATCTATACGCTGATCATATTGGTTATGATTGTGATTGATGTCAAAAACAATCTCCTGTCCGCGAGACGCAATCGCAGTTGCCAAAATAGCAGCTGACGTAAACAGAAAATTTTTTGTAAGTGACATAAAGCTAAGACTGACCTGATCCAATAAAAGTTTCAAGGTTCGGGAAAAATACAAAATAAAGTACTAATAGCCAGTGCGATAACAGCTTTTTAACAAACAGTTGTTCAGGGGATCGGTGAATTAACAGTTTTTTCCGTTTTTTCGCCCAAACCGCAAATCATGATTAGCTGGAACGATTTTGAAAAAGTTGACATACGCGCAGGCACGATTGTCCGGGCAGAACCGTTTCCAGAAGCCCGGAAACCAGCAATTAAACTCTGGGTGGATCTTGGGCCACTTGGAATAAGACGCTCAAGCGCTCAAATCATACCGAATTATCAGCCGGAAAGCGTCATCGGTACCCAAGTGATCTGCGTCATAAATTTCCCGCCAAAACAAATCGCAAATTTTGTCTCCGAAGTGCTCGTTACAGGTTTCGCAGATGTAAATGGAAACGTAGTTTTGAGTACAACACAACGCAATGTGCCAAATGGTACAAGGCTTTTCTGAATGATACATTTCTCCGAACTCCCTTCTATCTGCAATGGTGAGATACTCGCTCTCGAACAAGATCGCCGCGTAGAATCATTGATGATCGATAGCCGAAAACCTGTAAGCGGTGAGGGTGTTGTTTTCTTCGCCATTAAGGGCGTCAACCATGATGGACATGAATACCTCGCACAACTTCATAAACAAGGTATCCGGCAATTCGTTGTCGAGAAAAAATCCGACTATGAAAAGCTGTTGCCAAATGCAAATGTCTTGCTTGTCGAAAGTGCCGTCGGAGCGTTGCAGAAAATTTCCGCGCACCATCGGTTACAATTCTCAATTCCCGTTATTGCAATAACAGGGAGTAATGGTAAGACAATCGTGAAAGAGTGGCTTTTTCAATTGCTTTCGCCTTCCTACAACATTGTCAAGAATCCGGGTAGTTATAATTCGCAAATCGGCGTTCCAATCTCCGTATGGCAAATGCAGCCGCGTCATCAGTTTGCAATTTTCGAAGCTGGAATTTCCAAGCCTGATGAAATGGTTAGGCTTAATCAGATTATCAAACCTTCTATCGGAATATTTACGAACATCGGCTCTGCGCACGATGAAGGCTTTGCTGATCGTGGCGAAAAAATATCTGAAAAACTAAAGCTGTTTCAAGGTGCCGACATTGTGATTTACCGAAAAGATCATGAGATGATTGCAGCAGCAATTCATGAATCGCGTTTGCCGGCGCTTTCCTGGGGTTACGAATCATCTGCCGATATTTTTATTCAGGATGTTGCAAATGACATGAAGGTCAGGTTTGAAGGTAGAGAGCGAATCATTCAGATCCCTTTTAAAGACGTTGCATCCGTTGAAAATTGCATGCATTGTATCGCCACAATGCTGTATCTCGGCTTTGATCTTCCAACGATTTCGCAAAGAATAAGCTCGTTGAAATCAGTCGCAATGCGTCTTGAGTTGAAGGAAGGCATTAACCGCTGTCATATCATCGATGATACTTACAATAACGATCTTGCAGGCCTGCGCATCAGCCTTCAATTTCTTGCGAATCAAAACCAGAAATCGTCAAAGCGTTTAATCCTTTCTGATATTCTTGAATCTGGTCTTGATGAAAGCGAGTTGGCGAAACAAATAAAGAATCTGGTGTCAGAAAATAGGATCAGTACATTCGCGGGAATTGGTCCCGTGCTATCGCGGAACAAACATCTTTTTTCTCCGGACGCGTCGTTTTATCTTACTACAGAAGAGTTTCTGGAAAAATTCTCTTTCGATGAATTGCACGATGAAGTGATTCTCATTAAAGGTGCGCGTTCATTCGCGTTCGAAAGAATTGTTAATCGACTTCAGCGCAAGCTTCATGGTACGGTAATGGAAATCAATCTTGGTGCGGTAGTTCATAACCTGAATTATTTCCGGTCGTTGCTGAAACCAGAAACCAGGATCATGGTAATGGTAAAAGCTTTTGCTTACGGAAGCGGGAGTACTGAAATCGCTAATCTACTTCAATACCATCAAGTGAACTATCTGGGCGTTGCCTACGCGGATGAAGGCATTGAGTTGCGGAAGAATAATATCAACCTTCCGGTCATGGTAATGAATCCGACGGAAGAGACTTTTGAATCGCTGTTACAGCACCGCCTTGAACCAGAGATCTACAGCTTTAAAATCCTCGATGCTTTTATAAGGTTTCTCAACGGTCGCGTGGCAACGATCCATCTCAAACTGGATACAGGCATGCATCGACTCGGATTTAATCAACATGAAATTGGTTCGTTGATCAACACGTTGCAACGTCATCCTGAAATAAGAGTGGCGAGTATTTTCAGCCATCTCTCAGGGGCTGACGAAGCTGTTCACGATAAATTCAGTGAGGAACAAGCCGCTCATTTTCAACAAACAGCCGACGGGATTGCAGAGGCGCTGAAGTACAAACCACTCTATCATCTTTTAAACTCCCCCGGGATATTACGTTTGCCACACCTGCAATTTGACATGGTCCGCCTCGGTGTTGGTCTTTACGGAGTGAACCCTACAAGCGATGATCAGGTGCGTTTAAAAACCGTTGCAACGCTTAAAACCGTGATCTCACAAATCCGAACAGTTCCGAAAGACGAGACAATTGGATACGGTCGTCGCGGAAAAGCAGAAAACGATTTACGGGTCGCTACGATTGCGATCGGGTATGCTGATGGCTATACACGTGCGTTTAGCCGTGGCGTTGGTAAAGTCATGGTGAATGGAAAGATTGCTCCTGTGGTTGGAAATGTTTGCATGGATATGACGATGATCGACATTACAGGTATTGAAGCCACCGAAGGCGATGAAGTTGTAATATTTGGAGAGTCAATGCCAATTGAAAATGTCGCGGAGAGCGTCAACACGATTGCATACGAAATTTTGACAAATACGAGCGAGCGTGTGAAGCGTGTGTTCGTTTCAGAGGGAATTTGATTTACCCACAACCGAGATTCTTCTTCAGATCGCGTTGCGGCAGTATGCCCGGAAAAGATTCGTCATCCGGCGCATCATTCAAGACAAACAACGACGGTGTGGAAACCGAAGCCGCGCGGATCTGTAATTTCTGTTTATTGCCGCGTTTTTTCTTTTTCCTCTCGACCATAAAAGTCTAACATAAACCTGACATAAATCATTGCACGGGTGTTGACGCCCACATATCTTTGCCTTGTTTAAAATTAATCTAAATAGCCTAAGTGGACAATCCGAAGAGCGTTGCGCAGATGAAACCAGGTGAAGTGGCGACAGTTTCAGGCTTTTCAGACGATCATATTTCAGTGAAGTTGATGGAAATGGGTTGTCTGCCAGGATCTCCGGTCCGATTTAACTTTAAGGCTCCGCTGGGTGATCCGATTTGTATTAGTGTTTCTGGATATGAGCTCTCGCTGCGGCTGGAGGAAGCCGCAACTATTTCAATTGAATATTAATGTCAGATAAGAGGCGTCTGCGAGTTGCTTTAGTGGGGAATCCAAATGCCGGGAAATCCTCGTTGTTTAATTATTTAACCGGCCTCAATCAAAAAATTGGCAACTTCCCAGGTGTAACAGTCGATAAAAAATCCGGCTATTGTAATTTGGCCGATGACTCAGTTGCTGAAATAGTTGACCTCCCGGGCATCTACAGCATTTATCCACGCAGTCTGGATGAAAGGATTGTTTCCGAGATTCTTTTGAATCACAAATCCACAGACATGCCGGACAAAGTAATTGTGATTGCAGATGCCACGAATTTGAAACGTGGGCTCCTTTTACTAACGCAGATTCTTGACCTCGGAATTCCAACAGTACTCGCGCTTAACATGATGGATCTGGCGGCGAAAGCAGGCGTTACTTATGACTTGAAAAAGCTTTCGGCCAAGCTCGGTATTCCGGTTGTGCCGATCAACGCGCGAAATGGTGTTGGTTTGGAAGAGCTCAAAAAACAAATCGCAGTTCCGGGGAAAGTAAAAGAAAAAGCCTTCTTCGAAATCTGGAATGAAGCAAAGGCCCCTGTTGGGCAAGTTCGCGCGCAGCTCAACGTTGATAATGATTACGAGGCTTACCAGTTTCTTGAACAACCAGCTTCGTTACCGTTTTTGTCCGCAGCGGATAGGGAGGTCGTTGAACAGATTCGTGCAACCAGCAATTTTTTTCCGGGCAAGTTCCAGGGAGCAGAGACAATTCAACGCTACAGCACGATCCAGGAATTGCTTCAGGAAATAACAATTCGCCCTGCCAACCAGGAGTGGAAAAGACATTCTCACAAACTTGACAGTATCCTGACCCATCGCGTCTGGGGATATTTTATATTTTTCGCCATACTTTTCCTGATGTTCCAGGCGATATTCGCGTGGGCTCAGTATCCAATGGATGCAATTGATAGCCTGTTTGCGGGTATGAGTCAGGTCATCAAAGGAGCGCTTCCTGCCGGATCCCTTACAAACCTGCTCGCCGAGGGAATTCTTCCCGGTATTGGTGGCATCCTGATCTTTATTCCGCAGATAGCAATTTTGTTTGCTTTCATTTCCATTCTGGAAGAGTCTGGATACATGGCGCGTGTTGTTTTCCTAATGGATAAGGTGATGCGTAAGTTCGGACTTAACGGAAAAAGCGTAGTACCGTTGATGTCCGGCGTTGCTTGTGCTATTCCGGCAATTATGGCCACGCGCACAATCGACAACTGGAAGGAGCGATTAATCACCATCATGGTGACGCCATTGATGAGCTGCTCGGCACGCCTCCCCGTTTTCGCGATCCTCATTGCGCTGATTGTTCCCGACAGAACCGTAATGGGTGTCTTTAACCTGCAGGGACTCGCGCTCATGGGCATGTACATGCTTGGATTCATGGCTGCGTTGGCTTCTGCATATGTGATGAAACTTTTGATCAAGGTAAAGGAGCGCAGTTATCTGATCATGGAACTGCCCACGTATCGAATACCAAAGTGGTCGAACGTTGGTTACACGCTTGTTGAGAAAACAAAGGCCTTTGTGTTTGAGGCAGGTAAAATCATCATCGCCATTTCAATTGTACTTTGGGTACTGGCGAGTTACGGTCCCGGCGACCATATTGAGAACGCGGGTTCCTATGTTAGCAAACAAACGACCGATGATCGATTAAGCGATCATGATTTTGAAGATCGCGTTTCAGCATATAAACTGGAACATTCTTACGCAGGGATCATCGGAAAATCCATTGAGCCTGCGATAGCCCCGCTCGGCTATGATTGGAAAATCGGCATCGCATTAATTACATCGTTCGCCGCGCGTGAAGTTTTCGTCGGAACTGTTGCGACCATTTACAGTATTGGCAGCGCAGCGGAGGCCGGCGAGAGTACCGTCAAGGAAAAATTAAAACAGGAAAAAGATGCAAATGGCAATCCGCGATTCACGCCCGCAGTCGGATTTTCATTACTTGTGTTCTATACGTTTGCCATGCAGTGTATGAGTACACTTGCTGTCGTTTATCGCGAAACAAAAGGATGGAAGTGGCCATTGGTGCAGCTTGTTTATATGACGGCGCTCGCCTACGTTTCTGCCCTGATCGTATTCCAGACACTATCCTGAGATTAACCACGCGTGACCGGCGAGTTATTTTCATATCTTTGCCGTGTTCCGAATTGAATGAAAAGGCACTATCATCTGGGTTTGCTATGTCTTACGCATCTGCTGATCAATGCCGATGGCATTGTGGATGTAAGCGAGATGGACGCATTGCGGATGATTAAAGACAATGAGGGCATTGCGGACAGCCTTTTTGATGAATTTCAAAAATTAATCTCCTCTAAGAAAGAAAAGGAAATTTACCAGTTTGGAATCGACCTGATGCGAACCTGCACGGACGAGGAAAAGCTAAAAGTGTTTGTTACACTTTACAAGCTTTCAGAAGTTGATGGGCGCGTTCACGTGAAAGAAATTCGTTTGCTACTTTATTCTTTGCGGATTTCAAGCATCGAATTTAATGACGTGGTTAATCATGCGATGACTACACCTTCGCTGATCTGATTTTTTAACAGTGTCGTTATATTAACTTCGCGAAAAATTTTTCATCCGTGAAGCAATCTTTCTCCGACAATCTTACGCTGGGTGTACTGGGTGGCGGTCAGCTTGGCCGTATGCTGATTCAAGCCGGCATTGACTTCAACATACCATTCAAGATCCTCGACCCCGACGCAAACGCGCCATGTTCGCGTCTTGCGCCATTTTATCAGGGTAAGCTCACGGATTATGAAACCGTGATGGCGTTTGGCGCTGATTGTGATTTGATCACAGTCGAAATCGAAAACGTCAACACACAAGCGTTGAAGGACCTCGCTGCACAAGGAAAAAAGGTATATCCACAGCCTGAAGTAATCGAATTGATCCAGGACAAGCGTATCCAGAAAGAATTCTACAAAAAAAATAATATCCCAACAGCGCCATTTCTCCTGACAGAAAACGCAGCAGATGTAAGGGCAAATCGCGCATTTCTGCCAGCAGTAAATAAACTTGGACGCGAAGGTTACGACGGACGCGGTGTTCAGATTCTGCGTTCAGAAAGTGATCTAAGTAAAGCATTTGACGCGCCGGGATTGCTTGAAAAACTTATCGATTTTGAAAAAGAGATCTCCGTTATAGTCGCCAGAAACGAAAAAGGAGAGATTAAATGCTTTCCGGTGGTCGAGATGGTTTTTCATCCCAAACACAATCTTGTTGAATATCTTTTTGCTCCCGCCAGCATCAACGAATCGATAGCCGATGCAGCGATCGTGATTGCAAAAGAAATTATCACCAGGCTGGATATGGTTGGCCTATTGGCAGTCGAAATGTTTGTAACGCGCGAAGGAAAAGTATTAGTAAACGAGATTGCACCGCGGCCACACAATAGTGGTCATCAAACGATCGAAGCAAATATTACTTCGCAGTACGAACAGCACCTTCGGGCAATCCTGAATCTGCCGCTTGGCGATACATCGCAAGTTATGCCGGGCGCAATGGTCAATCTGCTTGGCGAAGATGGTTTTGAAGGCCCGGCCAAGTATCAGGGCTTTAACGAGGTTGTTTCCATTCCCGGGGTCCATGTTCATCTTTACGGAAAGAAAATAACGAAGCCATTTCGAAAAATGGGTCACGTCACCATCGTCGATCATGATGTTGATCAGTTAAAAAAGAAAGTGCAATTTGTCAGGGAAACGTTAAAAGCAATTTCATGAATAAGCCACTCGTCGGAATCATTATGGGTAGTCAATCAGACCTGAGTATCATGAAAGAAGCTGCTCAGGTACTGGAAGAACTTGCAGTTGATTTTGAGGTTACAATCGTCTCGGCACATCGTACGCCACATCGCATGGTTGAGTACGCTGAAAACGCCCGCAGCCGCGGCCTGAAAGTCATTATTGCGGGCGCGGGTGGCGCTGCTCATCTACCTGGAATGGTTGCCTCGCTTACCTCTCTTCCTGTTATTGGCGTTCCTGTAAAATCATCCAATTCAATTGATGGATGGGATTCAGTATTATCGATTCTTCAGATGCCTGGTGGCGTTCCTGTTGCTACTGTAGCATTAAATGGTGCAAAAAATGCGGGTATTCTGGCAGCTCAAATTCTTGGGGCCCACGATTCAGATCTCGGCAAACGTCTCGATCAGTTCAAAAACGATCTCAGGGACAAAGTTCACAACGCCATCGACGTGATGAACTCCAAAGGCTGGAAATCCGCTTCGTAGAATTGCCATTCCACTTTCGTGGGATTTTTATTATCTTGACCTTCTACCTTTTCCCGAAACCCATGAATCCAAAAGAAAAAGGGTGGTTGAGAGCGTATCTTGAGTTCAGAAAAGAACTGCTCAAGGATACTGGCACCAAGGAGATTAAAAAGGGATCACATCCCGAGCAATCCCTTTACCGGATGGTTCAGCCGACAGGTTTAATGTACGGCCAATACGTCGGGTCGTTTTCGCATCCCGGCGAAGATTCATGGGGTGAAAAAGACCGCGTAAAAATCCTGCTTGCCGAGAGCCTGATCAGTAGTTCGCTGCTTTACAGCGATAAGCCCGTCAATTCTCCAGATGAAATCACCAATGTGATCATGAAGACAATGGAAAGCATCGGTCATTTCTACAACAATATTTTTCCTGAACTGGCGACACCTTCGAAGACGTTATTCGGAAAGAAGCGCACACCGCTTGAAATCGCGGAAAAGATCCTCGATAAGCGAATTGAACAGACGCCGGAATTCGAAAACAATTTCTGGAGTAATTTCTTTCACAACAGCCTTCTCTTCCTTGACGTATTTATTTTCGGTCAGTGGATTCATACAAATGCCGACAGGATCGTAGCTGACTTTTTCAGATACGAACGCGACGAGCTTAGGTTTTCCGTCGTGAAAGTGATTGCGGCAGCATCACACGCCAATAAGGATGTTGCTTTTGAAGAGAAGAAATTGTTCGAGCTTTTTATCAAAAGCACAAATCTTTCTTCTGAAAAACGAAAGGAAGCGCTTAAGATATTTGAAGCAGGTGTGAGTATTGAAGACATCAACCTGCCTTCAGAAAATTCGTGGATACTCAAGAAATTTTTTCTCGAAATGGCGATTCTGACCATTTGGGCCGATAAGAAATTCGAGCAGCCTGAAATGGATTTTTTAAAACGTTTTGCTGCGTACCTGTCTTTCAGCGATGAAGATCTGGAGAACAGCCTGATCGCGATCGAAGGTTTTGTTCTCGAGCACTGGGATCACCTGGACTACCTGCAGAATAAGCAGGACTATAATCAGGTTAGCGAACAATTCATCAAACGCATTTCCAAAATCGCTGAGAAAAACAAAGGTCGCCTGTTGAAGGAGTTGCAAGGAAGCACCGAACTGATGGCTCTGCTTAAAAAAGCGCGAACGAACGAACTTACAGCCGAAGAAAACGAGAAGATGCGTGTCGAGTTGATCCAGATGCTGAAGGAAGTGCCGACTTTTGTGATCATAGCACTGCCTCAGAAATTCCTAACCCTGCCGATCTTATTGAAAATCCTGCCACGAAATATTTTCGCTGAAGGAATGACGGAAGCCCATTAATCACGCTTCGTTTCGTCTCGGTATCAGTACAGAAAATACGATCGAAAGAATCAGCGTTGCAATAATTACGGTGAACGAGAGATAAACGTTGACCTCAATGTGCCAGATGTCCAGCAACATTTTTGCACCGATAAAAAACAGGATGATTGACAGTCCTTTTTGAAGCAGATAAAACTTGTCGATAATACCCGCTAACAGGAAGAACATGGCTCGTAATCCCATTACGGCGAAAATGTTCGAAGTATAAATCAAGAAGGGATTTTGTGTTATAGCGAACGCAGCTGGAATTGAGTCAACCGCAAAAATCAAATCCGTTGTTTCGATCAGAACAATGACGAGAAATAGCGGTGTGAACACCGTTTTCCCCTGCTCTTTAACGACAAATTTTCCGCCGTGCTCATCTGCTGTCATTGGCAGATAGCGCTTGCAAAAGCGGAGGATTGGATTCTTCTCAGGCTCTATTTTCTCATCACCATCTTCAAAGTAAATCCGGATTCCTGAATACAAGAGGAAAACGCCGAATATATACAGTATCCAATGAAACTCCTCGATAAGTAACGCGCCAAGGAAAATGAAAAATGCCCTAAACACAATTGCACCGAGAATACCCCAGAACAAGATCTTGTGATAATAATTTTCATTGACCTGAAAATATTTCAGTATCAATAAGATCACAAAAATGTTGTCAACCGATAGTGCATACTCGGTGAGGTATGCCGAGAAATATAACACTGCCGCATCTGAGCCTTTTAACACTACTTCTTTTCCCTGTTCAATATGCACATACGGTCCATAGACATAAACTAGATACCCGAATGCCGTGCTAACACCAACCCAGAACATTGACTGATAGAGCGCCGATTTAGTACTGATCTTGTGCGCCTGCTTGTGAAACAAGCCGAGATCGAGGACAAGGAAGAGAATGATAATGATTGCGAAAACCCCGAATAATATCGTTTCGCGCTCGCTGAGCGATCCGAAAAGAGATGCAAGTATGTTGTTTAAAGCCAGTTCCAAGGGTTCGCTTCTAAGTTGTTCAGAAAAACGTGTTCTCTGAACGCCGGAATTTTCAAAACTACGAATATTATTTAAACCCGAAAACTTACATGGATGATTTGTCAATAGGAATTTCGGAAAGACAGCCGTCAACGACTACGCAACTAATCATTCCGCATTATTTCGGCTTTTCTTTGATACATTGAAATATTTAGCCATAACGAAATAACTGCAAACCGCCGGTTTCCGCGAGTTTTAGTACATGAACAGTAGTACCGCAGATGCGGTATATTTATTTCAGCATCAATAATTTATCAATGCAGCTGAATTTTTAGCAGCTTATTATAGATGCCATTCTCAATACCGGATAACTGCAAATGTGAACCTACTTCGGCAAGCTGACCATCCTGAATCACGAAAATTCTGTCGACTTTTTTAATCGTGCTTAGTCGATGGGCAATAACAATGCTTGTCCGGCCAGTCATCAATTTCTCAAGTGCTTCCTGCACCAACGATTCCGAGTGAGCATCCAGTGAGCTTGTCGCTTCGTCGAGAATCAGAATAGCCGGATCCTTCAAAATTGCCCGGGCTATCGCAATACGCTGGCGCTGCCCACCCGACAACTTTATTCCGCGCTCACCTACAACGGTGTTAAATCCATCCGGAAACGATTCAATAAACTCAAGGGCATTTGCCTTCGCAGCTGCGTCACGGACTTCATCAAAGCCGGCAGCAGGTTTTCCGTATTGAATGTTTTCCAAAATGGTGCCTCCAAACAGAATGACTTCCTGTGGAACAACACCAACGTTAGCTCTATACGCAGACAGGTTAAAATCATTGATGTTGCGGCCGTCAACACTAATTGCACCATGCTGCAGCGAATACATCCGCATCAGCAAGCTGATAATTGTCGATTTACCTGCACCACTTTTCCCGATAAGGGCAACCTTTTCACCCGGCTGGATCGTGAAAGAAAGATTGCTCAGCACTTCATCGGCGGGCCGGCTGTCATAGGCAAACCGTACATTTTGATATTCTATCGCGCCATAAATTTTCAACGGCACATTCTCAGTTACTTCTTCGTCCTCCGACTCGAGAATTTCAAGGACACGCTCCGACGCTCCAATCGAGCGTTGGATCTGTGCATAGATATCACCCAGCCCGGCAATTGAAAAGCCTATGATCATCGTGTAAAGCACAAATGAAAATAACTCCCCGACCGACAATGCACCGGACTGAACCTGGAATGCACCGTAGGTTCCGACCGCGACAATCCCACCGAAAATGGCAAAGATGATAAATGAGATAAAAAGCCCTCTGAATTTTGACGCACGAATGGCAACGCCAACGACGTCGTCAAGCGCTTTCGAATAACGCGAGATTTCAAAAAGCTCATTCGTGAACGACTTAACAATAGAGATAGACTGCAGCGACTCCTCAACAATCACATTAGTTGCCGCCAGCTTGTCCTGCGTTTTCTTTGAAAGTCCCCGAATATATTTTCCGAAGATCAGCGCAATCACAACAAGTACAGGAAATGTAAGTAACATAAACCCTGTCAGGGTCGGAGCGAAATAGAATAGAATGCCTGTACCAATAACCAGTGTGAGAACCTGACGTAATAATTCAGCAAGGGTGAAGCTGAAAGTATCCTGCAACGTGCCAACATCGGAGGTGACCCGACTCATGAGTTCGCCCACTCGGCGGCTATCGAAGAATGTAAGCGGCGACCAAATGTACTTTTTGTAAACAGCCTTCCGAAGATCCGCCATGCCCTTCTCGCTGACAATTGAAAAAGTGTACACGCGGATAAAACTGAATATACTTTGGAAAAAAAGAATGACTATCAACGCGATGGCTACCTGTACGATACTGTCAAAGTATTCAGATTTTCCGGTGGCAACGTCCAGCAGCTCTCCTGATAGTCGGGGAAACGCCAGCAAAGTGACTGTTGAGATGACAAGCGCAATCAACCCAAATACGAAGGGAGTGATGTGAGGCATCATGAATCGAAACACACCTGCCAGCTTACTGAAGCTTGCCTTGTTTAACGGACGTTTATCTTCCGGGCTCAAAGGGCCATTTACACGCTTTGCCATAGTTAATCAACTGTGATTTTTCCATGAATCACATACCTCACAGAATCGCCAAGAATGATTTTCTGTCCACCCTCAACACTATAAGAAGTAAGAACACTTTTATCTTTTATCTGGTGAAATTCCAGTGTCATCAATCTGCCTGACGCATACATTTGATTGCGGTCATCATACAGCGCTTCGATCTTTCGCGGTTTATCAACAGAAGCTGAATAAGAAATCCGCACATATTTTACGGGTAGATCCTCCACTGCTGAAAAAGCTTTAACGGTCAGGTTACTGGCTGGATCAAAAAGTCCGTCATCGACAAGGTAACTTCCGCGACTTACTGGTTTGTTGATTTCATTGAGCTTTCGAAAAATTTCAAGCTCGTGGCTCCATGCAGTTGAGTCTGCGGGCGTGTAGACCTGGCGTTCGGTTTCGTCGCCGATAATTGCGTTCTTCTCAAGCTTTGCTTTTGATTGGGTCAGAAAATTAACCTGGGCGTTAAGGAGACTATCGATGTTATAAAGCACGACTGTTTCGCGGCGGTCTTTGCATGCACCAAATACTAATCCGGTAAAAAGGAGTATAAAAAATCTGTTACTTCGAAAGCAATACATCACCTGTCATTTCGGTAGGAATCGAAATCCCCATCAGTGTAAGAATGGTTGGCGCCAGATCGCCCAGCTTTCCGTTTTTCAGACTTCCTTTATAATTGTTGTCAACAAGAATACATGGAACCAGGTTCGTAGTATGGGCAGTATTTGGAGTGCCGTCGTCGTTAATCATCATGTCAGCATTACCGTGATCAGCGATGATAATTGTAGCATAACCGTTCTTGAGTGCAGCTTCGGTAACTTTTTCAGCACAATGGTCAACCGTTTCACACGCCACCACCGCAGCTTCAAAAACCCCGGTGTGGCCTACCATATCCGGATTCGCGAAGTTTAAACACACGAAATCGACTTCACCTTTATTTAGTTCAACTATTATTTTCTCTTTGATCTCGTGCGCACTCATCTCCGGCTTCAAGTCATACGTTGCCACCTTAGGAGACGGGCACAAGATCCGCGACTCACCTTCGAAAACCTCTTCTCTTCCACCTGAGAAGAAAAACGTTACGTGCGGATATTTTTCTGTTTCAGCAATCCGAATTTGTTTCCTGCCCGAAGCCGACACGACCTCACCGAGTGTTTTTTCAAGATTATCTTTATCGAATATCAATTTCACATCACTAAAAGTATCATCATAATTTGTGAGCGTTATGTAATGGAGCTTCAACTTCTTCATGTCGTGTTCGGGGAAATCAAGCTGGGTGAGCACCTGTGTAATTTCTCGTCCGCGATCCGTTCTGAAATTGAAACATAAGACGACATCGCCTTCCGCAATAGCACCGACTGGTTTTTCATCATCACCTGTAATTACAATCGGCTTAATAAACTCATCCGTCACGTTGTTGTCATACGATGCCTCCACAGCTACCAGCGCGTCTTTCACTTTTTCGCCAACGCCTCTTACCATGACGTCATATGCGAGTTTTACGCGCTCCCATCGCTTGTCACGATCCATTGCATAATAACGTCCTATCACACTGGCAAGCTTGCCGGTAGTTCCTTTCATATGGCGGAGCAGATCACTTAGAAAATCGAAGCCGCCTTTCGGATCAGTATCCCGGCCGTCGGTAAAAGCATGAACAAAAACATTCTTTGCATTTTTTCGGCTGGCAATCGATAATAATCCTTTCAAATGATCGATGTGAGAATGAACACCACCATCAGAAACGAGCCCAATGAAATGGATTTTCTTATTGCTGGTGCGGGCGTATTTAAATGCATCATTGAGCACTGGGTTTTCATCCAATTCGTGTTCCTCTACCGCTTTATTAATTCGCACAAGATCCTGATAAACGATTCTGCCAGCGCCAATATTCATGTGCCCGACTTCAGAATTTCCCATCTGCCCGGCAGGTAAACCTACGGCCAGACCGGAGGCCTCAAGCTTGCTATTTGGATATTTTGTATAGAGCGAGTCGACAAACGGTGTGCGTGCCTTATCGATGGCAGAAACGGCCTTGTTCGTCGCCAATCCCCAGCCGTCGAGAATCATGAGTAGCACTTTCTTATTCATTAACAGCAGTATTAATGCGTGAGTATATTTCTGGAAACAGGGCGCAAATATAGACACGATTCAAAAATTTCAGTTAATAAATCTGAATCACCCGCCAATCTTCTCGCTGGCAATGCTTCGGTATTTTATTTATGTTTATGTTTGAAGAGTGGCATAATTTTCGCCTCTAACGGTACTTATCATGAAGGGAAGTAGATCATTCGGGTGGTTACTAACATTTGGCCTAAGCTTACAACTGTTCGCAGCGTCAGCACAGCAGTCAGAAGTAATTGCCCAGGTTCGGGAAATACTGAAGGCGGGCAACGCAAAAGAGCTTTCACGGTACCTTTCAACTACCATCGACGTAACGATCGACGGAAACGTGCAGAGCTACAGCAAAACACAGGCAGAGTTTGTGTTTCGGGATTTTTTTAAACAGCATCCGCCGACAGACTTTTCAATAATTCACCAGGGATCATCAAAAGGCGGACAACCGTTTGCAATTGGTCAATACAAGAGTAACACCGAGACTTATCGGGTTTTTATGAAGATCAAAGTTGTGAGCGAGAAGCAGCTGCTTCACGAAATTTCCTTTTCAAAAGAATAGCGAAATCAGTTAATCTCTGCATCAGTCGCCTATTTTTGCAGGGATGAGACCACCTTACATTACTGATCAGTTTCTGAAAGATTTTATTACCAGTGCATTCCGTGAGGACATCGGTGACGGAGATCACTCAAGTCTTGCCGCCATTCCTGAACAGGCGGTGAGCGTTGCGCAGTTGGTCGTGAAAGACGACGGGATTCTGGCAGGGGTTGAATTCGCGGAAAAAATCTTTCACCATTTCGATCCTTTACTCCGGCTTGAGGTAAAAATTGCGGATGGAAAGGCTGTTAAACGCGGAGATATTGGCTTTTTCGTTTCGGGATCAGCCAGATCAATTCTTTCGACGGAAAGGCTCGTTCTCAATACAATGCAGCGCATGAGCGGCATTGCAACGATGACGCACCGGCTGACTTCACTTCTGAATGGCACCAAAACAAAGCTGCTCGATACCAGGAAAACAACCCCGAATTTCCGTCTTCCGGAAAAATGGGCTGTCGCCATTGGTGGCGGAACCAACCACCGTATAGGCCTGTATGACATGATCATGCTAAAAGACAATCATATCGACATGGCCGGTGGAATTACAGCTGCAATCAATCGAACAAAAGATTATCTTCGCGCCGCGAATAAAGATTTGAAGATCGAGGTTGAGACTAGAAATCTAAAGGAAGTTGAAGAAGTATTGCGTGTGGGCGGTGTTGATTTTATCATGCTTGACAACATGGAACTTACTACAATGAAGGAGGCCGTCAGGTTAATCGGCGACAGGTTCAAGACGGAGGCAAGCGGCGGAATTACGGAAGATACGTTGCGGGCGGTTGCGGAATGTGGCGTTGATTTTATTTCTGTTGGTGCGCTCACGCATTCATTCAAAAGCCTCGATATAAGTCTGAAAGCTGTTAAGTAGACATTGAAATTATTATGATCGTTAAGACGAAAAATTACAAACTGGACAAAAAAACTTATATAACTCTTGCATTGAAGAATGTATTGAAAAGGCAGGGATGGATTGCTGCCGTGGCTGCATTTGCGATTTGTTTAATGTTTATCTGGATTCAAAGTATCTGGTGGTTCATCGCGGCAGTTATTGGCCTTACCCTTTATGTACTTTTCTGGTGGATTCAGTTTTACGGAGTAACGCAGCTGGATCAGGGCAAAATGTTATTTGAAAAATTCTCCTATGAGATTTCCAGCCAGCAGATCGTCATGAAAATAAATCCACGCGAAGGGATGCCATTGAAGTGGGATCAGATTTCCCGGGCTTCCGTAGAAAAGGATGCCTTTCTTCTTTTTGTTAACAAGGCACAGCTTATCCATCTTCCCTTTAAGATTTTCAACACTGAAAACGAACGCAAGTTCCTCGCCAGCGTACTCAGAAATAAAGGTTTGACGAAGTAATCATGAAAGTATGGATTGATTGGCTCTGCAATCAATCTTTTATATCTTTCTTTCGTGAAGAAGAGACTAACGGAACAAGAAGCCCGGGAGAAGATCAATCGCTACTGTGCATACCAGGAGCGCTCACATCTTGAGGTTCGTAACAAACTATACGAATACGGTTTGTTTCGCGATGAAGTTGACGAAATCATTTCCTCACTCATCAGCGATGGTTTCCTTAACGAGGAACGATTTGCCAAAGTGTTCGCCGGAGGCAAGTTCAGGATGAAAAAATGGGGACGCATAAAAATTGTGCATGCGCTCGAGGCAAAAGGTGTTACAAAGAACTGCATCAGGTTAGCGCTGAATGAAATCGACGATGAATCTTATAAGGAAACGCTATCACGATTGATCGACGAGAAATCGCCAGCGCTTTCAGACGAAAAAAATGAATACGTCAGGCGCGACAAGCTTTCGAAATTTTTGATTCAGCGCGGCTTCGAGCCGGAGCTGGTGTGGACAACCATCAATGCAATGGTAAGATAAGTACCATTGCAGGAAGATCCCTACAAGTAATTATCCTGGATGTTGATCTTAGCTCTTCGCAACTCGAAATTCTGCCCGAGATAAACCTTCCGAACCTGCGGATCGCTTGCAAGTTCCTCTGCGGTTCCGGATTTGAAAAGTTTTCCGTCAACCATTAGATAGGCTCTGTCGGTAATTGAGAGTGTTTCATCCACATTATGATCAGTAATGAGGATGCCGATATTCTTGTTTTTTAGTCTCGCAACGATGTGCTGAATTTCTTCGACAGCAATCGGATCGACACCCGCGAATGGCTCATCCAATAACACGAACTTAGGATCTACAGCAAGTGCGCGGGCAATTTCTGTTCTTCTGCGCTCACCTCCGGACAACGACATGCCCAGATTTTTCCTGACCTTTTGAAGACTGAATTCTTCGATCAATTCATCGACTTTTTCACGACGTTGCTGCTTAGTGTAATCACGCATCTCCAGCACGGCCATGATATTTTCCTCAACTGTGAGTTTCCGGAAAACAGAAGCTTCCTGCGCAAGATATCCAATACCTCTCTTTGCGCGCTTGTACATGGCAAGGCTGGTAATGTCTTCATCCCCATGAAAGATCCTTCCCTGGTTCGGTTTTATCAACCCGACGATCATGTAAAACGTTGTGGTTTTTCCGGCGCCATTGGGGCCAAGTAATCCCACGATCTCGCCCTGGGCCACCTCGACAGAAACTTGATTGACGACCGTTCTTGTCTTGTATTTCTTTATCAGATTTTCGGCGCGTAACACCATATTAGTCAAACTTGATATCTCTAATTCTTAGTTGTACACTAGTAACCCCGTTATAGGTATTTTCTTCAATGTTGAAGGCCATCCTGAATTCCGATGCTTTTCTCAGCCCGGCATAAAAGCCCGCCATGTCGAAGCCAACCGCCTGAAAGACGCTTTCGCAACCATCCTGACCCACCAGGAATTTCAGATGTCGATCCTTAAAGCTGGTGAGAGCGTTTACCACGTACGCTCTCTTAACTTCAAAAACCGGTTTAAGGTTTCCCGGTCCAAACGGAGACATTTGTTTCAGCAGGTTTACAAACTTCTGCGTGATGCCGTCGAGCATAATCGGAATATCGATGTCAACGACGGGTGTCAGCATTTCGTCTGTCAAGGATGATGAAACCACTTTCTCAAACCGCTGCTGGAATGCTGCAAGATTGCTAATATCCATCGTTAGACCAGCGGCATATTTATGTCCTCCGAATTTTTCGAGCAGGTCGCTGCATTCAAGGATCGCACCGTACAGGTCAAACCCATTAATGCTACGGGCGGATCCCGTGATCTTATTATTTGATTCAGTGAGAATGATCGTGGGTCGATAAAATTTCTCGACACAACGAGCAGCAACTATGCCAATTACACCTTTATGCCAGGAGTTTTTGAATAACACCGTCGACTTTGCCG
>Ga0196965_1000280_pt1 | contig 35046 bp, 27 predicted proteins | sample S1_20metaG_FD_148668 | JGI IMG/M metagenome (GOLD analysis project Ga0196965, IMG submission 148668) | Soil microbial communities from Anza Borrego desert, Southern California, United States - S1_20 | ecosystem: Environmental > Terrestrial > Soil > Desert | place: USA: California | collected...
CCGTTAAAACAAATCATCGGATACTCCATTCCCTGATTGGCTGTATGCACAGAGTAAGCAACCGGATATGGATATGGAATTGACCTTTCAGAATAAACCTCCAACGCATTTTTGATCGCTTTGGTAGATTCTTTCTCCCACAATGGATTTCCTTCTTTCGGATACAACGATTGGGCTAATGGCGTTTTGTCTCCCACTTTTACAGCCATTGCATCCCAGATAAACTTGCGCGAGTGTGCAAATGCAAAATCACGAACATTCTCAGCATAAAATTCCCAGGTGCTTTTGTTTGTCGACCTGGTTTTTTCCTTTTGACGAGCCTCCTGTTCAGAAACAATCATCACCGGCTTGTCAAAAGTCCTCTTTGCCTTTTCAAACTTCGCGAGCTGATCAGCGCTCAATACTTCCTTAGGATTTTGTAGCGTACCGCTTGCTCCTACGATGTGATCGGAAGGAACAGTGATCCGAACGCGGTAGTTACCGAACGTTAAAGCAAACTCTCCCTGGCCAAGGAACTGCTTATTTTGCCATCCTTCGTAATCGTCGAACACACACATGCGCGGGAACCACTGTGCAAATGTATAGAGGTAATTCCCGTCCTCAGGGAAGTACTCGTATCCACCACGCCCATTGAAAACATGACGGTCATATTCCTTATAAGACCAGTCTACAGAAAAAGCAAACTTCTCACCTGTCTTAAGTGGAGCTGGCAAATCTACACGCATCATCGTGTTATTGATAGTAGCCGTAAGCGGTTTACCACTTGCATCCTTTACCGATTTGATATTGTAGCCGCCCTTATAATCCGAAACCGTGATACCCGATACGTATCCTAATAATCCTGCAGGTATCGAATCTCTGATCTCGCCTGTTTCAGTTTTCTCGGTCATGTTATCAGGCCCAAAAATGTTCTGATCGAGCTGAAGCCACAGGTAGTTGAGCGCCTCTGGAGCGTTATTATGATAAGTAATCGTTTCAGATGCAGTGAGCATCTGGGTGTTGTCATCAACTTCAACGTCTATTACATAGTCGGCCCGTTGCTGCCAGTAATTTGTACCCGGCGCGCCTGAACCCGTACGATAAGTGTTAGGCGTTGGCAAAACTTCTCCAAGTTGTTCGAACTTTCCCTGCCATCCCTGCTCTTGCGCCAATGTTGTTCCAAAGGCACCAAAAAATGCTAATGCTAAAATTATTCTGACTTGTCTCATATCCATTGATCAGCGATTGCTAACCGTCAATTAGTTTTTTTCTTGAATGAATCAAATTTCGATTCCGTTTCTACTTTCGGGAAGATGTTATCTTCGATATTCACATCAGCGGTTTGTAAGTTTGGATCGATCATAACGTTCACAACCTCCTTTTCTTTCACAAACACCTTGGTCATTTTACTTTCGTTGATTCTCCAAACTTCCGCCGGAATCGTTTCAAGCTCGCGGCTACCATCTTTGAAAGTCCATTCAACAATTACCGGCATTACTAGACCGCCTTTGTTGGATACGGTGATCTCATAGATATTCTTGCCTTCAAGCTTCTTCATAATTCCCTTGTCGTCTACGCGGCTCAGGAAGTCGCCGTAATATTTATCGCCAGTTTCGATCAGCGTAAATTCCTGCGGTCCATTTTCAAATCCTTTTGTCTCCTGCTGTCCTTTTCCCTGAGAAAGATCTCCTTTCTTCGCTTTCACGTTCTTGTTTTCAATATTCGATTTTTCTGTCCGAAGCTTGTACCACTTCACATCTTCCAGCGTCTGATCGCAGACATCTGTTGTATAGAACCATCCTTTCCAGAACCAGTCAAGGTCAACTGCCGAAGCATCCTCCATTGTTCTGAAAAAGTCTGCAGGCTTCGGATGTTTAAATGCCCAGCGTTGAGAATATTCTTTAAAAGCTTTGTCAAACAACGCCGGTCCCATTACAGTTTCGCGCATGATATAAAGGGCTGTTGCTGCTTTCTGATACTGCTCGGGACCAAACTTTATAACCTGTTCTGAGTTTACCATTAAGGGACGCATCAATGAAGGATCTCCTTTAAAATAATCGACGAGAGCAGAAGGTTTTCCGCGCGTCCAGTCAATTTCGGGATACCGTTCCAGCTCGGTCACAAGCTGTACAAAACTGTTGATACCTTCATCCATCCATGTTGTCTGGCGTTCATCGTTGTTGATGATCATCGGGAAGAAGTTGTGTCCAACTTCGTGAACAATAACACCGATCATTCCCTGCTTTTGCAGGGGTGTAAACGAACCATCCTTCTTTGGACGACCATAGTTGAAGCAGATCATCGGGTACTCCATTCCGATGCTGGCAGAATGCACAGAGATCGCGACCGGATATGGATAATCAATTGTCATGCGGGAATAAACCTCAAGTGTGTTCTTAACGGCTTTTGTTGATTCCTGTTCCCAAAGCGGGTTTCCTTCCTTAGGATAATACGACATTGCCAACGGCGTTTTGTCGCCGATCTTCACTGCTTGCGCATCCCAGAGAAACTTACGTGAAGAAGCGAACGCAAAATCCCGCACATTATCAGCATGGAACTCCCATGTCTTCTTTTGTTTTGATTTCGTTTTCTCTTTCGCAATAGCTTCGTCCTGTGTAACGATGATCACCGGCTTGTCAAAGGATGTTTTCGCGCGCTCGAATCTCTCCAACTCAGTTTTCGTCAAGACATCCTGTGGGTTCTTTAAAACACCAGTCGCACCAACCATGTGATCTGCTGGTACTGTTATCTTCACCTTATAATTACCGAATGGGAGTGCAAACTCGCCTTTTCCTAGAAATTGTTTATTCTGCCATCCCTGGTAGTCATCGTAAACACACATGCGTGGAAAGAACTGTGCGATTGTATAGAGATAATTCCCGTCCTCAGGGAAATACTCCATTCCGCTTCTTTGTCCGAAAACACCGCGGTCAACAACATTGAATGACCAATCGATATTGAAAGAAACTTTCTCACCGCTCTTTAGTGGCTGCGGAAGATCAACGCGCATCATTGTGTTGTTAACAAAATACTGGAGTGGTTTTCCGGATGCATCTTTAACCGCTTTGATATTAAATCCGGCATCAAAATCTGAAACCTCCTGCGCGTAAGTTTTGGCCGTCGCTGAATCCTTAACGGTACCGGTACTGGTCATTTTCAGCGAATTCTCTTCATCCAGAATATTCTGGTCAAGCTGCAACCAAAGGTATTTCAGAGCATCAGGCGAGTTGTTTGTATACGTGATTGTCTCACTTCCTGTAATAGATTGATTATCGTCGTTCAGCTCGACGCTGATTACATAATCAGCTTGTTGTTGCCAATATTTTGGACCAGGTGCTCCTGATCCTGTACGATATTCATTCGGCGTCGGCAACGTCTGACCGAGCTGTTCAAATTTTCCCTGCCATTTGTTTGCTTCCTGGGCCCACGCAAGGTTGACAGTCAGCACAAATAACACAACCAAAAAACGCTTCATAATTTATTGTTAGGTTAATAAATACTTACCAAAACATTTTGTCTTTCATCAGGATCAGCGCGATTCCTGCAACAGCTGATGAAATCACAAGCTTCCAATCCCGACGGTTTATACCAATCAAGTCGACCAAAATAAAACAAGATCCGAGGAATATGACAACTATTATTATTTGGCCAAACTCGAGCCCTACATTGAAGGCAAATAATTGTGATATTATACTTTTATCTCTACCCAGGATGCTTTTCAAAAATGTTGAGAATCCCAGACCATGAATCAGGCCAAAAAATGCTGCATACAAATAATTCAACTGCATGTTGCTGCCGGTGAGACTATCTTCCTTCTTAAAAATGTTTGAAACGGCCGTGACAAAAATTGTAAGCGGTATGAGAAACTCGATCAATGCGCTATCGACTGTTATCACCTCCAGCGTTGATAAGGCTAATGTAATTGAGTGGCCTATCGTAAATGCCGTAACAAGGATCAACACCTGCTTCCACTCGCGGGTTGTGTAAAGTGCACACAATGCGATTACAAATAATATGTGATCATATCCGTTCTGGTAATCGAGTATATGATCTCTGCCTAGATCGAAGTAAATTCTAAACTGACTCATGTCCGCCGTACGAAAAGGCCCCAATAATACCGTTTATTTTTTGTTTCTGGTGAATCCGACCTGTTTGAAACAGCCTATTTTTTGTAAACGGTTGGCATTTCAAAGACGCTTTACGCAGATTGCACTACTTTGGAAATGATTTTGCTCTGTAGTCCGCCATGATGGTCATGTTAACATATTTATCGAACTTCTTTCAACTCCTGGTTGCGTTTTCCACGCTGCACCCCATCCATGTAACCGTAACTGAAATCGAGTTGGATGAAAAAGATAAACGTCTGGAGATCATGATGCGGGTTTTCATCGACGATTTCGAAACGACGCTGCGAAACACGCTGAAGCAACCGACACTAGACATTCTTCATCCTAAAAATGGCCAGACCAGAGACCAAATAATTGAATTCTTTCTGAAAGATCGTTTTAAAGTAACGCTTGATAACAAAAGCCAGGCCCTGAAATATCTTGGCCACGAGCAGGATGGCGATGCATTTGTTCTCTATATCGAAGGGCCGAATGTAAAAAAGTTTCGGACTATCACAGTGTACAATGATATTCTTACGAACGAATACGACGATCAATCCAATCTTGTTCACGTAACGGTACGCGGAAAAGTGAAAAGTTTAAGGCTTACGCCAGATAATATTTCCGACCAACTGACGTTTGATACCAAGTAAGGTCAATTTTTTTTAATAGCTCACCGGGCTTCGCGGCCTGGTGAGTTTTTCTTTTTCTCACACGAACTCGCGCTATATTTGCACGCATGAATCGACTCATCATTCTTCTGAGCATGACAATTTTTATGTGGTCATGCAACGAGGACGAAACTGAAAGCTGCGCCGAAACCCCGGAAGATGTTCAGACAGTACAATTTGATTTTGTTGACCTACAGGATAGTATTTTAAACCTGGATACGAAAACCTCTTTAGTATCCTTTTTGTCGCGCCATCCGGAAGTTCGTGATTACATTTTCAGACGTAATGAGTATCCGAACGACTCTGCATTTATTAATCAACTGTACGACCGGTTTCGCCATCCAAGCTTCGATACACTCGCGATGGAAACTGAAAAAGTATTCGACGATCTTTCTCAACTTAAGAGCCAGTTTGCAGAAGCGTTCTCAAATATCAAAGCATATTACCCGGAGTTTAAACCACCGATTGTCAAAACAATTATAACCGGGCTCGATAGCGACTTACTGGTTTCAGATTCCATTATTGTGGTAAGCCTGGATTTCTATTTAGGCGACGGTGCGAAATATCAACCCCGTATCTATGAATATTTATTGAGGCGATACGGACCGGAGGATATCGTTCCATCATGTATATTGATGTTCGGTATCAGCGAGCGTTTTAACAAGGGCGATCTGAAAGACAAAACTGTGCTTGCCGAGATGATCGCTTACGGTAAGTCGTTCTATTTTGCAAAGCGCACATTACCTTGCGTTCCTGATAGCGTCTTCCTTTGGTATACAGCCGAAGAAATGAGGGGATCGCGGAAGAATGAAGATATGATCTGGGCCCGTTTGATCCAGGACAAGGTGATCCATTCGACAAGCATGATCGACAAGCGCAACTATCTGGGCGAACGACCATTTACAATCCAGGTCGGGGAAAAATGTCCGGGCCGGATTGCTCAATGGATCGGCTGGCGTATTGTAGAAGCTTATATGAAATCGCACCCACAAACAACGCTGCCGGAGCTGATGGCGATAAGTGATGCGCAGGAATTATTCAGAGAATCAAAGTATAAGCCACAAAAACGTTAGCGTTCGGCTTGAGCCGAAAACTTCACAACGAAAAGTTATATTTGGAGCCCAATCTTTAACGAACACAAACTATGCGTCAAAAAATTGTTGCCGGTAACTGGAAAATGAACAAGACCCTTCACGAAGCCAACATCCTTGCGTCTGAAATAATGGGAATGGTCGGAGACGAGGTAACAGGAAATGTGAAGGTTATTTTTTGCATTCCGTTTCCGTACTTAGGCTATATCCGCAACATGCTGGGTAACAACACGCGCATTTCAGTCGGCGCCCAGGATTGCAGTCAGCACGAATGGGGTGCTTACACAGGTGAAGTATCCGCGCCAATGCTACAGGGCATGAATATCCCTTACGTAATCATTGGGCATAGTGAGCGCAGACAATATCACGGCGAGGACTCTGGATTACTTGCAAAAAAAATCGACGTGGCGCTGAAGCACGCTCTGACTCCAATCTTCTGCTGCGGCGAACCTCTTGACGTGAGGGAAAAAAACCAACATGAAAAGCTCGTGACACAACAGGTTGAAGAAGCACTTTTCCACCTTGACGCAACCACCATTCAGAAAATTGTGGTGGCTTACGAGCCGGTGTGGGCTATTGGCACTGGTAAAACAGCAACTGCCCAGCAGGCGCAGGACATGCACGCGGTTATACGAAAACATATCGCCGGGAAGTACGGAAAAGATGTTGCAGACAATATTTCCATTTTGTATGGAGGAAGCGTGAACGCCGGAAATGCAAAAGAACTATTTGGCTGCCCCGACGTTGACGGAGGCCTGGTCGGTGGCGCGTCATTGAAATCACGCGAATTTACTGAGGTGATCAAAGGTGCCTGATCCCGCAAACCACAACACCATGTATTACACAAAGCTGCTTGTTCGGTGCGACAGTGAATTTTCTGAGATGCTTATCGCAGAACTAGCCGAAGCAGGTTTTGACACTTTCATGGAAAATGAAAATGGTTTCGAAGCTTATGTGGAAGAAGAACGTTTTGATAACGACATAGTAACGGAGATTAAGGATCGTTACTCCTTACATACACAGCTTGAATTTTCATTTTCGCGGGAAGAGAAGCGAAACTGGAACGAAGAGTGGGAGAAAAGTTACGAGCCGATTATCGTCGACGACCGATGTTTGATCCGCGCGTCATTCCATATAATTGAAAAGAAATTCCCTTTTGAAATTATCATAACACCCAAGATGTCCTTCGGTACGGGACATCATCAGACCACTTACCTGATGATCAAAGCCCAGATGGATATTGATCATCAAAACAAACGCGTAATGGATGCTGGCTGCGGCACAGCGATCCTGTCGGTCATGGCGTCAAAGCTGGGAGCACGCGAAGTTGTCGCGTTTGATATTGATGAATGGAGTGTTATCAACGGTAATGAAAATATCGAAGTCAACGGCACGGCTAATGTTTCGTTACAACAGGGAAAAATTTCTGAAGTAAAAATCGACGGGTTATTTGATATAATCCTGGCCAACATCAACAAGAATGTATTGCTGGCGGAAATGAAGGCGTACGACAGCTATCTGGATAAAAATGCCCTGCTGCTACTCAGCGGTTTTTATACGCATGACATTTCCGAACTTCTCTATGAAGCTGAAAAATACGGGCTACGTGAAGTTAGTCGCGGCGAAAGAGAAACCTGGGCAAGCCTGCTGTTGAAAAAGATTGGGTAGCTAGGAGCGCGCGATCCAGCGAACAAGTGTATCGACAAACTCCTGAGGCCTTTCAGCCTGAACCCAATGCCCGGTATCCAGCGTTTCGAGCTCCGCCCTTGGAAACAGCGTTTTGATTCTCGACATGTCCTCATCGGTTACGTAGCGTGAACGTCCACCACGAATAAATAGTGTCGGCTTATCGAACGTTCCTTCAAACTGAAGGTCGTGTCCGATCTTATGAAGATTTTTCGTAATGACCGGAAGATTGATTTTCCAGGTAAACCCTCCTGTAGTTTTTCGCTGCAGATTCTTCAACAAAAATTGTCGAACATCACTTTCGTCAACATATCGTGCAAGAATTTCGTCGGCTTCATTCCGGGTCGTGATTTCGTTGATCGGAATTGCGTTTAATCCATCAAGGATGATGTAATGCTCGAGGTTGTATGGCCTGGGTGAAATATCGACCACAACCAACCGTGATAGCTTTTCAGGATGGGCGAGTGCGAAATTCATTACAACCTTTCCTCCCATCGAATGGCCAATGATAATCGGATCTTCAACGTTGTGTTCGTTCAGGAATTCCGCGAGGTCGTCAACCATCGCCTGGTAATCAAAATCGTTACTGTGCGGCGACTGCCCATGGTTACGGAGATCCAATGAAAGAACGCGATAGTCCGGCGACAGTATGCGGGCTTGTGTAAGCCAATTATCGGAAGATCCAAAAATCCCATGAAGAATGACGATGGCCTGCCCTTGCCCAACTTCCCTGTGAAATAATTTCATGACGCTAAAGTAATACCATTAAAGGATTTTCTTCGAACACTGACCCCAATCGATTGCAATCGGCAGTTAGTTCAGCAGCTTTTCTCGATGACACAATGATAGTCTATATTTGCCACGTTTTCCTTTTCACCAAATGGAATTGATTCACGACAAGTACACTGTTCAGAATGTTGACTTGGTTTCCATCGCTAATCAGTTTGGAACGCCACTATATGTTTACGACGCAGATCGCATCGTACAACAATTAAAAATGTTGAAGACGGCTTTCTCTGCGTGCGACGTAAAAATCAAATATGCAGCGAAAGCGTTGACAAACCTGTCGATTCTGCGGTTGCTTCGAAAACACGGGTCCGACATTGATGTCGTGTCCATTCAAGAAGCACAATTGGCAATCCGTGCGGGCTTTGCTCCCTCTCAAATCATGTACACGCCAAGCGGCGTAGATTTTTCAGAGATAATCGAAGCGGTAAACTTGAAGCTGACTGTTAATCTTGATAACCTTCCAACCTTGCAGAAGTTCGGTGAAAAATATCGCGACACGTACCCATGCAGTATTCGTCTTAATCCACACATCATGGCCGGCGGCAATTACAAGATCTCAACGGGCCATAGCAATTCAAAGTTCGGTATTTCGGTCTTTCAGCTACCTGAAATTCATGAAGTCGTACTAAAACATAAGATCAACGTCAATGGCCTTCATATCCACACAGGGTCGGATATTACCGAGAGCGATGTTTTTATTAGGATGGCTGATATCCTGTTCGGCGTCGCACGCGACTTCCCACATCTGCGCTTCATTGATTTCGGGAGCGGTTTCAAAGTGGCGTACAAAGAAGATGATATCGTTACCAACATTTATGATCTCGGTTTGAAGCTTACAAAAGCGTTCGGCGATTTTTGCCAGCAGTACGGACGCAAGCTCGAACTACATTTTGAGCCAGGGAAATTTATCGTGAGCGAGGCCGGATATCTCCTCACTAAAGTAAACGTCATCAAATCGACTCCTTCAGTTACTTTCATTGGTGTCAATTCCGGGTTGAATCATTTGATTCGGCCGATGATGTACGATGCGTACCACGAAATTCTCAACATCTCGAATCCGAAAGGGCCGCAAAAGTTATATACAGTTGTTGGGTATATATGCGAAACGGATACGTTCGGTGCAGACCGAAAATTAAATGAAACCCGTGAGGGGGATATTCTTGCGTTCAAGAACGCTGGTGCTTATGGATATTCAATGGCGTCCAACTACAATTCGCGGCTTCGTCCGGCTGAAGTGATGATCATCAATGGCTCCGCCAAACTCATCCGCGAACGCGAAACGCTCGATGACCTGGTAAAAGGGCAAATCGAAATAGATGTCTAGGCCCGTTAACGATGTGTTAACAGGATTTCGTCAACTAACTTGAACGTAAGTTCGTTATTTTAGCAGCTTGATTTATACTATGAAGTTTCGGTCGCTCGTCATTCTCCTTTCCCTGATCTCATTTTCAAACGCATTTTCACAGGTATTAAAACCGGTAAAGTGGACATTCACCGCATCGAAGTCGGATGCTAAAGTTGGCGATGAAATTGATCTCATTTTTAAAGCGACCGTGGATGCTGACTGGTATATCTACGCGACAGATTTTGATCCGGATTGCGGCCCGATGCTCACAGAAATTTTCCTCAATGATCCGGTAAACTTCGAAACAGTCGGAACCTTTAAAGCAATTGGTTCTACCGACAAATATGACTCCATTTTTGGTTGCGACGTAAAGATCTTTAAGGAGTCGGGAGAGTTTCGTCAGAGAATTAAGGTAACAGGAACACCTTTAAAAATATCAGGCTCGATCGAAGGACAGGTTTGCAAGGATGTATGTATTCCGTTCGCAGAAGATTTTGTTTTCGATAAGATTTCCGTTACAGGTAAATCGCAAAAATCAGCCATTAAGAAAACTGAAACCACACCTTCCGGGACTACCCAGGAGCAAAAACCAACTGATAAGAATTCATCCGATACCGTTGCCGCAGCATCAGTCACAATAGAAAAAGCAAAAGCGAGCAACTTTCCGCTGGAAAACAAAGGACCTCAAATTGACAGGACGATTCTCGAAGGTGAACCGGACGATGAAAATACCTCCATTGCCGGTTATATGCTTTTGGCGTTCATCCTCGGGTTTACTTCGCTGATTACACCTTGTGTATTCCCAATGATTCCGATGACGGTAACTTTCTTCCTAAAAGATGATCAACCCAGGAAAGTTGGGATTCGCAACGCGGTGATCTTCGGTTTATCGATTATTGTCATCTACACAATTGCCGGTACAATCTTCGCATTTTCCTTCGGAGCCGACGGACTCAACGCACTGGCTACACACTGGATCCCGAATCTGTTTGTGTTTGTGATGTTTATCGTATTTGCATTGTCGTTCCTCGGATTGTTTGAAATCAATGCACCATACAAGCTTGTAAACAAAGCCGACCGTGCAGCAGAAAAGGGAGGGCTCGTTGGAATATTTTTTATGTCGGCAACCCTGGTACTTGTATCATTCTCATGTACGATCCCCATCGTAGGAAACGTACTGGTGTTGTCTGCCGGTGGCGAAGTAATTAAGCCTGTGCTGGGCATGCTTGCTTATTCAGCTGCCTTCGCCATCCCGTTTACCTTGTTTGCCATTTTCCCTGAGTGGATGCGCACAATGCCAAAATCCGGTGGTTGGTTAAACACCGTGAAGGTAACACTCGGACTTATTGAGCTCGCGCTGGCTTTCAAGTTTCTTAGCATCGTTGATCAGACGTATCACTGGGGTATTCTTGATCGTGAGATTAACATTGCTATCTGGATAGTAGTGGCAACGGTACTTGGCTTTTACTTTCTTGGCAAGATCCGTATGTCAGGCGATAGTCCTGTAGAAAAAATCACCGTATCCAGATTGATGTTTGCGATCATCACATTCACTTTCGTGGTCTATCTTATTCCAGGACTTTGGGGTGCGCCGTTGAAAGCGCTGGCCGGTTATCTGCCACCAATGCACACGCACGATTTCGATCTGATCGCAATGACGAACAACGAACGTGCTAACGAGATCTGTGAGCCACCGAAACACGCGGATTTCCTCCACCTTCCGCACGGGCTCAAAGGATACTTTGATTACGATCAGGCACTTGCATGTGCACGTCAGCAAAACAAGCCGCTGTTCATTGACTTCACAGGTCACGGCTGCGTAAACTGTCGCGAGATGGAAGCGCGGGTCTGGTCCGATCCGGAAGTACTCGCGCGCCTGCAGAATGATTTTGTCGTAGTAGCGCTCTATGTTGACGACAAGACGCAGCTGCCAGCGTCTGCATGGTATACGTCGACTTACGATCAGAAGGTTAAAAAGACAATTGGAAAACAGAACGCCGATCTGCAAATCCGAAACCTTAATAACAACGCCCAACCATTCTATGTTCTGGTCGGAAAAGACGAACGTGTCCTTGCCTGGCCGAAAGCTTATGACACAAGCGTAGAAAACTTTGTTGAATTTCTGGAGACTGGCAAAAAAACTTACAAATCGCTTTACGCTAACTAGCGTGCAAAATGTGCGATTCGGCTTTGTTTTAATTCAACGAAGCGGCTGTAGGTTCGCGTTTTCATTTAAAACAGGATAGTTATATATTTGAGGACTAGCTGCTTCCACACTTTTGTGGATTGCAGATTTTTTTAACTCAGTTATCTTTGTTCTCCTCAATTTTTTAAACTGACGAAGATGATAAGACGCAGACTCGGAATTCTCCTGTTACTTTCTATGGGCATCGGCGTAACGCTGATTAACCGTTATTATATTCCCACGTTGCCAGGTGAAGATCCGGTTGCAGTCGAAGTGATCGACAGTACCGCGTTTGAGCAGATCGTTGAAGAAACAAAGGAGCCAAAGGTCGTTTACGGGATTACATTGGATGACGATCATCTCGTGATTGAAGACAAAATCAAACGCAACGAACGTCTCGGCGATATCCTGCAAGAGTACAATGTGCCAGCGAAGCTAATTAACGAGCTTTCTCTTCTTTCCAAAAAGATCTTTGATCCACGGAAGATAGCGGCGAACAAAAAATATACAGTTATCTGTGAAGAAGATTCCATTAAGACAGCGAAGGCATTCGTCTACGAACCAAATGACATTGACTATATAATTTTCACCTTCGATGACTCACTGTCGGTGAACGTTTACCAGCGTGAAGTTATCAGCGTTGAAAAAACGATCTCAGGCACCATCACCAGCACTCTCTCACAAACCATAGAAGAACTCGGTATTACCCACGAACTGACAAACAAGTTTGTCGATATTTTCGGGTGGCAGGTTGACTTCGGTCGTCTTCAGAAAGGCGACAAGTTCAAGCTTATTTATCGCGAGGAGCAGGTAGAAGGGAAATCGATTGGCATCAGTCAGATCGATGCAATTTACTTCGAACATTTCGGACATGAATACTATGCATTCCCTTATGATCAGGGCGAGGGCTTACAGTATTATGATGAAGAAGGCAAGAGCTTGCGTAAAGCGTTGCTTAAATATCCGATAGAGTTTACGCGCATCAGTTCGCGTTACACTAAAAAACGTTTTCATCCTGTACAGAAGCGATGGAAGGCACATCTGGGAACGGATTTCGCAGCGCCTACAGGAACGCCTATCCGTACCGTTGGAGATGGAATTGTATTAGAAGCCAAGTATAAATCTAACAACGGCAATTATGTGAAGATCCGTCACAACGGTACTTATACAACGCAGTACCTGCACATGTCGCGGATTGCCAAAGGCATTCGGCCAGGAACACACGTTAGCCAGGGACAAACCATCGGCTACGTGGGCAGCACTGGTCTGGCAACCGGCCCACATCTTTGCTATCGTTTCTGGAAAAACGGCATACAAGTTGATGCATTGAAAGTGGATCTTCCTCCATCTGAACCGATTTTCAAAAAGAACCTGGAGGAATTCCAGGCGTTGAAGGACGAGCTGATTCCTAAGCTTCACGCCATACCTTCGCCAGACGACGAGATCGAAGAGACCTTCGCTTCCGCGAAATAGGTTTTGAGATCTTTATTAGGACTGGCAACTTTCTTTGGCTTTTTTTGTTAGGAAAATATTGTCAGTCCCTCAATGCGATCTCTCCTCTTAATCATTCTCTTCTTAAGTGCTTTGCACCTCTCCGCACAAAAGGTTGGACTGGTGCTCAGCGGTGGCGCCGCAAAAGGTATCGCGCATGTTGGCATACTAAAAGCGTTAGAAGAAAATGAGATTCCGATCGACTATGTCGTGGGGACGTCGATGGGAGGCATCATTGCAGGGTGTTATGCCGCTGGCTTAAGTCCCGATCAAATTGAAAACATCGTTCTTTCTGACGAATTTCTCCGTTGGGTGAATGGCAACCCAGAGCCAGGTTATAACTACTTCTACCATGAGAGTCAGGAAAACCCCAACTTTCTCCGTTTAAATCTTTCTCTGGATTCGATCCTCAATTTTCAGCTCAATGCAAGTATTGCCAGTGATGTATCGCTAAACTTCACGCTCGCGGAAAAGATGGCCCTTGCATCCGCGATTTCGAAAAATGATTTCGATAAATTATTCGTGCCGCTTCGCGTTGTAGCTGCTGATATCTTCACGCAAAACCAGGTTATCCTGAAAGACGGGCTGCTGAGCGACGCTTTGCGCGCTACCCAAACAGTACCTTTCTTTTACAATCCTATCCGCGTAGACGGGAAATACCTTTTCGATGGTGGCGTATATAACAACTTTCCTGTTGATGTGGCTGAGAAAGTTTTCAAGCCGGATGTGATCATTGGGTCGAATGTCTCCACGAAAGTGTTTAATGAATATCCGTATCACCTGGATGAAAAACTAATTTCGAAATCGCTCTTGTTCCTACTACTGGACAAGTCGGACCCAGGCAGCGTTCCAGACGGCGGCGTGTACATTCAACCAAACCTAAACGGGTTTACATCTTTCGATTTTGCGCAGGCCAAAAGCCTTATCGACAGCGGCTATATCCAAACGGTGCGTCAAATCGATGAGATCAAAAGCAAAATCTCTTCGCGCATTACTTGCGAAGACGTGGCTATTCGTCGCAACGCATTCAACAATCAAAACCCTGCCCTCATATTCGACGATATCGTTTATAAGGGATTCAATTCGAAACAGAGGCGATACCTGAACCGGATTTTTAAATACAGAATGTTAAAGAAAAATAATGCCTTGTATTTTGAGCAGATCAAGAAGAGTTACTATCGGCTTGTCTCTGAGGAATATTTTAGCAACGTGTACCCTAACATACTTTTCGACACATTAACCAATCGGTATAAGTTGCAGCTTACGCGGCGGCCACAGAAAAATTTCCAGGTCGATTTCGGAGGAGTTATTGCCACAAGGGAAGTCAGCAGCATTTTCCTCGGGCTAAACATCTTCAACTTCAATAAACAGCTTGTTCATTTTTATGGCGGATTTCAAACCGGAAATTTTTACAAAGCTGCAGTCCTTAGAACAAGAATCGATTTCCCCTACCAGTTTTATCTCGAGCCTTTTGCAAATTTCCATTCATGGAATTTTGTCGAAAGCAGCGATCTATTAAAAGAAACTTCTTCTCCTACAGTGCTGAAGCGTGTCGATAGGAGTTTTGGTGTACGCTTTGGTGTGCCCATCGCGCACATCTTCAAAGGCACCGCCTCATTCGAAGGATTAAATAATTTCGACCGTTACATCAACACACCGGTTTTTGTAAGCACTGATACGCTTGACGAGATGCGCCTGGCGGGTGTTAAGGCCGAGATCTCATTTACGTCGAATACGCTGAACCGGAAACAGTACCCATCTGCCGGAAAAGCATTTGAAATAACTGGCCAGTATTTTAATGTGAAGGAACATTTTAAGCCCGGGAATACATCGCTCGAAGAGCTGCCTCTCGAAAAAGATCACCAATGGTTTCGCCTGCGACTGAGCGCCGAACAGTACTTTAATGCTGCGTGGTTCAGACCCGGCTACTTTGCTGAAGCTGTATTTTCGAATCAACCTTTCTTTTCAAACTACCGGGGCACGATCATTAACGCTCCTGCTTTTATGCCTATCCAGGATAGTCGAACGTTGATGCTTGAGAAATTCCGTTCCTTTAACTACGTGGCTGGCGGCATCCGAAATGTTTTTTCGCTTCGAAACAAACTCGAGTTCCGCCTCGAAGCTTATGTATTCAAACCCATCGAATATCTGGAAGAAGCGACGACCCAGGAGCCTGTCACGTCTTCGCAGTTACGCTCAGTTTTCCTCGCCAGTTCCGCGGCACTGGTCCACCATTCACCGATCGGGCCGATCTCGCTAAGTGTGAACTATTACGACGACAAGGAAAACAAATTAGGTGTGTTGCTGCATGCCGGCTTCCTCCTGTTTGATAGACACAACACCGAGTAAGTAAGCATGTATAAATGATGTAAGATTATATCGCGGATTTTAAATTTTTAAGTATGTTTAAGGTCCAAAATCTAATCCTTACGCCTCCATGCTGAGAATTGCCCTTTGTTTGCTTTTTCTAACAGGCAGCCTCCTTTCTTCCGCTCAGAAACTTCAATGGGCATCCAAAGTTATCGAGTTTTCATCTGAATTGACCCCGGTCCAATACTCAGCACAGCAAGTACTTGGCAAACCAAACGTACTTCCTGCAGGCGGACAAAGTCCAAATGCATGGACACCTGATAAGCCAAAACGTAAGGAGTTTATCAAAGTCGGCTATGAAACGCCGATGTCAATCCGTCAGATCGCAATCGCTGAATCCTATAATCCAAGTGCTTTGTTCAGAGTGCTGGCCTACGATGCTGCCGGGAAAGAGTATGTTATCAACACACTCAATCCGATGGTTGTGCCCCTGAAAGGGCGGATGCTGAATATTTTTATGGAGCAAACGCCGTACAAGGTCGTTGCTGTCAAACTTGAGTTCGACGGCGCCGCCCTCCCGGATTATTTTGGCATTGATGCCATTGCAATTGCAGATTCAAACTATCCAATCATCGCCGATATCCCGAAAATGCAACTGCTCGCGTCGGGCATTGTCATCGAAGCGCTCGACGAAAATGTGAATAGCGATTACGCCGAACTAAACCCCGTTTTATCGCCAGATGGAAAAACCTTGTACTTCAGCAGAAGAAACCATCCTGAAAACATCGGCGGCGTAAATGATAGGGAAGATATCTGGTACTCCGAACTCGACTCCGCAGGAAAATGGCAACTCGCAAAGAACATGGGTGGCCAATTCAACAATGAAGGGCCTAACTTTGTGAACAGCATCCAGGCAATTACACCAGATGGAAAATCCGCCGTAATGCTTCTCGGCAATCGATACTTGGATGATGGCAAAATGCTGGCAGGTGTTTCAATCAGCTCGAACGTTAACGGTCAATGGACGCCACCCGCAGCACTCAATATTACCAACGATTATAACTTCAATGAGAAGGCAAATTACTTCCTGACGAATAACAGACGTACACTCGTACTCTCGGTGGAACGCGAGGATTCCCGCGGAGACCGCGATTTGTATGTCAGCTTTATGCAGGATGACAGCATCTGGACAGAACCCCTCCATCTTGGGTTGGTGATCAACAGCGCAGGAGAAGAGTCGGCGCCATTTCTCGCATCCGACGACAAGACATTGTATTTCTCATCCAGAGGTTTTAGCGGATACGGCGGCAGTGATATTTATGTCAGCCGCCGCCTTGATGATACGTGGACAAGCTGGACAGAACCAGAGAATCTTGGACCCGAAATCAATTCTCCACTGGAAGATTTGTTTTTCAATATTCCCGCATCGAGTGAATACGCGTACTATTCCCGCGGTGTCTCTGAAACCAATACTGACATCTTTCGTGTAAAACTTCCGATCGTTAAGAATCCTGAGGTGTGGGTTACTGTTAAGGGCAAAATTATTGACGCCAACACGAACCAGGCGATGGACGCGAAAATCATTTACGAACGTCTTCCTGACGGAAAAGAAATGGGTATCGCACAAACCAATCCGGAGACCGGCGAATATGAGATCAGGCTGCCGGCTGGCCATCTCTACGGTGTGCGAGCAGAAGCAAAAGGCAAGATATCGGAAAATCAAAATCTCGACTTACGAAACGTGACGGCTGACCAGGTGATCGAACACAAAGATTTCAACCTCGAGCCGATCAAGGTTGCTGATGTGAAAGAGAACGTTACCATCACGCTAAACAATGTATTCTTCGATTTCGACAAAGCAGAACTCAAGCCCGAATCGTTTCCTGAATTGAACAGAATTCGCGATCTTATGAATGAAAAACCCGGCATGGTCATTGAGATTGATGGGCATACGGATTCAACCGGTCCCGAGCAATACAACCTTGATCTTTCAGAAAGACGAGCCGCATCGGTAATTAGATATCTGAAGGATCAGGGAATAGACCCAAATCGGATGAGTTTGAAATATTTTGGCGAATCACAACCACTTGAACCAAACACTACAATCGAAGGACGAAAGAAGAACAGGCGTGTTGAGTTCAAAATCATCAAAACCTAGGTTAGCATGGCGTTGAGAATTTGTATCGTTTTACTCTTTGCTTTATGTGGAACACTAAACCTGCTTGCGCAGGAAAATGACACCACGATCATTTATGCAGAGGGAAAAATTATTAACGCGCTAACCAAAGAACCACTCACTGCCCGCATTACGTATCAAAGTCTTCCTTATGGGAATAAGATTGGCGTGATCAACAACAGCTCGTATACCTTTCCGATGTTTGACAATGAGAAGTATGCGATCACGGTTGAAGCCGCTGGATTTGCGCCTGCGAAGTACATGCTGGATCCTGCTGAAGCAAACGCTTCCAGGAGAGTAGTTAAAGATATTGCGCTTGGAGATCCACCAAAAGAACATCAGCACAACGCCGGCCAGGTCTTAAGATTAACAAACGTGATCTTCGAAGTCGGAAAGTCGAAGATCGATCCGGAATCCTTCGAAGAACTCGATGTACTAATGAAAATGATGAATGAAAATCCAACGATGATCGTTCAGCTTGAAGGGCATACCGATTACCTTGGTAATGCAAAGGAAAACCTGCGCCTCTCGCAACAGCGCGTCGAATCCGTAAAGGAGTACCTGGTAGAGAAAGGAATTAATCGAAGCCGGCTAAAAACAAAAGCCTTCGGAGGAGCCCAACCGCTATCCAGAGACAATACGCCGGAAGCTCACAGACTCAATCGAAGAGTTGAGGTACGTATCTTACAGAATTAAGGGTCCGCTTCTAATCAGCGCGATTCCGCAAAGTCGTTTAGCCACCCCACCCAAAGACGAATGTGGTTGCTCCATATTCCAATGACAGCTTTTAATTGCTAATTTTAGTTATGGACACACTCGAAGCCGTTAACCTGGTTGTTGAAACCGAATCTGCTTTTCGCAAGCTGCAGGCGGACGTCAAATTGTTAAGAAAAGAACCTGTGGCGAAGCGCATCGAGCGGTTGAAAAAACTCCGCAAATGGATCCATGCTAACCGCGCATCCATTCACGAAGCCATGCACAACGACTTTCGCAAACCGGCATTGGAAGTCGATGGCGTTGAAATATTTCATGTACTGAATGAAATTCAACATGCGACCAATAACCTTGACAACTGGACTGCTCCAAAAAAAATAGATGCACCGTTTACAATGCTTGGTACGCGTTCGTGGGTGTACTACGAGCCTCGTGGCGTGTGTCTGATAATTTCTCCGTGGAATTATCCGTTTAGTCTTGCAGTCGGGCCATTAGTGGCCGCGCTTTCCGCCGGGAATGCCGTACTCATCAAACCATCCGAGCTTACGCCACACGTTTCTGCTTTGCTGAAACGGATGTGCAATGAGGTTTTCGAACAAAGCAACGTCATAGTCGTAGAAGGAGACGCACAAATCGCTTCTGCATTACTGAAGTTACCCTTTGACCACATCTTCTTTACAGGTAGTCCTGCCGTTGGAAAAATCATCATGAAAGCTGCTGCTGAACACCTGACCTCCGTGACCCTCGAACTCGGTGGAAAATCTCCGACAATTGTCACCGCTTCGGCAAACCTGACGGATGCGGCAAAACGAATTGCCGTCAGTAAGTTCATTAACAATGGACAGACATGCATTGCCCCCGATTACCTGCTGGTGGACGAAAAAGTAACAGAAAAGCTGCTCCCAAAACTTATCAATGAGGTTAAATCAATGTTCTCAAACAACGGCGATTTTGAAACCTCCAGTTCCTACTGCCGAATCGTAAATGAAAAACATTTCAATAGGCTGAACACTGTTTTACAGGATGCCCTTGATCGCGGTGCGAAACTTGAATTCGGCGGAAAGGTTGAGGCTCAATCGCGGTTCTTTCACCCGATGATTCTCTCCAACCTTTCAATAGAATCCAGATTGCTGGATGAAGAGATCTTCGGGCCGATCCTTCCGGTGGTAACGTACCGCACCCTCGACGAAGCCATTGAATTAATCAACAGTAAACCAAAACCGCTTGCGTTGTACGTGTATACAACAAAAGCAGGTGACAGGAAACGTGTGCTTGCCGAAACTTCAGCGGGGGCCGTTTGTATAAATGAAAGTGCCATCCATTTCCTCCATAGCAATCTTCCATTCGGTGGTGTAAATAATAGCGGCCTGGGCAAATCACACGGTTATTATGGATTCCTCGCATTTTCGAATGAAAAGCCGGTTTTAAGGCAAAAATCCGGCAGAACGATGATTCAGCTTTTTTACCCTCCATACACACGGATTTCAAAAATCATCATGGACTGGTTTTTGAAGTTATTTTAATCGAAATTTTATTTCCGGCTTCGTGTCGGCAATAAAAATTCAAGGTAGCGTTTACTAAATTTGCATCCGCTTCGTTACAATGGCGTCTTCAACGAAGATTGCAATATCCATTGTCATTAAACTGTCCAAAACAAAAGCTCATAATAAAATCGAAAAATGAAAAAGGCTATTAAATGGTTTCTCATCGTCATTGGCGGACTGCTCGTATTAATTCTCGCGGCAGCCTTCATCATCCCGATTGTCTTTAAAGAAGATATAAAAGCTACGATCGAGAAAAAAATTTCAGAATCTGTTAATGCCGATGTTGTGTTCGATGACTTTAGTGTTTCGCTGTTTCGGAACTTTCCGAACGTCACGGCTTCATTGTCGAAGCTGGGGGTTATGAACCGGACACCATTCGAAGGTCAGATGCTTTTTGCAACAGAGGAATTCACGGTTGACGTCAATCTAAGTACAATTCTCTTCGGAGACGAGCTACGCGTAAAAGGCATATCACTTATTAAACCCGTTGTTAATATAAAAGTGCTGGAAGACGGGAGAGCAAACTGGGATATCGCTATTCCTTCAACCGATACGGTGACAACAGATGAAGGGACGACTGAGTTTTCCTTTGGCATCGATCATTGGGAACTCGTTGACGCCGATGTGACATACGACGATAAGTCGATGAAATATTTTCTCCTCATAAAAGGACTCAACCATAGTGGAAGCGGCGACTTTACACAGGACGTTTTTGATCTATCAACACAAACAAAAGCCGACACCGTCACTACTTCATTCGAAGGAACAGAATATCTCACCAATAAGCTGGTCGAAATTGATGCTGTCGTTTCCATCAGCGAAGAGTATACGAAATATACTTTCAAAGAAAACACCGCAAAGGTCAATGACTTCACGGTACATGCTGACGGTTGGTTTAAGATGAACGAAAATGATTTCGGAATGGATCTTGCCTTCAGCAGTCCCGAAAATTCATTTAAGAGTATGCTGTCACTCGTCCCCGGAATTTATACGGAAAGCTTTAAGGATATTCAGACCGAGGGTGATCTTTCCTTTAACGGTTTTGTCCGGGGAACCTACAGTGAGAAACAAATGCCGGCCTTTAACATGAACCTCATTGTGAAAGATGCGATGTTTAAATACCCGGATCTGCCGACAGCAATCAAGAATATCAATGTCGACCTGCTGGTAGACAACAAAGATGGTGTGATCGATAACACGATCATTAACCTGAAGAACATGCATCTTGATTTCGGATCAAACCCTGTAGATGCGAAAGCGTTCATCACGAAGATGTACCCCACGAATGTGGATGCAAATCTCTCTGCAAAGCTGAACCTGGCCGAGCTCAGCTCAATGTTCCCGATGGATGGTATGGAGATGAAAGGAACTTACGATATTAACCTGAATGCTAAAGGCGTTTACGATAGTTTGAAGCAGACTATTCCTGCGATTGATGCGATGATGTCATTGAAAAATGGATATGTAAAATCGAAAGATTTCCCAATGCCTCTCGATGACATGCACTTCACAGCCACGATCAAAAATACTTCCGGCAAAATGGCTGAAACGGTCATCAACCTGAACGATTTTTCAATGTTGATGGATGGCGAGAAGTTCACTGCTGACCTGCTTCTCCAGAACCTCGATGATTATACCTGGGATCTTAAAGCAAAAGGCGGAATTGACCTTGAAAAAATGACAAAGGTTTTCCCGATCGATGGAATGTCACTTGCCGGTAAGATCCATGCGGATATCCAAACGAAAGGAAAATATTCTGACGTGGAAGCTGAACGCTATGATCGTCTTCCGACAAGCGGAACGGCCTCGTTGAAGGATTTTAAATACGTAACCGCAGACATGCCGGAAGTTTCACTAGCCCAGGCGGCGATGGTATTTGATCCGAAGAAAATCGAGCTTAAAAATATGGATGGAAAAATCGGACGAAGCGATTTTGCCGTCAGCGGGGCAGTAACAAACTACATTGCTTATGTTTTCGGTGATCAAACCATTCAGGGAAATGTAAATTTCACGTCGACCCTTTTGGATCTGAATGAATTTATGACCGATACAGAAGAGACAACAACCGAAAGTGATACATCATCTTTTGGAGTGATCCCTGTTCCTGCAAATATTGATTTTGTTTTCAAATCGAATATCAAAACTGTGCGGCTCATGGAACACATGATTACCAACGCAGTGGGTGACATCATTGTGCGCAATGGCATTGCAAACCTGAGCAATCTTCGCTTTAACATGCTGGGCGGAGCGTTTGTTGTGAATGGAAGTTACAATGCAAAAGACCTGGCCCATCCAAAGTACGACTTTGGGCTAAAGATTGAAAACCTGTCAATTCAAAAGGCTGCTTCTTCTTTTGCAGTTGTTTCAACCTACGCGCCCATTGCTGGACTTGTAAATGGAAAATTCAACACAGACTTTAAGATAACAGGCGAGCTTACACAAGATATGATGCCAAATCTTGCGACAGTAAATGGTGGCGGATTGATCAAGATCGCGCAGGCATCTCTGAAACAGTCGAAGCTAGTCGCTGGCGTTACTTCTCTGACCAAACTTGAAAATACCGACGAGGTAACGTTGAAGGATGCGCTGATGTCTGCAAAGATTGAAAACGGCGCGTTAAGCGTAGAGCCCTTCGACGTAAATTTTGGTAACTACAAAACCACGGTATCCGGAACAACCAATCTTGATCAGACCATTGATTATAAGCTGAAGATGAATGTGCCGGCGAATCAGTTAAGCTCACAATTCAACACGCTTGTTTCAAAATACTCTTCTACCAAACAAGACCCGAATGCGCCAATTCCTGTGACGATTGGCGTTGGCGGAAATTTCACCGACCCGCAAACGCGCCTGATCATGGATGAACAGAAAGAAATGGTAAAAGACGCCGCAACCAATGCCATAAAAGAAGAGGGCACAAAAGCGTTGGAAAAGGCAGTGAAGGGCACAGAAGCGGAGAAGATTATTGGCGGACTGCTCGGAACAAAAAAGAAAGATTCAACCACGACTACAACTAGCAGCAAGACTGATACAGCGAAGGCCGCAACAAAAACCGAGGCCCAAAAAGTCGAAGATTTGAAAAAGAAGGCTGAAGAAGACGCTAAAAAGAAAATTAAAAGTCTGCTAAAGAAAAAAGATTAGAAGTTTAAGAAAGGCCTAAAAGGAGAACTGTCTATTAAGGCAGTTCTTTTTGCACGATTGTAAGCATTGCTAGTTAATTCTTCTGCCGACTGCAACTGAGAGCAATCCGAAATTCTGCGACTTATACTTTGCGAGGTCCCCGCGTAATTGATTCAACACCGCCTGGGTATAGTTAACTGAATAGTACATCTTTTTTTCATCGCGGTACAAAATCTCAATTGGAATCACGGGCATTACCGCTTTATAATGGTTATTATTTACCCATGCACGAGAAAAGATTTCAGACTTGTCCCTTATTTTAGAACGAGAAATCACTGCGATCTGAAATCCAGCGCCAACACCCACCGACATTCTTTCTGTTAATGGGTAATGGGCAATCCCAGAAAAGGTCAGAGAATAGTTCACCGTCGCAAAATTCATAACGCCGAGCGGCTGATTATTGGAATCGCGAAAGTCCATGGGTGTATTCCAGAACTTATATTTCAACAATCCTGCGTTCAACTCCAGGAATACTTTTTTAAACAAGGGGCGGAATTGTGTAACACCAAAACCGAAACCTCCGGCTGAAAATTTCGGCGTGGCGTCCTTATCATGATGGATGACAGGAAATGTTTGCATCGCTGACTCACCAAGCGGTATATAAAAGTTGGAATTGGCACTGGCGTAAAGTTCCTGTGCCGATGTGGGGAATGCGCTTGCAACAATAACCAGTAGACAAGCTATATTCTTAATCATAGGAATATTATTTTTCTATTTTCACGAATGATGTTTCCAGTGTTTCCCCTCCGACTTTCACAAGCACGTGATAAGTACCCACTAATTTTGCTTCGACTGGCACTGAAAAGTTTGTTGAAGCATTGACAGGTTTATTTAGTATCTCTTTTCCTTCAGGATCGTACACACGGACAAAGTACGAGTTTGCAGATGTGTTCGTAATCGAAACTGAAGCACCATCATAACAAGGGTTTGGAAAAACCGACAAAATGTTGTCCCCTGGCCTAACCTCTTCGGGTTGTGCTGTGCAACGGAACAACAACAACCCTGCAAATGAAATTGCGCAACCAATTGAAAATGATCTCATGGGCGCAAATTTAAAAATCTTGCGACGCATCGCAATGTCGTTCAATAATGAGCCTTGGATCAAAAATCAGACTCCATGAAGGGGGAGCCCTTATGGAGGTAAACGTGTGCTTATCGCTGGCCACGTGATTTCATCGGCTGAAACCGCGATTGATGGTAGAAATTGGGATTTCGTCTTATGCACAAGTATAAATAGCAACCTTAAACTATGTTGTTATGAATAAGACATTGCTGAGAATCCTGTTTATCCTCCTGCCGTTTCTGTATTCGGTTTTTCTGTTGTTTTGATGTGAAAACGGAAGAGCCGTCGCGATGGACGGCTCTTGAGATCTTAATTCGTTAGTTGAATTTCTTCTCCTTCCCTGTTCAGGAATTTGAATTCTGTCACTCCCATCGAGGTGTCTTTCACCAATGATATCCAACGCTTATACTTGAAGTACCAACGCGTGCGTTGCGAGATAAATCCTTGCGTAAAATAAGCATGCAGATACGGGTGAATTGCGAGCACAAGTTCCTTTTCATTTTGCTTTACGCTGAGATGTTCAATATTCTTTTCGATCAGGTCAGAGACAAGGATCGATGCGGTAATCTTTCCGGTTCCATTACAGGTCGGACAAACTTCTTTCGTGGCAATATTCATCTGTGGACGAACACGCTCACGTGTGATTTGCATCAATCCAAATTTTGAAAGCGGAAGAACGGTTGACTTTGCTTTGTCATCCATCATCTCCTCTTTCATCACCTTATAGATCAGCTTCTTGTTATCCTGGCTCCTCATGTCAATGAAGTCGACCACGATAATGCCACCCATGTCGCGTAGGCGAAGCTGACGCGCGATTTCCTTCGCCGCTTCAACGTTCACTGAAAACGCAGTTGTCTCCTGGTTCTCCTCACGGTTTGATTTGTTTCCGCTGTTCACGTCGATCACGTGAAGCGCTTCCGTATGCTCAATGATAAGGTAGCCCCCACCTTTCAGACTTACGGTTTGCCCGAATGCCGACTTGATCTGCTTTTCAATGCCGTAGTGTTCAAAGATCTTCGCTTTACCATTGTAGAGCTTTACGATCTTTTCTTTGTCGGGAGCAATGTTGCGGATGTATGCTTTTGTTTCCTCGTATACCTTCTTGTCGTCAACATGCACGTTGTCGAAAGACTCGTTAAGCAAATCGCGGAGAAGGGATGATGTTTTATCAAGTTCACCAATCACTTTGTCGCGTGGGTTGGCGTTTGGTAAACGTGTCATTCCTTCTTCCCAGGTCTTTACAAGGTTCCTGAGATCTTTATCCAGTTCCGCTACCTCTTTATTCTCGGCAACGGTTCTGATAATGACACCAAAGTTTTCGGGTTTAATAGATTGAATGAGGCGAAGAAGGCGTTTACGTTCTTCGCTGCTGGTGATCTTTTTAGAAACGCTTACAGCGTTCGAAAAAGGAACCAGTACCAGATATCTTCCGGCTAATGATAACTCACAGGATAATCGCGGCCCTTTTGTGGAGATTGGCTCTTTAACAATCTGGACTGGAATCAGTTGATTTTTGGAAAGCTGTTGTGTGATCTTTCCGTGTTTGTCAATGTCTGGTTCAGATTGAAACTTGTCGAGTCTCGTACCATTGAACTTCTTTGCCCGCACAAGCTTTGTAAACTTCTGAAGGGAGCTGAACTGTGGTCCAAGATCCAGGTAATGAAGAAAGGCATCTTTATCGTAGCCTACATCAATGAAAGCAGCATTTAGTCCCGGCACAACTTTCTTCACCATGCCCAGGTAAATCTCACCTACTGTAAACTTGCTTTCTTCTGATTCCTGGTGGAATTCAACGAGCGTTTTATCTTTAAGAAGGGCTATACGACATCCGTCCTGAGTTCCACTAATAATTAGTTCGTTACTCAAAACACAAATGGTTTAATAAAAAAAGATGTGTACAGATCCCGCATAGTATGCGCGGGATTATTTCTTCTTGTGTCTGTTCTTTCTAAGACGCTTCTTACGCTTGTGCGTAGCCATTTTGTGCTTCTTTCTTTTCTTTCCGCTAGGCATAGTAATGTTTTAGTTTTTATCCTGTCAACAGGATGGTGTTTGTTGTTTATTTTAATTCATTCAGATAAGAGTCTACTGTTGCCTGAACAGCGGGATCCTTATCCATTTCTTTTACTAAGTTAAATTGCTCCCTTGCATGATCATTGTCTCCCATATTCAGGTAGGCAATGCCCAAAAGCAATTGTCCCTGAATATGCGTAGGGTTGATCTTTACCAGTTGCGTGAGCCGCTCAACAGCCTTGTCGAACTGCCGCGACTGGATTGACAACATACCCATGTTGAACAACGCCAGCTCATTCTGAGGATCTTTTCTTAACACTTCCCTCAGCATGGTTATGCCCTGCATTGGGTTGGAAGAACTCAGGTATGTCATTGCCATCTTCGTTTTTATCTCAAGGTTATTTGGATCTTCATCCATTACCTTTTGATAGAACGATCTTGCTTTCACCGCAAACGCATCCTGTTTTGATTCGTCTATGGCCAGCGTATATGCCTGGTAATAGTCGTCTCCTGCTTTTATCCAGCTATCCGCTGTGTTAAAAAACTTCGCAGCCTCTTCGGAAAACCATCCAGCGCTGTCAAAACGACTCGACGTCCGATAGAGGCTTGCCAAAGAGTCGGCAAAGATAGCATTTTTTTCATTCGATGTATTCTCCATCCAAACGCCACGCAACTCACGAATTCGGGCCGATACTTCCTTCGGCGCCTGAACGTGTGTTTCAATGTGAGCGGATACAGAATCGCCTGTAGTTTGGGCAACGCTGGCTTCGTTCTCTACCACCGACTTCGGCAATTGGAACAGCAGCCAGATAATACCGGCACAAAGAACAATTAGAATAACACGCGTCTTGATCATACAACAGTCTTCCGAAGAGACTCAATTACGACTTTGTCTCAGCTAACTGTTTTACCTTTTCGCTGTTTTTAATCTTGTTTACGAAGATCTTTGCAGGCTTGAAGCTTGGGATAAAATGCTCGTCGATTACCAGAGCAGTGTTGCGGGATATATTGCGGGCAATTTTTTTCTTTCTCTTCTTATTAATGAAGCTGCCAAATCCACGGATATAGATGTTATTGCCATTTGCCATCGAAGTCTTCACCACGCTGAAAAACGCCTCAACTGATGCTGTTACGTCAGCTTTGTCAACTCCGGTCTTTTCAGCAATTTCATTAATAATGTCAGCTTTAGTCACAGTACTATAATTTAAGTCATTTTAAATTCGGAGGGCAAATTTACTTTGTGCTGTCAGATTTAAAAATGAATATTGAAAAAATTGATAATCAAGGGGATGGACAGACGATATTTTTCCCGGAAAATCGTTGAGTGGTATCATGAAAAGAAGCGAGCGTTGCCTTGGCGGGCTACAAAACATCCATATAATATATGGTTGTCGGAGATTATCCTTCAACAAACACGCGTAAATCAGGGCCTGCCGTACTATCACCGGTTTATAGAAAAATATCCGGATATACACTCGCTTGCGGCAGCACCGGAAGATGAAGTGCTGCGGCTCTGGCAAGGACTCGGATATTATTCCCGCGCAAGAAACCTGCATAAATGCGCCAAGACTGTAGTCGACGTACACGGTGGTCTTTTTCCTGAAACATATGAGGAGCTGTTGACACTGCCGGGTATTGGTGAATACACCGCTGCAGCAATTGCTTCATTCTCTTTCCGCGAACGAGTGGCTGTTGTTGATGGAAATGTCTTCCGGGTGCTTTCACGCCTGTTTGGAATTGACATGCCAATCAATTCTCCAGAAGGAAAAAAAGCTTTTACGAGGCTCGCGAATGAATTGATCGATGAGCAATCACCAGATTTGCACAACCAGGCCGTAATGGAATTCGGTGCAACTTTTTGTACTCCGGCTAAACCCGATTGTGAAAACTGCATTTTCAAAAACAAGTGCTTTGCTTTCGACAAGTCATTGCAGCAGGAGCTGCCGGTGAAAACGAAGGCGAAGGCGAGCCGAAACAGATACTTCTACTACGTGGTTTTCCAAAAAGGAAAATCACTGCTAATGAAAAAGCGGACGAGTAAGGATATCTGGCTCGGTCTCTACGATTTTCCATTGCTGGAATATGCGAAACCGGTTGCTGTGAAAAAGCTCAAACGTGATTTCACAAAGACAGGCTATCATTTGTCTGCTACTGACGCGATTACTTTGTCAGAGACGTACAAACACGTTCTTACGCACCAGAATATTTACTGCAAATTCGTCTTTATCAAACCTGTCAACAAAGTGAATTTTGTAAAATCAGCAACGCGTTTTTACACATTTTCGCAGGTTTCCGCCCTTCCCAAGCCGATTTTGATAAACCGCTTTTTAATCGATTTTTCGTTTCACGCTTAAATGGTATTTTTGTTGTTCAACAATTCGTAACAAAATCTAAAAAAGCATGTCAGGAGTAAACAAAGTGATTCTGGTAGGACGGTTAGGTAAAGATCCGGAAGTCCGCAACCTGGAAAATGGAGCTGTGGTTGCAAACTTTACCATCGCCACTTCCGAATCATATAAGGACAAAACAACGGGAGAGAAAAAAGAAACTACAGAATGGCATAACATAGTTTTGTGGAGAGGATTGGCTGAAATTTCGCAACGCTACCTTCACAAGGGCGATATGGTGTATATCGAAGGAAAATTGCGTACCCGTTCATGGGAGAAAGATGGCGTCACCCGATATACAACCGAAATTGTCGGCGACAATATGACGATGCTCAGCACGGGTCGTGGAGGATCTTCAAATTCATCGGGAGAATACGGATCGCGCACACAGGAGCGTGCAGCCGAAAGCTCTTACGCGCCGCCGGCAGACAGCGGTAGTGACGATCTGCCATTCTGATGTTGGACTAAGCCTTTTCATTTTGGACGAGCCTCCGAGTAGTTTTCTTCATTTTTATCAAGCCGAAAATTTACTGTACTTCATTGTGACAGTTATTTTCGTTTTTGTTGCAGGAATTCTTTCCGCAAGCGAAGCAGCGTTCTTTGCTTTCGAAGCGGATGACATGGATGATATCCGAAAAGGAAAATCGGCTGCCGAAAAACGCGTGGCTTCTCTGTTGAGTGACCCACGTCTGCTGTTGTCGGTACTGGTTCTCTGGAAGTATGTGTTATTGACAGCATGCAGTATCATGCTGACGCTTGCGATTTTTTTTAACGAAGAAGGCAGCACATTCGGCCAGGCCCTGACGCTAACGCTAGTCTTTGCATTTTTTGGTATGATCCTTCCGAAAATGTATGGCTCAAGCCACAGGCTGGCTGTCGCCATGCACGTGAGCAAATTCTGCCTTTGGCTTACGCGGATATCACGATCACTTGTCAAACCAATGGTTCGCTTTTCAATCACGGTCGAGAAGAAGCTTGAATCACTTGCCGAAGAAAATTCGGTGAAGGAACTTACACATGCACTTGCGCTCGCCTCCTCCGATGAGGATACAACGAATGATCAAAGGGAGATTCTGCGTGGCATTGTAAACTTTGGAACGCTGAATGTTGGTGATGTCATGCGTCCTCAATCAGAGATTCACTGTGTAGACGCAACCCTTAATTTTCACGACCTGCTGATCTACATCAAAAAGTCAGGCTTTTCACGCATACCCGTGTATCGTGAAAGCTTCGACAAGTTTGAAGGTGTTCTTTACATCAAAGATCTGCTGCCATACCTGAACGAACCCAAAAAATTTAATTGGCAGAAGCTGCTTCGGCCGGCGTATTTCGTCCATGAGTCAAAGAAGATTGATTTGTTACTGAAGGACTTCCAGGAAAAACGAGTGCACATTGCTTTGGCGTTAGATGAAGGCGGAAAGGTTTCCGGAATTATAACGCTTGAGGACATCATTGAGGAAATTATCGGCGATATCCACGATGAATCAGACGAGGTAGGCTCTTACTTTAAACGATTGGATGAAAAGACATTTATCTTCGATAGCAAAATACCGGTTCATGAATTTTGTCGTTTAATGGATGCTGATACCGGCCTATTCGATGTTCCTGAAGGGGAAAACGAAACACTCGGTACAATTCTGGGGGAAATGAAAAATGGTTTGCCAGAGATTGGAGACCAGATTGTACTGGAACCTTTTACGTTCATCATTGAATCGGTCGACCACAAGCGCATTAAGAAAGTGAAAGTTCACATTCATGAACAAAAAGAGAATGAGAAAAAATAAGCCATTCATCGTTTGTTGCACTCTCATTGTGTCGGGTGTCTTCATCACTTCGTGCGATAAAGAATTTCTTCCGAAGCCACTTGGCTACAATCGGCTCGTCATACCAGAACACGCCTATATTACTTCACCTGATTCGTTGCCATATCATTTTGAGTACTCGAAACATGCTCGTTTCATCGACGATACAACAGCGATCAGTGAACGACACTGGGTGGAGATCTATTATCCATTGCTGAAGTCGAATATTCACATCACATATAAACCAATAAACAAAAGCGACGAGCGTTTAAAGGAGTTTATTAACGATGCGTTCAGGCTTACCGCCAAACATCAGATAAAGGCTTATGCAATTGACGAGATTATTGTAAAAACTCCATCGGGGAAAACAGCGGTGATTGCTGAGCTGCAGGGCGAAGTACCAAGCCAGTTTCAATTTACGATCACCGATTCCGTCAACCATTTTCTTCGGGGTGCGTTATATTTCGAAACGAAAGTGAACAACGACTCACTTGCGCCGGCGATCGATTACATGAAGAAAGACATCATGCATTTGATCAACACGCTTGAGTGGAACAAACCAAAAGCTAACTAAACAAGCCTCGAATGTTAAAGTGTAAACGGTCCAGCTTTTCGCTTCCGCGGAATGTTGCCTACCTGAATTGCGCCTACATGTCTCCGATTTTAAAAGATACCGAGAAGGCCGGCGTGAGAGCGGTGCGCAGAAAGCGCAATCCACTCGACATCACCCCACGCGATTTTTTTACAGAATCAGATTTGCTTCGTGCAGAGTTTGCGAAACTCATCAATGTGAAGGATTCGACAAGAGTTGCCATCATTCCATCGGTGTCTTATGGTATTGCAACCGTAGCAAAGAATCTAAACATATCGAGAGGCCAGAATATCATCGTCGCAGGCGAACAGTTTCCCAGCAACTACTATTCCTGGCAGGCGCTTGCGGAGGAAAACGGAGCGAACTTAAAATCCATCGCCCCGGAGAAAACGACGACTGATCGAGGAAAGAAATGGAATGAAAAAATCCTTTCCGAAATAAATGCCGACACAAGAGCCGTCGCCATTCCGCATACGCATTGGGCTGATGGCACGAAATTTCAACTTGCAGAGATTCGAAAGCGGACGCGTGAAGTTGGCGCTTTGCTTATCATTGATGGCACACAGTCAGTCGGAGCCCTTCCGTTCGACGTGCAGGAAATCCAACCTGATGCACTTATCTGTGCAGGTTACAAGTGGTTGCTGGGCCCTTATTCGATTGGGCTCGCATATTTTGGCGAACATTTCAACGATGGAAAACCGCTGGAAGAAAATTGGATCAACCGATCAGACAGTGAAAACTTTTCGGGCCTGGTAAATTACCAGCACGCCTATCAGCCGGGAGCCCTTCGATACGAAGTGGGTGAACACAGCAATTTCATACTTGTGCCAATGCTATTAAAATCAATTGCTCAACTCAATCGTTGGGGCGTTGACAACGTACAGAAATATTGCGAATCAATCACTGAAGATAGCATTGAACATTTAAGGAACTTCGGATGCTGGATTGAGGAAAAGGAATTTCGTGGATCGCACCTGATTGGCGTCAGACTTCCCGACATCGAAAAAATGGAAATTGTAAAACAGTCGTTAGTGAAAAACAATATTCATGTCTCCTATCGCGGTGATGCGATTCGTGTCGCGCCGAACGTCTACAATACTGAAGCGCAGATGCGCAAATTTACGAAGGTGGTGAGCGCAGCCATAAAATGAGCGCAATGACTGCGAATCGCTACTTCGTCAGTGGCGTAGTTATCTCGCTCGTCGGCGCAATCTGCTTTTCGACAAAAGCAGTACTCGTGAAAATGGCTTACCACTCGACAGCGGTAGACGCGGTAACGCTACTCGCGTTGCGTATGCTTTTTTCGCTTCCATTTTTTGTTATCTCTGCAGCTATTGCCTCGAGCAAAAGCGATAACATCAGATTCACAGGCAAGCAATGGTTTCAGATTGCAATCCTTGGAGCGCTCGGATATTACCTGAGTAGCCTTCTGGATTTCCTTGGACTTCAATACGTTTCAGCAGGAATTGAGCGATTGATACTTTTTATTTATCCCACGCTCGTTCTGTTGCTCTCGTCATTCTTCTTTAAGAAAAAAGTCACGCAAATACAATGGATTGCCGTTGCCATTACATACGCTGGTCTACTTTGGGCATTGCTCGGAGAAGCAAGCATTTATCAGGAAACCAATCCCGACTTTTACAAAGGTGCATTCCTCATCTTCGCGTGTGCAATAACATTTGCGTTGTACATTGTTGGCAGCGGCGCCATGATCCCGGTTGTTGGCGCCGCAAAATTCAATAGTTATGCGATGACATTTGCATGCATCGGTGTTTTGTTTCATTTCTATTTTACTGCCGACACTTCGTTGTTTAATCTTGATTGGGCCGTTTATGGCTACAGTTTGCTGATGGCTATTCTTTCAACGGTCATTCCTTCGTACCTGGTAACAGAAGGAATCAAGCGAATTGGTTCTGGAAATGCTGCGATTGTTGGAAGCATCGGCCCGGTATCAACAATCGTGCAGGCTTACTTTTTACTGGCTGAGCCCATCTTTGCAGCGCAGATATTCGGAACCATTCTCGTCCTAATGGGCGTGGTTCTGATCGGAAAAAAGTAGCTTCGATCATTTATTTTTCCTGTTCGCGCAATGACGCTGTAAGACATTCCCAAATTTTTGTAAAATCGTAATATCGAAAACATAATTTCTATGCGCCTGTTATACCTTATTGCCACACTTGCGATATCAATAAACGTGTCTGCACAAGACAGCGTGTTCACATTCATTTTTCTAAATAAGAATCCGAATGCAGAGCAACTTACTAAGGAGCAATCGACGCAAATTATGGAAGGGCACATGGCCAACATCAACCGGTTGGCTAAGGAGGGAAAGCTTTTGGCGGCAGGACCTTTTGAAGGCGGTGGCGGCATTTTTGTTTTCAAGAAAGCGTCTTCCGAAGAAATCGCCGAATGGTTAAGTCCGGATCCCGGCGTACAGGCGAAACGTTGGAACATCGAGCAACATAACTATAGACCGCGTGTGAATGGTGTTTGTCCCGTAAGTGAACCCTATGAGATGGTGATGTATTACTTTATCAGGTTCGATGCCATCGTGAGCAAATACACCGCCGGCACATATCCTCAGATCATCAAAAAACATGATGACTATTTAAAACAAATTGTGGACACGGGAAACGTAGTAACAGAGGGGGTATTCGGTGACAACGACGGGGGAATTCTGATCATGAGGGGTGATGTTGATCGCTCTGTTTTCGAATCAGATCCTGGCGTACAGGAAGGACTTATCAACCTTACGATCAAACAGCTTTACATTGCGAAGGGAAGCTTCTGTGAAAAGTAGGGTTACTAGCCTTCCGTTTTGTCGAGCGCGCCTTTATTTTCCGTACTGTAGGATGATTCAAGCGTGAACTCCCTATATACCTGCCAGACTTTCCCGGTGTGTTTCAACAATGCAATCCGGTCGGCAATAAATTCAGCTTTGTATTCCTTGTCTTTGAATTCCTCCCAGGCTTTTAAAAACGCGTGCTTTTTTAGATCGCGAAAGGCGAGGGTAAGGTGCGGATGGAATGGCTGTTCTTTGTAGTTGGCATTAAAAAGATTCAGCTCTCGTCTGCAAAATCGTTGCATGTCTCGCTGAAACCCGGTGAGTATTTCGGAAGTAGCTACATTGATAAAAATCACCTTGGGTACAAATGCTCCAAAGTTATCCAGGCATATTTTCTGTGGATCGAACTGTTTGATAAAATTGCCAAGTGTCGTTATCAACTCTGCCTCCTTTTTTTCCTTCCATCGAAACGGCATGTGCAAGGTGATATGCGGCGGAGAATTGAGCGATGCCTTGCTGTTGTAGTTTTCTTTAAAGAACGTCTTCAAACTTACGGCTTCTTCATACACCGGCGAAGGAGGAATTAGTGCAATGAAGTACAGCTTTTGCGTATCGTCATTTAGTTTCGGCATAAGTCTTCCAGCGCATTGTTCACATCATCAAATTCGAAAAGAAAACCTTCATCTAATAGTCTTTGCGGAAATACTTTCCGGCTTTTTAAAACCAATTCCGTTTCGGTTCGGATAAAAACTGCGCCAATTTCAAGCAACCATTCCGGCGATGGTATTCCTATTTGAACACCTGTTGCTTTCCGCAGTGCTTGTGTCAACTCCGAATTGCGCACGGGACGTGGTGAGGTGACGTTGTAGATGGTGGATGTTCCTTTCATTAGAATAAACTCTACCGCTCGACAAAAGTCATTCTCATGAATCCAGCTGCAATATTGTTTGCCGTCACCGTGCCTGCCTCCAAGCCCAGCCCTGGTTAAGTTCAATAACGTTGGAAGAGCTCCGCCCGCCGGCCCGAGCACGATACCCGTGCGAAGAACTACCTGGCGCATGCCGGTACGTTGACAACCCCAGAATGTTTCTTCCCATTCTTTGCATATGTTCATGCTAAAATCATCACCGATATCGG
>Ga0196965_1000281_pt1 | contig 35000 bp, 28 predicted proteins | sample S1_20metaG_FD_148668 | JGI IMG/M metagenome (GOLD analysis project Ga0196965, IMG submission 148668) | Soil microbial communities from Anza Borrego desert, Southern California, United States - S1_20 | ecosystem: Environmental > Terrestrial > Soil > Desert | place: USA: California | collected...
AGCGCCAAAGCTCCCGGCCGGCCCGTCTTCGAGGAGATGCTCCGCGAGATCGGGAAGGGCAAGGCAGAGGGCATCATCGCCTGGCACCCGGACCGGTTGGCGCGGAATTCCGTAGACGGCGGCCGAATCATCTATCTCCTCGACACCGGCAAGCTCAAGGATCTCCGCTTCGCCACCTTCTCCTTCGAGAACAACTCCCAGGGCAAGTTCATGCTCTCGATCATCTTCGGGTACTCCAAGTACTACGTGGACTCGCTCTCGGAAAACGTCCGCCGGGGCATGCGCGCCAAGGTAGAAAAGGGATGGCTCCCAAACTTCGCCCCCGCAGGGTATCTGAACGACCGTGAGACCGGCCAGATCGTCCCCGACCCCGAACGGTTCCACGCGATCCAGAGGATGTGGCGCCTCATGCTCACGGGCGGGACCACTCCCGGCCGCATCTGGGAGGTGGCGAAGGACGAATGGGGGCTCACGACGAGGAAGCATCGCAGGATCGGCGGCGCCCCCTTCACGAAGAGCGCCATCTACAAGCTCCTCAAGAGCCCCTTCTACGCGGGGCTCATCGACTGGGAGGGCAAGACCTATCCAGGGAAGCACGAGGCAATGGTCACGCTCGAGGAGTTCGACCGGGTCCAGGAGATCCTCGGGCGACCCGGGCAGCCGCGGCGGAAGGCGCACGACTTCCCCTACACCGGCCTTATCCGGTGCGGGGAATGCGGTTTCGCCGTGACCGCGGAACACAAGACGAACCGCTTCGGCTCCCGGTACACCTACTACCACTGCTCTTGGCGCCGCCTCGACTACCGCTGTACTCAGCGCTCGGTGTCCGCCGACCGGCTGGAAGGGCAGATAGCGAGCTTCCTTGAGGAAATCACACCACCGGAGAGATTCCATGGCTTGGAGATGGAACGACTCGAGCGGGACGCAGGCGAAGAGAAGGAGCTGCTCGAGAAGCAACGGCGAGCGCTCGCGACGAAAGGAGCGAGCCTCGATCGGCAGCTCGCGAACCTGAAGAAGCTCCGGATCAGGGATCTCCTCGACGACGAAGAGTTCCTCGCGGAGCGCCAGGAACTTACCCGCGAGCGCATCCGGGTGGACCAGGAGCTTGAGAAGTCAAACGAAGCCGCCGATCGGTTCGAACCCGGCCTCCTCCTCGTTCGGTTCAATGAGGAAGCGGCTTCCCGTTTCCGAGACGGAAGTCCGGCCGAAAAACGTCTCATCCTGAATATCGTCGGTTCGAACCTTCGGCTCGAGGACCGCGAACTCAAGATTGACGTGGCAAAACCATTCCGCCGCTGGTCAAATGCATTGACCAGTGAAGACATGCGGGCATCTCTCCGCGAAGTTCGAACCTTTTTGGCGACGCCCGAGGGAAGGAAGAAGGTAGAAGGAATAACAAGTATTCTCGAAGGAGACGCATCGGAGGCACCAGAGGACCAGGAAAGAGACAAGGCGGAATAACCAGCTAGAGCATCACCTTGAATTCCTCCTCGGTCATTCCGCTCTGGCGAATAATGGCATGCACGGTGCCACGGGGAAGGTCTCCATGGTGCATGGGAACCACTGTGCGGAGCTTCCGCTCGGGGTGGACGAGAAGGAGGTGGCTCGTGCGGCGCTGTCGGTGCGGCATGAAGCCGGCCCTCCTCAGTGCCTTGACTATTTGCTTCGCGGTGAGACTAGGGAAGTGCTCCATTCTGCCGGTGCTTTGATTTGGACAAAAGCATCGGCAGAAAGAGTGTCTTCAGGGATAGGGGCACCATCTTCGGCAAGGGAGGATAGATAAAGCTCTATGGCTTCGTGGGCCATCTCTACGGCATGTTCATAGTCGCGGCCCCAGGTGACACAGCCCTGGAGGGCCGGGACGGTCACGGTATATCCCCCCTCGGGCTCGGGGGTGAGATGGATGCGGTAAGTAAGGGTCTTCATAGTAGGTAGGCGTACCCCTATTCTACGTCGGCCAGAGGAATGGTCAAGGAGGCGGGACTGCGTACAGGCGCGAACGCCGTGTGTCTCTGCTAAGATAGCGGGAAGGGAGGGAGACCCCATGATCCCATCGCGTGTCTTAGCGTCATTCTGTCTGTTAGGCTTGTTATCAGCCTCGAACCTCTTTGGAGAAGCAGTCAAGATCACTGTGGCGCGTAAGTTTGCGCTCAGCGGGATCTACACAAAGATGCACATCTATGTCAATGGCAAGCCTCTAGGCACAATTTCAAACGGTCAGGAGGTCGCGTTTCGGTGTGACAGCGCGCGGATAGGCATCAATGAAGCCTCAGTCACCTATGACGCATTTGGGCGAGAGGCGCCGCTTATGCCTGGTAAAAATGGAAACAAGAAATTTTTCGTTGTAAAGCGTTTCGGTGAAGAGCTTGCAATGGACGTAGGCTTCGGCTTTTCAGAATTTAGCTTCTTCAGAGTGTCGACAGAGGTCGATTCGGGTGTTGAAAGAATCGAGCTGGACAGGACTCTAAAGGGCGTCGTCATAAAAGAGACTCCGCCTTTCCGTGTGGCGCCGGGTAGTGACGAAGTCTATGAGGAGACGATGACCGTCCGGCGCGAGATCAAGACATCGACCAACTGGAAGGCGGAAGCGGATGTCAGGGCCGAGGTCGATGCAGCCTGGGCTTCCATTACCTTGAACATCAAAGGCAAGCTCGAAAATACGACCAATGAGGATAACTCGGTCGAGATCAAACGAACAAGAAGACTCACGATCAAGCCCAGTTGGTCAGCTGTAAAGTTAGTTTGGGTGGAGTACTTCCGGACCGGCACAGCTGTTCGAGGTGGCTGAGGACTTGGTTTTGAGAGCCGAAGCTGTGCAGTGATTGCCGCCCGAATCAAAGGATTTGAATGACTCTGAGCTTACGCCAATCCAGTTATGGACATCGATCTTCTGTCTTGGGCAAGCGCAGATCGGGCGAGCAAAGAGAAAAGCTGACGATCGCAATTAGTAAAAGAATGGGCGCGCTTTCGTGAAGCGTCGAAGGTCAACGATACGAAGCATCTTGCGTGTTCTGGCACCGTATCAGCGCCTCAAGAGGCCGTGGTTGAGTCCAGGGTTTCCGGCAACCCGTTCAGTTGACCATGTGCAACTCGCCATCGAGTCGCGCAAGCACGAACGGCGAATCTCCGGTCAAGGTGTCGCCTTGTAGGATGTAAAGCTCGCCGATATAGCCCGGACTGCCGCTGGTGAAGTGAAATTTCACCGCGTAGACGCTCGAGGCAAACTCCTCCGGGCTCTCGTTAGATAGGCCCCAGGACTCTTTCACTTCCTCGACCGCCATGATTTCCCGCCACTCGGGCAGGGATATGTCTTGCGGTTCATTTATGTACATGGCTTATTATTGGCTAGAGCTAAGTCATAGATAACATAACAGAAGAAATTTGCTCGTCAAGAGCGCCTGCTCTCTTTCTGAGCGGAAGGACTGGCCGGCGGCTCTAGTCCTAGCAACTCAAACAGGGCCGAAGAAGTGATCTGCCCTCGCTATCGTCTTTTCCTTCCCTCGATGAGCAGTGTTCTTAACTTCGGCGGAATCTAAGGTAGCGGCATTAACTTAATATCCGCGTGAGTGGAGCCGTTGAAGCATTGACAGGACCTGCTCTTCCAACTGCGCCTTTTCAGGAGCCTCGGAGATTGCCCGGCTATAGGAGCCACGCGACTCCGAAGGGGGAAATACGTCCACTTGCCAGCCCGTGAACTCGGCCATTGAAACCTCGAGGTGGCCGGATGGTCGATAGTTAGGGTTGTGAGGACTACCTACGTGCAACTGCACTCTTAGTCCAATAGACTCTACTCTCGGTTGCTGATGGTGCCTCCCCTCGGGTGAACGGATGACTACCCGGGCGGCATGCCCCTCATCACGGAGGCGGTGCACGAAGGCTGAGAACACCGGGAGCGCAACTCGATCGCGCCACTCGCGAAACGGCACCATCTTGTCATCAGGCAATCTGGCGTCGTCGCTGCCCTGGGCTACCTGCATGCCTTGCCGCTGTTCCGCTACTGTCGCGAGCAGGGCCGCAAGCTTATCCGTGGCCGCGTCCGAAAGCGGCACCGCTTCCTCAGCAGTCTGGTCAAAAGCCTTTGGTGGTAACTCTAAATCTGTTGGCAGAGGATTCGGGAAAATTTCAACCCTGTTGCTCTGCTCCGGCTTCAATTCGAGTCTTCCGCCTACAGGATGCTCAAGGAAATCAAACTTGTCTGCTCCGAAAGGTCCGTTCAGACTATCGAAGTCAACGAGCATGTGCGGGATTGGGAAGTAACCATCACCGAGGGGATCGACTGCGAGGATGCGGTCGATCGGCAAGGAGCGGTACAACTTTAAGTATGCCTTGTCCTGTTGAGCAATGTGCTCGTTCCAGAACTCGCCTGCTGCGGAGTTGAGGCGGTCGCGATCCCTCACACTCCATGCGTCCACCCCTAGGAGTTCGCTTGCGATGATTGCCTCTTGAGTATCATATGAGAAAATCGCATCCCAATGTTCACCGCCGGGTGTCGTGGCAGCGAGATGACCGTGTCGGAGTACTACCAAATGGCCCGGCTTCTTTATCGTAATGGCGTGGCAGGCGAACCACCTGGCAGGCGGCTCGCCTGCCTTCGGTTCGTCCGGATAGCGCTCATCTGTCGGATCTCGCAGGAGGACCACTTTGCCATCGTCCGTTTCCTCGCCGAGCAAGGCCGCAAGCTGCTTCTTCATCGCGATCTCGGAGCGCAGCGTTGACGTCAGCGAACGGCGCCTCGGCTGGAGGGAAAGCCCGAAGTAGGCGAAGAGGAGCCGGTCGTTCCTGGGTTGGAACAACATATCTTCAAGCTCACCCTTCGCCCATATGGCGAATTCCTCAATGCCGCGGGCAACCATCTCTTCCCGAAACGTGTCGCGAGTCCTCTTCGAGACATCTGATGCGACCGCAAGCACGAATCCATGCGGAGGAACAGCGAGCGACGCGAGACTTTCCCTAACGACTTCGTGGACCTTCTTTGATGCGAGGCTCTTCTCTCGCTTACATTGAAACACCCAGAGGCGCTCTTCGAAACTCGGCGTCTCCTCCTCTTCTTCGAGCTCCAGGCTGACAGGGACGATCTCAAGGCCACGGATGTCTAGGCCCTCGTCGGAGCCACTTCGGCCGGTGGCCTCAAGAGATCTCCAGCGACGCAGGTCATAGGCAAGCTGACGAATAAGATCCTCGAAGCGATGGGGCTCGAGATCCTGGAAGGGCAAAGGATTCAGTGTTCGTGTTGTAGCGACCTTCTTCATAAGACCACCGTAAGGATCTTGGACTTGCTAGAAATCCTCTAAGGTGAGCTGCCTTTTGCCAGCTCTTTTGCTTTTCAGCCTGAGCCGAGCGACTCCGCCTAGATGGTCAAGATGTATGACCATCCACCCCGACGGCGATCTCGATCGTGAACCCTAAGGGCTGGAGAAATCTTCGGGAATAGTTCAAAGCCGCAAAGCACTGCAATTGGCGCAGGAACGATTGGGAACACGTCCACAGCCTTCGCTGTACGGTGATCACGTACAATCTCGGCTAGGACGGCCTGATAGGCCCTGCGGAAACCATCGAGGTCGACTCTCCGTCGCAGGAAGTATGCGGACGGGCTCTGCCCCTCTAAGGTGATCTCGTATACGTTGTAAGAGTTGTCAATATTCGCCGGAAGATCCGTTAGGCCGACCTCATCCGTGAGCGAGAGGAGTAGCGCCACGCGATCCTCGTCGGTTCCTTTGCGGATCTGGTGACTCGCGTATCGAACGTCAGGCCCAGCTTCCTTCCAGGCCCAATCCTGAGTATCCCGATGTCGCTGGTAAAGATCGGCTGGAACTTTGTTACTCAAGCATCTACCGAGGTGCATAAGGAGAGGCATCGCGGCCAACGCAAAGACTGACAGGTGCCGAGGTGCTTCCATCTGTAAACCTGGACGGTACAGGCTCTCCACGGCGCGGTTAATCTCTTGGACTGCAACCGCGTAGTAAGCGTCGGACTGGTCATCAAGGTTCGTGAGGTTGATGACGCAGTCCCTCTCATCAGGATACATGGGGGCAACGGCATCCCAGATGTTGGCTTCGGGAATCGCGACGGACTGGCCGCCTACTTTCGCGAGGAGCTGGAGAACCGTGGTCTTGCGCTCCGGCTTTGCTGCGGTAAGTCGGAAGATGCGATCCTCATGTTCCTTCTTGTACCGCTGAAGGGCGGAGCGGCTGTACTTCTTCCCAGCCGACTCGTCATCTATCAGCGTATGGCAGCGGGGACAGAGAAGCAAAAGGTTCGAAGGGTCGTTAATCTGTTCCGGACGCTCGCCGTCTTTTCCGCGGGGTCCCTCCGGACTAAAGGCGACAATGTGCGCGAGTTCGCCCAGGTTCACTGCTTCAAGGGTCACATGGTGCCGGAACAGGTACTCGTTGCAACCATCGAACTCACATCGACCACCCGAGCGGACCCAAAGCAGGAGCTTCGTCTTCTCCGGCAATGAGCGGCTCTGAGGGGAATATATGGCGGTATTGGTCATAGAAGTATCAAGCAGCCATCTTGGGCCCAGCGTGGTCTATTCCCCCGCCGAGCCAATCACCGATGGCGTGCCAGACCTCGTAATGGTAGAGCCAAAGGGACGTCCAAGGGACAATAGTCTCAGCAATCGCCATGGCCGATGTCCACTCCCGGTATCGCGGGTAGTAGAGACAGAGACTCCCGTCGCGATAGCGATGAGGAATTGGTTTTCCTTCGGAGTTCACCTTGAGCTCCGGAGCAAGCACCCGGACTTTTGGCGGTTGGCGCAGGCGATACGCGATCCTGATGCGGTACTCGTGAGCAGCATCAATTGGCTGCAACGGCCCTTCCCACTCGAGCAAACCCCGATCCCAGCTGACCCGGCAGAGGGCGGGATACAAGTCATGCATCCTCACAATCTGGATAGGAAGCGAGAGCGGAACCATTTTGGGCAAGTACCTAGTCGCCATAGAAGCTATTGGGCTTCACAACCACCGCCGCAGATGTGGTCGTCGTAAGCGCTCCGGTGCGGACAACGCGAAGACTACTCGCATTCCGCGCGTCCTCCACAGCCTTCACTTGGCTGCGCACCGCACCACGGGCGACCTCTTCGCCAAAGAGGGCTTCAAGAAGCCTTGTGCCGTCAGGGATACCCTTGGACGATTCAAGCTCGAGCAGGCGGCGTCCCAAGTCACGGATCTCGGTCACGAAGGCCTGGTAGGCATCCGGCTGTGCATCCCAGCGCTCACTGAGATCCTCGTGGGGATTGGCAGGATTGCAGACCTTCAGGCGGCCGACGACCGGGATCGCGGCGTTGATCCCGCGCACAATCGTCCTCAGAGCATCAAAGGGATGCGGCTCGCCGGCGTAATGCTGCCCGGCCAAAGTAGTAAGCACGATCGAGATCGGCGCCAGATCCAGGTTCCGCTGGAATCGGATGTCGCGCCAACGCTTTAGAAGTTGGACTGCGAGCTGGAGCGCGTTCTTGTCGCGAGCCTCCTCCGGTACAGGAAGCGGCTCGACACTGGCCCGCTTCTCCGTGAGACCGATAACGACCAAGCCCCGCTGGTCGAACCAAGCTGCATAGCCCTTGGGATTACTCTCCTTCCATGCGCGGGCAGCACGGTCCGGCACGAGGATGTGGGTGCCGCCAAACCGCAAGTCCGGCCGGGCCGGCAGGATGTCAAGATGGAATTGCTTCGCGTAGTTGAGGCGAATGCACCGATTCTTCCGCTCGACGAGTGGCTGGTATGTCCGATTTGCCCTGAGCCTCGCCTCCACCAGGTTCAAAAGTGCCACTGGATCCATGTTCTGGCGAAGCTCCATCTGCAATACCAGATCGAGATCGTATTCCTCCCGCCACCATGGACGCACAGTCGTTCCGATGCGCAGGGACCCTTGCGGGTAGATTTCCTGTCGCATCGAGGCGAGCGGGCTCTCGGGTGCACCGAGCCACTTTGCCACCGCAAGATAATGATCTTCCGCATCCCGATGCTGGGTGGGCGTTAACTGCAATGCGACACAGATGCGGATCAGAATGTCGTCTAGCCAGCCCGCCGAACGCAGGTACACAGGCGTCGTCGGCCTCGCAATGTCGCTAATCATGTTCATCGCCCTCCGAGAGGATCATAGATCCCCGTTTGATGACCTTCGTGACCACACCCTGTATCGAGAACCCGGGCCCTACCAGGATCGGTCGGTAGTGAGGCTGAGAGGACTCGGGCTTCAAGACCCAGTAGTCCGGAAGGCGGGCGAGCTTCTTCACCGTCGCCTCTCCGTCCACGTGGGCGACCACGATCGCGCCCGGTTCGGCCGCGGTCTGCTGCCGCACGAGGACAAGGTCCCCATCCTCGATTCGCTCCCCTCCCACTACGGCCCGGTCCATAGACTGGCCATGGACTCGGAGGAGGAAGAACTGCCCTGACTTCGGAGTGAGGTCCTCGACCGGGAGTTGGAGCCAGCCGTCGTAGTGCTGCTCTGCGAGATCGAGTCCGCCGGCAGTGACGCGGCCCAGGACCGGCACCGGCCGGGTCTGCGCTCCACCGGATGGGCGCCGGAGCACCTGGATGCCGCGAGCTCCGGGAGCGCGGCGGATAAAGCCCCCATCTTCAAGCTCTTGGAGATAGCGGAGGACAGTCCTGGTGGAGCCCACGCCCAGGGTCTCCCGGAACTCCTCAATAGTGGGCGCCCTGCCGTTCTGGACGGCATAGCGCTCAAGCGCGAGGAGGATCTGCTCGGGGTGGTAGGTTCGTGGTCTGCCCATAGGTAAGCCGTTTGGGCCATGGATTAGGACCATGGATATGGCCCATACTAGACTAGGCTTCTTCTCGCGTCAAGAGCCAGAAGTCTCCAGTGGTCGTGGCCGGCAGGAAGCTTGCCTCTCTTCAGGACATGGAGAGGGAGAACAGAGGAAGGCGGCTTGGGCCGCGACTCTTCGGGGTCGAACAGAAGTGCACCTCGCCTGAAGGTCCACGGAGTCATAGTACGCGCACTCGGGACATACGTGAAGGGGCAGGCAGCTAACTTCTAACATTTTGTTGACAAGATCAGATAATGACTTCTGGAACGCCTGCGACGGCTAGCAACTGGTACAGCTCAGCTACTTTTCGCCGCTTCCCACGTTCCTGACAGAAGCAGAAGATGGCCCTCTGCTTAGCGCGAGAAAGGGCAACGAAGAAGGTAGCAAGCCCTTCGGGATTACCGGGAGTGTGAGCCCACCATGCGTCATCATCCAGCCCTATGAATACGATTGTGTCGTATTCTAGGCCTTTGCTCTTGTGGACGGTCATCAAGGGTATTCTAGATACACCCTCGAACGCATCAACACATTCCGGCCAGGTACTAGAAGAGGCCGCCGATGCCCCCAAATGAATCTTGAAGGCCTCGGCCATGATATCAAGCAAATCCCCGACGCCATATTCCGGATAGGTACGAGAGACTGCCCCGAGATCAAGAAAGTCGAAGACACGCTCGGCGAAAAGTTCGGCCTGTTGATCCGTAGGGCAGCCTGCCGCCATATCTCGCCTTAGTCCATCAAGAAACGCAGTCAGGCCTAACTCGGCCTTGCGACAAGCCACCTCGTCTTCGGGGTCGGCAGCACGCAATGCTGCGACGCTTTCGGATACTAGTCGCCATGCCGCCGGGGCTCGGCGACTGGCTCCGAGCCTAAACACACCGGCGGCGATCCGGCAGAGATCATCTGAAAGGACATCCTGCAAGGTAGTTCTGCCCAAGGCATGACTTTCATTCCGCAAGTGCAAGCCGGCTGCTCGGAACCGTTCTGCCAGGTCTGCCTCAAAATCATCAGCCTTCTGACGCACAAGTAGTCCGTAGTCACGGGGAGAACGATGGCGCTGCCGCATGTCCTCGGCGATCCAATCCGCAAGGCGTGCAACCTCAACTGCCTTCGAGCGGCTGTTCCATACCTGGGCAACATCGCCATCCACCTGCCGCTCAGATTGGGCAATGGTAGGAATGGCCTCTCTATCGAGAGCTTGGGCAACCACATGCTGAATGCGAACCAAATCTGGAGATGACCGAAAATTGAAGGTCAGTGTAATCGGAGTTGCGGCAAAGTCTTCTCTGACTCGACGGAAGGCATCAGGCCTCGCTCCAGCCCAAACCATAATCCGTTGCTTGTCATCGCCGACCGCGGTCAGGGTCGTAGAGCCGCCCCCGAAGGCAGAGAGCAAAAAATCATATTGCGCATAGGTGGTGTCCTGGAACTCATCGACAAACACAACCGGGTAGGTAAGACGCAAGGCTCGACGAATCTGGTCATTTGCCCGGAGCAATAGCTCCGCCAACCTGTTGATGCTTACGAAGGAAAGCGATGAGGGCGCCGTACCTCTAAGCTGCTTCTGCCACCAGCGATCCAGCACGAAGTCAAGGCCGGCACGGGGAGATTCGCGAGCTATGGGCAGCCTGTGAGAACCGACATAGTAAGCCTCAAATCTGTCTACACTGATTTCTGCTATCTGAGCCTGCCAAGGCAGGGGCGCGCCCAGCCGGGTAGTATCAAGGAAGTAGCCAACCTCACGGCGCTGAGGGAAGGCGATCTCGTAAGGCCGCGTTGGGCGCCAATCAGCGGGAAGGGCGCTATGGAAGCGATCGACTAACCCTTTCGTGAAGGCGTCAAACGTCAGAGACACAAATCGTCCTGCGAGTTCTGGTGGACAGCGTTGGCGGACCCGCTCACCTAGATTGCTTGCCGCATCGCTCTTGAATGAAATCGCAAGTATCCGATAAGGCGGTGGACAAGCTCCGGTCTGGAGGAGGTAAGCAGCCTTTTGTGCGAGAAATTCAGTCTTTCCTGCGCCTGGGCCCGCTACAACAGAGACACTCCCTACGTGTCGCAACGCTCGCCAAGCTTCCGGCTCAAGGTCGCGAATACCTCGCGGACGCCATTCTTCGGGAGGAATGTATATCATCTCACGTCTCGTCCAACTCACTCGGCATGAACCCGAGCCGTGCTTCTATCTCCAGAAGGGCGGCACGCAGATCTTCTGGAATTCCTGCCAGAAGGTCGGCGGGCGTCACATCGCTCAGCACACGGACATGAGTGCTGGGTTTCCCACGGCCTAGGAACAGATATCGGTACCATCGCAGCGCTTCGTCATGGGCGGCCGAATAGAACTCAGTGTGGCCTCCGTCACCGAGAACCGAAGCTCTCGGGTCTCCTTGCGGCGAAGGTCCCTGCCGGCCAGGCTCAAGAATCTGATAGGCGGAAGGATAGGCGCAGAGCATCGAGTAATCGAGGTCAAGCGGTGAGGAGAAGAAAACGCCAAAGCTCCGAAGGTGGTGCGCCCAAGCCTCGACTGCCGTGAAATCACTTGGGTCACGATTGTCGAAGGAAGCTATGCTCGCTTCTGTCTCCTGGGGAGACATTTCTCTCCCGAATAAGGACGCTGGTGGAACCCCAATTGCCAACAACTGCGCACATGCATTTTTGATGCGGCCCCAACCGCCACCTGCACGCCCCCAATCTAGATCAAGGAGTGTGATATGGGGAATGGCGAGATCAGCAAGAAGCCGCCATAGGTGATTCACGTGCCGACCGCCAAGAGGAACAATTGCCGCAAACGAACGGTCAACATCTATCTCGAGTGCCTCCGCAAGACGTGGCAAGACCACCTCCTCGGAAGCCCCTTCCCCGAGAACTACCAGCCTCGCAAAGTAGAGTTCAGGATATGTTCGGACTGCCTCCCTGACGAACTTGGCTGCATCTTCCTCGCCTTCTGGAACGCGAACCCCATTCACGTTGGCGGTGCGGCTCGGAAGGTCAAGCCGGAAGTGCCGGACTTGACCTGGATCTACTCGCGCCAGAATGCTAGCCGAGTGGCTAGAGACAATAGCTTGCGCTCTTGTCCCCTTAGTGAGATCTGCGACTTGGCGGATAATCCGCGAGAGATAGAACGGGGCGAGATTGTTTTCTGGTTCTTCGATTCCAATCAATGTTAGAGTCGGTAGAGGTACCCCGTCCGGATGGAAGCCAAGCGTCGCAGGATCAGCAAGGATGCGACCTTCAATATCCAGCGTTGCAGCCGTCATCGCGAGGTGAAAGAGTGAACGCTGACCATCGCTCAGGTCGTCGAGCGCACGGTCACGACCCTCTTCGTCGGGATGGAACATGACTTCGACTCTTCGAATGAACCCTTCAAACCTTAGGTCCACGGGCCGAAAGAGTGGCTTCGCATCGGTCCCGGCGCTGTGGACCTCCTGCCAACGTCTCTCAACCGCCTCGGCGATCAAACCAACGGCAGGCTCGCTGCCAAAGGCAGCGTTGAGAGTTTCTCCTGTCCGCAGAAAGACCTCCCGTGCATTCTGAGACCAGTTGATTGCTCTCCAAAGGCGACCCCGCAGAAAGGCGCTTACCTGGGACTCGCCATCACGTGTAGCCGGGACATACAGGAACTGAATCCGAGCACGATCTACCGCCCTAAGCTCCGTACACTCTGCATCTTCGAAATTCCCAAGGGTTCTAACGGCAAAAAGCTTCTGCTCAACTGCGCCATCCAACGATCCGTCGTCGGTCCATGTAGCCTCCAGACGGAAGCGACATTTCAGGCGCCCCGCCTCATCCGCAGCCATCTGATGGAAGAACTCTGGAATGACGGCAGCATCTTCGGCGTCATCTTCATCCAGCTCAGGAAAGGCAACGATCACCTCGAGCCAGAATCCACGCGCCTGAGACAGAGGCTCCTCGGCGACCGGGATGTGGAAATCTTGGCGTCGTACTCGCCGCTGGTCTCCAGTAACGCCGAACAGGCGCTGAAGCGCTTGCATGACCGCGGTCTTGCCGGACCCATTGCTTCCAACGAACGCAGTGAGAGCGGAATGCAGGTCTATGCTCGTGGGCTGAGGCCCAAAGCAGCGGAAATTCGAGATCGTCAGACGTTCGATAAACATATTGGTTGCTCCAAAGGACGTTCCGATCTGGCTACTCTAGCCAGCTAAGCTCCGAATCTGCAAGCCGTTCCGCTTCGGAACCCACATTCCGACAGCCAGCACGCTTTAGCCTGATGATACAGGATTTCTCCTCGGAATCTCAACAAGCATACAGGACCTATTCCTTGGTATGGCGTGCCGAGAGCTGGTGAACTGGCTTATCTCAACCTAGACAGAAAGCGGCTGGCATCATATAGCTCCATCCTTGGCGGCGAGTTCGCGGAAGCGCGCCACGTAGTACCCTTCGCCACGCGAGGAGATGCCCCGGATCTGGAGAGTCGCGCCCCTCGGACTTTACTAAAGCCTCATCCCGAACCCCGCCACCCTTTCTATCAAGCGGGCATATCTCGTTTTTCATCAAAGCATTTAACAACCGCAGTACGATTTGGCACTCGAGGAAATAGGACGCGATCAAACTCACAGAGCGGCGCGATGTCGGTGATGAGGTGGGCCACTAGGCGATCGAATCTGCCCTGTATGACTTGTATTGCCTCTTCCAGCAAATTGTTGTTGGGAATCTCGAGAATTTTCATTCTCTCATCTTTATGTCTTTCGTGATGCAGCGCGGGCTCGGGCCATACAATCACGCGGCCATGTTGCGGCACGCAATGAAGTGCACCTTCCGTACATGACGGATCTCCCGAACAGTCAATGGCCAATAATGGCGTAAACTGTGGCTCAAAGTTGAAGTCGGATTGGATGTACGTCGCACCCAGGCAAGTAGCAGCTCTAGCTGATGGGCTCTGCGGCATAAAGATGTCTGATATGGTGACCTCCCAACCCCGGTATCTTAGTAGATCAACCATTAACAAGCCTGCCGTGCCAGCCCCCCAGATAGCTGCTGTGAGCGGGGAGCCAAGAGCCTCTAGACTCGCCAAAAGAGGCTGAGCAGACAGTGCACACGAGAGAGGGTAGGCTAAGAGAAACAGGTACGGATTATCAGTCTTCGGAAGCGGCAAGAGGCACGAGTGATCAACGATCACCGATTCGCACAGATAACCGCTTCGTCGTCCCCGACCCTTCAGAGGATCGCCTAATTCAAGTGATTCTTGAACGAGGCAGACATTGCCCGCGTTCAAATCGCCACAATTCTCGCCGACCTCTTCTATCATGACGACACACTGGCGCCCCATAACTGCAACGCGAGCAGTCGATATCACTTTCTTGGTTAAGCGGCGATCTAGGGCAGAGAATGACGCATATAGTGGCCGGACTCTAACTTCACCTGCAGATGGCCTTCCGGCCTTCTTGGCCTGAAACGAAAAATAGGCGAAGCCACGGCCATCGACGCAGATCGACCAATTAGATTGAGGAGGTCCAGCGAGCCTGGTTGAAGGAAGTGAAGCATCAAGCGTCTTGCTAGCAACTGCGAGCAGCGAGGGTGCAATGTCAACATCTACCTCTGCCGAGAAGCGCCAGCCTGCAATGCCCTTAATACCATCCTCCGGACGATCATACTCAGGAGCTTCGTGAATAAAGAAGTCAGCCGGCCCGAGGCCATAAGCTTTGGATTCTAGATCAATTGGCGCAAAGTTCCACCCCTCTAAGCTTCGCGGCCCAAGCGCTCCTCTATATGAACTCGCAAGGAGCAACGATGGATTGCAATGACTGACCGCTCGCAAAACGGCTTGGACTTCTTCATCCTCAAGATGAATGAAGAGGTCACGGATCAAGACGAGATCAGCCTCAGGTAGCGTATCGACGGTTGCGTCTGATACCCTGAACTGAATCTTAGGCGGCGAACCGTATAGACGTGAGTTGGCCTCGATAACTTCCGGTACGATATCGAGCCCTATGTACTGGCAAGTCGGGGGCAGGCGGAGAGCCGAGCCCCAACAAAAGTCTCCACATCCTATATCGAGAATCTTAATGTACTGGTTGCGATCGATAATGTGTTGCAGCAGACCTTTCGTCGCCGCGGCTCTCTCTGGCCGCGAAGAATCACCGCTAGCAGTCCTGGGATCTCCCCAATAGTTAGTTCGGTAATAGAGACGAAAGAGCGCACTTCGCTCTCGAAGGACAATAACGCTCATTCCAGTTCTCCATCCTCGCCCGTCTCAATTGATATGCGCATAATTCGCTTGAACATCCAATATGTCTCAGAGTAGATCTCTACTTCACCGACTGCAACGAACGGCTTCCGGTTCTTGATATGTTCCGGTATTACTTGAACCCCTTGCCCCTCCTGAGGTTCCGTGAGCATACTAACGGCGCCTGCCGTACCGAAGGGAGACGTGCCTGCGCAGACATAAAGTTCGAATTGAGGACGATAAATAAGGAACGAATAATCGCGGGTTGGAAGTCCGTGAGAGAACTTGGTTTTGTACTCTTCTCCTTGGTATATGATTATATCGCCGTAGTCGGCGGTTGCCTGAGTTGCCATATCAGATTGGTACCATCGTGAGAAAATCTGTCTTGTATTCTCGTTGGTTGAAGGTGAACCGATCAAGAAGGTGGCGACTCCTTGTGCAAATGTTTGCCCCTGATAGGCTGTCAGGCACTCAATCTTCTGTCCGCCCTTCATTATGGGAGAGAATGCCTTGAGAAGCCATCCATAGGCCATGCCTTCCACGCTCGTCATCATTGTAACCATGCTGTTTCCGGTCGAGGAAGGAGCCGAATCACCACCAGAGTCGATCTTCAGCGCAGGTATGATAACTCGGAGATTCCCTTTCGATCGTTCATATATAGCTTGGAGGTGTGGACTGAGGCGCCGCCCCAAATCAGGCGCGTCGGCAAGTTGTTCCAGCCAAGCCACCACGCTCGGGGCTGCTGTAAGCCTTTCATAGGAGGTATCGACCTTACTGCCTTCCATCTTTGGCAAAGGTATGTACGTGACGCCAGCAAGATCGCTCGGAAGATCAGATTCTTCGACACGTGCTATAGCTACCCGAACACGACCCAAAAAACCCAAGAAGAAGCCGTACTCCAACATAACGTTCACAGAGGGGCGGAATTTTTCATCCCCCCGTTGAAAGGTTTGATCGTCGGGTGTTGCAATCAGTATGGCCCCATCGATCCTTGCAACGATATTCTCGAGCGACTCAATAGCCGTAGAGTTCGCGGGGAAACAGGTGCGATCCCACCAGAGCAAGGGGTCTATATTGCCGTTTTCTTTAAGAATTCTGCCGATGCATTCAGCATATCTCTTCCCTTCAACGGATGAGCCAATAAATATCTTAAGTCGCTGTTCCATTTCACTCCTCCTTAATGTTTCAGCTTCTCTTAAGCGAAGGCCAGCTCGGCTAGATTGTCGAGCTCTCTGACAGTCTCGCCTTCAAGGCCGACCACACCGACTGGGGGTACCGTTCTCGCTCCAGGGACGGCTAGATGGATGCCCGCCGCTGGACAGCAAGGACCAAAGTTTATCGCATGCCCGGAGCGTAGCGTTATCAATGGCGATGCGCGCTCCCTTCAACGAGCCGGATGACCTCGCCTTCGCCGTTCACCCACTCGTGTGTGAGGATGTCCCCGCTGCCAAGCCTCCCTCGATTGGTGAAAAGGAAGAGGCGCGAGGCGCCACCGGAGAGAGCCCGGCACGCTTCAACCAGGTGCCCCATCCGCCCCCTGCTCGTCACGTCAGTCAAGACCCGGAAGTTCGGCAGGCCGAGGTGCTTCTCGTGAAGTCCCCGCCGCCACGTCTCTTGATAGGCGAGGAGCTTTCGGAGGAAGCTGGTTTGGCCGAGCCCTTTCCGCATGACCGGCATCGTACCGCGGTCGGCTTCTAGGAAGAAGTACGCACGCCGGCGGTTCTCGGGCAAGTTATCGAACTGGATGCCGAATATCCGATCCGGCTCGGCGCCCAAGAGGTGAGACTTGCCTCTCCAGCGGACCTCGACCCGCCAGCGGAAAGGATGGCGCAGGCGCCGGGTCGCCTCCGGTGCCCCCGCGAGTACCTCCTCAGGTGGGATGAACCGCAGCCCCTCGCGACCTCGGCAGGCGATCTCGAAGGCCGCCATGACCTCGGCGACCGCGAGGGTGTGGTGAAGGAAAACCCGAGAGACATTGCGCTTCTTCGCTTCCCAACGGATGCCGCCCCGCTTCAACCCTCCTTCCCTCTCGAGCAACTCCGCGCCGTGGTTCCCCAAGGCATAGACGAGAGGCTCCGAGCCTCGGGCGTACCAGTCGAGCTGTGTGGGCGGGCGGTCAAGGTAGTCGTGATGGAAGAGGAGCTGCAAGCGCCGGAGCGTCGTCTGCCGGCTCCCTCCGGAGAGCGCGACGATGTGGGTAGAGCGGAGGAGCCGGTGACGGTGGACGGCTCGGATGATCTCAAAATCGCGGGGCGTAAGCACCATGGGGCGGATCGGCGAGCGCTCGAAGCGCTGCCGACGGGGTTGAACTTCAAACATCAGGTCAGCGTACCGGCCAGCTAGAGCCTGGGAAAGGCGGCAGGCTCAACCGCCTAACCACCGATCGACCTTCCGCTCCACCTCCTCCCGTGATCGGCCGTATCTTTCCTGGGAGTGGCGGATAACCGCCTCCCGGTGTCCGGTTGCCGCACCTCGGATCGGCGGCAGGGTCCTACCTCGGAAGGGCATGATCGCCCGGCCGTGGTCGAGGAGCCGGGCGTAGATCTCGTGCTTTCCCAGGGAGACGAGATTCCCCATCTTCACGTCGCCGCCAAACTCGTCCTCCAGGATGCGGGCGTCGGCCTGCCCCACCCTGAAGGCCACGAGGTTGCCGGCATTGCCGAATACGCTTTGCCGGATCTCGTCCGTGAGCTGGTCGAGGTACTGGTGGGCCAAGATGAGTGCCAAGCCGTACTTCCTCGCCTCGGCGAGGATGGAAGTGAGGGCCTCCGTCGCGAAGGTCTGGAACTCGTCGATGTAGAGGTAGAAGGGCGTACGGGGGGAATCCGGATTGCCGGATCGCTGCATCGCGGCCCACTGGAACTGTGAGAGGAGGAGGGCACCCAGGAGCCGTGCATGGTCTTCCCCAATCACCCCCTTCGCGAGGTTGGCGATCATGATCCGCCCCCGGTCCATGAGGAAGCAGGCATCGAAGCGGCTCCGCGTTTGGCCCAGGATGTTCCGCATGGGCGCATTCGCGAGGAGCCGTCCGATCTTGTTCTGGATCGGGGCGATAGCCTCGAGCCGGAAGCGGCGCTCGTAGCGCGCGTACTCCTCCCGCCAGAAGGCCCTGATAACCGGATCCCGGACCTTCGCGGTTACGCGCTCCCGGAAGGCGTCATCTGAGAGGAGCCGCGGCAAAGCAAGGATCGTGAGCCCTCTATCCAAGAGCGCCGCGAGCGAGTGCCCCAGGATGTATTCGAGCCGCGGTCCCCAACTCGATCCCCAGATCCCGCGAAAGGCGGAAAGCACGCCCGAAACGACGAGGTGTGCGGCATAAGGCGCCACCTTGGGGAGGAGGTTCAGGCCCACGGGACGCGCGAGATCCCCGGGGTTGAAGTACAAGACCTCGTTCGTGCGCCCTCTCGGGATCGCGTCCAGGACATCTCGGGCGAGGTCTCCGTGGGGGTCTAGTAGCCCCACGCCCCTCCCGGCGTAGAGGTCTTGGAGAATGAGGTTCCGAAGCAGAGTGCTCTTTCCGAGTCCCGTCTTCCCTACGACGTAGAGGTGCTGCGCCCGGTCCTCGGGCGCGAGAAGCACAAGCTTCTCCTCGTCAGAGACCCAGTACGTGCGGGTGCCGATTGCGATGGGGGTGTGGTCCATGTAGGAAGAGCGCCCAGCCTCCCTTCCCCTCCCGTCCGGGGAGCCAGTCCTCCCGACTGGGAGGAGCCGCAAAGGCCCTTCCTGGCGACCAGCGACGACGCCCGCATGAGGCATGGTGACCATCACGGGCGCGGCAAGAGAGGCAGGCGCGGGTAAAGTGTCGCGCGTGGTTTCCCGCCAGGGAAGGCGGAGAGCTTCGACGCCTGGCAGGCAGTCGGACGCGAAGCGTCGGCCCTTAGTTAGCCAGTCCCCCACCGCTGTCGGGAAGGCCGGGTTCCTCGGCCGGTGGGCCCGACCCGCGGGGTTTGATCGAAGGGCCGACCGATAGGGACAAAGCTTCGATCCGATAGCCGTCAGGAAACCACGCGGGTCGGGCGCAGCCCGACAGCGGTGGGGAGCCAGTTCTTGAAGCCCCGTATGGGGATTCTGCCGTCCGCATGAAGCGGAGCCCATACATACCTTGTATGTAGAGGGGTATGTATACCCAGGAGAGGCGTGAGGGTTTCGCCAGTCATCTGAGAAGACCGATAGCCGCAAGGGTTACGTATGCAGCCATTAGGCAGGTGCCGGCGATCAAATACAGCACGTAGGTGATGCGCGTGAACGCCCTGAAGTTCTTCCCTATTCCTAAAATGATCGCCCCGGACGCTCCCGCGCCCGCGATATAGTTCGTGAATAGCCCTGTGCCAGCGGCAATAATCGAAGTTAACAGGGCCACCAATGTCGCTTTGACAAGGGTGTTAGTCATTGGTAGCAAGGGAGCTGTTGAGGAAGGAATTCCAGCGAACTTTTCGACAAATGTAACCAGAAGCACCGCTGTTGCAGATGAAATGGTTAGGAAGTGCTTTCCTAGATCCTTTAGTTCTGGGTAGTTAAACGCTATGAATACTTCGCTTGGTGTCTTTGGCTTGGTTTGCACATGGACCCCCTTGTTAGCCGAAGCGTCTCGTCTGCCGGCACTTTAGCAGGTGTGCCGCAGTTATGCTAGCTGCCCAGAACCTGCTCGTCGCAGACTGATTGACAGAAGAACGAGATCCCGTCCCTATTTGAGGCGGCACTCTGTGCCGCCTTTTGTCATTTCTGGCCTGCCCATACTCTGAACCCAGCTCGTCCACAACCTATGTATGAGAGAAAGGAGGCAGTCATGCCGAAGAAAACCCGTGACGAGGCGAACTTCGAGGCTCGAAAGCTCGACTCTCTTGCGTCAATCGAGGGCCTCACGGTCGCAAGCTTCATCGAGGAGTACGCCCTAGAGAGCGTGGTGCCCGGGATCTGCATGAACCCGGACTGCGGCTTCACAGCCCGAGTGGAGCCCGACCAGAGAGAGGGAGGGTGCGAGGAGTGCCGCACGCCTTCCGTTCGAAGCGGCATCGTGCTCGCCGGCCTCATCTAGCAGTACCCCTTCCGAACGACAGAACCGGCGGTGCTGGCCGCCATGAGATCGGCTACCTGTGCCGAAAGGAGATTCCCTATGCAGCTCACAGAAAACAAGGTCATCACCCGGGCCTCCCGCGAATGGTGGACCCGCCCCGACGACGAGCGCTACCTCACGCTCGAGGACCTCTACCGGGCGATCCTCGCCCGCGCGGAGGGAGGTCAGGTGCGCACCATCCCGAACCAGAGCCTCCTCGCCCGTGGAAGCGGTGAGGCCGGGGGCGAGCTCTACCTCGTCCACGAAGACCTCGGCACCCTCGACCCTACCCATTGGAGCCTCGGTCAGCTCGCCGCCATCTCACGGACCTCCGCCAAGTGGATACGCGAGGTGGCGACGGTTCCCACAGGGCCCGCGATCGCGGCGCATGCCATAAACCTGGGGCTCAGGCACCTCGCCGACCGCGAGAACGTCCAGGTCATGAGCCAGGCGGCCAGTCCCGGCTCCGCGCGCCATGAACTGCGCTGCATCGTTGGCCCCGACTACGGGCGCATCTACGACCACCAGGTAGTGCGGGCCGTGATCGACGTGAACCAGGACGGCCGCTGGCACGTGCCGGCGGCGAGCTACCAGGCGAAGAACCCGAAGCGGGCGACGACCTTGTATGCCTCGGACAGGGACGTCTTCGTTTTCCTCGTGGACGACGAGCACCCGATCCAGGTCTATGTGGACGGGGCGGTCCGCAACCTCTTCCGGGGCTTCATGGTCTGGAACTCGGAGGTTGGCCATCATAAGTTCGGTTTCATGACCTTCCTCTACGATTTCGTGTGCGACAACCGGATGGTTTGGGGGGCTCGGGAGGTGAAGGAGGTCTCGATCAAGCACACGAAGAACGCTCCGGAGCGGTTCGCCCGGGAGGTCCGCCCCATGCTCCTGGCCTACGCCGAAGCCTCGGCCCTTGACGTCGAGGCCAAGCTCAGGCGGGCTGCCGAGATGAAGGTTGGAACCTCGGATGAGGAGGTCATGGCATGGCTCCGCCAGCACGAGTTCAAGGAGAGGGAGAGCCGGAAGATCATGGAAACCGCGAAGGCAGAGGAGGGCGGGGCGCGGACCCTCTGGGAGCTGGTGAACGGCGGGACGGCGCTTGCCCGTTCCATCCCCTACAACGACGATAGGGTGGCGCTCGAGCGGCGGGTCTCAGGGCTTCTCAAAGCAACGGCGTGAAGGTCTGCCCATCACATCCTATTCAAGCCTCAGGACATTCCTGAGGCTTTTTCTTTTGGCGATTGCAAGGAACTGAGAGAAAAAAACACTACATCTTGAATCATAGATATCGTTCAGTATTTTTTGGCTTCATCGTTGCGACCCAAGCTCTTGTAAAAATATCGAAGCCTATCTGCGGCCTCGCGTACCTGAAGCGACTTGCCACCTTTGATTCTGCGAAGATCGACCAGGGAGTGAAGGAGTAGCTGTTCTGCTTCGGCTGGGTCTCCGGTACTACCTAGCGCCGCTCCTAGCACGCTGTTCGCCACTGCGATCCTCCAGTCCTGAGGAGGCAGCCTAGCAGACAGAATCGTTCGTGCTTGGCTAGCTCTAGCAAGTGCTCTTCGAGGGTCTCCTTGAGCCAGGAAGAGTTTCGCCTCGAGGAGGTATGCAGATCCGGTAAGTAGGCCAGTCGGACCTACGAGCGATTCAGCGAGCGTAGTTGTTTCGCCAACAAGGGGACGGGCCTTCTCGAGGTCGCCTGTTGAAATGTACATAGATGCCAGATTGGCCAATGCGTTGACTGTGTTTGGGCTTTTTCCTCCGTCTATGTTGCGCGCTATATCAAGAGCCTCGCTGAAGTGTGCTTCGGCACTACGGTCATCATTCTGCATTCGAACGACAGTTCCTAGATTGCCGAGCAGAGTTGCTACCGGCCTGCTATTTCGCCCGACAAGATCTATAAATATGCCCAGTGACTCCTCATAAGAGTCCTGTGACTCCCGAAGGCGGCCCTCATCCTGATAGAGAGAGCCCAGATTATTCAGGGTCGTGGCTATCGCAGGATGGTTCTTGGGGAGAGTATTCCTTTCTATTGCGAGAACCTCCAAGAAGATCTGCTCTGCGCGCCGGTATTCTTGAAGACAAACCAAAGTTGATGCCAACTGGCCACGGGCATTTAGAATGCGTAAATGGTTCGGGGGCAGGCTCTTGTGGAGAGTTGCGACTACCTGGGTGAATTTCTCTCGTGCATCCTGATACTGTCCTTGTACGGAGTCAAGCGCAGCGATATTGTGAAGGGTCAACGCGTAAGCCATACTGTCTTCGCCGAGCGTGGCGCGGTTTATATCGAGCGCCCGCCGGTACATTGTCCGCGCCCCTGAGTAATCGCCTCGCTTGTACATCACGGCGCCAAGAGCGTTTTGCATAAGAGCGACGTGAGGATTTCTCGTTTCTGGCATTCTCTCGGCATAGGAGAGCGCTTGGCGAAGGAGAGCCTCAGCTTCCGCATCTCGATCCTTTAACTCAAGCAACCTCCCAAGACCGTGGAGCGAGGCCGCAAGGTCAGGGAAGCTCTCCGGAGAGTGGCGAAGGGCAGACAGGCTAGCTTGAGAGAGTTCTAGCGCGACGTCATATTCTCCGAGATTCATCTTGTTTGCAGACTGCGCCATAAGGATGCGCGACTGAAGAACCGGATCACGTTGTCCAAGATTCTCAAGTACTTCCTGAGCCCGTAATAGGGCCGCCTCTGATTCTTGGTACCGCCCTTGGCTTCCAAGAATGGCGCCATAGCGCTGGAGGGTTTCGGCGAGGGCGTGGTCATGTAGTCCCCGTCCTTGAATCGTGAGCGCGCTCTCTAGAAGTTTTCGTCCCCTCTCCGCATTCCCGCGGTTACCAAAGATCTCTCCGAGGACACTAAGCAAAGATGCTTTGAAATCAGGATTGCTCGAGCTAGCCTCGATAGCTCGAGATGATTGGTCGAGAAGCTCATCGACGGATGCATCGGGAGAACTGCCTGGATCAAAAGGGTTTGTACGTCGGAATAGGTTAACGACGAACTGATTGACTTGTCTGGTACGCTCCTCTTGGGCTAAAGCCTGCCGCTCTCCCTCTACTGCACGACGATATTGTCCGGCGAGCAGAACCGACAATATCAGGAAAGCAACCGAGATAACGCTGGCAATTGCGAGACCCGCCGCCCGTCTGTGCAAGAACTTGCTCATGCGATATCGCGGCGAAGCCGGACGTGCGTCCACCGGTTCAATGGCGAGATGCCTGCGAATGTCCTCAGCTAGTTCCGCAACAGAAGCATAGCGCTTCGAGGGTTCCTTGCTGAGGGCGCGAGACACAATCGCGTCGAGATCTCCCCGGAGATGCCTGGCAAGCTGTTCTGGGCTTCTTGAAGAGGGTGGCAGACAGTAGAGAGGCGGCGCTTTCTCTTGCTCCGAGGCCGAACCTCGGTGCGGCCGTACCAAGTCACTGGGACGCACAGGTTCTTGGTAAAGGATGACGTCGTGCAGATCGGCGACACTGCGGACGGGGCCGTAGGGTAGCCGGCCAGTCAGCAGTACGCAGAGCAGTACGCCTAAAGAATAGACGTCGCTCAAGGTGGTTGTTTCTTCACCTCCCACTTGCTCGGGACTTGCGAAGGGTAGGGTCATCGGCGAGAAATCTCTCGATGTAATCTCCTCTCCGACCTGTCTTGCAATCCCGAAGTCGAGAAGCTTCAAGACGCCAGTGGCTGTTACGAGGATGTTCTCCGGCTTGAGGTCGCAATGGATGACAAGCCGCTGATGGGCGTATGCGAGAGCTTCGCAAACTCTTCCGAAGAGCCGCAGGCGCTCGGGGAGACTAAGATTCCGGTTCTCGCAGAAGGTAGTAATAGGCTCGCCTTCAATGTACTCGAAGACGAAGTAAGGCAGGCCTTCGGAGGTCTCGCCACTATCATGGAAGGTGACTATGGTGGGGCTTGAAAAGCCGGCGAGGCGTTTGTCCTGCGAGAGATTTACGGCTTGCGAGAAGAGCACCTTGAGCGCCACAGGCCGGTTGTTATTGCGGGCATCTCTAGCTTCATAGACCACCCCCATGCCGCCTCTTCCAAGGTAGCGGACAATGGTGAAATGATCGATCGTGTCACCCTCGGCATAGTCCGGTTCTTCTCGCCTCTCCGGTAGGCCGAGAAGGCCGGCGAGGGAGGCGGTGGGGACCGGCGGGGCCTTGAGGAGCGCGTCTATCTCGCGGCGCAGCTCCTCGTCTCCAAGGCAGGCGCGATCGAGAAAGGCGGCTCGCTCTTCCGGCGGGAACTCTAGCGCCTCTTCGAATATCCGCCTCACTTCAAGCCAGCGCTCAAACCGTTTCATCCTTCTTCCCCCGATGCGGATCGAGCAGATGTACTAATAGGCTTCGAGCCGTAATCCACTGCTTTTGGAGCTTCTTCCGAGAGATGCCAAGGAGTTCGGCGGTCTCCCGCTCGCTCCTACCATCAAAGACGCGGAGCTTGATGAGCTCGGCGAGATCAGGGTCCTGCGCTTCGACGCGGGCGAGAACCTCAAAGACCTCGATGATCTCCGGTCCCTCCCGCTCGTCCGGGAGGTCGATCGCCTCCAGATCCACCCTCTGGAGGCCGCCGCCACGCTTCTTTGCCTCGCCTTCCCGGAGCGAATCCAGGGCTAGGTGGTGAATCGCTGCGTGAGCATATGCAAAAAACGTCTGACGGTTCGCCAAGTCCGGGAACCTGTCCGACAGATCGATGTAGAGTTCGTTCAAGAGCGCGGTCGGGCTGAGCGCCCCCGCCGGCAGCTTCCGAAGATGGGAGCGGCACATGCGCCAGAGAGTCGTATAGAGGAGTTCCACGAGCTGGTCGAGCCCTTCGCGCTTGCCCTCGCCGAGGACACGCAGGAGGTCAGTGATAGGCCGATCGTCTTGGGCCATTTGGTGGGCGGCTCGACTCTAAGTGCCTTCGCGTTCAAGAGATAGGCACATGCTACTGCATTTTCCTAATCTCCTGCAAGCGCATTCCGAGGGACATTTGGTTCCGGGACGTCCTTGGGGCCAGGCTGCCCGAGGACACATCCGATCCCGCCGCCGGAACCAAACCGGTGTCGATTCGCGCCTTTATCCGTAGAGGCGGGGAAGGAGAGGCCACGATTGGCCGGTCGACCGTCGCGGTCTCTCATCGGCCCCTCCAGTGCTGATTCGATAGGAGGTAGGCGCATGGAGTCCTGCGTTGGAGCGCAAAGTGTTCGCATGAGAGTAGGGACAGGTGTGGTCATTTACAGACTTATGCTGTTCCTCGGTGACTTGGTCGGCAATTCCGTAGAGCCTTCCCCGACGCCGGGTGATACCGTGGAACATATATCCGAAAGAGATCTCGCCTCCGCCAAGTCCGGTAACGTACCAGAAGGCTACTTCAAGATCACGCTGGCTTCGCCCTCAAAATCCGAGCAATACGGGTTTGTGCCGCAGGGGAGCGCCAGCTCTTATCAGCCGGCGAGCGGGTCTACGCCTTAGGAGTGGAGTGACCTTCAATGCCAACTCTTCCTTGACTTCTCCACCTATCTCAGGAGGGATCCATGCACATCATGAGAAAGCTCACAGCGGGACTTTGGCTTGCACTGCTCCTCCCACTTGTACTCTCCTTTTCCACTCCAGAGCGATTGGTGGCCACTGGAAGTGCTGTTCATGCGGCACCCGTTACCGGAGCAATTTCTAAGGACACGACGGAGACATTCCGGGTTACTCCGGTGGGACAGACCTCTACAATTTGCACTGGTTTTTGCTACTGTAATGGTCCGTGTCCTCGCAATGGTTGCGATGCCTCCGGCTCGGGCACCGCTCGGTCCAGCCACTTCCCTTCGCCGCCGTTTAGAGCCTCCGGCTTTGTCTTAGAGCCCTTTGGCTCTGTAGATTGCAGCGCCGGAACCCCGGTCCAACTGCCTGTCACTGTAGGCGTTGGCCAGCAGATCGCTTTCACCCTGAGCTTCTCGCCATCGGCTCCCGGAACCTTCACTGACTATTTCGATATGGACAAATTTATCTTCCATCTTGCCGGCTCAACTCCAAGAGGCTCGGCGAGCATCTTACCCTATCAGCCGCCCGGCTGGTCTGCCCCCGTCGTGGTGAGTCGCACCCAGGGGACTCAGATGGATAGCTCGACGCTAACGAACGGCGAGCTGCTCTACGTAAGCTGGGCCGTGCAGAACGCAGGCGACTTATCCACCTTTGGCACCTTTCACATAGACCTCTATCTTGATGGGACATTATCACAACGCTGGAGTTGGGCAGATCCCCTGCCCCCTCACAACTTTATCTACCTTAAGGATCATCCCATTGGTAGCCTCGCACCTGGGCCTCATATGCTTGAGCTTGTACCGGACTCGACGCACACGATCGGATCAAGCCAAGGTTATAAGAAGGCGTTCACTGTGGCGCAAAGTACGGCTTTGCCAAAGCCGCCCCCTCCGGCCGCAACCAGTTGGTACATCTACGTCACGAGCAATGAAACGGATAAGGCATTGAATTCATGGATGTACAATGCCGGTTATCAATACGGGCAGAATGCAGTTAGGCGTAGAGGCTTCGTTGTTCTTGATTTTGGTCAGCCATGGCAGAGCGGTAAAATCTATGGAACCTGGAGCTTTGATCCGAGGTTTGGTCGTTTTCTTAGTATCTCTACCATACGAGAGGCCGTAAAGCAGTATGTACGAGGGTTCGTGATCGGAGCAGGCAGCTCTGGATCAACAAGCGTGCTTTGGCTGGGTGTCGGTACGAATAACTACGGTCCTTATGTGACTGGAGCCCACGGAAAAGCCTGGGGTACGATGATAACCTCTATCCAGTCATGGCTCGATGAGAGTGGGGCGGCCAAGGGTGTAGTCCTTCGCTCTGCGAGCGATATAGAACTAGGGTATTCAACTCCGGGTAAGGTTTCGTCCTGGCTGGGCGGCTATACCAGTGCAAACCGTACCCACTCCACCTTCAACTACGGCGACGCGCAAGGATGCCCACAAAGCGGCACCACGAACGTGCCCAAGGCATGCAGCGGCCAGCCTGGCTGGACTCAAGATGAAGTTATTAACAACACTCTATTCCTTTTGCCTGAAATCTATTCTACGGCCGGTGGAAATGCCAAGCAGTGGCAGCAGTTGATTCTCTATAACTACCTGCGATATAATTTCAAGACAGTCGCCTTCGGAGCAACCTCACAGAAACAGGCATGTGACCAAAGAGGTGGTTGCCAAGCCCTGGGAATCGATAACACTCCAGCCCAGGCATGGACTCAGCTCAGGGATCGTCTGGCTAGTGATCCAAGAACTTTGACTGTTGATCCTTATTTTTCCACTGACTTCAGGTGGCGTAAGTAACTGCTGAATCTTAGGAGACCATCAAAATGCGCATACCGAAACGAATCGCCTTAGTCTGCCTGGCCGCTTTCTTCCTTGGAGCGTTCGCTACGCTGGCATCCTCCTTTAGAGTCAGCCAAACGGCATCCCCGCTTGATTATGAAGAGCAAGCTCTCCGGCAGCAGCTTGCTCTAGCGACCACTTCGAAAGAAGAGAATCGCATTTGGAATGGCTTGAACCGCATTGACGAAGATCGGCGTAACCTTGAATCTTGGGAGACCATGTCTCCCAGCGAGCGGCAGGATATTGTTGATATCCTGAGGCATGAAGCGCAGCAAGCTATGAAAGACTCACCGGGCCAGGAAGGCCTTCGTGCCGAGAATGAGCTCAGGTCGTTTCTTGGGATATTCGACGGGGAAGAGGTCCCGGCCCCGTTTGGCGGCTCGGAGTTTAGAGTTGTGAACTATTGGGGCGGTGAGCTCGGCGGACACCCCGCGAGCGCGTATGCAGGTTATCGGCCAGAGAACCCGGCACAAGGACTTCTCGCAGTGGCGATCGATGAGGGGGGGTACCGATACGATTTCTTCGCAGCCCCATCCGCTAGTGGCCCCTTGCGGATCACGGGCGTTGTGGATGGTGAGATTCGGTTAGTGTCGATCGGCGGCACCTTCACGAAGGAATCGATAAGGGGAGAAAAGGCGCCGATCACCGTACGCCTACAGGGTGGCGAAGAATACACATTTAATTTGCAGTCGCGTCGCTTTAAGTAAGGGAGCCTCCTCTAGCGAATCGTACCTGGCCTCTGGAAAAGCCATTCGTGTGTGTCAACGCGGCGTCTGTTCCTTTTGAGCACTTGTGTAGTGGGCTTATGGCCTCCGTCTTCTATGAACGGGGGGCTGCTGACTCTAAGTGCCTTCGCGCTCAAGAGATAGGCGTCTCCTACTATACTCCCTTCTTCTACCGCAAGCGCATTCCGAGGGACATTTGGCTCCGGAACCTACCAAGGGGGGCCAGGCTGCCCGAGGACACGTCCGATCCTCTGAGCGGAGCCAAACCGGCTTCGATTCGCGCCTTTATCCGTAGAGGCGGGTAACGAATGACCGCCTGATACCCAGGAATTCGAGCCAGGTAGCCGTGAAGCTATCAACGCTCAGCTTGACGCCCGAAAGGATTGTTAGCCATAATGGTTAATATCATGCCGTTATTCAAGCATCCCAATTGCTGGAATCCACCAATGGCGCACATCGCTTTAGGTGTTATTCTTTTGCTTGGAGGAGCCCTTGCACTGCCGGCGCACCAAGAACCACCCCGGCCTCGAGCGCTACCAGAAGACGACAAACTCCTCCGGAATCACGTAGGTGAAGCGCAGGAGGAGTGCCACTCCGCCTCTGCAAGAGATCTCCTAGAAGGCGTACCCCTGTCTGGTGAACTCTGGGTAAGCCTTCTTAAATCTATTGCTTCTGATTCCCACATTGGCACTTTCCGGGTCTACGAATCTGATCGTTGGGGCTTCTCGGTGCGTTACCCAGCCTCCTGGCGGCTAAGACTGGAGCAAACTGCCAGTGGTGGCATTTCAGTCGGTTTCTGGGCACCGCAGCAGGATTCTCTTCATGCCGAGCGCGAGCTCTTGCTAATGAACATAGCTAGCGCGCCGCAATCAGATGCAATTGAGCCTGCGGTGGCACCGTCAGCTTCAATAGGGCCTTCTCAGGTACTGAGCGTTCTATTTCGATGGAACGACAAGCATTATGGGTTCACCGATACGTTTAGCACGATTGTGGAGCTTGATGCTGAGGAGATTGCAGCGGTAATACGCAGCCTCAGATTCACTTGTCCTTAAGAACGCGTCAGTTCTCTCGACGAGGTGTCATGTGACCGGTTCAAAATTCGTTCTCTCGATCGTGCTAGTAGGACTCGGGTTATTCCCATCAGAAGTCTCGGCACAAACCCCGACCGCCTACAACTTTTGTTATCCAGTCAGCCCGATCGGTCCTGCTGGCAGTGAGCGAATCTACTGTCCAGTAGAGGGTGACAGTACACCAGGCCTGACCTCCCACTATAACAACCGCCAGCACTTTCTCGAGTATAACGCCGAATTAGGCAAATTCCATCTTGGTGAAGATTGGAATGGGGATCGAGGTGGGAGCACCGACTACGGCCATCCGGTTTACGCGGTTGCAAACGGGGTAGTCACATACGTCGAGGATCGAGCTCAACCCGACGGAGAACCACACTCTTGGGGAAAGGTCGTAGTGATTCGCCATCTGCTTCCTAGCGGTGAGAACGTCTGGTCACTCTATGGCCACTTGGCGTACTGGACGGTTCCGGTGCTGTGCCACAGTTCGTCGTCACCTCTCTGCATAGTTGAGCAGGGGCAGCAGATTGGCGCCATCGGTGACGGTAATGGCTACTATAATGGCATAGCTCACCTTCATCTAGAGATTCGGAAGCAGTTCGTGTTTAATAACCCAGAAATCATACCAGGGCGCGCGTACATAGCTGATGATGATGACCCTTTTATTGCGCAACATTATCACAACCCAACTCAGTTCATCGAGGCACTGCGGGGAGAAGGAGGTAGCTGCTTTGCCCCAAGCGGGCTTAACGATCAGCTAGCCGCTGTCTCCTGTGCTTCAGCGCCTTCTGTCGCAACCCTCGCTGCGACAAACGTGACCCAGAGAAGCGCTACACTCAATCTTTCTGTCAACCCCAACGGCAGTACGACAACTGTGCGGTTCGATTGGGGAACATCCTCAAGCCTCGGATCGACAACTAGTAGCCAAAATGTTGGGGCAGGCACCACGATGAATCCCGCTAGCATTACGCTTGGGAGTCTTTCGTGTGACACTCTCTACTATTTCCGCGCGCGCGCAGAGAACGGTGAAGGGGACGCGACACCAGGCCAGATCCGTTCCTTCCGCACCGATTCCTGTGGTGTGGTTGGATCTGAAAATGAGGAGCTAATCACGAACGTCGGCTTTGAAAGCGGAAGCACACCCTGGATCACAAGTGGCAACTTCTACATCAGTGCGCAGCCCTGTCCATACAGTGGCAGCCGTTATGCCTTCCTCGCCTATGAGAACGGCACGCGAGGCGATAGCCTCTTCGGTACCCTCGATCAGGTCGTCTCCATCCCCGCGACCGCGAGCGCTGTTGACTTCTCGTTCCGGTACAGCATTACCACCGATGATCCGAGTAGCGAACCGAAAGACGTAATGAGCGTCTGGATATACAATTCGAGCGGTAGCTCGGCTCTCAGGTTTTTGGAGACATACTCGAATCGAGATGCTCAGAACGGATGCGGCTCCTCTTTCTATAACCGTGACTCTTTCAGTCTCTTGGACTTCAAGGGCCAGACTATCCGCGTGCGATTCCTCGGTACGACCGACTCTCGTGTGGGAACGCCAACGGTCTTCCGAGTCGACACCATAAGCGTCTTGGCGGCCATTCCTCAGGCGAGCACACCCGATGTAACTACAGGCAACGTGGACCAAGTCTCCGCATCCAGCGCTCGCCTCAACATGACGGTTGATCCAAATAGCGACAACACGACGGTCTGGTTTGATCTTGAGGCGGGTGACTCCAGTCCCAGCGACGATACCGAGCACGTCACCGTCGGCGCTGGTTCACAGCCTGAATCTGTGAGCATTAGTGTATTCGGTCTGGAATGCGCCACTCTCTATTACTATCGCGCCCAGGCTACAAACTCGAAGGGGCCTGACAGCGGCAGTGTCCAGTCCTTCAGAACCTCGGCCTGTGCCGGCGGTGCGCCAGGAGCTGATACCGATCCCGCGGAGGACATCACGCAGACCTCGGCGACACTTACCGCCGACGTAGATCCAAATGGACTGCAGACGCAGGCGTGGTTTGCATGGGGAAGTACGCCCAGTCTCGGACAAGAGACACCTCACGTGTCCGTTGGCTCAGGAGCGGGAAATATGGACTTCTCGCAAACTATTACGGGCTTGATCTGCGGCACCTCGTACTACTTCGAGAACCATGCCTCAAACTCCGCCGGACAGGACGACGGAGTGACGCTTGAATTCATGACGGATCCGTGCGATCAGCCTTCCCAAAGTAACGACCTGCTGCTCTTCGCCTCGCGCCAGGCATGCGCTGGGGCGGAGCCTGCCGTGCTCTTAGGCTGGACCATGCCGCAAGGGGCGGATCATTTGGTCACTATCCGCAGATCCGATGGACAGCCTGTGGCAACGGTTAATACGGCTGTCCACGGACCGGTTCATGCGATCGATTCTGGATTCATCTTCGGGAACGTCTACCGATTTACCGTGGAAGCTCAGGTTGACGGAGCGACAGTAAGGTCCAACGAGCTTGCCGTCCCCATAACATCTGACGAGTGCAGGCTCTCAGTGGCGGTCGGAGACCGACCCCATCGGCCGGTACTCTGGGCAGAGCCAGCTTTCTGCGAGAATGGCGTGGCCAAGGTAAGACTTTTCTGGACAGAGGCCACGGGTGCGCAATTCTACTCGCTCCAGCGGGTAGCCGCCTACATTCCGACCGTAACCTACAACGACCTCCTTGGGCGGAGTTTTGTAGATGAACTCCCGGCAGGAGGCGCCGCAGTGTATCTGGTCAATGCGCATAACAGCAGCTCCGTAAGCTCCTGGAATCTCGGCGTGATAGTCCCCGGGACGGTATGCACTACCGCAGGCGCGCCAGGGCCATTCTCGGCCAGCGCTGGCAGTCCAGTATGCGAAGAGGGTCAGGGCACCGTAACTGTCCGATGGGGCCAGAGCGCTGGCGCGGCAGCCGACTATCGCGTCTACGAGCTCTATGACCACGAGCTCGTGAGGTTCGGTGACAACGCAGACGAGTTCTTCGATGACCTCAGACTTCTTGACCCTGGTATCGTGCTCCGGACAGTGGTTCAAGCCGAATCTGCGACGACACCTGGCAAGTTCCGTGAGGCCTACCCCGCGTCGAAGCTCATCCCTCTAAACGTCTGTGGCACGGGCACCGCACCTCCTTCTGCCCAAGGAGCATCGGCCTCGTATATCCGGGCCGATCAAGCTCTCCTCAAGGTCAGCCTTACTGCAAATAGGTCCGACACGAGCGGCTATTTCGAGTGGGGTACCTCGGCCTCCTATGGCTTTCAGACGCCTACTAGGGTAATCGGCAACAAGTACAGCTCGGTGAGTTTCGGCGAAGTGCTCACCGGCCTTGCATGTGGCACAACTTATCACTTCCGCGTGGTGGCCTCCAACGCCTATGGGACCACGCGAGGAGTGGACAGCACGTTCACGACAGCTTCGTGCGGACCCGGCGATCTGCCCGTTATCACTGTAACCGCTAGCGACGCCACTGCCACCGAGAATCCAATGGCAAGCGGGATGTTCCTTATCCAGCGAACCGGCAGTACCGCTGGGAGTCTGGCGGTCACGTACACGGTAGGGGGCACGGCGACGATAGGGATCGACCATACGCTCGCGAGTGGAAGCGTCACAATCCCTGCTGGTTCGGCATCGCAGACTCTGGCCGTCCTCCCGCTCGATGACTCTCTTGTTGAAAGCGATGAGACGGTGGTGGTTACGCTCCAGGCGCAGAGCCAGTACGCGGTCGGAACTCCTGGCAATGCCACGGTGACGCTTTCGAGCGACGATGTGGCGCCCCCTCCAGGCTATCCTGTCAATGTCGTAACCGGTGCGGTAGACTCAATTACTGAGACGAGCGCGGTCTTGCACGGGAGCGCGAATCCTAACGGCGCGCCGACCAACGGATTCTTTGCCTACGGCATCTTCCCAAATATGGACCACACCGTTACCGTTGCTCTTGGATCGGACAGGACGGATCAGCCGTTTTCAATTATGGTGACAGGGCTCAGCTGCGGGTCTGAGTACTACTTCCTTGCTGTCGCGAATAACAGCTTCGGCGAATCGAACGCCGGCGCAGAGTTCTTCCGCACTGCGGACTGCGCCACGTCCGCTTCTTCTTTCTACACCATCACTCCCTGCCGGATCGTTAATACTCGCACTCAGAATGGTCCCATTCTCACCTCGGGTATAGAGCGCCTCTTCACGATCGTTGGTCAGCAGTGCGGCATACCTGCTACCGCCAAGTCTGTGTCGGTGAACGTGACAGTCGTCGATCCTACCGCGGCCGGGCACCTCACCCTCTACCCCGGAGACCAGACGCCGCCGGCGACAAGTACCATCAATTTCTCGGGAGGACAGATCCGGGCGAATAATGCGATCCTTCGACTCTCGCCCCAAGGAGTGATCGGAGTACAGCCGTCAGTCTGGGGGAGCGGGCAGGTACACCTCCTCATCGATGTGAACGGATATTTCGAGTAAAGCGGGGCGCGGGTTTCGCACCTTACACATAATCCGGAGGCGTCATGGGCAAGCCGCAGGTGGAGGGTCACTGGCATGGATATCTCGAGAATTTCTCAACCTCATCCCTGGACTTCTACAAGCTGGTCAAAGCCGGCATTGACCGGCGGAAGATCCCCGACCTCAAGATTTCCCAGGTCGAGTGGAATGAGGGCGGCTTCGGTTCGGGGAGGCGGGTGTATCTCCGGGTAAGCCGCGAGGCCTTGAACTTCGACATCTGCGCCGCGCCCTTCGGCACTGGGTACTTCTTCTCCTGGTGGCTTGCAAAGATCTCAAGGGCTCTCCTCGATTTCCTCTTCATCGGCCTTTGTCTCGTCGTAGGGTTCCTCCTCTTCCGCGGTACGTCCGGGGCCAGTGAGCTGGGCGGACCAAGCCCCGGCTGCGCCGGCCTCCTCCTGAAGCCCCTTCTCTTCTTCGGGTTCTTGCTCGCTTTGGGATTCTTCGTCCGCTACGGGCACTGGGGCCTTGAACCCACCGTCCTCTCCATGCCGGTTACCGGCTTCCTCTACGGCTTCATCTTCCGTCCGGCCACGTACTTCAACGAGGACACCGCGATCATGTTCCGGGAGTCCGTCCACCATGCCGTGCTTGAGGCCATCGACCAGGTGACCACGGCCCAAGGCGTGCACGGGCTCTCCGAGGAGGCGCGCAAGATAACGTTTGAGCCCGGCGGTAAGAGGACCTGAGCCGCCGGACGGTAAGCGATGGATCAACATACCCTGCCAGAGCGCCTGACCGAGCAGTTCTATGCCTGGGAACTCCGGGGCCGTGGCTGGCAGGAGTTCCCTTATCCCGTCGCCCTTGAGCCGCCCTTCCGTCCCTTTCCCGGATACTTCCTCCCACAGGTCCAGGACGACGGCTACCGGCCGGGATTCCTGGGGCGCCTCTTCGCGCCGCGCCGGCCGGAGCCGGAGGTCCCGGAGGCGGAGGAGGCGGAAGCAGAGGCCTTCGAGAGCGATGAGGCGCTCATCGAGTGCGCGGTCTCGCTGCCGCCTGAAGCGACGGTCAAAGCGGAAAGCGCCGAGCGTTTCCTCCTCGCCCTCTCCGCCGCGGAGCTGCCGCTCGCATTCGAGGTTGTAGCTCTCCCCGAGCGCCTCACGGTACAGGTGGTCTCCCGCGCGCCGGATGCCGCATTCGTCCCGAACCAACTCCGCGCCTTCTTCCCCGAAGTCTCGATCCAGGCGGAGCCGGAGGGACTCCGGCACGCATGGACGAGGGGTGCGGGCGAGACCGTTCTTGTCCAGTTCGGCCTGGCGCGCGAGTTCATGCTGCCCTTGGCCTCCTTCCGCTCCCTCGATCCTGACCCGCTCCTGCCGCTCTTCGGGGCGCTCGCCGAGCTCGAACCGGGCGAGGCGGGCCT